>Ga0214170_1000281_pt1 | contig 19956 bp, 27 predicted proteins | sample TroBogEpilimnion_2_FD_153008 | JGI IMG/M metagenome (GOLD analysis project Ga0214170, IMG submission 153008) | Freshwater microbial communities from Trout Bog Lake, WI - 27JUN2007 epilimnion | ecosystem: Environmental > Aquatic > Freshwater > Lake > Epilimnion/Euphotic zone | place: Trout Bog... | reverse complement strand
GTTGCACCAGAGTCACTGGGCCTAGATGTTTGACAACCTGGGTGTAACCGTTACACTTAGTAATGGAGAGGGCAGGAATCCTCTCGGAAAGCAGGTAAAAAATGAAAGTAGATCGTAGAGTGATCCTCGATCAAATCGGGTTCTGGAATGTCGGAGCTATCAGCGGAGGTCGAGTTCAAGCTAGCGAAAACGGTGTGATCTTGCCAGTAGGTTATGGGTACAGGGTCGAGGTTGAATTAGCTAGTGACAATACGTACATAGTCAAGCGCGTCTATCAAAAGGCAGCTTTGGTCAAAGTCTGGAGCGTCGAGGGTGTCTACTGTGAAAACGTAGGCGAGGTCGCGTACCAGGCAAGCTTGTTCAGAAGTAATAAAGAGTTTGGACAGAAGGTGGCAGCGTGAGCGTCAAAATGTGTAGCGTAGAAAATTGTTACAACGACGGCGCCCATATTGGTATTAGCTTCTACGGAAGCCTAAGCAATCAAAATAAATACAGTGATCGTTGCATATTTCACCAGGAGGTAAAATAAATGACACAGCTATTCACAATGGAACAGGTTGAAAAGCTTATAGAAAAAGCTTTTAATCAAGACACCCACTTGGATCCAGCAAAAGCTGAGGAACGTGGAAAAAATTACGAGTTCTTTTATTATCAAATTGAGAACTATGCAAGATCTAAAAATATGCTTGATTTTGAGGAACACTCAAAAATGATTTCTAAAGCCTGGGCAAAAGACGAGATTTCTTTTAATGCTTTTGAGGTTTTAATGATGAAAATTAAAAAGTTAGCTACGGAGGAGGTAAAAATATGAGTTATCCAGATAACGGTTTGTACACAATCCGCGAATATCTCGACGGTGAGATCACCTGGCAGAAGTTTTACGAGAATGCAATCGAAGCAGCCAATGATTACGCAAAGTTTGTCGATCACGGTATGGCTAGCTTTGAGCGCACAATAACCCTGGAGCACCCAAACGGAGCTCTATTGACTAAGCGTTTTACAACAATAGGCGTAGCTAAATGAGAAATCTGCAATTTTTAGCATTATTACAAAGCAGTATTGCTGACCTGTTGTCAGCTCTATTCAGTATCTTTGGAGGAGTGAAATGAAGCTAACACGTCGAGGCAAAGTAGTGGTAACGATCCTGGCTATTGCAGCTCTTATTGCAGGCTATTGGGTTGAAAGCCATATCTGGTGGACAGGTACAAGCTATTGCTGGGGAACTATGGAAAGGTGTGTGGGACTCTAATGCCAGATATTTTTGGTAGACAATTTAAAAAAGTCAGGTTTGATAAAGAGACGGAAACTTACGTAGACCAGGAAGATTTACGAAATTGGTTCGCTCAAAAAATTGAAAATCTAGATACAGGCCGTCAAATGATGATGTCTGATAATGGACATATTTATCGTGAGCCTTACCCAGAAGAGGTAAAAGACTGGGCTATAGCTATTGTTTTAGGTCATTCTGAAAGACGCAATAGAGTTAGGGGAACAGAATGAAATACAAAATAGCGATAGGTGCAGCTTTGCTGACGGTTATTTCAATCACACCAGCTTTAGCTGACGTTTATGTAGCTGTAGATGAAAACAATAATGCAGTCGGGCAGGCAATAATCTGCGACGCACAAACCTGCGCTCCAGGCAGCTTATTTAGCAAAATAACTTTGCCAGCTAATCAGCATTATGCGCTCCAGGGCGTCGGTATTGGTTATGGCACTGGGGCTCAATCAAACAATAAAGTCAGCGTCGATCCAGTTACAAATGTATGGACCGTCAATCAAACTGATACCAATACGGACAAAATTACTGGCGCTGTTACCCAGGTAAATACGGTTCAAACTTTTACTCCCACAAATCCAACACGCGTGGTTGTTTCTCAAACCGTTACTCCCATAACTCCCATAACCCCTATAGCTCAAAGCAGTAATAACTCAGTGCTCAATCAGCTTCTAGCTTTGATTCAGCAGCTCATTCTCCAGCTGGGAGGTAGATAATGACACTTGACTACCGTGAAGAGATCAAAAATGACATAGCTCACGAGTTTGGCTTAGAAGCTTTAGGGTATGACCTGCCTAAGCCTAAGCTGCCTATCCAGGTAGCTCAGCGCATAATCTGTAAATACCCTATTGACAATGGTTTAGAGCTCAAGCGAGAAAAGTTCAATCCAAAAGCTGTAGAGCTAGCCAAAAGGTATGTAGCTATATTCGGACGGTACTTGTGATCTGTAACCACGTAGCAGTCGGCAAGGTCGAAATGGACCCCTACGGATCGCTTCACGGTGTTTGTAAATACTGCGGACAGCAGATCGTAGGCGCCTGGAAAAAAAATAGCTTTACAGGCTGGGAAATAGATTTAGGGGTCGCTAGCAACCCCTAGAAGGAGCTCAGGGATTCCTGCCCCTGGGCTCAATTAGAGAAGGTCTCCTATCGGGGCTTCACGAGCGTCCTGGTAGGAGATCTTGTTACTTACAGGTAGAATAAAAGTCCCTATTCGCTATCTCTCATTAGGAGGACGAAAATGAATAGTCAAGCAACCGATAACAATATAAGTCGCTGCAAGTGTGGCAGCTGGATATACGCAGGTAACTCCTGCGGAGTATGCGGATCTGGAGGAAAGGTCTTCGCATAGTAAATAAGGCAAAAGTCCTTTTAACAGCCTTTACGGTAGGACTCTTGCACGTTGCAGGCGCTCAGGCAGCTCAAGCTCCAACAAGAGCCGTACATATACAAATGTCTCCCAGGGCCTATAGCCAGGTAGCTATAGCTCGCCAGTGGAGAGATAGAGCCCACCAGTACGCCTGCCTTAATCAGCTCTGGACCCACGAAAGTCACTGGAACCCAAAAGCTGCTAATCACAGCTCTACGGCCTATGGCATTCCTCAATTTTTAGACTCTACCTGGAGTAACTACAATTACCCAGTACGGCCTAAAGATCCGATAGTTCAAATAACCGCTGGACTGCGTTATATAACAAAACGTTACGGATCACCCTGTCAGGCCTGGTCTTTTTGGAAAACGAGGTATTGGTATTAAATGAGCTGGATAACACCTGTAGCTCCTAGCTGGGAGCCAATAGATACACGTCCTGGACGCGATCCATTCGAGGACGACGACGAAGAGGAATGATCAACGCAGCTGTCGTTGATTTAGTAATAGCTCGAGCTGCTGGCTACTGCGAAAGATGTGGTGGCCCAGCTCTTGAGTCAATGGCACTGCACCACAGGAAGCTCAAGTCAAGAGGTGGCAAAGACACACCGTCAAACTTGATCTGGATACACCATAGCTGTCATAACTTAGCTACGGACAGTATTCACCTGGCGCCTAAAGAAGCTACAGCTAAAGGCTATATGGTCAGCAGTTGGCAAGATCCAGAGGAAACGCCTATGCTTACACCCGAAGGTTTAATGGTTTTATTAGCAGATGACGGCACTATTACGGAGGCAAAATGAATCAGAATCAGATTTTTATTTCAGGCAATCTCGGATCAGATCCAGAGATTAAGCAAGTTAAAGATTATCAGCTATGTACATTTTCACTAGCTCATACTCCCTGGAGTAAAACAAAAGGCGACGGCGAGACAATCTGGTTTCGTGTCAATATCTGGGGCAGTCAAGGTGACGCTATAGCTCGTGAGCTGCGTAAAGGCGACTCTGTAAGTATCGTCGGTAAGTTTGGCGTCTCCAAGTACACAGCCAAAGACGGCACCGAAAAGTCAGCTAACGAGATCACGGCTAGCGACGTCTCAATCAACATTAAGTCAGCTCGTACAACCGATAGTTATGGAAAAGTAGCTAGTATCCAGGACGTCCCTGGGTGGTAAAACTTAAAAAAACTGAATGGTGGAGCTGCCATCAGGTAACTGATTATCTAGGCGTCACCCTCAATAACCTGCGCCAGCTTCAACACAGGCAGCGAATAGTCTGGAAAAAGCGTGAGGGACGCAAGGTCTATTACCTAGCTGAGGAAGTCAAAGCCTACGATCGCAAGCGAAAAGAGAGTAATCACGGCTAAACTTTTAGCGTGTCTCTTGTTATCACCGAAGAAGTCTCTATAGCTGAGCTAGATGAGGCTATTGCCAATATGTACACGCAGCTGAAAACTGACGTGTATGGCAACCGTATGGACTGGCGCAAAAGACAGCTTCTCGAAAGCAGCATAGATGATCTCCTGGACGCGAGATTAGAAGCTATGCAAAAGCTTCACGCTTAGACCACCTGTAATAATTACAGTAGAGTTACGTTTATGTCTGACACTAACATTCCAGCACAAACTATAGCCAAACGTGCTAAAAAGGTTAAAAAGGACATATCGGTCTTACAACGTGAGTATGAAGTAGTAAAGCTACGGACAGCTGGTAAGACTTATCAGGAAATAGCTGAAACCCTGGGATATGCCAATCACACAGGAGCTAGAGAAGCCTGGCTCAGAGCTGTAGAGCGCGTACCTGTTGAGTCTGTCAATGAATACCGCCAGATCCACTTGCAACGCTTAGAAGCTACGGTCAATATCTTGTGGCCTTTAGTAGAAGCTGGCAACCTACAAGCTTTCCCACACTTTATGGCAGCTCTCAAAGAAGAAGCTGCGCTATTAGGACTTTACGCACCAAAAGAATCTAAGGTGGAGGTGACTACTTATGATGGAACTGTTTTACGAGAACGAGCTCAACAAATTATCCGAATCCTTGAATCTCACAGCGATACGCAGGGGGGAATGGGTCAAGCTAGCAGCGAGAGCTGAGCAGCTTCCAGACGAAGGTGACTGGTCTACCTGGCTCTATTTAGCTGGACGTGGAGCTGGTAAGACACGTATGGCAGCTGAATGGCTAGCCTGGCAAGCAGCTACAAACGATCACACACGCTGGGCGATCGTAGCTCCTACTTTTGGCGACGTAAGAGACGTCTGCGCTGAGGGAAACTCAGGGATTATTGGCATACTGCGTGAATATGACGTTTTAGAGGACTACAACCGTACCTACGGGCATATAAAGCTGCGTAATGGGTCTTTGATACGACTCTTCTCAGCTGACGAGCCTAATCGCCTCAGAGGACCTCAATTCCACGGCGCCTGGTGTGACGAGCTCAGCTCCTGGAGATACTCAGACACCTGGGACCAGCTACAGTTTGGCCTACGCCTGGGAGATCACCCACGTACGGTAGTGACGACAACGCCTAAACCTGTATCGCTTGTACGCAACCTAGTCTCTCGAGCTGACGGATCTGTCAAAGTAGTTCGAGGCTCAACTTTTGATAACGCAGCTAACTTAGCTCCTCAAGCTTTGATCGAGCTGCAGCTGAGATATAACGGCACCAGGCTTGGACGCCAGGAGCTATACGGTGAGCTGTTAGAAGATGTTGAGGGCGCACTATGGACTCGCAAGATGATCGACGACGCCAGGGTAAAAGAAGCTCCCAATATGACCAGGATCTGCGTAGCTATCGACCCAGCTGTTACCTCAGGCGAGGACTCAGACGAAACAGGAATGATCGTAGCTGGCGTATCTATGGACGGACAGTATTACGTTTTGTATGACGGAACTTTGAGAGCTTCCCCCGACGGCTGGGCCAGGAGAGCTGTAGAGCTGTATCACGAATACAAAGCTAATCGAATTGTGGCTGAAAAAAATAACGGTGGAGATATGGTGGGATCTGTTATTCACCACGTCGATCCGACAGTGCCAATTAAGTTAGTGACAGCTACCAGAGGTAAGCAGATTAGAGCTGAGCCAGTATCTGCGTTATACGAACAAGGCAAAGTTCACCACGTAGGAGGTTTTGATCAGCTTGAAGATCAAATGGTCAGCTGGACTCCAGACTCAGGTACTTCACCAGACAGAATGGACGCTTTAGTGTGGGCAATTACAGAATTATCTGCAGCTTCTCCAGCTATGCAGTATTTAGCTAGCAAAGTTGATTTCTGTCCTAATTGCAGAATGCCTTCACCAAAGGGAACAAACGTGTGTCCTAAGTGTCAAACCGCTATCATTACACCTAGCCTGTAATACAAGGGGCGCTAACTTAGGAGAGACACGTGGGTCTAATTGACCGTCTAGCAAAAGCAGTAGCAGATCAAATCGAAAAGGCAGCACCTAACCTTCCAGCTGGAGCAGTCACTATGACTGAACAGCAAATGCAGCAAGCTTCGATTAACAATAGCTACACAACTAAGCCTCTCCCACGTAATCCTGCTTTTGGAAATGTACCTTTTGCACCAGGTCTACCAATTACTCCTGGAGCAATTAACCCAGTAGGCGATAACGGACGCGCTGATCCACGTCGTTACGAATACCAGGTAGCTCAAAATATCAACGTAGCTACAGAGCAGAAGCTCGTACCTTTTAAGACCCTACGTGGCGCAGCTGAACAGATTGACATAATTCGCCGTTGTATTGAAGTGCTCAAATCAAAGATCACAGGAATTGACTGGGATATCGTTATTGCTGAGGACGCCTCAGAAAAGATTATTTCTGAAATCGGTGGAGATCACGTAAGAGCTATGGCTCAAGCTCGTGATAAGTTCGCAGATGAGATTTATCGTTGTCGTACATTCTGGGAAAACCCAGATAAGGCTAACGGCTACACCTTTATTGACTGGCTAATGGTTTCACTTGAAGAAATCTTGGTACTAGACGCCTGGGCTATCTGGCCTCAGCGCACAGTCGGTGGAGATCTTTACGGATTACAAGTATTAGACGGATCAACAATTAAGCCACTTTTAGACGATCGTGGAATGCGTCCTATAGCGCCTAACGCTGCTTATCAACAGATCCTTTACGGTTTCCCTCGCAGCGAGTTCACAGCTCAAAACGATAACCCAGAAGCTGATGGCGAGTTCACAGCTGACGAGCTTGCTTATCTAATTCGCAACCGTAGAGCTATGAGCGTTTATGGAAACTCACCTGTCGAGCGCTGCCTACCTGTAGCTGATCTTTACCTACGTAGACAACAATGGCTTAGAGCTGAATGGACAGATGGCGTATTGCCAGAGCTTATGTTTAAGGTAGATCCTGATTTTGGTAATGATCCAATTCTTCTACGCCAGCTTGAAAACTCACTCAATGACGATTTAGCTGGACAGACTGAACAGCGCAAGAGAGCTCGTGTTCTCCCAGCTGGTTTTGATCCAGTTCAATTCGACGGATACGGCGAGAAGTTTAAGGAAATCTTAGACACGTACCTCGTTACTAGTATCTGCGGACATTTCGGAGTTATGCCTACTGAGATCGGCTTCTCTGGACACGGTGGATTAGGAAACTCTGGACACCAGATGGGCGAACAGCAATCAGCTCAACAAATCGGCGTAGGCCCACTTGTTACCTGGTTATCTAAAATGCTCACAAACCTCAGCTACAGCTACCTCGGTATGCCACGCGAGCTTGAGTTTAAGTTTATGATCGACGAAGGACGCGATAACGAGTCAGAAGCTAAGAGAGCTGATATTGAGCTTCGTGGAGCTACTCGCACAATCAACGAGCGTCGCTCAGAGCTCGGACTTCCATTATTAGACACACCTGCAGCTGATCAACCTATGCTCGTAGCTGGTCAATCTGTCTTTATCTTCTCACCAGACGGCATAATCAACGCTACAACGGCCACAGGACAGCCTCCAAGCCTCGATAATGCTGAGAGTAATCCAATCGCACCAGTCCAGGATAAACCTGCCCCTGTAGCGCCTGTAGCGCCTATTCCAGGGGAAGAAGCTAAGCCTGGAGAAGAAAAGCCTGCAGCTGAAACACCAGCTCCTAAAGTTGAGCCAGGTAATGTCAAGTTTGTTGAAGAGGATCTGCTCAAAGCTGGCGTACCGTCAAAAGCTGAGGTCAAAGCTGGACTATCACGTTTAGCTATCTTGCCTAATGCAGCTGGCAATCACCCTACCTCTGACAACCCAGAAGAATTAGCTGACACGGTAGCTTCACCCTGGCCTGTAGTTGAAACCCAGGACGGCGACTATCCAGTAAATCCTGACGTTTGGGAGCAAGCTCAATTAACCCTGGTCAATCTTAAAGAGCTGTACGGAACAGACACACAGCTTGATCGCTCTAACGTAGCTGATCATATTGAAGCTATGGGACAAGCTCTTACTCCTTACCGTAGCTATGCGCTTGTATATGACGACGGTGAAAAGCTGATTATCGTAGACGGACACCACAGACTCTTTGCTATGTGGCTACTCGGTATGGACACAGCTCCAGTCTGGCTAGGCACAGCTGATATGGGTAAGGCTGTATCTAATGAAGCTCGCGCATTCCTCAAGTGGGCTAAAAAGGGTCACGCTGACCGTAGAGACTTTGTGTTTAAGTATCTAGATCCGATCGTAGGAGAAGCTCTGAACAGGTGTGCTTTTGACGGCGACTTGGACACAGCTAAATCCCTGGTGAAGGCCTATCTGCTATGAGCGTAGGCGCACGTCAAGCTAGTGCGCGTATAGCAGCTAAGAGTGCAGTCAAGATCCGCGCAGCTTTAGCTGGCAGTATTGACGCTAGACGTGTCTATACGCAATATATGGACACTCACCCACCGATCACAGCTAATAAAGCTCAAGATCGCGCTCGCGCTCGCGCGTGGGCTATGAACAATGTCAAGCTAGATCTGACAGCGTATAAAAAAGCTTTACGGACCCACTACGGCAATATGTATGTTTTGGGACAGGTTGAAGCTCTCGAAAATATGGCTCAAGCTGCAAAAGCTCAAAAGGGTCCAGTAGCTACAGCTACTAGCAAGCCTAAAACTAACGCTCAAGGTATGCCTATCTTTGATCCTAACTTTACAATCAACTGGGACGCTTGGACTCCAGGTAATGAAGCAGCTGCAGCTCTACTCGACGAACCAGGTGGACTTAAAAATCTCCTGGGTGATATAGATATTCAAGCTCGAGGCATATCTGACTACAGCCACGATCTTTTAGGCACAGCTTTAGCTGACGGCATAGCTCAAGGTAAGACTCCAGTACAGATAGCTAACGACATTCGAGACAGCCTCTCAGCTCCTGAACGAGCTCTGACTATTGCTATCACAGAGGGCCAACGAGCTAAGATCTCAGCTAATCTGGATAGCTACCAGGCTAACAATGTTGAACAGATCGAATGGACCGTAAATGATCCAGAGGACGCTGACTGCCTGGACAATGACGGGGAAATCGTCAATCTGGGAGATCAGTTTCCTAGCGGAGATACCCAACCTCCAGTACACCCTAACTGTCAATGCGACGTTATCCCAGTAATGCCTGATCTATCTGGTACACCTGAATATACGGATCAACCTGTAGAAGATAGTGAGATGGCAGTACAAGCTGACTTGGAAAAGTATTCGCCTGACCAGGAAAGAGACGAACGTGGGCGTTTTGGGTCTGGTGATGGATCAAGTTCAACTGGCGGTTACAAAGCTGGTAAGGATCTAGTCGGTGATGATCTGACTAACCCTATGCTTTTATCTGAATCACCTGCCTGGTCTCCGTTTAATGCAGGGCCACGCAACGACAAAGGCTTAGAAGCTATAGCTGCAAAACAAGGTTTTGACGGCCCAGCTCAGCTAGTAGATCAAGCTAAGTTCGACGAATATGCTAGGGCAAGCGGTTACACGCGTTACAGAGGTGTAGTTCCCTATACAAATGCTGACGGGCAACAGATTTCTGGCGACGCAATCATTACAGACTTTGCTACAGGTCAGTATTACGGTGGTACAGGCGTAAGCGGAAATGGTATTTACTCAACAGCTAAAGTAGATACAGCTCAGGCTTATGCCGATAAGGAAGATAACGGAAGAGTTATCAGTATGACTGTCGTACCTGGAGCAAGAATCGCTAGTGACAATGACGTGCGGGTCGCGCTCAATCAAATGCAAGATCCAGCTAACCCAGAAGGACTTGACATAGGACGCCTGCTTGCAGCCAGAGGCTTTGACGGGTATGTTTCAATCGGAAACGGAGTCCCTGCAACGATTATGCTCAATCGAACAGCGATAGCGGTGTTAAAACAATGATCGACAACCCAGATAATTCACACGCGTTAGCGGATCTAGCTCAACGCTTGACCTCGCAGGAAAAAGTAAAGCTGATCCAGCTAGTCAATAACAATGCACCTTTTGAGTCATACCCTGCCAAATGGCAGCAATTTCTCACAGATAGCGGATTTAAGTCGGTAGACGCTGACCTGCTCAAGTACAACCCAGATCAGCCTCGAGACGCTGGAGGTCGCTTTACTTCTGGCGGTGGGGACGGATCAGCTCGTTTTAACGACACACGCACAGCTGGCGGTAGTCGTTCGCTTAACCCTAAAGAAGCTGAGGATCAAAAAGGTGGCTCAGGAGCCCCTCACCTTATTAGTGACGGTCGAGGTGGCGTAAGGTTCAGCCCAGAGAGAACTGCGCTTCACGAAAAAATTATCCAGGAGCGTTTAGCTGGTATTCCTAAATCTGATAATCCTAAGTTTGTTATGCTCGGAGGAGGTCCAGCCTCAGGTAAAACTACTAGCGGGGTAGACAAATGGGAAGATCCTCACGTTAAGATCGACGTGGACTCAATTAAAGCTCAGCTGCCTGAGTTCGATCCTAAAAATCCAGCTTTTGTCCACGAAGAATCTAGCTTTATTGGCAAAGAAATTATGGCTAGAGCTTTTGAGGGAAATCAAAATATATTACTCGACGGTACAGGCAACAATACTGTCTCAGCTGTCGCGGGGAAAATTGACACGGCGCGATCTTATGGTTACAGTGTTGAAGGAAGGTATCTAACCGTACCTACCGAACAGGCTGTTGAACAAGACGCAGCTCGTTCACGTTCAGTAGGCTCAGAAAAGGTCTACGAAATTCACTCAGCTGTAAGCCAGGTATTTCCTGGCATAGCTACAAAGTTCGATAGCGTGAATCTTTACGACAGTCGAATAAAAGGCAGTCCTACCCTCATAGCTACTGGAGGGTCGGGCAAGCTTGATGTAGTCAATCAAGACCTATACTCCCAATTTCTAAATAAAGCTGGCGATTACAGCTATTACGCGGAAAGCCTGGGAAGGTCATAAGGAGGCAAAATGCTAGACGCAACACGAAGGCACGATATATCTCGTATGGCTCTTTTGGGGTTAAGTAAGCACGGAGAAAACTTGACAACAGAAGAAAGCGTGTACTGGGATCGTATGGTCGCTATGTACAAAGATATGAGAGCCAAAGGTCAGGTACCAGATCTTACTTTCGAATGGCCTGAGCTCTAAGTCCTAAGCAGACGGCGTGTGAAACCGTTACAATTTTACTTACACACGCAGATAGGACTCTAATGGCTCTGAATCATATAAACGTAACAGTGGGTACAAACCCAACCCTATTGCTGACAATGCCTAATGGCGTTGGATACGTCGCTGTACAAATCCAAAACCGCGACACAGCACCTGTCTACCTCGGTGATAGCGCAATTACTGTTGCCTCTGGTGTCAATGGAGGTCAAATCCTCGCTCCGAGTGCAACTGTGCAAATCTGGATGCACGGTAATGACTCGATTTATGCAATCTCAACTGCAGGTACAACAGCAGGCGCAGTCTGCCTCGTGTACTCAGCTTAAAACTAAATATGAGTGAAAGTATCGCAACTAGACTTAACAAGGAGAAAGCAATAATGGCAAATGATTTCGCTACCTCCTACGCGGAGATTTTTAAGTATGACAAAAACGACGACGGAACACTGACGGTCTACGGCAAGGCGACTTCTGACGACCTGGATATCGACAACCAGATCTGCGACAACGACTGGCTCTCAAAAGCGGTCCCAGAATGGTTTAAGTCTGGTGGAAACATTCGTGAGCAACACAGCTCTATTGCAGCTGGTGTCGCTACTGAGTATGAGCAAAAGGGAGACGGATTTTACGTCGAAGCAAAAATTGTAGATCCTAACTCAATTCGTAAAGTTGAACACAAAGTATTAAAAGGCTTTTCTATTGGAATTAAAGGCCCACGCGTAATCCGCGATACAAAGGCTGCTAACGGTCGTATTGTGGACGGTCAGATCGTAGAGCTATCTCTCGTTGATAGACCTGCTAACCCTACCTGCCAGCTTGTATTAGCTAAGTCTGTCGGTGGCGATAGCACACTTACCCAGGTTGAAGAGCTAATTGAAACAGAAGAAAAATCAGTAACACCTACAAAGGAGACACCAGTGGCTAAATCAGTCCTAGCAGAAACAATCCTAGAGCTGGTTAAGTCAGCTAAAGGAGACACAGTTAAGTTCGATCAGGCGTCTTATGACACTGCACGTCGCGCACTAGCTCAGCTTATTATCGTTGAAGCTGGCGAGATGGCTGACGGTTCAGATGAGCGTGACGATATTGAAGAGCTTATCGACGCAATCAAGCACCTATTTCGCTGGAAAGACGGCGAAGATGAAGAAGGCGAGACAAACGATATGTCAGGTTCAGTTATGGAAATGTCTGCAAAGGAAGCTGACGCTGACTGCGAATGCGACGGCTGCAAAGCTTGTAAAGCTGACGGTGGCTGCGACAGCACCCCTTGTATGAAATGCGCTATGGCTAAGTCAGCCTCTATCGGCAAGTGCCTAGAGTGTGGCTGCGGTATGCCAGGACAAGATCACGGTCTATCTACCGTTCAGATAGCTGGAAATAACTCAGGTATCGCTACAACGGCTAACGTCTCAACTGCAACCATTATGACTCCAGATCAACTCGGTGGCTCAATCAAGTCAGCTGAGGGTGAAGAGGTTGCAGTATCTGAGGAAACTCCAGCAGCTGAGGAAGCTGCAACAAACGATATTCTCGACGAGTCAGCTGTAGCTGAGATCGTAGAGAAAGCTGTAAAGAGTGCGACTGAATCAGTCAAGGCAGAGATCGCTTCACTTCAAGCTGCAACGAAGGCAGCTGAGGAAAAGGCGGTAGCACTTGAATCAGAGCTCGTAACAGCAAAGTCAGCAGCAGTCTCTGGTGGGCCAAAGCGCACTGGACGTATTGCCGTGACACAAACAAACGAGCTACTGCTCAAGGCTGCGGAATACAAAGCTAAGGCAGCAGCAACCTCTGATCCAATTCTGGTTAAGGGCTATAAGTCTTTAGAAAAAGAGTTTTTATCTAAAGCTGGCAAGCCTGTAGACCAGGACTAATTCACTAACCCACTCGAAAGGAAATAAATTGGCTCTTACACCTCCAAAGGCGAGCGACCTCTTCTCAGACGTCGAATCACCTAAGAAGGCAGCTAAGCGTATGGACGAGTACCAGGCTGAGCTTGGAAAGGCTCTCTCTTCTGGTTCCTCAGTTCCAGGACAAGCTCCAGTAACTGACCCAGTGTCAGCTCTTGAAGCTATGGCTGCTACAAAGTCATTAACCCCAGACGCTCTAGCTGGCTTGAATAACGCAATCTCAGCTCAACGTCTAGCTATGCAAGATATCCAAAAGGATATTTCGCTAACAAGCCCACTCAGCACTTCTTTTGCTGCGTTCGACTTGGAAGCTCCTGCAAAGCTCCTCACACCACGTCCAACACCACTTCGTAACCGTATCCCACGTAAAAAGGGTGTCGGTACTTCTCACCGTGTAAAGCGCATTACTGGCTATACGGGCACAGGCACGGGCGGACAGGGCCAAATCTGGCCTGGCGTGAGTGAGACCACAACCACAGCTTTCGGTTCAATCAACTTCGAGCGTGGACCAAAGATCAGCTACACAGCAGACGATATCGTTCTACCGTACAACTCATACTCACTATCTGACTCAGTTAGCTTCGACGCTAACTTCTCAGGTCTTGGATATCAAGATCTACGTCAGCTATCTTCAACCTCAACACTTTACGCAACAATGTTGATGGAAGAAAGAATGATGTTGATGGGTCGCGGTACAGCTTCTGGTTACTCAGGCGCTCTTGCAGCTCCTTCAACAGTAACTCTTGCTGCTGTAACAGCAACTGGTTCAGTAACAGCTCTTACAAACGCAACTTACTACGTCTATGTAACAGCAGACGCTGGTGTATCTTCAACTGGTTTCGGTGAGTCAGTATTGACTTCTGTACAGTCACAAGCTACAACTTCACAAGCTCTTACAGTAACAATCTCTCCTGTAACAGGAGCTATTGCTTACAACGTATATGTAGGTACAACTACTGGTGCAGCTAATGCTAAGTACCAGGGCCGTACAACTGGAACTGTATTCACCCTCGGTGGTACAGGTACTTCCTCAACAGGAAACCAGGCTCCATATACAACTACAGGCGCAGTAGCTACACGCGCTTCTTCTGATACTTCTGCTTACTCAACAGGTTATGACGGAATCCTTCCTACACTACTTGGATCAAGCAGCGGATATATCAACAATATCGCTGGAACATTCTCAAACACTAACCCTGGAACAGAGTTCCAATCAGTGTTTGCTGGCCTATACAATGCAGTAAAGGCAGATCCAGACGCTATCTTGATCAACGGTTCAGATCGCAAGCAGCTATCTGACTCAATCAAGGGTGCAGCTAACGCTAACTACCGTCTCAATATCACTCAAGATGAAACCACAGGAGCAATCCTCGGTTCAGTCGTCGGTGGAATTGTGAACGAAGTAACAGGAAAAAGTGTGGACCTAATCGTTCATCCGTGGCTCCCACAAGGAGTGGCTCCAGTAATTAGCTGGACCCTTCCGATCCCTGACACAGAGGTTTCAGACGTTTGGTCTAACTACCTCGTTCAGGACTATATGGGTATCCAATGGCCTGTCACTCAGTTCGCTTATGAGTTCTCAACTTACTTCCGCGGAACATTCTTCTGCACAGCTCCAGCTTGGAACGGTATCGTTTCAGGAATCACAGCTGCATAAGTAAAAACTGAATAAGATACGGGGAGGGAGCTTTGGCTCTCTCCCTTTATCGTTTAAGAGAGGCAAAAATGGCACGGTTAGTACCACGCGACGGACACGTAAAAGAAACTAATATCAAAGGTCAATCTGGAGTTACTCGTTATAGAGCTGATAAGTCTGGTTTGTACGAGGTTACTAATAAAACTCATATTAAAGCGCTAAAAGACCAGGGCTTTGTAGAGGCTTCTCTCAATGCTTACAATCCTGGAGACCGTCAGCGAGGGTACACTTGTACCCAATGTGGTTTCGGATCGTGGTTTAGAAAGTGCTCACGGTGCGGACACGAGTACGAATCCACGCCACGCACAGATGGGGATATAGAGTATGACAACACCAGCGGTAACTAATAACACACCGTATTATCAAGACGACGAATACCTCAGTGTTGCCGAATACAAAAATGCCCCTACAGCTATTGACTATGACAACCTTGTAGTAGGCGGTACTCAAGCTCAACAAGACGCAGAGCTCCTCACTGTTATTGGTCGCGCTAGCTCCTGGATCAACACACACCTCAACCAGTCTTTAATTGCTCGCACAATGACCGAGCAGCAGCGTACGCGTATGACCCCTCAAGGCAATCTCATTATCCGTCCAGAGATCAACCCTGTTGTCTCCTTCAACTCTCTTAGCTATGGCCCTTCACCTACCAATTTAACGACCGTCACAGACCTCAGTTCGCTCTGGTTTGAGTCGGATAAGGTGATTTATCCAATAGCTCAAATGAGCCTCTCATACAGCTCCCAGGGGCCTTTATCGTTCGGTTTTCCACCTTCTTCTGGTTCTCAGATTTATACCAATTACACCTATGTCTGCGGTTACGTAGATACAATCGGTAGCGGTACAGCTGGATCAACGACCGTCACAGTTACTGACGCCACAGGCATTATTCCTGGACAGATCCTTAATTTTTATGACGGTCAATACACCGAGCGCTTACAAGTAGCTTCTACTTACAGCTACGGATCTACTACCGTCCCTATGACAACAGCTTTGCTTTATACCCACTCAAACGCAGTTTTTTCAGGTATGCCTGGAGCTGTTAAAGAAGCTGCAATCCTGGTCGTTACAGATTTCCTCAAGGTTCGTGGAGACAACTCGCTTACTATGGCTGTTACTACAAGGGCTACCTCTGGGCCTAGCGTTCAAGACATTATCGGCTCTGACCTTGCACTGGCTAAGGAGCTACTGCGTCCATTCCGTAAGGTTCGATAAATGGCAGGTCGCACAGGCGTCCGAGGTACGCTTTATACATATCTAAAAAATGCCAATATCGGTGGGCTTAATCAGATATTTACTTCTTTCCCAAAGCGCATTAACTACCAGGTCAATGCGACGGCTGGACAGCTTTCCAGAGCTGCAGTTGTAATCTTTATTCAGAGTGAACGTGAAAAGCGCATAGCTATCGGTGGAGCTACTAACGGCTGGAAACAAGTGGACTTCACGGTCGTTCTACAGGTCTTTCACCATTCAATGCAGAGAGACGCCGAGGACGCTATGACAGATTTTGATACACTTATAGACAACATTAAGGCAACGCTGCGAGCAGATCATAGATTCGGTGATACGACTGGAAATCTGGTGTGGCAGGGTGCCGAGCCTGCGATAGATACTCTTTACGGAGAGCCTATAACGTCAGACAACGGCGCTACTGAAACTTTCGCAGAGATTCGTTTTGATGTAACTGAAATGATCCAGGCATAGGAGAAAAATGGCAAGCTACACCTACACAGGCGACGGCGATCGTGAGTTTCCTACGCTTGTACTGACAGTAAAACCAGGCGACACGTTTGAGGCTCCAGCAGATTTCACGGCAGCCGACGTAACTCCTGCAACAGCAATTAAAAAAGCAGCTGCAGCTGCACCGACACCAGCAGCCCCGTCTGCTACAACGCAAGGAGCGTGAGTAAATGTCAGTACAAAATACACACCGTTCGTACGTAGGTATTGCTAAAGAGACAACAAAGGGAACACCAGTTACACCGACTGTATTTATCCCTGTCCTAGCTTCTACCCTCAAGCCAGTTGATACGTACGGAGCTCTCTATGATGAGGGTCTACGTGGATCACTCGTTAAGAATTACAACTACATTCAAGGTCGCGGAAACTCTACATTCGACTTTAGTGGAGCAGCTTTTGCGGACACAATCGGCTATCCAATCGCAGGACTTCTCGGTGAAGATGTAGTTTCAGGCTCAGCACCGTACGTCCACACTATTGCTCTTAAAAACTCAGCTACAGCAGCTGCAGACGCTCAACCAGCTGCCTTCACAATGACTGATTTCTATGCAACTAACACCCGCGCTTACGCAGGACAACAATTCCACGATTTCTCTCTCAAGTTCACAGCTGAGGGACTTCTTGAGTACGACGCAAAGTCTACTGGCTGGCTTTCAGCTACAGCTTCAACTCCTACTCCTAGCTTCTCAACCGTCCTACCTACCCCTGTTTGGTACGGCACAGTTTCAGTAGCTGGAACCCAGGTCTCTAACGCGACTACTGGAAATATAGATATGAAGCGTCCAGTAACTCCTATCTTTGGTATCGGAAATACACAAAACCCTTACCAGGTATTCGTAGGAGCTCTTGAAGTAACAGGCAAGGTCACTTTCCTTATGGAAGCTGACGCACAGCTCACAAACTACCTCACAAATACTCAACCAACTCTTGTGTTCAACTGGACTCAAGGCTCAGGCGCTTCACAGACTCAAATCCAAGCTACCGTTACAAAGGGTGCATACACACTCGCTGTTATCGAACGCTCAAAGGATTTCGTAGAAGTTCTCGTTGATATCAACGCTCAAGGTAACCTCACAGATTCTGGAACAGTCGGATACTCACCTATCAAGTGGGTTATTAAAAACGCTGTAACTACTGCTTACCTATAAACCCTGATATCGAGTAGGGGAACACGGCTAGATTTTGCCTCGCCGATTCCCCTACTCGGCTTTTATCCTCTAAGATATGAGGAAACCTATAGGAGGCAAAAATGGCAAGTAAGAAGATTTCACTCCCCTCTGGAGCTACCGTCACTATTAAGGATCCAGCTACTCTCAGAGTCAAGGATCGTAACCGTGTGATCAAAGCTGGCGACGGTCTCACTGGCGATATTGCTAAAGGTCTAGCATTCAGTGAAGCTCTTATCTCTACAATCGTTGAAGAATGGTCCTACGACCTAATTATTCCTTCTGTTAAGCCCGAGTCATTAGAAGAGCTGGAAATTGCAGATTATGACGCTCTTGTAAAAGCTTCAGAAGAAGTTAGCGCAGTTCTATTTCCTGCCCTAGTTAAGACTGAGGAAACTGAAAAAGACCCAAAAGCGCCTACAGAAAGCTCCAACGCCTAAAGTCAAGACTCCAGGGCTTTCAACGCCACGAGGATATGGATTATCCAGATGAAGAGTGGCGGTATTTTAAGTTCGCAGATCGTTTTGGCTGGACTCCAGATCAGGTAGATGATCTACCAGCTGGCAAGTCCGACTGGCTACTAGCTATCGCTGATACCCTAGAAGAAGTAAAAAGCGAGCAGATAGAGAAAGCGAATAACCGTAGTGGCTGACAATTTTTCTGAGTTTCAAGCTGGTATGCAGCGCTGGCTTAATCGCTTTGATCAAGCTAGCGGTAACGCTATGGGCTTAATAGCTCGCCAGGCGTATATCAACGCTAAAACAAATGCTGATTCAGCTCCTAATCCTCCAGTGCGTATGACGGTCACGCGCGGACCAAACGCAGGCAAGCAGTATTACAAATACGGTCCTCATATCGGATCTAATAACGGTCCTAACAGAGGTACGGGAACTCTTTTAACTTCTATGACATATTCTTCTGGTCGCAGAGGTTTTGGTACTTATACAGCTGAGGTCGGAGCTGGTGCTGTTTATGCCAGACAACTTGAACTCGGCGGTGGCAAGTGGACAAGTGGGGTAAAATATCCTTATATGGAGCCTGCTTTGACAACTCTTGTTACGTCAGGTCAGCTCAGTCAGATTCTTGCTTACGCTTATAGGCCTTTAGGGGGATAGTCAATGGCAGGTGAGATCCCTCCACTAAATATCACCGTCAATCTTGAAACCTCTGGGGTTCAGACTGGGGTCAATCAGGCGACCACCAGCATTAAAAGTATTTCGGCTGCAGCTGAGGCGACAGCTAGTAAGTTCACTAATCTCAAGAGCGTTATGCTCGGTACTTTTGCCAGCTCAGAAATCCAAAAGGGTATTCAGGCATTCGAGGGATTTCTTAAAGATTCAGTAAAAGCAGCTGAGGGCGCTCAAACTTCTATAGCAGCCCTCGGCGTAGCTATGAATAACGCAAAACAAAACACAGACGCTAACCGTCAAGCTGTTGAACAATCTACAACCTCAATGGAAGCTTTAGGCTTTAAGGCTAACGATACCCGCGAAGCTTTAACAAAGATGATTACGGCGACTGGATCAGTTACTGAGTCTCAAAGGCTTATGGGTGTAGCTGCGGATTACGCTCGCCTCAAGCACGAAGATCTTGCTCAAGCTGCAACCGTCCTTACGCGCGGTACAACTGGTGCTGCCAGGGCATTTCGCGAGTTTGGTATTGTCTTAGATACTAACCTGCCTAAAAACCAAGCTATTACTAAAGCTTTTGACGAACTTAATCAAAAGATCGGCGGTCAAGCTGCTGCCTATGCTGAGACCTATGCTGGCAAGCTACAAATTATGGGAGCTCAGACAGAGGATCTTAAAGAAAAAATTGGAGCTCTTCTTCTCCCAGTATTAACAAAGCTTGAAAGCTGGTTTATTGATTCTGTTCAGTGGCTAGCTAATCACAAAGCAGCTTTAGAAGCTGTAGCTCTGGTAATTGGCACAATTTTATTAGCCGTCATAGTAAATGTCACAAAATCTCTTTATGCTCAAGCTGAGGCCTGGATAGAAGCTAACGGAGAAATTGTGGCTATTATTGCAATAATTGGTTTAGCAGTAGCTGGATTCGTTAAACTATGGAATGCCTCAGAAACCTTCCGAAAGATAGTTGTAGACGCTCTCAAGCTCGTTGTAGACGCCTTTGGCTACCTGGTAGGGGCTATCGGCAAGGTAATTGAAGCTGCCAGCCACTTACCGTTTATCGGTGGAGCTTTCAAGGGTATGGCGAGCGCCGTCAATGGCGCAGCT
>Ga0214170_1000278_pt1 | contig 20010 bp, 13 predicted proteins | sample TroBogEpilimnion_2_FD_153008 | JGI IMG/M metagenome (GOLD analysis project Ga0214170, IMG submission 153008) | Freshwater microbial communities from Trout Bog Lake, WI - 27JUN2007 epilimnion | ecosystem: Environmental > Aquatic > Freshwater > Lake > Epilimnion/Euphotic zone | place: Trout Bog... | reverse complement strand
CTGTAACTGACTCTGGTACTGTACACAAAGTTGTTGTAACAATAGCAAGTAACACTAATGCTATATTCTCAACAACTTCTGATATATTCTATGTTCCGGTTAATATTACAAGCACAGCGTCTAGTACAAGTACAACAACAGGTGCTCTAACTGTAGCAGGTGGTGTTGGAATTCAAGGTAGTGTTAACATTGGTGGAACATCAACTATTGCTGGTGCTGTAATTATTACTACAGCAACAATCAATCAGTTTGGTGTTACAACAATCGTAGCAGGTACAGATACAGCAAGCACATTAAGTGGTACAACAGTTTATATCTGGAGCACAAGTACACTACAATCTATTACTAATAGAGGGTCTACCACAACTAACGCTATCTATATTACTAATTCATCAACAGGTGGAACAGCAAATAGTGGTGCTCTACAAGTTACTGGTGGTGCCTATGTTGGTCAAAACTTATACGTTGGTGGCAATCAGACTATTATTGGTAACCTAACAGTATTAGGAACACAAACAACTATTCTATCGACAAGTTCGATGAGTATTAGTGATCCTGTTATTAACATTGGTAGTCCAGAATATCTAGGTCCTCTAGCAACAGATGACGGATTAGATAAAGGTATTTTAATTCATTATAATACTTTAACTAACACATCCGGTGATACACACGCATTCTTTGGTATGCAGCGTAGCACTGAGAAGTTTATGTATGTTACAAGAACACAGCAAATTGGTCAAATTGGTCAAAGTAATCCGTTTACTGGTTATACACTAGGCGGTGCTATGTTCGGCACAATGAGTTTACAAAGCGGAAATAACGCAATCAATGTTAACTCTGGTGATTTACAAGTTGCCGGGGGTGCTGGTATTATTAAAGATGTCTGGATTGGCGGACAATTAAATGTATCAAGTACAACTACGTTAGTTGGTCCGACACAGATTACAAACTTAACAAGTTCTACAACATCTACTAATGGCGCATTAACAGTTGCTGGTGGTGTCGGAATTGGCGGAAATTTATATGTGGGTGGCTACGCAATTTTTGTGGGTGGCGCACAAGTAGTTACAACCGCTACATTAGGTACAGGTGGCGTTGGTGTTGTTACTATTGTTGCCGGTACAGATACCGCAGTTACAACAGCATCGGGCGTAGTTACAATTTGGAATACAGGTACATTACAAACAGTAACAAGCCGTGGCAATAGTACAACTTACGGAATTAGTATTTCAAATACATCAGGCAGTACAAGCACAACAACAGGTGCTCTAACTGTAGCAGGCGGAGTAGGCATTGGCGGCAATTTAAGTATTGGCGGCAACTTATTATTATTAGGTAGCGAAACTGATCAAAGCGGATTAACTGTCGCAGGTCTTGTAAACTTCACAAGCACAGCAACAAGTACAGCAACAAGCAACGGTGCTTTAGTTGTAAGTGGCGGAGTTGGCATAGGCGGCAATGCTAATATTGGCGGCAATTTAAGTGTTGGCGGAATTACTACTGCTACTACTGCTACATTTGCTGGAGCATTAACAGTTAGTGGAACTGCTACTATTGGTGTTGCAGTATTAACAGGCGCAGGTGCTACAACTAGAGGCTTGAATCCTGTACAAGTAATAGCAGGCGGAAACTTTGCTACTGCTGGAGACGCACAAACTTCTGTATATGTATTACGTACAGTTACTAGCGGTACTGGTATTTTAACTACAACTGGGTTAGGTGTTGTTACAACTAACCAAATTAACTTACCAGCTAACTCTACATACACATTTAGAGCAACTGTTACTGCTCGTTCTACAACAAGTAATGACGAAGCAGGTTGGTTATTTGAAGGTGTAATTTCACAGTACGCAAACGTAGGAACTACTTCGTTGAAAGTTGTGAATAAAACAAAATTATGGTCAAGTCAATCAGGATTTGATTGTAACGTAACAGCTGATACTGTAAATGGAGCCTTACAATTTACCGCTAATAGCAACGGTTCAACTGTAAGATTTGTAGCAAAAATAGAAACTGTCGAGGTTACAGATTGAGTAATTTAGAAACAATAAATATGGATATAGTAAAGCAATATGTCAATTAATTTCGATACCGGCGCCTCAGGCTCAATAACCTTAAAATCTCCTAGTACGGGGACAGTATCTCTTACCTTGCCTGCGAATGCGGGGGCATCTGGTAACGTTATTGCTACAGACGGTACAGGTAACCTTTATTTTACACCAGCAAATTCGGGATCAACTGGTCCTGCGGGTGCTACAGGTGCTACAGGTGCTACGGGATATATTGGTGCTACAGGAGCTACGGGCGCAACTGGTTATACAGGGGCAACTGGATCAACTGGCGCAACTGGTTTTACGGGATCTACAGGTGCTACTGGCCCTGTAGGAGCAACAGGACAAGCAGGTACTGGTGGTACACAAGGTTCTACTGGTGCTACAGGTGCTACTGGCCCTAGCGGAAATCCAGGGGCAACTGGATCAACTGGTGCTACAGGACCGTTAGGGGCAACTGGTGCTACCGGTCCGATAGGTGCTACAGGTAGCGCAGGTAGTTCGGGAACTGTTGGTTCTACTGGAGCAACTGGAGCAACTGGACCAGGTTATAATAATGTCACTTCTACCTCTGCTGTAACAATTGGATTAGGTTCTCAAACATGGGCAGTTAACCAACTTGGTGCGTATCAACAAGGTACTTATGTTAGTGTAAATTATCAAACTGTTCCTACAATTAACATGCAGGGTATGGTTACCTCAGTTAACCCTATCAGCTTAACAATTACAGTTAACGTTGTTGCGGTTAGCGGAGCAGGTACATACGCTTCATGGATTTTTAACGTTATTGGTAATCAAGGTGCTACAGGAGCATCTGGATTTATTGGTGCAACAGGTGCTACAGGTCCTCAAGGGGCATCTGGTGTAAGTGGACAAGGCGGTGGTACAGGAGCCACAGGTGCTATCGGAGCCACAGGTGCCACAGGTCCTCAAGGCGCAACGGGAGCTCCCGGAGCGACAGGTAGTGCTGGTACAGCAGGTACACCCGGAGCACAAGGTGCCACTGGAGCAACAGGACAAACTGGGGCGACAGGACAAACTGGATCTGCTGGTTCGGCAGGTGCTACTGGTGCTACTGGACAACAAGGTACAAACGGATCTAACGGTGCTACTGGGTCTACTGGCCCAACTGGTGCCACAGGATTAGGATCAACTGGTGCTACTGGTGCCACTGGACCACAAGGCGCGACTGGTGTTGCTGGTTCAACTGGTGCTGGTGTATCGGCAGGCTCCGCCAACCAAGTTATATATGTAAACGGTTCTGGAGTATTATCCGGTTCAAGTGGATTTACTTATGATGGTGCTAACCTTAACGTTGGAGCAACAGGGTACGGTGCCCCTGGCGGATTAAAATTCAATAATAGAACAAATTGGTATACACCAGGAGATACTAACCTAGCAGGTGCTCCAACAATTGGTTATACTGCCGCAGGTATTGGTGGTAAGAGATTATATCCTGATGAAAACTTTTACAGCGGCTTAAACGGTATTTCTGTTTATGATAATAACGGATCAGGTAACGTTACAATTACAAGGATCACTGCTCCTGTAGGATCCCCTAACGCAACCGCTAACGGATTAGGCGGAAGTAACTATGCTCTACAAGTTAGAATTGCTGGTAACTCACAAAGTCCGGGTTTTGGCGGATTTACATTTAGTACAGGTACTAGTCCGAATAGAGTACTAGTAGCAACATTTAAAACATTATTGCCAGTTGGTTATACAATTAACTGGGCATCAAACGGTATTGGTAATAACAGTCAAACTTATTGGTTAACAAACAACGTGGGTACAGGTAAGTGGGAAGAATACGCTTACGTGGTAATGACTGGTGATAGTGGAACATTTGCGTCTACTAACTATTTTTATATTTCAGGTAGTCCTGCTCCATCATCAGGCAGTCCGTTAATATTTTACATTGTTCAAGCAACAGTTATCGATTTAACAGACCATACAAATTACCTTACATATTTTGATAGATCATCTACAGCGGCTAACATTAAAGGTTATGGTCAAGGCGATATTGCGATCGAATCGGCTACTGCTTCTGGTGTAACATACCTACAAAAATATGTAGCAGGTAACGTTGATATAGCAGGTGGCGGTGGATATACATTCTTAGGATCTGGCGGCGGCAACGTTAAAGTTGGTGCGGCAACAACTCCAGCATATATGCTTGACGTTGCAGGAACAGGAAGATTTACCGGTAACTTAGGATCTGCGGCAACAATTAGTTCTGGTGGACAAATACGTGCCACTGGCTGGTATAGTAGCGCACAAGATACCGCATTAGCTTTTGAAATTGGTATAGGCGGCACAACCGCATATGGTATTAGTTACAATAGAGGAAATTCTACATATGGCCCAATGGAATTTGATGCTACTCAAATAGCATTTAGACCAAACGGCGGTGTTTCTACCTTAGGTGGTTTAATTGACGTTACTGGTAGATTTACACATAGTACCAACGCAACTGACGGATTATATTTAAACACTACGCAAGTTAATCCGCAAATGCTTTTCCAAAGCAACGGTACCACTGTAGGTTATGTACAGTTTTCGACTACTGATGCTTATTTCTGGAATAGCACTTCTGGTACTGGATTTAAGATTCAGAACAGTGACAAACAACCGTACTATTATACAGGTAGTGCGTATGTACTAGACTGGAACGCACAAAACTTAACTAAATTAAGTCAGTTAACTAATGACGTAGGATATGTTACAAACAGTCAAGTTACTGGTAACTTTAACGGTCCTATCTACGCTACATATTTCTACGATTATTCTAATAACGCATATTACTTACAGCCTAGTGCTAACTCATACCTATACTACTTAACTTTAGTAGGTGGTATTGCTACTAACAAAAACGGAGACAGCACATCTTTTGGTAACGGTGTAAGTTTATGGACTACTATCGCTGGTACAACATCTAACATGATGTTTAAGGCAGTTGGTACATACGGAACACACGGCGGTGTTAATAGTGACTATGCCACTTACTTTGTAATGGACACAGGTAGTCGCGGTTGGATCTTCCGTTATGCTACAAGTACATCAGCAGGTACAAACGTATTTTCGATTCAAAATAATACTGGTAACACAGTTATTGGTACAACAATTGCCGCAACATATCAATTAAACGTTAACGGTTCTGCTTATGCTGTTACAGATATGCGAGCACCGTATTTTTATGATTCAAGCAATACATCATATTATGCTAAACCAGCTGGTACAAGTATATTCTCAGGCCTAACAGTTTCAAATACAATTACTGGTAGCATTACAGGTAACGCAGGTGGATATTCTACAGCATTATATGATTCTGGTTTTGGCGCAAGCGTAACACGTAGTCAACTGTTTAATAATCAAGGTTACAATCATACTACTTATCAAAGCTTCTCTGGTCCAGCAGGCTATGGTTTCTATTTTGTACATCAAGATAGCGCAGTAACAGACGGACCAGGCGGGTTATATCAGTACTATGTAATGAACCAAGGCCTAGGCAACGACTATGCCTACAGCAGTTACGCAATGCAAACTGCTATTAACCGTTATGGTTATGGCAATCCTTACTTAAACATTCGATTTAAAGAAAACGGAACATGGACAGGTTGGGGTAAAATCTACGCCGGGTATGCTGATACTTCTAACTATGCTAACTCTGCCGGTACAATCACAGGCGGCGGTAGCGCATCAGGTAACTTAACTATTACTGGCAACTTGTATGTTGGCGGTAATATGTATGACAATGCTAATACAACATATTATCTAAAAGCTAGTGGCGAAAGTGTAATTAACTCTTTATACGGTTACGGTGTAATTGGTAACCCAAGTGCAACTTATACAACACAAGCGGCGTTTGTTTCTAACTGGAGTGGAGCAGGATGGTGGGGTTTAGGTAGTAACGGCGGCCACTTAATAAGACTTGACCAAGTCGGTACTTCATGGGGATCTCCAACATGGAGTGGAGCAACTGACGTTGGACTAGCATTAGGTCCGTATACAGTATTAACTGGACAAGCCGCATACCATAGCTATGTTTATGCTTATGGTAACACCGGTTACTACATGAATCCGGCCGGTTACAACAGCTTTACATATAACGGTATACGTTTTGGTCCTAACCCTTCCTGGTCAGCACAGTTCCATATCGGTGGCAATGGTATTGACCAAGGTTCGGGTATTGCTCAAATTGCGGCAACTAACGGTAACTTACATTACGAATCTGCTAGCGCAAGCTATGGCGCATATATTAACTACTATCGTAACGGCCCAATTTACGTAGGCGGCACAGTTTACGACTCGCAAAATACAGCCTATTACTTAATACCTCGCAGTACAAGTGTATTGTCGGCAGTTCAATTTGGCGCAAGTAAAACTGTTTCTAATGGCGGTAATGGTAACTTACAAGTTCAATCAAGTCAAGGCGATACTGGTATTTTAGGTATCGGTAGTGGTGGACAATTTGGATATCAATTATACGGTAACGGCGGCGGTAGCTATGGTTTCTTAAACGGTAACTGGGCAAGTTGGGATATACAAAAAGTCACCAACGGTGTCATGTACCTAAACAACAATACTAGCTACTACTTAAATCCACCTAGTACATCTGTATTCTATTATATTACTACAGCTGCCGGCGCAACACATCAAGCCAACGCATACAGCAATAACGGTAGTGCTCTAGCAATTAACAATGCTTCAACGTATTGGGGTCTTGTAACTAACTTATCTGCTAACGCATGGTATTTAGGTTATGGTAATACCACAAGTTATGTAGGATGGAACTTACACTGGGATAACGGATCAACTGTTTGGGCCAACGGCGCAATGCAGTCACCGATTTATTATGACTCTGCTAACACCGGTTACTATATTGTTCCTAGATCAGACAGCTATATTTCTACAGTTCACGCAAACAACTGGTTCCGTGCTCAAGGCGGTACTGGATTGTATAGCGAAAGTTATGGACACGGATTATGGTGGCCAGAGAACCAAGGCGGATCTTATGGTAACGTAAGTACATACTCAGGCGGACGTAGCGGATGGCAAGGATATAACGTAGACGCTTCGTTTACCCTAATGGGTCGTGGCGGTACAGATATTGGACTATATGACCAATCTTGGGGTTGGTTAGTATACTGGACATATAACTCTGGTAACTCTAACTTTGGTACTAGTGGTAATAACGGATATCGTATTTTCTCAACTGGTAGCATTTATGCCCAGGGTAACGTATACGCAACTTCTGACTCACGATACAAGAAAAATATCGTCACAATTGATAACGCATTAAATAAAGTTAAGCAATTACGTGGTGTATACTACGAAAAAGTAGAAAATGAAGACTTAGAGGGTAACCCACAAGTTAAACGTACAATGCGTCAACTAGGGTTAATTGCTCAGGAAGTTAACGAAGTTGTTCCAGAATTGGTTACATACAATGAAGAAACAGATATGTATGGATTGAGCTACGCAAATACCGTAGGTCTTCTAATAGAAGCTATCAAAGAACAACAAAACGAAATTGATGACTTAAAAGAAATGGTAAGGAAGCTGATAAATGGCAATAACTAAAACAACAACAATTGATCAAATTAGATATACTGCCGAGACATCTCGAGCAAACGGAGATCCTATGGATGAACCACATGCTCTATGGATTCATACAACTATTACAGTTGATGACCCTGGTTCAAATGATCCACATTTTCCAATTTCTAACACCAATGTGTATAGATTATATCAAGATTCTGACGTTAGTCAAGAACCAGAAATCATTCAAGATTTGTGGAATGTAATCTTTAAAACACACGGATTATCATCAGCATCTACTATTCCAAAAATCGGTAATGATGCTAAAAGACCTCTTCCGATCGACGCTACACTACCTAAACCGAATGTAGCCCCGGGGGCATAAATATATAGCTTGATTAGGAGATAAACATGGCAATTACATACACCTGGAGTGTAGACAAAGTTAAAATAGCAACTGAAGGTACTTTTACCAATTCAGTTATTCAAACTCACTGGACTCTGTCCGGCACCGACGAAAGCGGCAATACTGGCACATTTAAAGGTAGTACTCCTTTTACAGCTATTGGAAGCACCGGCACATTTATTCCTTATTCACAGCTACAAGAAAGCGATGTTGTTGGGTGGATTCAGTCTGTGGTTAATTCTAATCCTCAGTATTCCTCTCATATTAATGACAGAATTGCTCAGCAATTAGGAGAAATTACATCTTCTGTTACTGAAGTTCACGCACAAGATTTACCGTGGGCAAGTACAGGTACCGTTGTAACTGCCGCTGATGTTAATCCAGGACCAGTCTGAGATCGGTTAAAATCAAATAATTAATATTAACTATCTCAGGAGATTTTTATGAATAACGCAACCCCTCAACCAGCACCAGGCACTAATGGAGCACCAGCACAGCAACCTGCTCAGGAAGATTTTGACATTACTGTTACATTAAAAGTAAGTCAAATTAATACTATTATTGCCGCATTGGATGAATTGCCACACAAATACAGCCGTCCTATTATCGACACAATTAGTCAACAAGCAGTACCACAAGTACAACAACAGCAACAAGCTAGTGTTCCAGAAGGTCCATTAGCAGAAAAAACTATTCAATAATATATGACAATAACTTACACTTGGGATTTTCTTAAATTTAACGCTCACCCTACATTGAACAGTATGAACAATGTAATATATAACGTTGAATTTATTTTAAATGGATCTGACGGAGAAGGTCATGCCGCCCAGGTGTTTAATACTGTTGGATTAAGTGAACCTGATCCTTCTAACTTTGTTGAATTTGATCAATTAACTCCTACGCAAATAGAAACATGGGTTACATCTGCATTAGGATCTAATTTAGATACGTACAAGGCAATGATTGCCTCTCAGATTCAGAATCAAATTACCCCAGCTTCCGCAAGTCTTGCTCCGCCTTGGCAACCGTCAGGGCTTGTATTCCCCGAGTAATTCTAAAATAATTTCAATTTTTGTTTTGTTTATCTTACTAGATAGGCTACGTTTTACGCCTTGATGTAATGGCTTTGGCCAATTGTTTAAATCACACCAAGCATATCCTACATGTTCTTTGTTTAGAGTAGGAATAAATTCTTTTTCTACAATAAGAACGTATGTATTAAAATGAAAATTTTGGTCTTCGCTAGTGTATAATTCAAGAGGAATAATTTTCTTAATAGGCGGAGTTTTTCCTACCTCCTCGCTAATTTCTCTTTCTAATGCTTGATATGCTGTAGCATCATCTGGTTCTTGTTTACCGCCAACAAGTCCCCAAGTTCCTGCGGTTCGTCCTTGATTACGCAATAGGAATAAAAATCTATTTGTTTCTTTACTTAGGAATAACCCGCCACTACATATTATTTTTGTCATAGTATCAAACGCCAGTTACCGGCATCGTATACTCCTTCGTAGCTCTTGGTCCATGATTCACCATCCCACTTGTATTGAATGCCAGTGTATGAATTAGTTATGTAAAGTACAGTTGGGTTATTCTCAGAAGCGAATATAACGTTCCATCTAGCACCGTCCCATTGAATAATATCATTTGCCTTGGCATAAAAATCAGTGTTGTCTGAGTTGCGCCAGGCAATAGGACCTTGACCGTTTTCTACATCAGTATTGCCTATGTCTTCTAATATTAAGTATCATGTATCAGGATCGATGTTTGTGCCTGGATTAAATGTAGTAGGATCAATAACTGCATTAATTGTTCCTCTAGTATAAATGTCTGCTAAATCAGTTAATGGTGTGTTTAAAATACTGTCAGGATCAATATTAATTAACATTTGTGTATCGTCGCTAGGATTTAATGTAATAACACCTACAACTTGTGTACCGTCTGGTTTAGTAAACGCAAGTTGACTAAGTCCTGAACGATATTTTCCAGGATATACATTTAATACAGAATTCCAATTAACCGTAGGGCCTGCTGGAATAGGAATTTGTGTATATTCGTCTCCAATAATCGGATCGCCTTGCGGGATAAGTGTTACAGTATTGTTCATAATGTATACACTTAGATTTGCTGGAGTAACAGTATGCTTAACTACTGGAATACCAAAATCTAATCCTGTGCTTAATGTAGTACCTGCTGGTTCTGTAAAAATGTTAGCAATAATTTTAGTAACAATACCCAATTTTTTAACCTTAGCTGGAGTTGTGATCCATACAGGAGTTTCAAAAGTTAGTGTGGAAATATCAATATCGTTACTAACTCCTTGAGGAATTTGTCTGCTTGACCAAGTAGTTCCGGTTAATTCAACGTAACTTAAACTAGTCCAGTCAATAAAATTATTACTGGTTTGTATTTCCATTGCTGGATTAAACAACACTAGAATCTGTTCTAATATTTGTAATTTTTGTTCTGTGTTAGTTGTCCAAATATCTGCTACAAAAGTTAATTTAAAGGGACTTGGCATTAAACGTTCAACGGTATAATTTTCACCTTGTTCGTTTAAGTAGACATTTCCTACTTCATCAAACGCACGTTCTCGAATATTAATCTTATCTACATGATATGGATTTTGTATGCGACTTCTATCGTAGTCTAATCCCTTAACGTAGCAGGCAATAAAAGGCGCAGAATTAACAATGTTCTCTGAGTTTTTAGTTAATGCCCATGCAGCTTGTCGACTAGAGTCACCGTATCGAACAGGAACTTGTGTAAGTTTGCCACTACCATCTTGATAGCTAAAATTACTCATCAATCGCATAAACTGATTGATGTAACGCTTTACTTGGCCGTCGTAGAAAAATTCCATTTTAATTATCTGCCTTTGGTCTTAATGCTTTACTTAGTGCTTGGCGCTCTGGAACAATTTGACCTGCGATTGTAGCAGTATTATTATTGTTAATGAAGCTTGTAGTCTGTGTTAATCTTGTACTTGTACTACTTTGCGGTTGTGTTAGATCTTGATTTGTTGCGTTAGCATCGTAAGTATTTGACATAGTCATTCTTAAATTGTCAGCCCATGCTACCCATGTTTGTCCGTCAAATCTAAACAAACGATTAGGTACAAAGTCTGTTCTAAGATAAAATTGTCCTGTAACAATTCCTTGTGTTGGAAATGCAATTCCAAATCCGTAAGGAGCGCCATTAGGTGGCATTCCACCAGTCATGTATCCTATATAAAGATCTTTAGCAGGACTTTCAAATACAGCACTAGCATCAACAGCAGGATTATCTAAACTAGCATCGAGCTCAGTATCACTAGCATCTTCTAACTGTAAGGTATCTTCTCCGTCTCCTCGATCCTCTAACGGTAAAACATAATATGGAGTTGTGTCGTATCCGCTTAGTGGAGCGTCAATTTCTGCTTGGGCAACAATTTGATTATTAATAGCAATATTCTGATTATATGTACTAATAACATCTCGTAATGTTTTATTGCCATCTCCTGCCGGAGCATTGAGAATTTGACTAAATTCTTGACTGTCAACTAATGGTCCTACTTTAGCACGTAGTAAATGTGGGTACCATGTTTGACTGTAACCAGACGCAGGACGACTTACGTCAGTCACTACATAAAATCTTTTCAATGCTACTAAATCATCGTTACTGGCATACTCATCTTTTAAGTGAGGAAGTTCTAAAACATCTCCAGCCATTAATTTACGACCAATTGTTTCCACTATATTTCTTAAGTGGAATGTAATCATAATATCATCGCTATTTAAAAACAATCCAAATTGACTTAAATTAAAGTCAATGTCGTTCATTGTGTAAATTCCACGAATACTATAGATATCAGCATCGTACTTTCTATCTCTATTTTCCATGAAAATTACGTCCTGAATTCCTAATTCAGGTGTAGTAGCATTAGCAACACCAGGAACTCCTCCTTCTGTGCTAGCGGGCGCGGCAGTTTGCGGACCTATATATTTGTGAATAAAAATATCAGTTCCGCCTACCTGAAATTGCTCGTTAATAACCCTATCGAGCATTTTAAAATCATTGCCCTTTTCGGGACGGTAAAGAGAGAGTCTTGGCATAGTCTACTATTTATGGTAAATAAAAGTATGAGCGACTTAGATACAGCATACAAAGACGTAGTAGATTATATCAAAACCTTCCTAGGTGACGGTATGATTGACGTCGAATTAGACCCAAAACACTACGATATCGCAATTAAACGTGCGCTGTTAAAGTACCGTCAACGAAGCCAACATTCTACTGAAGAAAGTTTTGCGTTTTTGACACTACAACAAGATGTTAATGAATACATACTTGCTCCGGAAGTTATTTCAGTTAGACAGGTATTTCGTAGAAGTATTGGTTCTAGAACAGGCGGAGGTGACGGAGGTAGTCTATTTGAACCGTTCAACTTAGCCTACACAAACACCTATTTGTTAAGCACAAGTAATATGGGCGGTTTAGCCACATATTTTGCCTTTGCTAGCTATCAAAATTTAGTAGGCAAGATGTTTGGTAGTTTTATCAACTTTGAATTTGACCAACCTACAAGACGTCTACGTATTAGTCAACGTCCGCAAGGATCTGAAAGTGTTCTTTTGTGGATGTATAATCAACGTCCTGATTTTACTTTATTCCAAGACAACTACGCCGGCGTGTGGATTAAAGATTATGCTCTAGCAAACTGTAAAGTTATGTTAGGCGAAGCACGTGAAAAGTTTGCTCAAATTGCTAGCCCGCAAGGCGGCACAAGTCTCAATGGCGCACAGCTCAAAGCAGAAGGCAAAGCTGAAATGGAAACGCTAGAGCAAGACATTATTAACTACAAAGATGGCGGACAGCCGTTAACTTTTGTAATTGGTTAACCTAATTCTTGACATTGTAATATTTCCTTAATATAATTAAAGTATCGTTAGGAGATACTATGATTATAGGTGTGTGCGGTTTTATTGGTTCTGGCAAAGATACTATTGCTGATTATCTTACAAATTTTCATGGATTTCGACGAGAGAGTTTTGCGAATACACTGAAAGATGCTGTTAGTATGGTCTTTGGTTGGGATAGAACAATGCTAGAAGGCCGTACAAAGCAAGCCCGTGAATGGCGTGAACAAGTAGATCCATGGTGGGCAGAACGCTTAAATATGCCACATTTAACTCCACGTTGGGTACTACAATATTGGGGCACTGAAGTTTGTCGTAAATCATTCCATGATGATATTTGGATTGCGGCATTAGAAAATAAACTACGCAATAGTAAAGACGATATTGTTATTAGCGATTGTCGTTTTCCTAATGAAATTAAATCAATTAAAGACGCAGGCGGAATTGTAGTACGTGTTGTACGTGGTCCAGAACCCGAATGGTATGATGCCGCAGTTAGTGCCAACCGAGGGCCAGACGGTAACGTTACTTGGTCTACCAGTAAAGTTAGATTAGAACGTGCCGGAATTCATGCTAGCGAAACTGCTTGGGTTGGTACAAACTTTGATTTTGTGCTAGACAATAATACTAGCATTGATGATCTTTATGCCCAAGTTAAAAATCTGGTGTCAGATCCCCTTGAGTCCAACGAACTCCTTCCTTATGAAGAACACGCTGGCAGTTCGCACATATAGTTTTTAAATTGTTAGGGCGATTGTTGTTTAAATCGCCGTCTACATAAAATACATTAAAGATCTCCAGGCTCTTAGATTTGAACCCGCACTTGTCACACTGATCTTTCTTTTTATACCCCGCACGTTTCCAGCCAGGGGTTCCATTTCCCCTACCTCTAGAACAATGATCGCACTGAGACCTATAAAAAGGTCTGCCCTCTTTATAATAATTCACTGCTACAGGTCTACTAGCGCAAGTTTTACATAGTTTTCTCATACCGCCCTTTTTGTGCCCTTTTCAGATGTATTTAATCCGGTTGTTTTTACCAAACCACACTAAATATATTAAAGAAAATCCATTTATGGGAGAATGACAAATGGCACTTAATTCACCAGGCGTAGAAGTACAAGTAATCGATCAAAGTTTTTATGGCCCAGCGGCTCCAGGAACTGTTCCACTAATTATCGTTGCTTCTGCACAAGACAAACAAAATGCTAGCGGTACAGGTATCGCAGTTGGTACTCAACAAGCTAACGCTGGCAAAGTATATGTAGTAACAAGTCAGCGAGATCTTACTGATACTTTCGGTACTCCAAGCTTCTATACAGATGCTGGCGGTAATCCAATTAACGGCGGCGAACTAAACGAATACGGTCTACAAGCCGCATACAGTTTACTAGGCGTTAGCTCACAAGCATACGTTGCCAGAGCAGATTTAGACTTAGGTCAATTAATGCCAGAAGCTAGTTCCCCAGAGGGTGCGGCGGCTGATGGTACATATTGGTTAGATACTACTTCAAATACACTATGGGGTATTTTCCAATGGGACGAAGTAGCTGGCGCATTTACTAATCAAATTCCTGTTGTTATTGATAACGACAGCGCGGCCACATATCTAATGAACGATATGTATACTCCTAAAGCAAGTTTAGGAGTTGCTGGTACATACGCTATTGTTGCTACAAGTGCTAACACAATTACTTTATGGTATAAAAATACAGCAGGTAACTGGGTAGTAGTTGGTTCTAACACAGAAACAGGATTTACAGCAGGCGTTTCATTCAAATCAACATGCTGGCAAACAAGTTTCCCAGTAGTAACCGGCACAACAGTTGTAGGTGATCTAACAGTTTACAATAATGCTACAGTTCTTATTAACGGTCAAACTGTTATATTAAGAGGTACTAACTTAAACGCTATGGTTTCAAGTATCAACAGCGTTATGCGTACACACGGTGTTAACGCATTAGTTGGTACAGGTAACTATATTCAGTTATACGCAGATGCTACAGCGGCTAGTAACGGTGCAAGCGGTGCAGTGGCTAGCGCAATTATGGAAGTTCACGCTAAAACATTTGCTAACAGCGGTACAAACTACGCAGTTGGTAACGTTCTTACAGTTCTAGGTGGATCTGCTACTACATCAACATCTATTGCTCAACTTACAGTTACAGCAGTTAATACATTAACTGGCGCAATTTTAGCGGCTACAATTAGCAACCAAGGTGAATACACAGCAATTCCCACCAACCCTGTTTCAACAACAGGTGGCACAGGTTCTGGTTGTACGTTAAACTTAACATTTGATATTGACAGTATTCAAGTTACTGCTCCTGGTGTTGACTATGCTACTGCTCCAACAGTTGTTGTTAGCGGAAGTACTGTAACTAACGTTACTGTATCAAATGGCGGATTGAGCGCAATTACAGTTCAATCTGGAATTTATACAAGCATTCCAGCAGTTACAATTCAAAACAAAGATGTACAAGATGGTAAGATCAACATCCAAGTTGGTAGCACAGCAACATTGTTAACAGCGTTAGGTCTATCTGCTGGTACATATGAAGGACCACAATTATTCCAAGGTCCACATACAGCTTATCCAGACTTTACAAGTGCTCCAAGTGGTTCTGTATACATCAAGACAACAAGTCCTAACCAAGGCGCTTCATGGGATGTTAAAACATACAGTGCAGCAAGTGGCGCATGGACAGAAATTGCAGCACCTTTATACTCAGCACCTGAACTTGCTATTGCTGGTTTAGATTCAGCTGGATTAGGTAGAAAAATTGCTACAGGCTCAATCTATATCGATACTAACTATGATAACGGTGTAGGTCTAGCAGGTGAACCACAATTGGCTGAGTTTGAAATTCTTCGCAGAGTTTCTACTGGACCAACAACAGTTACAACTCCGACTGCATCGTCTGAATTGGTGTTCACTTCAACAAGTACATTTACACTAAAAGAAATGATCGCAGGCGGTGAGTTCAGTACTCCAGCAGTTATTACAATTAACCGAGGTGATACATTAGAAGATGTTGCTACATATATCAACGCAGGCTCAAATGGCTTCCAATATGTTTCTGCTACATATAATGCTTCAACATATCAATTAACAATCAGTCACAGCACAGGCGGCGAAATTCGTTTCTTAGACGGTACAAATACTCCACTAGCATTCATGGGCTATACAGCATGGTCACGTAATGTTAATACTGGAGTTGCTACTGGTACATCAAACTTCTACGCTACTGGCATGTATGATACAGATGGTTATACATATCGTGCTTCTAACTGGCAACCACTAGTGTTTGAAGCAACTCAAATTGCTCCATTCCAAGAACCAGCAGACGGTACATATTGGTACAGTTCAGTAGTTGACGAAGTAGATATCATGATTCACGATGGTACTAAATTCCGTGGTTACAAAAATGTATATCCAAATACAGATCCAAACGGTCCTATCATCAGCGCAACTGCTCCATTACTAACAGGCGGCCAAAGCGATGGTACAGACTTAGTAAACGGCGATATCTGGATCAGTACAGCAGATATTACAAAATACGGACAAGAGATCTATGTATGGAACGGCCAAACTCTACAATGGGTTCAACAAGATCCTACAGATCATACAACACCAAATGGTTGGATTTTCTATGATGCTCGTTACGCAACAAGCGGACAAGCAACTACACCATCAACAATTCAATCGTTGTTAGTAAGTGATTATGTTGATCCAGATAGTCCAGATCCAGCATTATATCCAAAAGGTACACGCCTATGGAACCTACGTCGTTCTGGCTTTAACGTAAAACGTTATCAGTCAAACTATATCAACGTATATTCTAACAGTGGTAAAAACATTCGTTACAATAACGAGTTTATGGACGGTGCTGGTGGCAACACTATATACAACACAGCACGTTGGGTTACTGTAAGTCCTAACACTCCAGAAGGTGTAGGTAGCTTTGGTCAACATGCTCAACGTGGTTTAGTTGTTAAATCATTAAAAGCATTAATCGACACAAGTTCAGCAATTCGTGATACTGATACATTAATATTCAACTTAATTGCTTGCCCAGGCTATCCAGAAGCTGTTCAAAACTTAATTGAATTGAATGCTGATCGTTCACAAACAGCGTTTGTTATCGGTGATACACCATTTACATTAACACCAGATGCTACTTCATTGTTAGCATGGGGTAATAATAGTAACGGTGCGTTTGATAACGGTCCAGATGGCGCAGTAAGTTATGACGACTACATGGCTTTCTACTACCCAAGTGGATATACAACAGACAATACTGGAAACTATATTGTTGTTCCACCAAGCCACATTATGTTACGTACAATCGCAGAAAGCGACCAGAAGAGTTATCCATGGTTTGCTCCAGCAGGTTTACGCCGTGGTGTAGTCGACAACGTAAGTTCAGTAGGTTACTTAGATGATCAGTCTGAGTTCCATACAACAGCATTACCAGAGGGTACACGTGATGTTATGGCACAAGTTAAGGTTAACCCAATCGCAACATTATCAGGTTCTGGTATTGTTGTAATGGGTCAATACACTCGTGCTAGTGCAGCAAGCAGTTTAGATCGTATCAACGTTGCTCGTTTAACAGCATATATCCGTCGTCAACTAGGTTTAATTGCGAAACCATACTTGTTTGAACCAAACGATCAAATCACTCGTGGTGAGATCAAACGAACAATTGAAAGTTTCCTATTACAACTAGTAGGACAAAGAGCATTGTACGACTACATTGTAGTTTGCGATACGTCAAACAATACTCCAACAAGAATTGACCAAAACCAACTTTGGATTGACATTGCGGTTGAACCAGTTAAGTCAGTGGAATTCATTTACATTCCATTACGCTTAGAAAATACTGGCGCAATTAAAGCCGGGGCTTAATGGTAAATATATAGGACAGGAGCAAATAATATGGCAATCGCAAGTTTAAGCAGATTTACAGTACCGTTAAGCACAGACCAATCATCAAGCAATCAAGGCTTGTTGATGCCTAAGCTAAAGTATCGTTTTAGAGTTACATTGAGCAACTTTGGTGTAAGTAGTCCAACTACTGAAATCACAAAACAAGTTGTTGACGTTACTCGTCCTAAAGTTACATTTGAAGAAATCGTAATTGACGTTTATAACAGTAAGGTAAAACTTGCTGGTAAACATTCATGGGGCGATATGACTCTAACAGTACGTGACGATATGACTGGTGCTGTTACAAAACTAGTTGGCGAACAACTACAGAAACAATTCGACTTCTATGAGCAGGCTTCTGCTAGTAGCGGTATCGACTACAAGTTTACTACTATCATTGAAATGCTTGATGGTGGTAACGGCGCTGATACTCCTAATGTTTTAGAAACATGGGAAATCGACGGTTGCTTCTTAAGTGATGCTGACTATCAACAATTAGATTATAAGACCAGTGAAGCTGTTCAAATCGCAATGACAATTAAATTTGATAATGCAATCCAAACAGATGGTGCTGGAAACCCATTGGGCCTAGGTCAACAAGTTGGCCGTACATTAGGTTCATTGATTACAGGTTAAGTAGCAAGGCAATCGAAAAGCCCGGAATTCCCCGGGCTTTTTTTATGACTAAATATTAGCATGTCACTTGGATCATATTTACAACCCGTATTAGGCGGACTCTTAGACCCCCATGGAAACATGGGAGATTATCAACATGCCGCACGATTATTCGTCGACAATCAATTTGCTCTTGCCCCTAAGAATGGCTGGATCTTTTATGTTAGCTTTGATATAAGTCAATCAGCTATACAAGGATCAGCAGGTGGAGCAGTAGGCCCTGGTCAAGGTAGTGGACTATTAGGTCTTATTAAATCAACCCTACAAGCAGTAGACGATTGGCCAGGACGCCATCAACAAGAACTAGGGATGTTAGTTAAGTCAGCAGACTTACCTAAATTTACAGTTGAACAAGAATATGTAAATCAATATAACAAGAAGACATTAGTACAGAAAAAAATAAATTATAACCCCATAAATTTAACATTCCATGATGATATGAGTAACGTTACTCATAGATTGTGGGTTTATTATTACAATTATTACTATGCTGATGGACAAAATTCATTAGTAGGAAGTATACAAACACCGTCAATGGGAGCAATGGTAGGCAAGGCATTAGGCGGTGGTATTGGTAGTATGATTGGTAGTGCTATAGGTGGTGCTGTTCAGAAAGCCGTTGGAAATACTCCGGCAGGTTACATTCCTAATAACCAATATCAAAATAATTCAATGTTACATCAGCCAGGCGATTACGGTCTTAATAACGGACAGACAGTTCCGTTCTTTAACAGCATTACATTGTATCAGTTAAATCAACAGCAATTTACATCTTACACATTAGTCAACCCAATTATTACAGAATGGCAACACGATAAGTTAGATGTAAGCGATGGCAAAAAGGTCGCTGAAAATAAAATGACAATTGCCTTCGAAACAGTACTGTATGGAACTGGACAAGTATCAGTTGGCAATCCCCCCGGCTTTGCTACTATACATTATGATCAATCTCCTAGTCCATTAAGTGTATTAGGTAGTGTAGGTAACGCATTAAATGGTACCGGAGCGTCAAATGTATTCGGAGCAGTAACAGGATTACAAGGGTTAAGTAATCCTTTAGCAGGCGGAATAACTGCCGCTAGCTTATTAGCAAACAAATCTGTAATGTCAGCCGCGGCATTAGGAATAGGTGGATTAAAGAGTTTATTTGGGCCTTCAAAAGGAACAGCTGGATCTAATTCTAAAGGTATAGAAGTACCTACAAAGTCAGACAGTAATACAAATGCTGAAGAAACAGGAGTAAATCCTGAAACAGAATCCGGGGGAGCAACTGAATCGACTCCTGCTGATATTTCTGACATAGATCTTCCTGATCCATTGCCAACCGATTTAAATAGTCTATATAACTTACAAGATCAGCAGAATGAATTAGCGGCTAATTTAACAGATCAAATTGCTCAAAGTACAGCAGTTCAAGCAGAGTTTGCTTCACAACTTCAGAAAGCACAAGAAGACGGAGACGATGAAGCGGTAGCAAATATTCAATCTCAAATGGAAGCGGCTGGG
>Ga0214170_1000274_pt1 | contig 20099 bp, 20 predicted proteins | sample TroBogEpilimnion_2_FD_153008 | JGI IMG/M metagenome (GOLD analysis project Ga0214170, IMG submission 153008) | Freshwater microbial communities from Trout Bog Lake, WI - 27JUN2007 epilimnion | ecosystem: Environmental > Aquatic > Freshwater > Lake > Epilimnion/Euphotic zone | place: Trout Bog... | reverse complement strand
TACCCCAACAACCAGCAATAACTAAGGAAAGGCAACAAAGATGCACGGCACACTCAACCTGGTCGGTTATGGCCTATCTGCAATCGGACCTGCTATCGCAACCGGCATGATCTTCGCTGCATACATCAGCGGCGTCGCTCGTCAGCCAGAAGCTCGCAGCGTTCTCCAACCAATCGCGTTCCTCGGATTCGCTTTGGCTGAAGCGCTTGCATTGTTCGGTCTCGTTCTCGCATTCGTTCTTAAGTAATCTCGAATAACAGTAAGAGGTATAGACCACATGTTGTCATCAACATCCGCACTTCTTCAGTCCGCTGAGGCAGCTGCGAACCCACTTATTCCTAAGACCGCAGAGCTGATTGTCGGCGTTATCGCCTTCACCCTGCTTTTCCTGGTTTTGCGCTCTCGCGTTGTGCCCATGTTCGAAAAGGCTTACGCAGCTCGCACTGAGGCAATTCAAGGCGGTATGGAAAAAGCGGAGAAGGCACAACGTGACGCTGAAATTGCTCTGCAGCAATACACCGCTCAGCTTGCTGATGCGCGTGGCGAAGCTCAGAAGATTCGCGAAGAAGCTCGTGTTCAAGGTGCGGCCATCATCGATGACTTGCGCGCGAAGGCACAAGAAGAAGCTGCGCGAATCACTGCTGCTGCGGCTGCACAAATCGAAGCAGAGCGCCAGCAAGCAATTACCTCGCTTCGTTCTGAAGTGGGAACACTTGCTACCCAGCTCGCATCCAAGATTGTCGGAGAAGCGTTGGATGACCAGGTTCGTCAATCTCGCATTGTCGACCGCTTCCTAGAAGACTTGGAGAAGAGCAAGTAATGATCGTTCTCGGTGGTAGTTCTCGTCAGTCGCTGATTGCCCTTCGCGGGTCATTAGATAAGTCCCTCAACGGGCTTTCCGCTGCCGATGCTGCTGCCATTTCGAACGACCTCTTTACTGCACTTTTGGCTCTTGATGGTTCGGTTGGCCTACGCCGTGCGCTGACCGATCCATCACGAGATGCATCATCCAAGGGCGCGCTCATTACCGATCTCTTCGGCAAGAGCATCGGCGCTAAGGCGCTTGCGCTCCTTGCGGATGCGGTAGCGCTTCGCTGGTCCGCACCATCACAGTTCGCAGATGCGATTGAACAATTGGCCGTTGAAGCTGAGGCCAGCTCCGCCAACATCGACGAGAAGCTCGAATCCGTCGCCAATGAAATTTTTGATTTCTCTCGACTTCTAATTGAGAACCCAGAACTGCGTCAGGCCCTTAATACCGCGGCCGATACCGAGGCCCACAAAACCGACCTCCTTAACTCAATTTTCGCCGGTAAGTACAGCGTCTACACCGTCCGTCTTTTGACCCAGGCCCTACGCGGTCTGCGTGGTCGCAACATCGAGCGCACCATCAACGCGTACTCACATGCTGTTACTGCCCGACGCAATCGCGTCAATGCACATATCCGCACCAGCATTGCATTGAGCGATGCGCAGAAGACCAAGCTCGGCTCTGCTTTAACCAAGCAGATCGGCCAGCCGGTTCACCTCAACATTGAGATCGATCCATCTGTATTGGGTGGACTTTCTATTCGCTTCGCCGATGAAGTCATCGACGGAACCATTGTTAACCGTTTAGCCGAGGCAAGCAGAGCGCTTGCAGGGTGAAGTTTCTCGCTGGTCACATGCCAGCGTGATTGAGTAAGAAGGAGAGAAAGATGGCGGAACTCACGATCCGACCCGAGGAGATTCGCGACGCGCTGGCAAAGCACGTTGCTTCCTATAACCCGGGTGCAGCGGCTCGCGACGAGATCGGCACCGTAACCGAAGCTGGCGATGGCATCGCCCGTGTTGAGGGCTTGCCTTCAACAATGACCAACGAACTCTTGAAGTTCGAAAACGGTACTTTGGGTCTGGCGCTTAACCTCGACGTACGCGAAATCGGCGTTGTTATTTTGGGCGAGTTCACAGGCATTGAAGAAGGAACAACCGTTCGTCGTACAGGTGAAATTCTCTCCGTACCTGTTGGCGATGGCTTCCTTGGTCGCGTTGTTGATCCACTCGGTCGTCCAATCGACGGCAAGGGCGAGATCAAGGCCGAAGCACAGCGTGCGTTGGAATTGCAGGCACCGTCCGTAGTTCAGCGCCAACCTGTGAAGGAGCCAATGCAGACTGGTATTAAGGCGATTGATGCCATGACCGCTATTGGTCGCGGACAGCGCCAGTTGATCATTGGTGACCGTCAGACCGGTAAGACCGCGATTGCGATCGACACCATTATTAACCAGAAGGAGAACTGGAAGTCCGGTGATCCAAAGAAGCAAGTGAAGTGTATTTACGTTGCTATTGGTCAGAAGGGTTCCACCATCGCATCTGTTAAGGGCGCGTTGGAAGAAGCTGGCGCGATGGAGTACACCACCATCGTTGCATCACCTGCTTCAGACCCAGCCGGCTTCAAGTACTTGGCGCCATACACCGGTTCTGCAATCGGTCAGCACTGGATGTACCAAGGCCAGCACGTACTGATTATTTTTGATGATCTCTCAAAGCAAGCAGAGGCATACCGTTCGGTCTCCTTATTGCTTCGCCGTCCACCAGGTCGCGAGGCCTACCCGGGCGATGTCTTCTACTTGCACTCACGTCTGCTCGAGCGTTGCGCGAAGCTCTCTGATGAGCTCGGCGGCGGATCAATGACTGGCTTGCCGATCATTGAGACCAAGGGAAATGACGTTTCTGCCTTTATTCCTACCAACGTAATTTCGATTACCGATGGTCAGTGCTTCTTGGAGACCGACTTGTTCAACGCCGGCGTACGTCCTGCGATTAACGTCGGTATTTCGGTATCACGCGTCGGCGGTTCAGCGCAGACAAAGGCAATCAAGAAGATTGCTGGTCGTCTTCGCTTGGACTTGGCTCAGTACCGCGAACTTGAAGCCTTCGCAGCATTCGGTTCCGACCTTGACGCAGCATCGAAGCAACAGCTCGAGCGCGGAGCACGCATGGTTGAACTCTTGAAGCAGGGTCAGTACTCGCCTTACTCAGTCGAGCGCATGGCGGCATCTATCTGGGCTGGTACTACCGGCAAGATGGATTCGATCCCAGTCGCTGACATCCGTCGCTTTGAATCCGAATTCTTGGACTTCATCGCACGCGAGCGCGCTTCTATCTTCGAAGTTATTTCAGCAACTCGTGAGTTGAGCGATGACACCGTGGCAGCTTTGGAAGAAGCAGTTACTGCGTTCAAGGCTCAGTTCGCCGTTAGCGGGTCGAAGTAACTCATGGGTGCACAACTTCGCGTTTATCGCCGGCGCATGCGCTCGGTCAAAGCGACCAAGAAGATCACGAAAGCTATGGAGTTGATCTCTGCTTCTCGTATCGTCAAGGCGCAGCAACGCGTTGCCGCATCCTCTCCATATGCTGTTGAGCTGACTCGCGCGGTTACCGCTGTCGCGACGAACAGCAGCACCAACCACATCTTGACCACGGCAGCAGAGAATCCAAAGCGCGCAGGCGTCTTGGTCATCACTGCTGACCGCGGTATGGCTGGCGCGTATTCCAACGCGGCGATCAAGGAAGCGGATATCTTGATGGATTCCATCAAGGCCCGCGGCCTTCAACCTGTTCCATTCTTGGTCGGTCGCAAGGCAGTCAACTACTACCGTTTCCGCAACCGCCAATTCGCGGCATCGTGGACCGGATTCTCCGACAACCCTTCATATGCCAACGCCGTTGAAGTCTCACAGGTTTTGATCGAAGCATTTGTTGCCGAGACCGGCGAAGGACTTTCGGGTGTGGACGAACTTCACGTGGTCTATACCGAGTTCAAGTCAATGATTACGCAGACGCCAATCGCTTCACAATTGCTGCCGTTGGTATCTGCCGAAACCGAAACCAAGCACGAAGGCTTGTTGCCGATGTATGAGTTTGAGCCAAACGCAGGCGAAGTCCTCAGCGCTTTATTGCCACGCTATGTTCAAGCGCGCGTCTTTAATGCGCTCTTGCAATCAGCAGCATCAGAGCACGCTGCGCGTCGTCGCGCCATGAAGTCAGCAACCGACAATGCTGATGAGCTCATTAAGTCTTTAACCCGTCTTGCAAATGCGGCTCGTCAGGCCGAAATTACTCAAGAAATCAGTGAAATCGTGGGCGGCGCAGACGCGCTTGCCTCAGCTAGCGCAGGGAGCGAATGATGTCCAACTCATCAACAGGTAAGGGTCGCGTTGCACGCGTCATCGGACCGGTCGTCGACATTGAATTTCCGTCGGACGGCATGCCCGAGATCTTCAACGCCCTTCACGTCGATGTCACACTAGCTGGCGAGAAGCGCACGCTGACGCTAGAAGTAGCGCAGCACATTGGCGACAACCTCGTCCGTGCGATTTCGATGCAACCTACTGACGGCATGGTTCGCGGTGCGGAAGTAACCGACACCGGTGCTCCTATCTCCGTACCAGTCGGCGACGTCACCAAGGGCCACGTCTTTAACACCCTCGGCGAATCGCTCGATGTGCCAACCTCATCCTTGGATATCAAGGAGCGCTGGCCAATTCACCGCACAGCTCCTGCCTTCGATCAGCTCGAGTCAAAGACCGAGATGTTCGAGACCGGCATCAAGGTTATTGACCTCCTCACCCCATACGTGCGTGGCGGAAAGATTGGCCTCTTCGGCGGCGCCGGTGTTGGCAAGACCGTTTTGATTCAGGAAATGATTTATCGCGTAGCTGAAAACTTCGGTGGTGTATCTGTATTCGCCGGCGTTGGTGAGCGTACTCGTGAAGGTAACGACCTCTTCTTGGAAATGACCGAGACCGGCGTTATCAACAAGACCGCTTTGGTCTTCGGTCAGATGGATGAGCCACCTGGCACGCGTCTTCGCGTTGCTCTCTCGGCTTTGACGATGGCGGAGTACTTCCGCGATGTGCAGAAGCAGGACGTGCTCTTGTTCATCGATAACATCTTCCGCTTTACTCAAGCAGGTTCAGAAGTATCAACGCTTCTCGGCCGCATGCCATCTGCCGTGGGTTACCAGCCAACATTGGCCGATGAGATGGGCCAGTTGCAGGAGCGCATTACTTCGACCCGCGGTCACTCGATTACATCGATGCAGGCAATTTATGTTCCTGCCGATGACATCACCGACCCGGCTCCACACACCACCTTCGCCCACTTGGATGCAACCACCGTGTTGTCTCGTCCAATCTCCGAGCTCGGAATCTACCCAGCCGTGGATCCATTGGATTCGACCTCTCGTATCTTGGATCCTCGTTACATCGGCGAACACCACTTCCGTGTTGCTAACCGCATCAAGCAGATTCTTCAGCGCTATAAGGACTTGCAAGACATCATTGCAATTCTTGGTATCGATGAACTCTCTGAAGAAGACCGTATCTTGGTAGGTCGCGCTCGTCGTATCCAGCGCTTCTTGTCACAGAACACCTTCGTGGCAAAGGTCTTTACCGGTATCGACGGTTCATTCGTTCCATTGTCAGAGACCATCGCAGCGTTCGAAGCGTTGGCCGACGGAAAGTATGACCACATCCCAGAGCAGGCATTCTTCATGTGTGGCGGTCTCGAAGACGTCGAGAAGAAGGCTGCCGAGCTCGCAGCGTCAACCAAGTAGTAGGTAAGGTTAAAGATTCATGGCCGATAACCTCGTCGTAGAAGTAGTCTCACCAGAGAAGCGCGTCTGGTCGGGCGAAGCCACCATGGTTTCTGCTCGCACCCTTGAGGGCGATCTGGGCATCCTGCCTGATCACGCTCCGCTTCTTGGTGTACTCGTCGACGGGGTTGTCACCGTGAAGGCCGCTGACGGCAGCAACAACGAATTCACCATCAACGGTGGTTTTATCTCAGTATCAAATAACCGAGTATCTATCCTCGGCGAGAGCGCTTAGCCGCTCTATACCAGCGTTAAATCCGCTCCACTTTCGCGCCTAGGGCGCAGAGGGCTTCTGCGAAACCAGGGAAGCCACGGTCAATATGAAACGCATCCTCCACGATTGTTTCGCCGTCCGCGACTAACCCGGCAAGAACGAGGCCAACGCCCGCGCGAATATCGGTTGCGACCACTGGCGCACCGGACAGTTGGTTTACGCCTTTAATGGATGCGTGATGTCCTTCGACGTGAATGTCGGCTCCCAATCGACCGAGTTCATTGACGAACATAAAGCGACCCTCAAAAACGTTTTCGGTCACTATCGAATTGCCTTCTGCGGTGGCGTTCATCGCGATGATCATGGGTTGCAGGTCAGTCGGAAAGCCTGGATAGGGAAGGGTTGCGACGTCAACGGCGTGAGCGCGCGAATCCATGCGCACGCGGAATCCATCTTCGGTGGTGGTGATGATTGCGCCGGCGCTTGCTAATTTTTCAAAAGGAATTTCTAAATGATCCGGATTAGCACCGCGGACGGTGATGTCGCCTTGGGTAATCGCGGCCGCAAAGGCCCAGGTGCCGGCGATAATTCGATCGGGCAGGGTTGCGTGATCGGCTGGATGAAGCGAAGGCACGCCTTCAATGGCGATAGTCGATGTTCCTAGGCCGCTAATCTTCGCGCCCATCGAATTCAAAAAATCACCGACGTCGACCACATCTGGTTCGCGCGCCGCGTTCTCAATCACGGTCGTGCCTTGGGCAAGGACTGCCGCGGTCATAATGTTTTCGGTGGCTCCTACGGATGGGAAATCGAGTTCGATTGTTGCACCGGTTAATCCATTCGGTGCTTTAGCGACAACAAAGCCGTGTTCAATCGTGGCCGTGGCGCCGAGCGATTCAAGGCCGCGAATATGTAAGTCGAGTGGACGAGGACCAATCGCATCGCCGCCGGGGAGAGCGACTTCTGCCTCACCGACGCGTGCAACGAGGGGACCCAAGACGTTAATTGAGGCGCGCATTTTGCGAACCAGGTCGTAATCGGCGCGGTGAAGCGGCGCGGCCGGAACTGTAATCGTGACCGACGACCCAACATGAGTAACGACGCAGCCCATTCGCTTGAGCAATTCAGACATGATCTCGACATCGGCGATATCAGGGACATTGGAGATAGTGAACGTTCCTTCGGCCAACAAAGTGGCCGCCATCAGCTTGAGAACAGAGTTTTTAGCTCCGCCGACGTGAACCTCACCGCGCAGGCGACAGCCGCCCACAATGCGGAATTTGTCGCTCATGAGGCACCTATCCATTCCGCTAGCGAGTCGAATCTCCTCGGTATTAACTCATCCGAGTGGTCGTATCGTACCGAGTCAAATAGGCTCACCCCATGGTTAATCTGACGCGTATCTATACAAAAACTGGCGATGATGGCACCACCGCATTGGGGGACATGAGTCGAACCTCCAAGAACGACCCTCGCCTCGAGGCATACGCGAATGTCGATGAAGCGAACTCCAGCATTGGCGTTGCGCTTGCGCTCGGTCAGATCACCGACGAAGGCGTCATCAAGCTTTTGGTACGCATTCAAAACGACCTCTTCGATGTGGGAGCCGACCTGTGCACTCCTGTCGTCGACGAACCTAAGATTGAACCGCTTCGCGTACTTGAATCACAAATTACTTATCTGGAAGAACAGATTGATCACTACAACGCGAGTCTGACCGAATTGCGGAGCTTTGTTCTGCCTTCCGGCACACCGGCTTCGGCGTTGTTGCACGTTTCGCGCACCGTTGTTCGTCGCGCCGAGCGTTCCACCTGGCACGCCATCCACTCGTTTGGCGCGGGCGTAAATCCATTAACGGCTAAGTATCTAAATCGTTGCTCGGATTTGCTCTTTGTTCTAGCTCGCTATCTCAACAAAGACGCTGGCGATCAGTTGTGGGTGCCGGGAGCTAACCGCTAACACCTTTTATTGGTTGCTGGGTATTACTTGCTGGGATAAGCGACGTAATTATTGTCGGGAACCTGAGCTGGCGGTTTTGTGCCGCTCGATTTTGACCAACAGAGCGCCTTGCTCGGAACCACTCGGTCGCCCGGTGTTATCGGGAGTGGGCTCACCAGGTAGTTTGTAATTATTTGTCTCGCCGCCGTGCCTGGCGCAAAAGTTTTGAGCGTTCCGCGAATAAGAGTGTTGCTCGTGGTCGTATCCGCCAAGCCGTAAAGAGTGGAATCAATCTCCCACCAATCGCATCCAGTTTCGGATCCGAGTTGAACTACTCCACAGACCTGGGTACTGCAGAGTTGGGAGTCCTTGTATAAGTCTGAGGTGCTCGACGCAGCGGAGAGGGCGCCAACCAAGGCGGAGGCGCTCACTTTGTAATTGATATATACGCCTTGTTCGCTATAAAAATTGGCGGGCGGCCACGACGGCGCGGGCGAAGGAATCGGGGCGACGTATCGCCGCTTATACACATGGCGCACATATCGCTTTACGGAGGACGAGTGCGTGGAAGTGGTGGTTCGTTTAGCAGGCGTTGAGCTTTTTACCTTTGGCTTGCTGACCGTTGGAAGCAAGCTTGGCTTATGTGTGGTCGCCTTTGGCGCAGGCGTCGCGGCGGTTGCTTGAAAGCAGACCGTGGTCAATGCAGCCACTATGACTGCTGTAATGAATCGACGCATTATTTATCGGACCACTTAAACGAACGACGTGCCCACACGGTTCCGATTACGGTCCACGCCAGAAGAATCAGCGCGATTTTGGGAATCTCCCAGGAGTGACCCGGTTCCTTGGCGGCGAAGGTGTCAGGGAGAAATACCGAACGCATTCCCTGCGTCAGCCATTTCAAAGGAAATAGCGCCGCGAACTGTTGCATCCAGGTAGGCAGGCTTGAGAAGACAAAGAAGACGCCGCTTAAGAATTGGAGCACAATCACAATCGGAGAGACGACGGCCGAAGCGCCACGTCCGGTCTTTGGAATTGATGAAAATGCGATGCCGAGCACCGTTGAACAAATGCTGCCGAGAACGATTAACCAACCAAAGCGAATCCATCGATCGGCGGTGGTTGGTAGGTGCAATCCAAAAAATAGTCGCCCCATCGCCACCAAGATCGCGACCTGAAAGAGCATCGCGGCCGTGACGACGATTGCCTTACCGATGAAATACGAGATCGGAGACATCGGCGTTCCACGAAGTCGCTTCAGTGCTCCAAAGTCGCGCTCTATCGGAATCATGATTGCGAGCTGTTGGAAGCCGGTATTCACTAACCCGGAGGCAACCATGCCAGCGACGAAATATTGCGAAAAGCTGACCCCCGGCGCGATATTGTTCTTAAAAACCGAGCCAAAGATGAAGAGCAAGAGCACGGGGAAAAATAGCGTGAAGACCACGGATTCGCGCTGGCGAAGAAACATCTTGATTTCAATTCCGCCTCGAGCAACGCCAACTTTGAGAACCGATGGCTTGCGAATATTCATACCGCTCATTGTTGGCCACCAATCATTGTTAGATAGATATCTTCTAGCGAGGGGCGCGAGACAATAAGCTCGTCGACCTTTCCGCCTAACCGAGCGGATAGCTTCACGACATCGGCGGCCGGATCGGTGCTTTCCATCCGTTGTGTTTCACCGTTTTCCACCCAGGATACGACCGCTAGCGCTTGGTGGCGTCCCCCCAAAGTTTGCGGTGTGGCTATCTCAACAATTTTTCCATTCGCGATGACAGCGACCCGGTCCGCCAGAGTCTCGGCTTCATCGAGGTAATGCGTGGTCAGAACAATTGTCGTGCCGGATTCTCGAAGCGCGCGAATTAAATCCCAAAATACTCGGCGTGCCTCGGGATCGAAGCCGGTGGTCGGTTCGTCCAAGAAGAGGATTTCTGGAGATCCGATGATGCCCAACGCGACGTCGAGTCGGCGCCGTTGCCCGCCAGAAAGCGAGAGGACTTTGGCATCTCGTTTCTCGGTCAATCCCACCGAATCAATAACATCATCAGGATTTTTAGGATTGGCGTAATACTTTGCGAAGTGGGCGACGCTCTCGAATACCGTCAGGTCTGCGACATCGTTAGTCGATTGCAGGACGATTCCGATTCGGTTTCGCCATTCGCGGTCGGTTCGACCAAGCCGCCCTGGATCCGCGCCAAGCACCGAGACCTCGCCTGAATCGCGATCGCGGTAACCCTCGAGGATTTCTACTGTCGTAGTCTTGCCCGCTCCGTTGGGGCCGAGAATGGCGAATATTTCACCGGATTTAATCTCAAGGTCGATTCCATCAACGGCCTGCTTGGTTCCGCTTTTTGTGGTGTAACTCTTTCGTAGCCCGCGGACCTCGATTGCGATTCCGGATGAGCTTTGCATGGTCACATCTTGCCATCTAACTTAGACTTGCGTCATGAGCCCGCGTAGAAATCACCCTCCCAAGAGAGGTAAAGGCGGCTCGAAAAATTCTGATGATTCTCAGGAAGAGCGTGATTTCAATCTCGGCTACGAGACAATTGAAGAGCATCCTGATGGCGATTATCACGTTCGCCGCATAACGGGTTCTAGTTCAACTAAGCCGTATCGATGCCCGGGGTGTGATCAACTGATTCCGACCGCGACGCCGCACACCGTCGCCTGGATGGAGGACGACATTGATAGTCGTCGCCACTGGCATAACGCGTGCTGGGCAAAGAAGAATGACCGAAAGCCACGGACTGAGCGAACTCGGAACGCGCCGCGATACTAGGTATTAACCCAAGCCCTTGCTGTGCAGTAGTTTTACGGTCTTCTTAATAAAGCTATCTGCGAACTTAGTGCGCTTGAAGGTCGTGAAAGCGATTGGAATCGAAAACAACTCTTTGACGACGGTCCGAGGATAGGTGAATTCCAGTAAGCCTTCGGGTCCATGGATACGTCCATAACCGCTATCTTTCACGCCGCCAAACGGAACCGCCGCAATCGCAGCAAAGGCGATGACGGAGTTGATGGAGACCATTCCGGTCTGAAGTTTTGAGGCTATGGCGCGGCCCTGGCGCTTGGACCAGACGGATGCACCAAGACCATAGGACGTTGCGTTGGAGAGTCGAATCGCTTCGTTGATATCCGCGACTCGATTAATGGTGAGGGTAGGGCCAAAGGTCTCTTCGGTAATCGCGGTAGAACTCTGATCGACATCCACCATGATGACTGGTTGCACGTATCGATCGGTCACAGATTCTGGTCCACCTATTAAAAACTTAGCGCCGTTGCTCTTTGCGTCGGCAATGTGGCTGGCGATAACGCCGAGCTGTGATGGCATGGTCGCCGGACCGTAGTTACCGTCCGGGCCTGCACTGATTGCTTGTGCCATAGACGTGATTTCTGCGATGAATTGATCCGCTACTTCCTTCACGACATAGACACGCTCCGCGCCGATGCATGTTTGTCCGGCGTTAGACATCGCAGACCAGAGCGCGTACTCAGCCGCCTTCTTCACATCCGCGTCCGCGGCCACAATCACAGGATCCTTGCCGCCGCATTCCAACACCACTGGAATCATGCGCTCGCCACACGAGGCCGCAACCTTTTTTGCTGTACGAGTCGAGCCCGTGAACGAGACCTTATTAACCGCGCTCTGCGTTAACGCGCGGCCGGTATCGGGCAATCCAGTGACAACCGTAAAGAGATGATCGAATGGTGTTACCTCGTTGAAAGTTTCTTGTAAGAAGATTGCGACTCCAGGCGTGTATTCACTCGGCTTGAAGACCACGGCGTTGCCCGCAGCAAGAGCGTATGCGATTGAACCCATCGGCGTGAAGACCGGATAATTCCACGGTCCGATTACGCCAACGACGCCGAGCGGAACCCGTTCGACTCGCGAGCTCATGTTAAACATTAGTAATCCCGAAGGGCGACGGGAGGTTGCTAATACTTTTTGGGCATTGCTCGCCGCCCACGATAGATGTCCGATTGCGAGCGTTGCTTCCAGCGTCGCATCGCTAATGGGTTTCCCTGTTTCGAGCGCGATTGTCGAAGCGAGCGCGTCCAAATTCTTAGTCAGCACCGAACCCCACGCCTTCAGCACGCTCTTACGTTTCGCTGGCCCCAGGTTTTGCCACATCACTGCTGCGTGCTTGGCAGCGGAGACCGCGGCATCGACCTCGGCAGCGGTGGTGTTTCGATACCGAGCAATTTCTGCGCCCGTTTTAGGATTGAAGCTGGCGAAGCTCTCGGCAGAGGATCCGGTGGATGAAGTGACGTGGTCGGTGATGGTCATTTCCCAAGACTAAACTTATTTCGTGTCAGAGTTAATACGCCCCAGCACTGTTTTGCCCGCGATTCGGCGCCCCTTCACCTTTCGCACGCACGACGGCCTGACTTTGGTGGGCGAGGTCGCGACTCCAGAAGGCGAGCGCACGGGCTCGATTCTCTGCCTTCATCCGCTGCCCACCGCGGGCGGAATGATGGATAGCCACATCTATAAAAAAGCCGCGAACCGTTTGCCGGCCATGGCGGGCATCGAAGTTATTCGCTTTAACACGCGTGGTACCTCATCCGAACAAGGAACGAGCGAAGGCGAATTCGGCGCGGGCGATACTGAGGTTCACGATGTTGAGGCAGCCATCAACTACTGCTTCGATGAAGTAAAAGTCGAAAAGCTATGGGTGGTCGGTTGGAGTTTCGGAACCGATCTTGCGTTGCGTCATGCAAGAGATTCACGCGTGCAAGGTCTGATCTTGCTCAGTCCACCGCTTCGATCCACGACCGCGACCGATTTGGCTTTTTGGGCGAACGACGGCCGTCCCATCACCGCGTTGATTCCAGAGCATGACGACTATCTCAAGCCCGATGCCGCACGGAGTTCGTTCGCGGTTGTTCCACACATCAATTTAATCGCGGTCGATGAGGCAAAGCATTTGTGGGTAGGGGAGCCTTCGGTTTATCGAGTCTTGTCGGAAATTACCGCGATTATTGCGCCACAGCGTCTGCCGTTGCCTACTGAAATTTAATTACGACTGATCCGCGCGCGGATAGACAACCTCTTCAACTATCAACAACACCGCGGCCGCCATGGGCACCGCCAGAATTCCGCCGACAAGTCCGAGCAAGCTCGTGCCGACAAGCGCCGCGATAATCGTGACAAGTCCGGGCAGCGAGAGCGATTTACGCATGATGCGCGGCATGATCAAATAGTTTTCGATCTGTACGTAGACCAAATAGCAAAGGAATGCGATCAGCGCCGTAACCGGTGACTTGGTGAAGGCGATGATGGTGACCACAGTAATACCGAGTAAATGTCCGATCAATGGAATCAATCCGCAGAGAAAGACCAACATCGCGAGCGCGGTCGCATAAGGAATGCGGAGCGCTAAACCAAGTATGAGCGCGAAAATTCCGGCAAAGAATGCGACCGTAGCCTGGCCGCCAACGAACGCGCCGACGCGGAAGATAATTGCATCGCTCAGCTTGGTAACGCGCTCACGACGCGAGGCTGGGACCAATCGGTAACCCACTCGTGTGACCTTGGGTAAAGAGGCGAGAAAGTACAAGGTGAGAACCAAAATCGTCAGGGCCGAAATAGCACCTGACACGACCGCCTTGCCGACACCGATGACTCCGCCAAAGGCTGTCATGACGAGCTGACCATTCTTCACCGAAGCGCTGATCTTCTTTTGAAGCGAATCGATAATGCCGTAATGAGTGTTGAGGCTATTGAGAAATGAGTTGTGCTTGAGATCCGAGACTAATTGGGGCGCGTTTTTTATCAGAGAATTCGCCTGATTGATCGCGGGCGGAATTGCTACCGCGGCGAAAATTCCGACTACTCCCACCACGATGGCGACAATTGCCCCTACCGCCAGACCGCGCGAAAGACCGCGCCGTTGAAAAAACTTAACGGCCGGGTCGAGTCCCGCGGCCAGAAAGAGCGAAACAATTATGAGAACGAATACCTGACTGGCCGAAGCAAGCGCGCGCAATAGCGTGATTGCGCAGACGCCACCCGCGGCGACAAGAAAACCAAAGTAAAAGGGGTGCGAGCGATCCAGCGGCTCACCGAGCGCTCCTAAATCTTCTGGCGCCTTAGCCTTCGCTACTTTTTTGATTCGCTTGGTGATAGCCATGTAGCGATTTTAGCGCGCACATTCTTCAGACCACTAGAATTCAGACGTGAGTGGGCTACGAATAACCGGATTGGCCGAAGAGATGGCATCTTTGGCACGGTTGCCGTGGTCAAAGCCGCTCGAAGAGTGGCCGGAAGATGAATCGCTTACCTCGATGCGCGGTATTTCGCGGCATATTGTCCGTTTGGTTCGCGCCGCACCTGATGCCGAAGAAGTCTATGCGGTTAAAGAAACGGTCCCTGAATTCGCGAATCGCGAATATACAACGTTGCGCGAGCTCAACAATAGGTTGGCACCATCGGTTGAACCAGTAGCGGTTATCGATGGTCGCGTCGATGAAAATGGCGATCCACTTCCGACGGCCTTGGCGACTCGGTACTTGCCGTATTCGCTTCCGTATCGCGTCATCCTTTCCGGTTCGGTCACGCCGTATGAAATCGAAAGTATGGCCAGCGCGCTTGCGCTGTTGCTTGTAAGACTCCACTTGTTGGGATTTTGGTGGGGTGATTGTTCGCTCTCCAACACGCTCTTTCGTCGCGACGCTGATCAATTCGCTGCTTATCTGGTGGACGCCGAGACCGGCGAATTTCAAAACCATTTGAGCGATGGCCAACGCGAACATGATCTGGATATCGCGCTATTTAATGTGGCGGCAGAGCTTGATGATTTAGCGCACGCCGGTGTTCTCTATCCGGGCCTTGATCCAATCCGCGCGAGCGAGGCGGTGATTCGGCGTTACCGTCGATTGTGGAAGATGCTCAAGGAGCCACAGATTCTCGACCCGAGCGATCGCCACGCAGTTGAGAAGGCGATGCGTTCACTTCAAGACCTGGGATTCGCGGTCGAAGAAGTTGAAATCGCGGTGGATGGTGAAAAGGGTGCGCTGAAGTTCTCACCAAAGATTGTTGCCGCGGGATATCACCAGAATCGTTTATTCCAATTGGTAGGAATCACGGTGGAGGAGTTGCAGGCCAAGCGCATGCTGGCATCGTTTGACCGATTCCGCGGTCGCGAAACCAAACCGTTGCCGCCGATCGAGGACAGCGCGCGTCGTTGGTACAACGAGGTCTATTTGCATACCGTCAATCAGGTTCCGGAAGAGTTACGCGGTCGAGTGGAACCCGCTCAGGTATTCCATGAGATTCTCGAGCACCGTTGGTATTTGGGCGAACAAGCCGGACATGACCTTGGCCTCGCGCACGCCACCGAGGATTACATCGCGAATATTTTGCCGTTCCGTACCGATTACGGAGTGGAGAGCGCATCGTGAGCAACCCACAACTTCCAAAGAATTTCGCGCGCGCTGTAGATCTCTCAACTCTAGGAAAGTCGGCTGCGGCGGCGCCGCAAGCGGGAGTTGTGCTGACCGAAGCCAATTTAGTTAATGAGCTTTTGCCGCTGACGCATCAGATCGTCGCAATCGTTATTTGTTGGTCGCCGCGTAGTCCTGAATCTGTGAAGTTGGTCGAGTTGCTTGGTGGATTGCAGAAAGATGATGTGCTTGACGACGGCCGTCCGCGCTGGATTCTCGGCACGGTCAATGTGGATGCCGAGGCCGCGCTCGCCACTGCGTTGCAGGTAAAGGCGGTTCCATTCGCGCTCGCGATTATTCAAGAACAAATGGTTCCGCTCTTCGAAACGATTCCGACACCGGATCAAGTGAAGCTCGTCATTCAGAAAGTATTGACGTTAGCGGCAGAACGAGGAGTAGGCGAGGCGCCGGCGCCAAACGAGAGCGAAGCACCGGTAGAAGAAGCGCCCGAGCCGGAAGAGCTCGAGGCAATCGCGGCGATTGAGTCCGGCAACTTTGCCGCGGCGGTCAGCGCGTATAAGAAGTGGATTGCGCGCGCGCCACAAGAACAGATGGCGAAGCTCGGACTCGCTCAAGCCGAGTTATTGCAGCGTATTGACGGTGTCGATTTAGCGCAGGCGATTGCTAATGCGGATCGAGATGCGACAAATATTTCGGCCCAGCTGTTAGGTGCAGATGCATCGGTGGCGGTGGGGGATTACTCGGCGGCTTTCGAACGCCTAATCCGTACCGTGAAGCAGAGCGCCGGCGATGATAAAAAAATTGTGCGCGATCATCTTTTGGGGCTCTTTAACTTGGTTGACGCGAACGATCCAGAATTAGGTCCAGTAATAATAAAAGCGCGCCAGCAGTTAGCCAGCGCGCTCTTTTAGTTCTTAATTATTCGCGAATCAGCCAGAGCCCTCGGTGTTGCCTGGGTCAGCGGCGCTCACATCGTGAATGCGGTACTTATCAAGCGCTTCTCGTACCGTCTTGGCTTTGACATCACCAGCGGCCGCAAGTTGCGACAGTGAAGCGACAACAATTGATTCGGCGTCGACCTTGAAGTGGCGACGAAGCGCGCCACGAGTATCGGACATTCCGAATCCATCGGTACCCAATGAATAGAACTCGCCCGGAACCCATGGTGCGATCTGGTCTTGCACGCTGCGCATAAAGTCAGAGACCGCGATGACGGGTCCTTCAGCGCCACGAAGCTTCTTGGTGATGTACGCAGTGCGTTGGTCATCAGGATTGAGCAAATTGTGGCGATCAACCGCAAGGCCATCACGACGAAGCTCGTTCCATGAGGTAACCGACCACACATCTGCCGCCACATCCCACTCATCGGCCAACAATTGTTGCGCCTTCAAAGCCCAGTTCATGGCGACACCGGACGCGAGAAGTTGGACCTTCTTTTTGCTCTTGTGTTGTGAAGGTGCATACAGGTAAATGCCGCGGAGCAAACCTTCAACGTCGAGGTTGGCTGGTTCGGCTGGTTGTACGTATGGCTCGTTATAGACGGTCATGTAGTAATACACATTCTCGCTATTGACGCCATACATGCGACGCAATCCATCCTTCACGATATGACCGACTTCAAAGGCGAACGCCGGGTCATACGCAATAACAGCGGGGTTGGTCGATGCAAGAAGAAGAGAGTGTCCGTCTTCGTGTTGGAGACCCTCGCCATTCAAGGTGGTGCGACCAGCGGTAGCACCGAGGACGAATCCACGCGTCATTTGATCCGCCGCTGCCCAGAAGGCATCTCCGGTGCGCTGGAATCCGAACATCGAGTAGAAGATGTAGACCGGAATCATCGGGACGTCGTGCGTGCTGTACGAAGTTCCTACCGCGGTAAAAGACGCAGTTGATCCGGCTTCGTTGATACCTTCGTGAAGGATGACGCCAGAGGTGGATTCCTTGTACGACAGAATCAATTCACGGTCTACCGATGTGTATCGCTGCCCATGAGGGGAATAAATCTTTAGCGACGGGAACAACGAATCCATTCCGAAGGTTCGCGCCTCGTCCGGAATGATCGGTACAAAGTGCTTGCCGATTCCTTCGTCTTTCAACAAATCCTTTAACAAGCGGACGAAGGCCATGGTTGTCGCGACTTCTTGTTGGCCAGATCCACGGACCACTGATTCGTAGGCCGAATCGGATGGCTGCGGAAGTGGCTTGGAATCCTTACGACGTGATGGCACAGATCCGCCTAGCTTTCCACGGCGTTCCATCATGTACTTGTATTCAGGTGAGTCAACGCCTGGGTGGTAATACGGAGGCAACTTCGCATCCAGATCTTCATCCTTGATAGGAATCTGCAAGGTGTCGCGGAATCCCTTCAGGTCATCCAGCGTCATCTTCTTCATCTGGTGGGTCGCGTTGCGAGCCTCGAAATGCGAACCAAGCGTCCAGCCCTTGATGGTCTTTGCAAGGATGACGGTAGGGCGTCCTTGATGTTCGGTCGCAGCCTTATATGCGGCATACAACTTGCGGTAATCATGGCCACCACGCTTGAGCGCCCAGATCTTTTCATCGCTCCAGTCCGCAACCATCGCCGCGGTGCGTGGATCGCGCCCAAAGAAGTTCTCGCGAACATACTTGCCGCTCTCGGCCTTAAATGTTTGGTAATCGCCGTCGGTGGTGCGGTTCATCAACTCAAGCAACGCGCCGTCGCGATCTTTGGCGAGGAGTTCATCCCATTCGCGTCCCCAAATAACTTTGATGACGTTCCAGCCCGCGCCGGTAAAGATGGATTCGAGCTCCTGAATGATTTTGCCGTTTCCACGAACCGGACCGTCGAGGCGTTGCAAGTTGCAGTTGATGACGAAGGTGAGGTTGTCGAGACCTTCGCGAGCAGCAAGGCTCAGCGCGCCGAGTGTTTCTGGCTCATCGGTTTCGCCATCGCCGAGGAATGCCCATACTCGTTGATCGCTGGTGTCCTTCAGGCCGCGGCCGTGTAAGTAACGGTTAAAACGAGCTTGGTAGATAGCGTTGATAGGGCCTAGACCCATCGACACAGTTGGGAATTCCCAGAACTCTGGCATCAAACGAGGGTGTGGGTACGAGGACAATCCACCACCATCGTGCGACAACTCCTGACGGAATCCATCCATTTGATGTTCGGTGAAGCGACCTTCCATGAATGCGCGCGCGTACATTCCTGGCGATGCGTGTCCTTGGAAAAAGATTTGGTCTCCGCCACCGGGATGATCCTTACCGCGGAAGAAGTGGTTAAAGCCAACCTCGTAGAGAGCGGCTGAGGATGCATAGGTCGAGATGTGTCCGCCAACTCCAACACCTGGGCGCTGTGCGCGGTGAACCATGATGGCCGCGTTCCAGCGAATGTATGCGCGGATGCGACGCTCAAGCACCTCGTCGCCGGGGAATGAAGGTTCCAAGGCTGGTGGAATGGAGTTGATGTAGTCGGTTCCCTTAAGAGCCGAGACGCCGATATTCCGCTCGTGCGCGCGCTGCATCATCGAGAGCATCAAGTAACGAGCACGTACTGGTCCGGCGTTCTTCAGGACTGCGTCAAAGGACTCCTGCCATTCAGCGGTTTCGGCGGGGTCGATGTCAATCAACTGGTCGATGAAGTTGTCCGGCGCCTCAAAATTTGTGCTCATAGGCGTATCTTTCCACGAAATTTCACCTCGCATCTCTTGCCTTCTCCCCACAAGGGGAGTGGACTAGGACACCTAGCGGTGGCGCAACAAGCGCCCACGGAATGGAGGAATCGCCCCTATGGGGTCCGAGCTGGTCATTGAACGCCTTGGATTAAACAAGGGCGATCTTGTACTCGAAATCGGTCACGATGCGGATTGTGACGATGATTTGCGCACCGCCGTCTCCGCCCATATCGGTTCAACGTTCATTGACGGTGATGCCCAGGAAGTTGTGGACGCGGTCATGCTCTGGTTCCGCGAAGACGATGGCGATTTGGTCGACGAACTCGTGGACGCCCTCACCTATTTAAGCGAGACCGGACCTATCTGGCTGATGACTCCCAAGGCGGGACGCGAAGGTCACGTGGAGCCAAGCGATATCCAGGACGCTGCCCCAACCGCAGGCCTCTCGCAGACGGTATCGTTCGCAGCTGGCGCGGACTGGACCGCAACAAAATTAGTAGCTCGCAAATCTTCTAAGAAATAGAGGTCTTCATCATGACACTAGCCGTCGGTTCACCAGCTCCAGCGTTTACTTTGAAGGATCAGTTCGGAGCAGAAGTGTCGCTTGCTGATTTCAAGGGCAAGAAGAATGTTGTCATTGTTTTCTATCCCTTCGCGTTTACCGGTACATGCACTGGTGAGTTGTGCTCACTACGTGATGATCTCTCTGCATTCCAGAACGATGATGTGCAATTGCTCGCCGTCTCGTGCGATTCGATGTTCACGCAAAAAGTCTTCGCAGACCAAGAGGGTTACAAGTTCCCGGTTCTCGCGGATTTCTGGCCACATGGCGAGGTCGCCAAGGCATTCGGAATTTTCAAGGATGACCTCGGTTGTGCGCTTCGCGGCACCTTCATCATCGACAAGGCGGGCATCGTTCGCTGGGCGGTTGTGAATGGACTCGGAGACGCTCGCGATCTGAACGAATACAAGGCGGCGCTCGCCTCCCTTTAATTCTTAATACCCGAGTTTCCTAGGGCTCGTTTTATCCACTAGAATTCGAGGGTATTGAATTGGGCGCTTAGCTCAGTGGTAGAGCGCTTCGTTTACACCGAAGATGTCGGGGGTTCGAAACCCTCAGTGCCCACCAGTTCACATAAATACATATATATAGATCTAAATATGCGAGGAGCGCCATGAAAGCCGCGGTAGAACAACAGGCCGCGCTCATGGAATTACAGCGCATCGACTCCGCGATCATGGC
>Ga0214170_1000273_pt1 | contig 20148 bp, 17 predicted proteins | sample TroBogEpilimnion_2_FD_153008 | JGI IMG/M metagenome (GOLD analysis project Ga0214170, IMG submission 153008) | Freshwater microbial communities from Trout Bog Lake, WI - 27JUN2007 epilimnion | ecosystem: Environmental > Aquatic > Freshwater > Lake > Epilimnion/Euphotic zone | place: Trout Bog... | reverse complement strand
ACTTCTGTTTTCAATGAAAGACATATAACCAGAGAATAACGTATAATTTGGGACACTATATGATAAGAGTGTTCTTGTTGTTCCAGATGTTTGACCAAAAACTGGTGAGTTAATCACTGGAGTACCGTTTGTATTTATGAGTTTTACCACATTGTTTCCAACATCATAACTCAATATGGTTGCAGTAAATGTTGCTGCGGCCAAACTGGTGCCTTGATAGATAATTTCATCACTTAGATATGTACCAAAACCTGGAGCAACCACAAAATTGGTTGTAGTAGAATAAATTGTTCCGTTTGCTGGTACAGGTGAATATTGAGATGTGGTTGGGTTAATTATAATACCCAACTGATGATATGTAACATCTGTTGGAATATAACCACCTTCTGAACCATTAAAGTCAACGGTGACCATAATGTTTGAACAACCTAATTCAGAAATTGGATCAAACGAATGACCACCAACTGGTGAAGCAAAAGCAATAGCTGCAGCATTAGAACCTGAAGTCGAGTAAATACTTACGTTTGCATAAGAATAATTGGTGCCTGTGTTTGCAACTACAATATCGGTGATTACACCACCAGCAACTACTGCTGTTCCAGATGCACCTACACCATCACCTGTAACAGTTACAGAAATAGTTGCATTAGCTGGATCATATCCAGTACCACCGTTTGTAACATTGATTACTTCAATATCACCATAACCAGCAGAAGTAAGTAAAGGATTTGGTGTGTTTGCGCCTACTGGAACTGGAATCCATGTTGTGTCCATAAACTTAACTTTAAGTCCAGAACTGATAGTGTACATGTATTTCCATTTGTATCCATCTATACCTTGGAAAATATTATCTGTGCCATATGTTCCAGGTTGGAAGAAAGGCATTTGTGTTGAACCAGCACCATTATTGTTCCACAAACACTTAAACACTTGGTCGTAAGTATTTTTTGCATAGAACTGATAGATTGGCAATCCAGATATTGAATCTTTTTTGAACATGTCAATACCGTCTTGATAGTAATCATAAACAGTATTTGCAGTCCAATCAATACGAGAAATTACAGGACACAAATCATTTGATGTGACTTTTTTGGCCACAAATATGTTCTTAAATACAGATTTGATGTATTGTTGGTCTTGTGATGGAATTGGTGGTGTCGAATCATTTGGCCATGGGTCTACTCTTGATAAGAAAACATAAGAAGTTCCCAATGGAACATTAGTTCCTGGTACAACAGCAGAAGGCGAATAGTACAGCTGTTCTATGTTGCTGATTGCTGCGCCGTAAGTAAGAATATTTTGATTTGCCATGATGTATTTATCTCTTAATTACCAACTCTTAACAATGCCCAATTCAACACAATTGCATCTGATGCATCTTGTGGTGCTCCTGCACCATTATTGTAAACAAAAATATCAAAACTACCAACACGAACCGCACCTACTGTGGCAGTATATAATCCAGCGGTAACAGGATTTTGTATTGCAATAATAGGTATATCATAAACGTGTTGCACATAGCTATTATTAACTGTAAATGTAACTCCAGTTTGGTGATTCAATTTAGCATTGTTCATGGTAATTTGACCAGAAATACCGTTTGCGGTCACCGCAGTAGATTTGCTGGACAACTGAGTTACCATTGAGTTTGCAGTGTATGAACTCATTACAAAGGTGTTTGCAACAACAGTATTTGCAGTTGTTGTATTTGAACTAATTGCAAACAATGAAGTATTAATAGAGGCGGATTGTGTTCTTACATTAGTACCAGTTTGTGTGGTATTAAATGTGATTGTAGAACCTTTGGTGGAATCAGTATAGTTTTCTGCAGCCAAATAATCAATTGTTGCACCACCAGATAAAGAAAACGTATTACTATAACCGTTGCCACCCCAACGCATCAATATATCACCAGATTGAACAGCAGTTGGGTTTGCAGAATTACCGCGAGCTGCACGACCTGCAAGTAAAGGATATGCATTAGCATTACCTAAACTGTAGTTATCAATAATCATTCGTGTTGCATAACCACCATCAAGTCCACTAATTTGCAACATTGTACCAGTTGCGGTAGTTTGTTGTGCAATAGCATTATTTGAACCATCAATTCTTACACCCGATGTTGTTGATGGAAAATTAGAATTTTGTATTGTGACTGTACCGTTCATGGCCAATGTTTGTGCCGGTACATTAATTGTAAACACAGTATTGGTATTCAAATTATTTGTTATTGAAACGGAACCATTGAATTGTGTATTTCCATTGAATATTGATTGTCCGTTTGCAGTCAAAGTACCAACACTTACAACATTACCTGTGGTTGTTAAGTTACCATTATTAATTGTATTGCCATTGTTTGTGGTTGCACCATTATTGATAAAGTTACCATTAAATGTTACTGGTCCTGTTGCAGTCAAATTGCCTGTGGTCACCACATTACCAGTAGTTGTCATTGCACCATACGTTACAATGTTACTATTAAATGCCGTATTTGCACCATTAATAGTTAGATTACCACTAACAGATAAATTTCCTGCAACAACAACTGAACCATTAGTTACATTACCTGTACCTGGAATCAAATTGATATTGCCACCAGTTCCACCCATTGCTGAGCTGCTGCCCGATGTGATGGTGATTGTACCACCTGGATAACCACCAACATCAGAACCAGCAGTTAAATTCAAATTTTTATTATTGTTACTACCACTAGATGTTGCAATTGTACCGTTGCCAGATACAAAATTTACTTGATTTGAAATGATGGCATAGTTTGCCGATACGTTTCCGGTAATTGTTAGTGAACCGGATAAAGTGCCTGTTGTATTTGCAAGAGCATTGTTAGCAGTTGTGAAGGCAGCATTAGCTTGTGTAAACGCAGCAGTAATACTTGTATTCTGTGTTGTGTTGACTGCAATTGCCGCATTGGCTGCATTAAATGCCGAATTGGCTTCAATAAATGCTGCATTGGCATATGCACCAGCAGAATTTGCAGCAATAAAAGATGCATTTGCTTGTGTGAACGATGATGCAATACTAGTGTTCTGTGTTGCATTGATTGCTGTTTGTTGTGCATTAATTGTGTTAGCAAAGGCAAATGCAGCTTGTGAATATGCATATGTGGCTGCATTGGTTGTTTGTACTGTACCATCAGCAAAAGTCAAATAGGATTGTGTGTTCAACACTAATCCATTTGCGGTCATTTTTGCAGAAATATTGTTTGCATATTGTCCACCAACAGCAAATACTACATTAGTACCTGGATTTGCAGTACCAATTACTAAATTACCTGTTGCATTTGTTGCTGGTCCATCAACAATTAAATAACCATCTAATGCAAATTGTGAGGTTTGACCATATGAAACTGGATTCCATTGTGAGTTATTGATACCAAGGTCAATAAAACCATCAGTATCTGTACCCACATCAGCGGTAATAACCATATCACCTGCACCAGTGTTACTGAAGTTTTGCAAATTAACTTGAATGTAATTTGTATCGGTACCAGAAAATTGTGCAATTGTGTTTGTTAATAGAATTGGATTCTGGCCAACAACAAGAGCATTATTAGAATATAGACCTGCAGCTAATGTAGTTGCAGTAAATTTACCTGTTGTATCAGAAGGCACATCAACACCCACAAACAAAGTATTGGATGTGTTTGAATTTAGTTGTGTCAGTGTAGGTAACTGTGAAATTTTTATCGTACTCATTTTTATCCTAGTCTAATATGAGAATGTTTCCGTCTTCTGTTATCAATAATGTTCCATCTTCAGTAGTCAATTCTGGAGTATAAGGTAGACCCAATGGTCCATAAATTACTATCTGTCCATCACTTGCTGTCAATGTTCTGTTAACCGATAAGAAACCATTTGCATTTGAAGTGAAATTGTTTGCTACTCTAATTATACCATCAATATAATCCACACTGGATACAGTATAGATTGTATTATTGACTTGAACTAAATCGCCTGCATATACAATGTCCATTAACGGATACATTGTATTACTATAAGCACCGTCATTAATAATATTATATGAACCAGTTAGTGACACTATATTTATTGTATTGGAACCTGAGTTTGCAGTAACTGTTGCAACATTCGGGAAAGTTAACCAATAACTTTCTCTTAGATTGACTGTTGTCGATTCGGCCATAAAGTCTTCCGAACCTGTTTCAGCAGCCAGATTTTCTGAACCTGTTGCTGTCAATAAGTCTATTGGAGGTACGTCTGCTATACTCCAGACTTCAGACCTCACATTTGGTCCGTGTGGTGTTTCAATTTGAATAATACTGTTTGCATATCCGACTTGATTGCTGAATATGAAAGAAGTGATATCTGAACCAGCCAAATTATTAAACACAACTGTATTGGAACTCAATGAAGTGAAGTTTGCACTCATTGTTAAACCAGAAGCATTTGTTCCGGTATAATATGATAATGGAACACCACGATATACAGCTTCTTGTGCAGTTGTTTCAATCTTTGCATTGGCTTTCAATGCATAACGACCAAGAACTTGCATACCAGATGGATGTAGTAAGTTCAACAACACTTCACGGTATTTGGCAATTTCTTTTTGTACCGTAATTTCGTATGTGTAATTGTTGTAAGTTGAACTTTGCAACACATCATATGAACTTGGTTGACCACTTGAGTTTAAGTATTGACCTTGACCAACTACCAAACCATTTAAGAATGAAGCGGTAGCAATTGCTTTACCATCACCGTAATTTCTGACACCATAAGAATTATAATGTTCATTGTAGGCCACATTTTGTGTGACCATATGAATACTTTTACCAAAGATATTGATATTTTGACCAGGATTTGGTTGTGATGTGTAATTAAACACTCTTAAGTTATACAATGATTGTGTTGGGTCTGCGTTTGGTACCAACAAGGTCACATTATTAACTGTTGATTTGTAGAGTGCGGTATATACATTAGAACCTTGGTATGCAATGTCACCAGTTTGTGGTAAGTTTGCAATCGTTACATTAGACACCACAATATCCTGAACCACCAATGAAACATTTGGTGCAGACACATAATCTTCACCAGGATTGATGATATTGATTGTGGTGATAGAACCAACTCTGTCAGTAACAGTTTGGAATGTGGCACCTACTCCAAGAATTCCTGGTATGGTCAGGACTGCATTGGCTGCTTGGTTGTTTGCAGAAACCACGGTTACAACTGGTATTTGTGAAGGAATGTAACCCATACCACCTAACGGATAATGATGGGGATTATCTGGATTAGGATAAACATAACCAACAGTTTGAATTGCACCAGTTGAATTAACCGACAAAACATTGGCGTGTGCACCAATACCACCACCGCCTGTAATTACGATTGTGTCATTAACTTGATAACCATTACCACCAGATACAATTTGAATTGGTGCCAAAATGCCTAAAGAAGAAATAAATGCAGATGCATTGGCCGTATCTGGATTATCTGTTTGTTCTTGTGAAATTGCTGTTACAACCGGTAGTGTAGAAATTCCACCACCACCATTCAATACTGTGACAGTTGAAATTGGAAATGTTGAGAAAGATTGGAATGTTAATGCATTGGCCAATGTTGTATTTGCATTGGCTGTATTAAGATTTGCAAAATGATATGCAGAATTACCAATTGTAATTCCTAATTTTGTTGCAATAGAATCAACAGAGAAATATGTAACATTGGCTTCTGAGTTTGCTGCGGGAACTAAACTACCAACAATTGCACTTGCGCCTGGTGCATTAGAAATATTGATTATTGTATTGGGAGAATAAGTGTAACCATAACCACCAGTTTTTACAAGAATATTTTGAATTGCACCAGCTGTAACTGTACCAACTTCTGCTATTGCACCAATTGAGTTTGCAGTATTAGTATTCAAACCACCATATACAATAACAGGGTCACCTGGTTGATATAGTGTACCACGATAGTTTGAATTAATGCTGATTTTACTGATTTGACCAACAATTTTTGCAATCAAAGTTTCCGCACCAACTGTTCCTGCCGGAACTTGAGCACCATTTAAGAAATAGACTGGTTGATTGTTTGAATCGACAACAATAACATCTTCACCAGATTCAAAAAGACGTTCAATATTAGAAATGAAGACTTCAGTCTTTGTTCCAGATAGAACAGAATTTTCTACTGTAGCGATAGATTTGGATGTTAAACCAAATAATCTTAGATTGTTAATTTCTAAAAAGTTTTTGTCTACTGTGGCCAACCTCAAACTTTTAGGTACGTACCAATTACCAGCAGAAGCTCTAAGAACAGAATCACCAGTTACGGTATAGTCAAAATCGGAATTAAATAATACTCTGAATAGAAATTGATATGATGCTGGTGTACCCTTAGATTGGTACATTTGTTTTGCAATTTTAATAACTTTACTTTTATCCGCAAGAATATCCTGTGGAAAGTAAGACATAAAATCATTGACAAAGTAATTTAAAAATTCGGTTGTGGTTGTATCCACATCCATGTAAGTCAATAGACTCTTTGTAAAGTCTAAAGTATTACCGTTTTGTTCCATCCATTCATAGTAAGCCTTAATGAAAAGAACAAAATTAGCGTAATTTGGATCTTCACCAATGAACTTAGGCAGTTCATATGGTACCAGCAACGATGTTTTTTGGTTACTTTGTATCATTCTTATCTATTAGTTCTTTGCGTTGACAGTAACACTTACTGCTGCTGGGTCATATGGGTCTATTGTAATAATTCTATTGAATGAAGAAGAAATGATTGTAGTGGTTGGTACTGTTGAGATTGTCAATTGACCAAGACCATTATCAATATTGACTGGATTAAAGTTTGTTAATGTAATAATACCATTTGTGTAATCAATTGTTCCTGCATTAGCATTCAGAATTGTTTTAACATTCAATGTGTTATTATAATATGTTCTTAATGTACCAACTTGGCCTTGTAGATTAACTGTCAATGCACCATTTGTTCCTGTTGTATCGTTGGCCAAAGGTGTAACAGTTGCAATTGCACTTGTATATCCAGAACCTGCATTAGTTATTGTAACAGCAGAAATACTTCCGTTGACAATTGTTGCCGTTGCGGTTGCACCAGAACCATCTCCAGATATTGTGATTGTTGGTGCATATTGATAACCAAAACCAGGATTCAATATGGAAATTGATGAGATGCCACTTGTAGGAGATGGAATTTCTTCAATGAATACACCGTCAATAATGTTAGCATTATTAGCCGGGTCAATGAATTGTATAGCTGGTGTGCTCGTTACACCACTTTGAAACATACCTTTTTGCAATGAACTGTTGTAATACAGTGTGTATGTTTGAGAAGTTCCTAATGTTGGATAGAATTTCTTTTGTAAGTTTAACTTAAAGTCACTTGTTATGATGGAAGGATCATAATTATTGATTGTACTCAATACATCAAATGAACTGAATGTGGAGTTAAAAGTATTCAAATTGTTGGCTGCATAACCATAAATGGCCTGTTGAATGCCTGTTTTTAATGCAGATGGTGTCAGAGATGTTTGTGATTGATTAAACAACACATTTGATGTGACCTGAAAATATGTGTAATCTGGGTCTACAATTGTGGGTTGAATTGTTAAAACACCATATGGTTTCAAAACTTGATTAGTAATTAACTGTTTTTGAGTTGCAGTTAAGTCATACGCACCAGTTGGTTTTAAAGAAATAAACACTTGACCGTACACTGGTGGAATGTTTTCTTCTCCACCCCATACAGATACTGCATCAAAACTAATACCTAAGTTATTTTGTTGTAGTAGTGTGATGTAATCGTTCTTTGTAACTGCACGACCTTGAGCCGCAAATGCTTTTGGTGCTTGAAACTTAATAGAATCAATATTTTCTTTGTCTTCACCTTGTGTGGCAGCCAGATGAGGTGTTATGGTAACTGTACTGTATGGTGCAAAGTTGGTCATCAAAGTAAAACCATTTGCTAATCCACCCGCAGTACCTTTTGTGGAAATATAATTGACCTTTACAATATTGCCATCACTCAATTTTTTACCTAGAACACCATCACCAAAATATATTTGATAGTTACCGTTTGTTGCTTCTTGTAAGAAGTATACTGGATCGGTTGGTGTTAGTTCCAAATAATTTGTTGTTGGATAGAAAATTTGTTGTGAAGTATTGGACGCCGATTCTTTAACTGTAACAACCATTGTAGATGTATCAATACCTTTATCAGGAATCTCAAAAATATATTTTGGATTTGCTGTACTATTGACTGTAAACGTATAGTTTTGTACTGAACCTTGTTTGATTTCGATACCATTGAACGTGGCCACATTTGCAGACACTGGTACGGTTGTTTCGTTCAATGTTACATAATTGTAGTTTACACCATTAATAGCTTCTGAACTAAAACTTGTATATTGTGGTAGTGTATATGTTGCGGTTGTTACGCCAGTAAATCTAAGATTGATAACAGCAACAGGTCCAACAGCTGAACGTGGTACATAATTCAACATTTTTGCATGAGAAACCACAGATGAACGCTGCAAGGCAGAGTCCAAGAACATTTCATTGGCAACCATGTTCAAATAGAAAGCATTGTATTGTGTATTATATGCAAGAACATCTAACAATGTAGACAAAGAAGAACCGGTAAAGTTGTAATCCTTAAAGGTGTCTTGTGATTGCAAGTAAGTAATAAAGTTCTGCTTAATGTTACTAAAATCTAAGCTAGCAACTTGAATGTTTGTGTTAGATGCCATTATCTGGACCTTTGAAGAAAGAGATTAACGTTTGTCGGCGTAGTATTATTTCCAATAAAAAAGGTCAAAAAAACATTAAAACCGTTTTTGTCTGTTGAAAGTTGTACATTAATATTACTAATTGTTGCTCTTGGTTCAAAATTTATTATAGTGTTTCTAATTTCATCAGCCAAAATACTTGAAGTAACATTTGTTGCAGGTTCAAACAACAATCCAGACAAATTGGAACCAACAGTTGGTTGGAACGGTCTCTCATAAAAGTTAGTCAATAATAGATTTCTTACAGAAGCTATCACGGCCTGGTCGTCATAACGCATGGCAACATCTTTGGTTACCGGTAACATTCTAAATGTTAGGTCTAGGTCGGAATAGATTTTTTGTAAATTTGCCATCTGTTATTTATGAGTTCAAATGGGCCTTTAATGCAGGAGTACCAATGTAATTGTTCAAAAGAAAGTTTTGTGACTGACCAAGATTATTAAAACCACTTAATTTATTGTAATCACTTATCACATTTGCAGAATTTTGAAAGAATTGTGAATCCTGATGTGGATAGTAATACATGACAAAATTGGTAGTAGAAACCACATTTTGCAAGGCCAGAGCGTTGTTGACACTTATACTCGTAACGTAAGTATTTGATATAAAATCATATGTTATCGAGTTTGATAAGATAGTAGTTAATGTATTCATTGAACTATACAAGTTGGCCAAAGTATTACCTATGGTTACACTTGAAAAATTACCCATAATAACAGAGGTATTTTGAATTCCGTCTGTCTGACTTGTTATGTATGACAACATTTTACCTTGAGCTGTGGCTGTGGTGTAATGTGGTGTCGTTGTATCCGAATCTGGTGGAATAACATTAGATTCTTTATTTGTTACATACAAATAGTTATTTGCTGTTGTGTTTGCTAATGTGACAGAGGTCGCAACTATATTAGCTAAAGAAGTATTCACAGTAGGGTCATATGATATTAAATTGGTTGTAAGTTCAACCAAAGTATTTGACGTATTCCAAATTAACTGTGTGACATTTGCCACAGGATTGACAAAAAAAGCATCAGTTCCGGTGCCAGTAGCCAAAGCATTAGCTTGCCATGGTTTCAATAACGATGGCAAAATTGTCATTTGTGTATTTACATTACTACTGTAAGTTGATGACAATGAATTGATTGTTGGATTACTCGAATTGAAACCTAATCTTGCGTAAACGCTCATAATATATTAAACTCCTATTTCTTGTGGAATTGGTGGACCCGTTGGTCCTTTAGGTGATATATGTATGTGTGCATTGTGTAGACTTAAATTAACCGTATCATAAGCCCATAATGCACTCATAACACCAAATTCACCAAGTGGTGCAGAAACTTCAGCTAATGCGGTGACTGAACCTGGCGTTGCAATTGGTATTCCAGCAGAAACGCCACCCAAAACTGTAACAAATCCGTTAGCACCTGCACTCATGCCGTCCAAAGCGTCTATTCGACCAGTGGATGTTATTTTGCCAGCTGTAATCTCACCATCAACGGTCAAATCACCTGTGATATGTTGGTAGTCACCTGTGTTTAATTTCAATCCACCACCAAGAGAACCACCTGCATTGATAACCGTATCACCAATTGAAGTTATACTGTATACACCTTGAACAACTTGTGTGAAATTTCCTTGTACATGTTGTTCAACATTACCATCAACCTGTTCAATTAAGTCTCCCGCAACATGAAGCTCGCAATCGCCTTGAACTTCAATTTTCATTCTGCCTTGCACCAATAAATTTTTATTTTTAATTGTGATTTCATATCCATCACCATAAACCTTATGCACCTCATCACCATTAGGATGCATTTCAATGAATGTACCTGTGCGGTGTTGCAGTCTTACACGTTCTCTTGTTGGTGTGTCATCCAATTCAAATGAATGTCCACTAGGTGTTTGTGTGGCATTATTATATGGGTATACTGGTTGATATTGTGAATTGGCTGCCGATTCAGGCTCTGTCCATGCTGTAAAAAAATCTGGTTGATCCATTCAAAGTCCTTAAGGTTGAGATGCTGTTTTTGCAGTTGTACCATAAGATGGTGTAGCTGACGCAACTGTTTCCGTTATATGATTGGTTAATGCACCAGCTGATGCAGCGGTTGGATTAGTTACAGCATTTACTACTGCACTATTCAATGTGCTACCATAACTAGCGGTACTGTTAGTCAGTTGATTAATTGCACCACTAGTTATATTGTGTATGTTTGTTTGTGATTGAATGTTATTTACGGTTGAATTCAAAGAATTTTTAAAATTTGTCAAACAATCTGCCACAATTGCTTTTAACTGTGCTGGTAAAGTTTCTATCCATGTGATAATTTGTTGTAAATCTTTGGCCAAATTAACAATCAAAGATACATCATAAACAATTTGAGCAGCTCTATTGATTGCTTCAGTAACCAGTCTAACATAGTATTTGGCTGTAGAGAAAGAAAGAGATGCGACACCTGTTGGATCAAGATTTAATGCTGATAATATACCAGTCACGATAAGTCTGAAACCTTGTTGTAGTTGACTAATGGCTGCACGAATTGCATTAGCTGCGGCCATCTTACCATTCTTAACTGCATTTTGAAGTGCCGCAATGGGATTAATCAATCCACCTAAATCCAAACCAAGACTAAAAGTAAACTTGAAGTCACAAACGTGTGATAAATCTGCATTGTTAGTTGCTAATGAGGCATTTGCCAATGAACCTCTTGAAAGGCCTGGTGTGGTTTGTGAACCGGCCGTGTAGAAGAATCCACCATTTGGTAACTGTGGTGATTTTAATTCAAAGACTGCACCAACTGGAGAAATATTTGTTGGTGCTGCATTGACAAAAGATGTAGTAAAAGCATTCTCAGCACTAGTTATTGCACCAGTTACTGTGTTATAAATTATGTTGCTTGCGTTGTTAACCGAACTTGCTGCTATATCTGATGCTGTTGCCATTATGTTCCACTTTCTTCTTCTGAACTTGAGTAATCAGTTGAACTGGTTGTAACAGATGATGAGGTTGTTGTGTTAGCGGCTGCAAAACCAGGCAATACACCCATCATAATAGGAAACTGACCACTTTCACCGTCCATGAAAAAACCCAAAACCCAATCACCTATTTCAAGTGGTTGGAATTGTTTAGCTGTATTTATTGAGTTCATTGGATGAGCCCAAGGTAAATCTGTGGTAGGAATTAAACTCTTATCATCTGTGTGCCAACCAAAGATACGTACTTGGCAACGACCGAGAGCAAGCGGGTCAACCCTGTTCTCAACCGCACCAACCCACCATACAAAACCATTAAGGCCTGCAAAATTATTTACTGCTTTCATTTAACCACCTACGACTGATTTCCAGATAGGAGAATCTGTTGGAATATTGGTAAATTTATTTGGCACACTTTCTTTTGCTATCTCTAACACAGTTTTGTAATCTTTTTGTGTAATCATGTGTCTTACAGCTGTGACCAAATAAAAACCAGAATAATATAAGTTCAATTCTTTACCTGAAGGATCATTAGATAACAAATTAAATTTTATAACAGAACCAATTGTTAGATTGGGGTCACCAGGCAAAGATATTTTAAGTCTTGTATAGTTTGCCAATGCCAATTGAGCTGTTCTGTATGGTATGTATGTCTCTGCAAAAATGTTTGGTGCAACAGAGCCTGGATTGGCTTGAACTACTGCATTATTTGCCTCATCAAAGTTAGAAAACACCAACTTAAGTGTGGCCTGACTTGTTTCGTTTAACTTTTTGCCAAATCTGTTTTGATAATTGTTTGTAACAGGATAATGATTCAAACCACCTGTACTAGAATCATTCCAATATTTCTCATAGTCAAAATTGGTTGTCATTCTTTTTCTTGTTAGTATGTCTACAGATAACAATTGGTTGGCAAACATACCAGAGTTGATAGCATTCAATGTATCATATGAATCTAAAATTTCATAAGTTGTTACATTGTAAACTTCTTCTGTCAAGTTATTTTGTTCTGTGTTCTTTGGATCATAACTGTAAGTGTTATAAACCACAACATCATTACCGTCTGTTAGTGTTTGTAATGACTTAAAGTTAAACCCATTTTTATTCTCATAAAAAATCATGTCAGCACCATTGAAGGTGCTACCATTATATCCATCAGCTGTTCTTGCATAAGTTGATAACCAATTGATGGCATCAAGGGGTTTTAGATTTGGTATAACAAAACTATAATTTCCATATGTCTCATCAATACGTAATCTACTGGTGCTTATACCCAAATGATTTGTGCAAATGTCTTTGATGACTTGGCTTATTTGTTGGTTGGGGTAAGATTTACCAATTTTGTATTGTTCGGATAACAATAGTTCTTCTGAACAAAATTGTAAAGTGTATGTCTCTGTACGCATATTGCCTGAAAGTTTTCTATTGTCCATTTTATAGACACGAAACTTTTTGGTAATTGTAAGAGATGGATCATCATACTTTGCAAAAGTTAGTAACAAGAATTCATTACCATTGAATGATAAAAATTCTGAATACGAACTGGATTCTGTTACCATCACATAACCAGAAATTACACCACCGAACAAATCTTCGTGGTAAGAAATTTCATTCATGATATAACGAAAATCAATAACACCGTTTGAAGTGAGTAATGTGAGACTCTTTAGGTCATAGTCCCGGGTATTAAGAATTCCTTGTGAAGCCACTTTCTATCCTTACAATAATGAAGATAACTGTGTTTCTAATGCACCAGCATAATTCACGTTAACAAGATTGATACTTCTCTTTGATTCGTTGGTTTGTACTTCATAATCAAAAATACTTTGAGGATATGCGGCTGTTATAACCGTTACACCTGCACCACTAGGTAATAAAGCATTTTGTGTTCCTTGTTGAACATTTGCATATGCATTTTGGTCAATAAAGTAAATGGTTGTATTTGATTCTGAAGATGTTGAATCTATTGTGGTCACAGATTCGATATAACGATACACGGTATTTTGTGTATATGTTAAAACTTCAGTTGATGTTACGTTTGCAACTGCAATGTTTAATGAATTGGCCGTTGCTGGTGCATACTTATCAATCAAATAGTCATTGAACAAATTAGGATTCATTGGCCAATCACCAATTGGGTCCAAGATTTGACTTCCATACAATGTTATCCAGTATCTGTAACTATCATTGTAATATTTTTGTGCAATGATATCTGGTGTGTCAGTATCTTTTATGTTATAAGAATAGAACAATAGTGAATTATTCAATAGATTAGGTACGATTTCTACTCGTTCCATAATATTGGTTACATTGACAAGGTTGCCGCTGTAATCTGTCATTTGAATGATAGGAAATTGTTGGAAGTATTTCATTATCTTAGTCCTGCAACACCAGTTGAAGATGTTACTGTTGGTGAACCAATAGTTGCACCATAACCAGCAGCAATTTTTGCTTTTGTAACAATTTCAATTTCTTGGAATGATAGTGACAATTGTGTTTGAACGGGTGCACCATCATTGTGAGCTGCAAAACCATTTGGTGCATAATTAACATCAATATCAGTCAATACACAATCACCATATCTTGGTAAAAATTGGTTTTCATCACTATTGAACATAAACTCAACGTTAAAATAAGATGGTGGAACAAAGAACATACCACTAACCGCATTAACTGATGTAATTAAATCTGGTGCAAAATGATACTTAAATGTGGCAATAATTTGATTGACCGTTTGTGCTTCTGTTTCGGATGTTGGTGTGAACACAAAATTCAATTGAAATTTTCTAAAACCAAGTCCACGATAGATGACTTGTAATTGTGGGTTAATTGCATAACCTTGAGTGGCCAATGCAACATCAGCTACACCAGCACCACCTAAACCACCTAACAAAGCATTACCACCAGTTGCAACACCATAAATTAATGCTGGATCAACCGAAGCTGCTTCTGCTGGATTTTTTGAACCATCGTTAGACCTTGCTGCTGAAACAATGCCTTGAATTGCTTTCATTCCCACACCCAAGTCATTTGTTAGGCTTAGTTCATCATAAGAAGCATTATAGGAAGAAGTTAACGTATCAGGCATATATAAACATATTACACCAACAGAGTCTCTGGTTTGTGGTTGATAGTTGAAAGAACCAACTCGCTCAAAAATATCTTTGACTGCCTCTTCTGCACCAGAAATTGATGATACAGATGTAGGAACAATTCTCTTTATTGAAAACTTGACATAATGGTTTTTAGTGGACGAACCCAAATCTTTTGGATAAACCAATGGTGTTAGTCCTGGACTTTTTTGTTCCAAGGCTGATAATGGACCAGTAGTTTGGTCTGCTGTTGGTCCGGTAGAAATGGAAGTTATATCTATTGCCATTAATTTCTCTGAAAAAGATTATACATACTATTTATGGCATATTCTGGCAAATTTACACCTAAGAATCCACAGAAGTACGTGGGTGACTATACCAATATTATTTATCGCTCGTCTTGGGAAGTTAGATTTATGAAAAAATTTGACGAAGAAGACTGGTGTTTGTCGTGGTCAAGTGAAGAAGTTATTGTGCCTTATAAGTCACCTGTTGATGGAAAATGGCACCGTTATTTTGTTGATTTTGTTATCAAAATTAAAGATAATAAAGGCAACATAAAAACTTGGATGATAGAAGTAAAACCTAAAAAGCAAACTAAACCTCCAGAAATACCAAAAAGAAAAACCAGAAAATTTATAAATGAGGTTGTTACTTGGAATGTAAATGAAGCTAAATGGAAAGCAGCAAAGGAATATTGTAAAGACAGAGCTTGGGAATTTGTTATTTTTACTGAGGATCAGTTACCTAAACTTTGACCTAAATATATTATGACTTCAAAACTTACATCACTCGCAGAAGCAAAGAAACTAAATGGACATAAAACTATGTCCAAAAATGCTGTATCTTGGCTTCAAGATAAGATAGATGAGATTAAAAGACCGTCTGCAATACCAAATACTATCAAAGGTGAGGTAAACAGACATAAACAACAAGGTCAGTTAAGAATTGGCATGTTGTATTGTTATTATTATGATCCTAAAACTAAAGATGACTTGCCATATTGGGATAGATTTCCAATGGTATTGGTGTTAGAAAAGTATAATGATGGATTTCTTGGCTTGAATTTACATTACTTACCAGTCAGATATCGTATTGCATTTTTACAGAAGTTAATGAAGTATGCTCAGTTGACACCTGAGCAAGATATCAGAAGAATGAGAATTTCTTATGACATCCTACAGTCAACCAAAAGATTTGCAGAGTTTAGACCATGTTTGAAACGTTATTTGTTTAGTCATATGAGGTCTAGATTGTTGATGATACAACCTGATGAATGGGATGTGGCAACAATGTTACCTATCCAACAATTTAGAGGTGCTAAACCTCAAAAAGTTTGGATGGATTCAGTAAAAGAATATAAAGAGCATATGGCTCATTTTAACCAAGACGAAGAATAATGGCACTAGTAGACTTTATTTCATCTTTCACAACTGATGTGGCAAGACCTAACAAGTTTGATGTTAACATTGTTGTTCCTGCTCTATTAAGAGACTATAATCCAATATTACGCAATCTAACTTTGCGTTGTGAAGCTACCGAATTGCCAGGTAGAACATTTGGTACAGTAGAACAAAAGTTTGGTTCTATGCCAACTCAAAAATATCCAATGCATTCAGCATACAATGACCTGACAATGACCTTCATTGTGTCTGGTGATATGTCCGAAAGAACATTTTTTGATGTATGGATGGAATACATTAATCCAACCACATCATTTGACTTTGATTATAAACAAAACTTTGCTGGTACAATCAGTATTAAACAATATGACCTGCAAGATGTAATTGTTTATTCAGTCAACCTTTTTAATGCATATCCTATTGCGGTCAATCAAATGGATTTAGATTGGTCGAATGATGGCCTACACAAATTAACTGTGGTTTTTGCTTATGATTACTGGCAAAATGCTGGTATTGAAAATCTAGGAAACTTATTGCCAACATACAACCAAGCAGGTTTACCATTTAATTCATTGTTTGACCAAGGCACAGCAAGTGATTTCTTTACACCACAACCTGCTACCAATACATTGACAACAGTTCCTGACAATCAATATGACCAGTCTTTAGTTGATTCTTTTGCTGAACAACAACGTGCCGAAGCGGCTTCAAATTATGAAGCAGAACAAGAACAGAATCAAGCAGCAATTGATGCAGCTTTATCTGGAGAAGAATAATTTTATTTTTAATGGAGTGAATTATAATGGCTTTACCTAAAATTGATGTGCCAATCTATGAATTGGATTTACCACTTTCTAAAAAGAAGATTCGTTTTAGACCATTCTTGGTCAAAGAACAAAGAAATCTTATGATGGCCATGGAGGCCGATGACAAAGAAACAATTGAAAAGAACATCAAACAAGTTCTACACAATTGTACCTTGACAGAAAACATTGATATTGAATCATTGCCTATCATTGACATTGAGTTTTACTTTTTGAACCTACGTGCAAGGTCTGTAGGTGAAATCGTAGAAAACAAGTATCGTTGTGAGAATGAAGTTGATGGTAAAAAATGTGGCAACTTAATGGATTCTAAAGTTAACTTGTTGGATGTTAAAGTTGACATGGACAATGTGCCTGATAAAGACATTCAATTGACTAAGACCATTAGTATTGGCATGAAGTATCCAGAATTCTCTATTTTGGAACGTGCAACTAGATTTGAAAATCCAACCGATATGGCTTTTGATATGATTGTTGAAAGTATCGAATACATCTTTGATGGTGAACAATATTATTATGCAAAAGAAACAAGTCCTGGTGAACTAATTGAGTTTGTTGAATCGTTGAATCAAGACCAATTTGCAAAGATTGAAGAATTCTTTAATAACTTACCAAAGTTAAATAAGAAGATAGAACTGACTTGCAGGAAATGTAAGTTTCATCACACCATTGAAGTGGAGGGCTTAGACAGTTTTTTCGGTTGACGATGCGGCATGACAACTTGAGAAATTATTATACGACCAATTTCTCACTCATGCAGCATCACAAGTACAGTTTAATTGAACTTGAGAATATGATTCCTTGGGAAAGGGATATTTACGTTGCTATGCTTATACAATATATTGAACAAGAAAACGAAAAGATTAAGCAAAAGCAAAGTAGATGACACAAGCCAGCAGTAAAGATTTGCAAAAAGACCTTGACACTCTCAATCAAAAGATTGCAGACAAGAATCGCCATGAGTCTTACGAAAGAGCATCCGAAATAAGAAATCGTGGTGTGATTGGTAATATCACCGACAATATAGTTGCCGGTAATTCTATTCGTGGTTCTATCAAATCTGGTGTTTCTGATACATTCAAGGCTAAAATGACTGGCCTTAAAGAGAAGTTTGACCCAATCAACATTGCAAAAACATTTACAGGTAATCTTGGTGGTGCAATCGTTGGTAAATTAATGGGTAGAAGTTCTGAAGATATTGCACACTTTGCTGGTATTAGATTAAGTAGAAATCGTGCAAACAGTGTTGGTGCGGTTGACACAGCATTCTATACCACAGTAACAAGAGGCAACCGACTAAGAAGAGGTGATAGTCTATCTGATGTTGCCACAAAAATGTTTTCCTTCATGCAAACAACACGTGAAGAAAAAATTAAACATGATGAATTGGATAAAGATTTTGATAAGACCAAACAAGAAAAAGATAAACAAAGACATGAACAATTGTTGGATGCTATAGCAGAATCTAAAGCTAAAGAAATTCCAGAAAAGATAGATGATAAACCTGAAAAAGAAGAATCTAAATTACCTGGTGTTCCTGTTTCGGTTAAAGATATACCTAAATTTTCATCTAGAGAATCTGTTGCTGCAAAAACCGCAGAAGCACCTAAACCTACTGTTAAGCCAGAAACACCCAAAGCACCAGAACCTACTGCCAGACCAGAAACACCTAAAGCACCAGAACCTGAGGCACCAGTAACTCCACCAAAATCAACTACTGTTGAACCAGAAGCACCTGCACCAGTAACACCTAAAACAGCAACACCAGAAGCTGCACCTTCAATAACTGAGAGAGTAAAGAATTTCTTTACATCAAAACCTGTTACGACCGCAGCAAAAGCTGGAGTTGCTGTTGCAGCTACTGGTGCAGCCGCAGATGTAATTGCAAAAGAAGAAGGTGTTGCAACAAAAGCTTATTGGGATCCACCAAAACAAAAAACTTTGGTTTCAATTGGTTATGGACACCAAATAAAAGACTATGAATATAAACAAGGTTTTATTCAAGCCGGTGATGAACAAATACCAATTAAAGGTGACCGAGGTATCGACACCGTTATGTCAAAGGATCAAGCCAAAAAATTATTATCGCAAGACTTACCAAAATATGAAGATGCTGCAAAGAAACCGCTGGGAGATTTGTGGAATAAGTTAAACGATAAACAAAAAGCTGCATTAACTTCTTATGCATATAACACGGGTAGCACACAGAGTTTAATGAATGTTGGATTAGGTGAGGCATTAAAACAAGGTAATATAGAAGCTGCAGCCGCAATAATTAGAGATAAGGGTATTAGAACGGCAAAAGGTGTAGTTAATGCAACTTTAGTTGATAGACGAGCCAGAGAGGCTGCATTATTTCAATCTGATTCTAAATTATCAACAACAAATGCACCACCAAAGACTGGTGATAGATTAACCACATCATCTGTTCAAAACCAGGAATTAACACAAACAACACCACAAAATACTGTGGTAGTAAATAACTCAGTAACAGCTATTGGTGGTACAACAGTAAATAAACAAATAATGAGCACTCCATCTAAGGACATTAAACCAACTTACATAGACATGGCCGGATAATGAAAACAATAACAAAAAAATTACAAGAAGAAATCTTTGTATGGGATCCAAAAGCTTTTGGTGGCAAAGGTTATTGGTTTGTATTGGGTACAAAAGGTGGATACGGTAAAGCGGCCAGTAAAAAAGAGGCTGACAAGTTAGGTAAACCAGATTTACCTAAAGAAACTGCAACACAAGAAACTGCAACTGTAAGTCCTGTTAACACAAATGTTAAAGCGGTGCCAACGTTAGAAACACCACCTGAACAGGCACCAGTAACTAAAGTTATTAAAGAAGTTAATAACACCGAAACAATCATAAAAGAAGTTTCAGTTGAATCGGCAAAAGATTCTAAAAAATCTAAATCTGTGACTGAAAAAAATAATAAACCTGGTGATAAAACTGAAAATATAACAAATGTAACTAATGTAACCAATGAAACCAAATCTGTACCAAATGTAACTAATGTAACCAATGAAACCAAATCTGTACCAAATGTAACTAATGTAACCA
>Ga0214170_1000269_pt1 | contig 20351 bp, 24 predicted proteins | sample TroBogEpilimnion_2_FD_153008 | JGI IMG/M metagenome (GOLD analysis project Ga0214170, IMG submission 153008) | Freshwater microbial communities from Trout Bog Lake, WI - 27JUN2007 epilimnion | ecosystem: Environmental > Aquatic > Freshwater > Lake > Epilimnion/Euphotic zone | place: Trout Bog... | reverse complement strand
AAAAGTTTCCAATGATCTTGTATTTTATTTGAATACCTTTTCCATTTATCCTTTCCATTTCGTTTTCATATACTAGTCTTAGCGCTGGTGTTTGACATCTTCCAGCAGAAAGACTGTTCTCATTATCATTATACAAATACTTCCACAAAACCGGTGATATTTTAAAACCAACTAATAAATCCAATATTTGTCTAGCGTGTTGTGCTCTTACCAAATTCATATTTATTTTTGTAGGGTTCTCCACGGCTTTCAATACAGCGTTTTTTGTAATTTCGTTGAAAATAATTCTTGGTGTATCTAATGACAAACCAAATACGTCGCATATGTGCCATGCTATTGCTTCTCCTTCTCTGTCGTCATCTGTAGCCAATAGTATATGGGTTTTAGAGAACTGGTCTATAACTGTTCTCATAAATTCAATATGTCCTTTTTTTTCGGATATTATTTCAAAAGTGGGTTCATAGTTGTTTTTTGAATTTATGCTTTTCAAACCCGGAATGTGTCGTATATGACCCTTACTGGAAATACATTTGTAATTTTGTCCTAGGAAACTTTCTATTTTGGCACACTTAGACGGAGATTCAACAATAACAAGCCAGTTCGCTAGACCTTTGTCGAACTTTGTAGAAGAGAAGGATTTCGATTTGAAAAACTTTTTTGGAGGCATCTTTTATATTTGTATGAATATTTTTTTGTATGGTTTTATATTGTCTGTTTATTTATAAACCATTTAAAAATTATTCGTGTTTTAATTATAGTTGTATGCCGTTTCAAGAAAAAAGAGATTGTTTTTATGAAAGTAACTGGATTAGTGATGATAGTATTGTAGCAAAAGAAACCAATGAAAAAAATATTGTTTTGATGGAAATAGAAAAAAATATGAACTTGTTGAAAGCTAAAAGTAAAGATATTGAAAATAGTTTTAGGTTGATAACTATTCAAAAAAAAGAGATGGATGAACTTATGAGAAAAATAAACAAACAACACCAGAGAATTAAACAAACACCAAAAGAGGAATAGAGAACCGAAAACAATCTATTTACTAATATATATGGAATTATACAGATTTGATTTGTTATTTTCTTATTGGATATTCACCTGGTTTATATTATACTACTTTGGATTTGTGAAATACTCTCCAAAGTTAGCAATTATTATTGGTATTATAGAGAACATTGTGTTATTGATGAGTATGATATTCATACAAAAAAGGTCGTTTAAAGTAATCCTTATTTTTGTAATATTGAATACCTCATTCAAGGGCATACCGTTATATTTAGTTTGGAAAGACAAAATAAACATAATACAAGATATGAAAAATATTCTTTTACTGTTTTTAGTTTACTTGGTATGGGTTTTAGGTATAAACTCTAAAAATCCTTTGGAAACCTTTTATGTCAAATCGGACAAAGTAGACCCGGAAATAACACCTGGAACATCTCTTGTTATAGACATATCAAATGTTTTGAAAAATTGAAATAAATATGTATGAGTTATTATAATACATATTCATTAGTAAATGTTGTACACGATTCAAGTTAAAGATAGAAACTATACTTCGGTATCACCTAGTGATATTAAACTACCTAAAAAAATATTTCACGAAGATATTTATGATACAGAAACAAAAAAAATAGTAAAGTCTCCTTTAAAAAAGAACAAAAGAATTACTGGAGTTTTGATATTGGAAAATAATCAGACATATGGGAGAACAAAAAACAAAAAAAGGTTGTTGTATATGTGTATTCCTGAAAACAAACATTATCCGGCTTTCCTAGTTCCTTATGAAGTAAAGTTGGGGTTCTCCAAGAACCTAAAAAACAAGTATATTTTATTTCAATATGATAATTGGGACCAAGAACATCCACAAGGAATTATTACAGAGGTTTTGGGTGATGTAGATAATTTAGAAGCATTCTATGAGTACCAACTTAACTATAGAGATTTGAAAATATCAAATATTATGTTTTATGAAAAAACAAAAGAACTATTCCATAATATTCCACAAATAATATTACATACAGAAATAGACAAAAAAATAATGAAAGAAACCTCATATAAAATTGTAGACAGAACACATCACAAAATTTTCAGTATAGATCCTGTTGGTTCTCTTGATTTGGATGACGCGATTGGTTTAACAAGAAATGTAAATGGTGGATACACTATATCTATTTATATCGCAAATGTGTTTGTATGGCTACACACTTTCAATTTGTGGTCGTATTTAACAAATCAAACATCTACTATATATTTGCCGGATAAAAACCGTTCATTACTTCCAAACATTTTGTCAAATAATCTGTGTAGTTTGTTAGAAAATTCTACTAGATATGCCTTTTATATGGATGTTCATTTTGATGAAAAGTTCTCCGTTGTTTCCAACGAATATGGTATTTGTAAAATAATTGTTAGTAAAAATTATGTGTATCAGGAAAAGCCTTTATTACAAAATTTGGACTATATGAAAATAATGGAAATAACAAAACGTAAAGCGGATGTTTATGATAGTCACGACCTAGTTGAATATTGGATGTTGTATATGAATAGCCAGTGTGGTATTGAACTTTTCAAAGAAAAAAAAGGAATATTTCGTATTACAGATGGTAGTTATGTATACAACAATCTTCATGAAAGTTTTGATAAGAAAACAAAAATATTATTGGAAACCTGGAAAAAAATAAGTGGAAAGTATGTAAACTCTTCATCGGATAATTTTTATCATTCACTTTTGAACGTATACAACTACTGTCATATAACAAGTCCTATAAGAAGAGTGGTTGATATAGTTAATCAGACGCATTTTTGTAAGAAGTTGTTGAATATAAAAAACTATACTGTAGATGGATATCTAGAAATATGGGAAAAAAGAATAGACTATATAAATGACTGTTTTAAAAAAATACGTAAACTACAGGTAGTATGTGAAATGGTCAAAAAATGTCACGATAATGTTGAAATTATGGAAAGACCACAAACCGCATACGTAATTGAAAAAGAAAAATTGGAAGATGGAAGATGGAAAAATGTTTTATATTTCAAAGAATGGAATTTTATAGCCACTTCAAAAACACAGGAAGAGCTGGAGTTGAATAATACTAGAAAGTTTAGAATATACTACTTTGGTGATGAAACGAACATAAATAAAAGAATAAGGGTTTCATTAGTTACAGAAACCAATTAAAGCACACGCTATACGTTTACCAGAGTTTCCTGTGGTTTTTGAAAGTGGGTGTTCAGTAAGTCCACAATCATCCGGGTCTGCGTGAATAATAAGACCACGACCAATTATATTTGCTTTTGAACCTCTTAGTTTAATCATATCATCTGAAAAAGTATAACTAACAACACCGTTTGAATCCGTTTGTAAATTACCTAAATCTCCTACGTGTCTGTTCTTTGATGAAGGATGACCGTGTTTTTTATTGTATGGATTAAAATGGGCACATAAACTCTCACATTTTTTTGTTAGGTCTCCAGTTTCATGAACGTGAAAACCGTGTAAAGAGTTTTTTTTCAAACCTGAAATATTTACTTCGATATCTACACAGTTATTTTTCAAATTTTCACGGAAATAAACAGTACCTTTTATTTTACCTTGATCAAAAACAGCAACTGCATTAATAGGGGTTTTGCTAGAAGACATTATAATATAAAAACAAAAGAAAATAAAAAGATATTTACGAGTATATGAATACTAATAATGATTAGAAGCATTATAAATACAGTAAAAAAATACATACCAAAAGAAAATGCAAAGGTATTAGGAAGATGGAATATAGAGAACTGTAGTAATAAAATGAATAGTAAAGTAGACATGGCGAATGAAGACCATTGCGGACCGTGTGGACAGTATGCTATATTGAAAAGTGAGAACTATAAAAAAGATGATACTTATTATAGTAATAAAAATTAAATATATGAAATTACAATGTTCTTATATTTGAAAATCTACAATAGGTAATACAGGCGGTTTGATGACAATTTTTTTTGATTTTGCTTTAACAATACGTCGTGGTTTTATTGATTCCATATTTTCACTACGTTGTTTTTTATGTAAATTACTATCCTCGTCTTCCTCATCGGAAATAAATCTTTTTTTGGTAGGTTCTTCATGAACCTCTGTTCCAAAAGCAACACATAGTTTAACCAAGTTTTTTATATCATTTTCTGAAAGAAGAAAGAATTCGCGACTTTGATTGTAACGTTTATCTGAAAAGATAGAATGTATTGAACTTTCTACATCATTAATGTTTGAGTTTATTTTTATAGCATATTGAACTTTAAAAGGATGTGGAACACCAGTGGTGTAAAGTTCCAATGCTCTTTTTTCAGGTGTTCTATCTAGTGATCTTGTACATCCAACTTTTACAAGGGGGCAGTTTTTTACATTGTAGCAGGGATTTAATAAAATATAAAGCCATCCCACACGTAAATTAATATTCATATTGTTATCAAGTATTGGTTGAAATATCTGAGAATCCATTAGTAAGAACTTTATGATATTGCTTGTGTATGATACAGTAAATCAATTTTGTAAGACATTGAATACAGTAGGTAAAACGCCCGGGAGCCGGAGGTTAAAAAGTATAAATAAGTAGATATAAAAGAGAGGATAGAATGGAGAAGTTTATCGGGGAATGGAAAAGCAATAGACATGTTAGAAAAAAATAAAGAGAAGATAGATTGGTATAAATTATCGCGAAATGAGGGAGCGATAGATATATTAGAGAGGAATTTGGAGAAAGTTCATTGGTGGGCATTATCATCAAACACAGAGGCGAGTTCAATATTAGAAAAGAACATGGATAAGATAAACTGGTATGTATTTATAGAGTGGAATAGTGATATGATGTTTGTAGATGAATATGAGGAGAAAAGTAGAGAATATTTTAGAAAGTATGTAACAGAGGAACTAATGGCGAAGATGTTTCATCCAAGAAACTTACGAAAGTTTTCGTCGTGGGGATATGAGGAGTTTGATGATATGGAATTTGAAGAGTAGGAGACTAAAAAAAGTAAGGTAAAAGTAAGGTAAAAGGGGAGGTAAAGGGGATTAGGGTTTGATAGAGAAGACAAGAAGGTTGGAGAAAGGGAGTCTACAGAAAGGACAGAGAGTGTTAATGCCGTGAATATGGTTGATCCAGGAATGAAGACAGGATTTACAGAAGATATGATTACAATTAGTAATACAGGAGTCGATGAGTTTGGGAGTATGAATACATATAGAACATTCAACATCAACAAGAATATCTTTGAAAGAATGAGAGATGAACTTAACAGAGGGATTATTAATGAGACGGAGAGAATTATTTTCTTGAGCGACTAATTCATTTTCAAGCCTATTTTGTTCTTTCTCAATAACATCAAGTTTCTGAAGAATTATTTTCATTTCGTTTTTTTCTCTTTTGAATCTTTGTTGTTCGGTTTCATTTTGTACTTTATCGTGAACAATAGGATTATCGTGAACAATAGGAAAATTATTAGCATTAGGAACATCAGGCAATTCAATAACATCATCAACGTGGACGTCATTATCACTATCATAATCATCTTTAAATTGATAATTTTGTGTATTATTTTGAACAAAGATCAATGCCTGGTCATATTCATGAAATTGTCTTTTTTTTTGTTGTATAAGAAGCTTTTTAGTATATATGATAGTTAATCATATATTTCAAGACTTCATAAGAGATTCTGGTAAACTTTTTAAAATCTTCATAAAGAGCCAGTTTTCTAATAGATTTTAAATAAATATAAAAGAGACAAGATTTATATCGGTCGGTTTTAATTTCATTTTCGAAGATGTAATGAACTTCGGTTTTCATAGTAGTATTAATAGTAGTTTTAAGCCGTTCATCAAAGTCTTTTTCTCTATATTCGTCTCTATGTATTTTCTCTAATAAAACAGTCATAATATTATCAACGTTCTCCAAAACAGTATGGTCATAATATTGTGTTTCCATTAAAAACACATCATCATAGTCAATATTTAAAGACATTTTTAATAAATTGTATTTATGCTTATCAAGAATAAAACACAAAAAGATTCAATTTTGTTGATTTGGAGCCACGATGTTACCGTCGGTAATACCAAAAACCGGTATACCGAAAAGCCCCGGGCGGCCCGGGCGCCGGAGGCACTACCGTCCGGTTTCTCGTTATCCTACTCATTTATCATTATCTCACTCATTTCTCGATAAGTCCTTTTTATGTATATGAAGAGAACCTGTATACATAAAAAACGTCAAAAACAATGAAAACCATTATTACAAGGTTCTCAATAGAATGATTACATAGTGAAACTCATATTCATCCTTTGGGGAGTGGAAACATTATTATTTTGTTGGAGAGTAGCTAGAATATCATCACCATCCATATCGTGAACTTTGGAAATAGTATAATTATTTTTTTTAAGTATATCAATAGCATTATTAACACCATTAACACCGAGTTCATTGGATTTGTCATTGTGGAACTTTGTAAAACAATCAGTGCTAAAGGTCCAACTTTCAAATCTGATAGTATTAATTTTGAACTTGGAGAAGTCAATCATTTTAATAATTTCAGTGTCAAAACCTTCGGTGTCAATCTGTAGGTAATCAATAGTGGTAATATTATGAATACTACAAATTTTATCAAAAGTAATAGTTTTAGAAGATATTTTAACCATATCGTCTTTAGAACCCCAGTCATTCATAGGTAATAATGAAAAATGAACGTCATGATATGTAATACCATTATCAGCAGTTGTACCCATAATACCGTTTTTAGCAGGAATATAAAGTTCAACAGTTTCATCATCATTGTAAAAAATAGCATTGTTATAAATAAAAACATTGTCAATATCTCTATAATTAAACTTTATTTGGTCGATTAAACCTTGGTTAGGTTCAACCAAAATAACAATATCAGGTTTATTTTGAATAACCCTTTGTCTAAAAAGATCATTACCATTATTTGTTCCAATTTGAAAAAATACTCTTGACATTAAGTTATACATTAATTTATATTAAAAAATATTGAATGAAACGCAGCCCGGGCGGCCGAGCGCCGGAGGTCATACTGACCGGTTTTTCGTTATCCTACTCATTTTTCATTATCTTACTCATTTCTCGATAAGTCTTTTATGTATATATGAAGAGAACCTGTATACATAAAAACATCAAAAACAATGAAAACCATAATAACAAGGTTCTCTACAATACAAGTTTATAGGGTTTATAAAAAAATAGTAGAGTATGTTTTATTGTGGTTATAGTAGCCCCCTGCGCCGGACAGAGCGTGAAAAAAGGTATTGAACTTAATGTTCTCACTTTTTCCATTTTTATTTTTATTTTATTATTATTATTATTATTATTGCTATACTAACTACTATTTTTATGTTTTACTACTTAATTACAAATCTTAACCATACTATATCTTACAATATAAGAATATTCCACTGGTAAATTGACCCTACACTTTTCATCATATTTTCTTATTGTGGATGGACCTTTTATATGAGTTAATAGATTACAATCATTAAGATCATATAAGTTACTATAGTGAATCTCAGTATCACTAGTCCAATCTGGTCCTTCACCATTCCATCCAAGTTCTTCATTTGACATTGTTATGTTTATTAGTGGTCACGTTTATTATGAGAACGAAATATAGCAACCCCAATTAATTTTCCATTTGATTTACCTTGAACAAACCATAATCTGTCTCCAGGTTTAACATTATTGATAAACCATTTACCGAGATTTGATTTACTATTTACACCCCAAATATTTAATTTGGAAGAATTATTAAAGTTTTCTCCGTCTCCAACTCTAATCAAATAGTCAGTAGTCATTGTTGTAAATAAAATATCATAAATAATTTAATTATACAATTCCAAGAGAACCCACAAAATAATTCAATTTTGTCGTTTTTCTAAGAAACCCATATTTTAATTACCGACGGTAATATCAAGACCGGTATACCGAAAAAGCCCCGGGCGGCCCGGGCGCCGAAGGTTCTCCAAAACCGCGTGAAAAAAGGTATTGAACTTAATGTTCTCACTTTTTCCATTAATTATTTTTATTATTTTTATTACTATACTACAATCTAACTACTATTCTAACTACTAAAATCTATCTATTTATTCAAATTCAATCTCATTCGTTTCTACATTGTATACTCCTACACTTTCTTTTGTATCCATATCATAAATATTGTTCTCATCATCTTTCAAGTAAACAACTCCACCATATCTGAATATTTGAACTTCCACTTCATCTTCATCCTTTTCTTCTGTAGATTCGACTGATAAAACAATTTTTTCTTCAACCTTTTTTGCTTTTGGTTCTTTTTTTGCCTTTGGCTCCTTTGGTGCTTTTGGTTCTTTTGGTGCTTTTGGTGCTTTTGGCTCTTTTGCTGCTTTACCTTTCTTTGCTACCGGTTGTTCAACGACTGGTTCAACGACTTCCGCGACTGGTTCAGCGACTGATTCAACGACTGCTTCCGTGACTGATTCAGAGACTTTTTCAGCGACTGATTCAACGACTGCTTCCGCGACTGGTTCTGCGACTTGTTCAACGACTGACTCAGCATTTTTTGGTTTACGAGCATATTTACGCTTTGGTTTTTCTGGGACAGGAACAATTGGATCAGTGCTATTGGCTGCCTCGACCATCTCAGAAATTACCTTTTCCTCTTCATTTACTACTGCCTCCTTCTTCTTACGTCCAGCCCTCTTCTTTGGTGGAGCATTAGGGTCGGCTTCCTTCTTTGCCTTTGGTTTAGGTGGAGGTTTGTTGTAAGCCTTTACATCTGCCTTCATGGCCTTTACTATGCCTCCATCATCTTTACAATCTTCGAATTCACTGTAGAATTCAGTTTGTTCCTCTACTGTTCCATAAAGCATCATAAACTTTTTTATTTCTAACACTTTATCTTCAGTTAGTATGCCTTCACCTTGGCTTCCTAGAGCCCCTAATAACCAGTATCCAAACAACATAAACTTTGACAGTTTAGCGGATAACACCGGCTTTCTAACAGGCTTGGCTTTTTCCACGGCTTTTTCCATGGTTTGTTCGACTTCTACGATTTGTTCAACAGCTAAAGACATTTTTACGAGAGCTTTTTAGAGAGTTTAAGTTTAAAATTACTATATTGTTTAATTTGTACCTTCTACATAAATCCAAAAATATAATTCAATTTTATCGTTTTTCGAGGTTTCTTTCAAAAACCATAAATTTTACGAACCATATTTTTACATTACCGACGGTATTTGGGATATATTCGGTATACCGCGAGGCCCCGCGCCGGAGGTCATATTGACCGGTTTCTTGTTATCCTACTCAATTCTCGTTATCTCACTCATTTCTCGATATCTATATATAATAGCTATTGAGAACATACAAAAAATACACTGAAAACAATTATTTTTTACTAGATGATTTTACACTATAGGGAGGGTTAGGGTTCACCAGTGTATCAAACTACAGACTGAATAAACAGTTTATCAAAATAATGTTGTGAGGTTCTCTATTATACTTAAAGTATAGTATTTTTAATCTTGAAATAAAAATAATAAAAGAAACCAGTTATTGTTATATAATATGGATTCATTTGAAATATTTGATGACTTTTTAAACAAAGAAGAACTTGAAATATTAATGAAATATGTCAATAGTGTACAATGGGGATACAATACAACATCAGGTAATAAAATAAACTTTATCAAAAAATATAATAGTGAATTATTTATTACTACTTTTTTTGGAGTTCACGATATTACAGATACCTTTTTTACAGAGTACTTAAAAAACAAGATTAATACTATAGTAAATAATAGAACAAATAATAAATATAATATCAAAATAAATAGATTATATATGCACACTCAAATATATGGACAAGACGGTTTATATCATACAGATGATTTAGGAAAAGATAAAATTACATTTTGTATTTATTTAAATGAAATAAATAACCGTAAAATAGAAAACTCAAACGGAGAATTTTTTTTGAAACTTCCAGAAAAAGATGAAATTATATGTATAGATACATTTTACAACAGAGGTATAATATTCAAATCGGAATATTTTCATAGAGGTATGGCATATAATAAAAAATATTCAACTAAGCGTATATGTATTACGTGGAAATTAGAGTTAATAGATAAAATAATATAAATAATAAAACAAAATTAAAATATTATGGATATTTGTTGTAACTATATAAATGGTTTTGAAGTTTTAGAATATAATAATTCAAATGTATATGTAATTAGAAACATATTAGACAATAGTTTTTGTAATGAAATGATAGATATTATAAACAAAGTAGATTTAAAAAAAATATCTTATACAGATTTTAATAATGTAAAATGTTATACAAAAACATTAGAAGAATTGATATCTACAGATGATAATTTGAATTATGTTTTATCTACGGATAGTGTTAAATACAATAAATTGTTAGAAGAAACAAATAATGGAAATATTTATACAAACAAATTAAATTGTATGTCAAAATCTATGTTGAAACAAAAATATTCCGAAATATTTGAAAAAATAAACATCATAAAAGAAATAACAAAAAAATTAAAAATAAACTTTGATTTTGTAAGTGAAATAATACTTCGAAAAATATATGGTTCTACAAGAACACATACTGACAGTATATTTGCTATCAATAATTTCAAAAATTTAAATTTTGTAAATAAAAAATGTTACAAAAATAATATTTATAAAAGTAATCCTATTTGTATAAGAAAAGCATCAATAGTTTTTCAATTAAATGATGATTATGAGGGGGGGTTATTTAATTTTCCAAAATATAAAATATCAATACCTTTAGAGAAAGGTAGTGCAATTATTTTTCCACCATATTGGACACATATTCATGGAACAGATGAACTTATTAATGACACATATAGATATACAATAAACACATGGTTGTATGAAACAATATAAATAATAATACAAATTATAAATTATTATTTATGTCAACATTAATTGAATACTCAAATAGTATATCAGATATTTTATGCAAAGACATAATTAAGTTATTTGAAAAAAAAAAAATAAATTACTTTGAAATTCCTAAAAATGATGATGTATGGAAAAGAACTGAAAAATTTTTATACAATGAATTACTTACAAAAATAAATAGTTACAAAAATACATTTATTAATACTAATAAAAACATAGAATTACCAGAAGATATTTATTTAAATAAGTTTACTATTCAAAAATATATGAATTACAATGACGTACAAAATAATAGAACTAATTCACGTTATACTGTTTGTAATTTTATATTTTTTTTAAATACAGCTGAAGTGTGTAATAAAATTATAATTAATGGTAAAACAATAAACACAACCAGTGGAAAGTTATTGATATTTATGGATGAAGATTCATACAACATTAAAAGTATAAATACGGATTTACAATATATAATATATGGTCAGATAACAAGTGAATTGATATAAAAACTAAATAATAATATAAAGAAAATATTGTAAAAATATTATGAAAGACTTTATATATAAAAAAGAAAATAGTATTGATCCAGAAACTTGTAATAAAATAATTGAACTTTTTGAAAAATATGAAAAATATCAATATCCTGGTGTTATAGGAAGTAATGAAAATAGTAATACAAGAGTAGATATAAAAACTAAAAATACAATTGATATGGGTATATTATCAGTTAGACATGTTGATGAAAAATGGGAATATTTTTCAAAACTATTAATAAATAATTTAAAATCAAATCTTGAAGAGTATAATTTATCATTAAAAAAAATATTTTCTATAGATATTGATAAAATATTTTGGAATAGTTCGATACATTCATTACTTATCCATAAGTATAAAAAAAATGAAGGAAAGTTTACGTATCACAACGATATGTTTTTAGAAAAAGAAAATTTTAAATACAGAGTATTAAATTATATGTGGTATTTAAATGATGTAGATCAAGGAGGCGAAACAGAATTTTTTGGATATCATATAATAAAACCAAAACAAGGGACCTTTATTTTTTTCCCTTCAGAATGGTTTTTTCCACATACTGGTAAAGTAGCATTATCTAATGATAAATATGTAATAACAGGATGGATATATATAGATGTTTAAATAAAACTTTAATTATATTTATTTATAAACATAATAAATATACTTAATGTATTTAATTATAAACTATGGAAAACTTTATCATGTGGAAAACAAATACAAATTATTCTATAATAAGTTATTTGAATGAACTACAAAAATCTAAATATTTATTAAATACAAATTATTCAGAATATGATACACTAGAAAAATACATTTATGATGTTGTATCATTTCAATTATCCAATAAAAATTATGATATTAACATTTCAAATTATTATATTGAATTTGGAATATACAATGAAAATGATATATTTGAATATGAAGACGATAAACCAATATTATCTATTATATCCTTTTTTAACAAGTCAAAGTGTATGTTTTTTACAGAAATAGATATTGAATCTTATAAATATAAAGATTATTCAAACGAAAATATTATAAAGATTATAATCCCAGAAGAGTTTACTTACATTATATACAACAGTTCTAATTATCATAATTTTTTAAATATAAATAATAAAAATGATTTTTTGCCTTTATATTTAAATATTCGTGTTTTCGATAAAGTTAACTATACTGAAAAATCTTTGAATTATTATGAAGGAACTATGAAGAATACAAATGACCATTTTTTATCAAATATTGTGGATAAAAGTTTTGATACAACTATATATGATTCAAATAATTTATTTTGTTATTTACTATACAATGAAACTACAAATACAAACGAAATACAAACAATAATTGATAACAGTAATGATACATCAATTATTAATATGAAAATTTTAGATAAAAAACAACTCAACTTAGAATATTTAATAAATAAATATGGTGAAATTGCGGAAGATATTTATCCTTTTTATAATAAAAGTATAGAAATGACAAATAAAAATAGATTTAATAATAATAAAATTATACAAAATGCACTTCCAATTGAAGTTTGTTATTGGATCATAAATGAATGTGAAAAACAAAATATATGGACAAAAAGCAATTATATTAACTATGATAACTATTTAAACATCGAAAAAGTTCCATCTGTTTTAAACTTTGTATTATTTATATACAATACATGGATAGAACATATAAATCAAATATATAAATTAAATATTCCCGTTAATATTACTGATATTTTTATATCAAAATGTTCAAATGAGAACTACTTAAATATTAATGATAATAAAATAAATGATAATTTTTTAACAATTGAAGTTCAGTTGAATAATACAGTAGATTTTGAAGGTGGTTATATATATTTTGATACAGATGAAGAAGAAAGAATTTTATTGAAACAAGGTGATATGATTGTTTATAATGGTAGAAAAATTAGAAATAAAGATAATACATTAAAAGGTGATAAATACATAATGGTTATATTTGTAGAATTATATTAGTTATTTTTTGTAAAAAAATATAAACTAACTATTATATGATATGATAATTAATAGTGAGTTATTAGCATTGTTTATTGATAATCCAAAAACTGGAAGCACTTATACAGAAAAGGTTTTAAGAAAATATTATGGATTTAAAAAAGAAGTAGAAGAAAATAGTGAAATATATAAAAACTACGAAGATATATCAAATGTGTTAGTACAATATTGTGGTAAATATAAACAATATAGTAAACAATGTAAAAAGGCGAAAACTATAATTTCTATAGAAGACTATTTTACATTTACATTTGTGAGAAATCCATATGATAAATTATTTTCAGCTTATAATTTTTTAAAAAATTGGGTAAATTCAACAGGTAAAGTAAAAATGCGTGTAAAAGGAAATGAAGATGTAAAAGATAATCCAGATTATTTTATTAATCTTTCAATATTTATTGAAAATTATAAAAATGTAAATAAAATATCATATAATTATGCTTTTAAAACTCAAACAGAACAACTAAAAAATGAAAATGAAGAGATAAATATTAATTATATAGGAAAAATGGAAAAATTAGATATTGAATTAGTAAATATATTGACAATACTAGGAATAAAAAAAATAAAACACATTGATGAAATATTTTTTGAAAAAAGAGAACATAATTTAAAAATTGATAAAAAAGATATTAAAAAAGAATATTCTGAAAAAGTATTTAACTTTGTAAATGAATATTTTGAAATTGACTTTAATAATTTTGGTTATAAAAAATATAATACATACAATGATTTTTTAAAATATCATTTTGATGAAAATTATACAATAAAAGAAGAAGAAAATATTGAAAAAATATATATGAATTACAACTTGTTACAGTATGAAAATTTTTTGAACAAACAAAAAGTAGAGAATCTTAACAATAAATTATTAAATATTTTTGATATTTTACATAGTAACTTCAAATATAACAACAAAATATTAACAGAATTAGAAAAAATAAAAGAAGAAAAATTACCTGATATTTATACTCATTACAAAAATAATGGAGAAATAATAAATGATATATTATTTAAGTACAATTATAATAATTTAATTAATAATTTCAAATTATGTAACATATGTAACAAAACATATATGAATAATTTATCTTATGATACACATTTACAATATTGTAAAAACAAAGTATAAATAATATTCTATTTTAAATATACGTACCCACTTATAGTGTATATATTCATATTTAGTTTATAAAGTTCTTCACACGGAAAACACCACGAAACAGGAAATATTATTAATGTTCCTTCATCCGGAAACACTTTATATTTATTCCAAAACAATAATTCTAACGAATCCTTATTCAAAACCCATATATATTTAAACAATTTCATTTTATTAAAAGTTTGATATTTTCTATCAGTTATTATGTTATAACTATCTATTTTATAGTTTTGTTTTTTAATTGAAAAAGTTTTTGGTAATTCTATACACTCATAACTTAAGACATAAAATCTTTTGTTATAATTATCTTCATAATTAAAATTTATTCTACAGTTAATTTTGTTCAAAAACATTTCAATATTACTATCTAATTCTTTCATCAAAAAGTTTATATTTTTATTATTAGTTATTTCATAATATGTTTCATTATCAAAACAAATATTTTTTTCAGTATTTTCATCATAATCTTTTATAATGGATTTACACAATTCAGATGGTATTGAATTATTTTTAACATATATAAAATTTTCCTTTTCGTATATAAAATAGTCCATTAAATATATATAAATAAATTATATATATTTATATAATTTATGTCCACTTATTATTATAAAAACACTAGTATAAAATTAGACAATGGAGCAATAAAATATATTATAAACTCAACTGTGGCAGGAGTATTTAAATATAATGGAAGTTCTGTTTTCACTTTACAAAGTTCATATACATCTGCGTTTACAACTACCGTTAACGAAATACCTTCTGATACAGGTTATAATTATAATTCAACAGACATATCAACTTATTGTATTGCAACCTGGGCGGAATCTTCATCATCAGATTTTAGTTCAAGTAGTATACCATCATGGTGTAACAAAATAAGAGCTGTTTTAATAGGAGGAGGAGGTGGTGGAATTACAGGACCTAATGCAAACTCATATGATACAAATACAGATTATACGCATAATGTTGTAAATCATCAGCACGATCATGGTACGTCTCATTATGGTAACGATAATGATATACAAAGTCAACCACATAATCATACAACATATCATAATGGAGGAGGAGGAGGAGGAGGAGGAGGATTTATATATCTATCTACTTATGACATAACAAATACTAAATCTAATGTAAATATATCGTTAGGTAAAGGAGGAACTGCAAATACTGCTGGTGGAAATACACAAATAAGTTTATCAACTACAAAAAGTTATACGGTAGGTGGAGGGGGTAGTGGTACATCGGGTACTGTAACTGGAGGTAGTGCTGGTACAGCACCATCTACTGATTATTATGTAACAACTTCCGTTTCAGGAAAAAAAGGTTCAAATGGTTATTCAGAGAATGGTGGAAGTGGTAGTAGTATAGGTGATGACGCTTTGAATATCATAAATGATTCTACTATAAAAACTTATGGAAAAGGCGGAAATGGTACAGCAACATCAGGAATAGCTGGTGGTAGTGGTACAAATGGATATTATAGAATATATTTTTTATCATCTTAAATAAATACAAATTGTATTATATTTATTTAAATACAAATTCTAAACTTTGTATTAATTTCTGGATTACCGTCAGGTTTTTCTTTATTAACTATTAAAAATTTCGATTGCCAATCGTACAACTCATCAGTATGTATTGTAATACATTCAAATAAATGTTGTTTTACTATTTCATATTTATATTCGTGTTCTTTATTATGAACTTTATTTTTTATATATTTAGGAAGTAAGTTAAATAAATCGTAATCATCACATAGCCTTTTTATAGTTTTATCAATATTGTTTAATATATCATATTTGAATTTATTTTTATTTGTAGTATTTCCAAAATATAAATAAACTGATCCTTCATGTGTACCTATAAAAATACAAAATAGTAATATATTCAATAAAGAATCATTTATATTTTCATATTTAATTTTACAATATTTATAATAGCTACTTAATATTTTGTATGCTTTATTTTTGTCATTTTCAGAGCCATATATACAATTATAATGTCTAAAAGAACTAATTGAATGAGCTGCATCATGACTATAAAAAAATTTAGGAGAACCCCAATTATTAACTGAATCAACGTATGAATAATGTATTTTAATTCCTAAAAACCATATTTTATATTCAAACCAGTAATACAATAAATCCTTGTGTGTAAGATCAAATATACAAGGTAAAAAATATGCAAAAGGTTCTGTTATACTACCAATAACAATTTCATTTCTAAACCTATAGTTTATATCATCTTTCAAATGATAATAATCTTCATAGTTATCTGGAATTTCTGGACAATTTTTTTTTCCAAAAGGTGGATATTTATTTTTTGAATATTTTGAAAGAGTTAATAAAAAAAATAGTGAAATTATATTAACTTTACCAATATAGTTTGTATCTTCTATATTTTGATATGAAGTCCATATATTTTCTATTTCATTTTTAATAATATTTATTTCGTTTAAAGTAAATAACATATTTGGAATTCTATAGTGTAAATACCCAAGTTTTAATAATATCTCTGTCTCTTTATCTTTGTTTAATAAGTTATCAATTTCTTTCAATATATGATTTTTAATAGTATTTAACAAGATATATGAGTATTCTTTTTCTATTGAAATATTTTTATTTATTCTAGACTGAACAATTTCAATACACAATTTAAAATATTCATTTTTATTCATTTTTATTTTATAGTATAATATTTGAAATATTTATATATTTAAAAATTATCTAAAAATATTTATTTTAACAAACTTATGGAAAATATAAAAATATTTGATAATATTTTTTCTGATGAAGATATGTATAAAATGGTTTCATATTTAAAAAATTCTTATTGGATGAAATTATATATAAATAATTTTTATCAAAAACATAGAGATTTTCCTTTTTGGAGAATGGAGTTACTTAATACTAATAATATTTTGTTCAAAGAAATAAAAACAAAGATTGAAAAAATACTAGAAAATAAATATAATATTGAAAGAGTATATGCGGTAGGTCAAACATACGGACAAGATGGTAACTATCATACTGACAATAAAGAAAATAATTACTATACTTTTTGTACTTATATAAATGAATATGATGAATACGTTGAAGATGACGGATACTTATATATAAAAATACCAAATCAAAAAAATATAATTGCTATAGATGTAAAACATAATAGGTCCGTATTTTTTCCATCAAACTATTTTCATAAAGGAACATCATATTTGAATAATAACTTACTACGGATATGTATTACTTGGAAATTAAAGATGCTTGAATAAAAACATAGAAAATATGTATATATAATATTAATAATGTTTATAAATCATGAGTTAAAAGCTATTTTTTTACATAATCCAAAATGTGGTGGTATTTACATAACAAATATTTTATTATATAATTATAAATTTGAAATAATGAACCATGAAAATCATCCTAATTATGAAGAATTTATTTCACCAAGAAAAATAAATATAGATGAAGATACAGATAAACATACTATAAGAGTTTACGGAAAATATAGATTTTTTTATTCATATGAAGATACAAATAAAAAACTTTTGGAAAATTATTTTATATTTACTTTTGTAAGAAACCCATACGAAAAAATATTTTCTGCTTACCAATACTTGAAACGTGTATTAAAAAATGAAAAAATAAGAAATACATATGAAAATAATTATTATTTCGAAAACTTCAATATATTTGTAAAAAATATGTATAATGTAAACAATATTTCTTTTTTTCATGCTTTTATTCCACAATATGAACAATTAATGAATTATTCAAATAGAATAAATATAAACTATATTGGAAAAACGGAAACATTGGATTATGATTTTATAAATATATTAACAATATTAAATATAAACAAGATAGAACATTGTGAAAATATTTATTTAAATTTAAAAGCGAATAGTAATGATAGTTTGAAAAAAAAAATCACAGATGAAATAAACGAAGAAACATTTATATTTATTAATAAATATTTTGAAAAAGATTTTGATATTTTTGATTATAAAAAGTATGATTCATATGAAGAGTTTATAAATAACTATAGTAAAGAAAATGAGGTATCTATAGCAGAAACTAATATAAGTTCATATACAAAACTATACAAAGAACTAGAAATAATAAATTACAATTTGAATAGTAAAAATAACTTAATAGAAAAATTAAAAAAAATAACATTTGAATTATTAGATGGGTTTCAAAGTTATTCTAATAATTTTATGTTAAATAGAATTGTTAAAAATATACGCAATGAACTTATAGATAATATTGAAAATACTGAAAATAAAAATGTTGAAAAAAATTATACATATTCTAAAAAATTATTGATAAATAATATAATAAGTGACTTGAATATTGTAGAATGTAAAAAATGTAGATTTAAAACATTCAATATTTTATCTGAAAAAACACATAATTATTTTTGTAAATAAAAAATTAGTTAAAGAGTTTTATACATAATTATTATTATGGATAAAATAAAAATAATTGATAAGTTTTTAACAGATACAGAGTTAAAAAAGGCAACATCTATAATACAAAATAATTCTTGGAAATTTGGACATAGTTCATGTGGAATAGAGTTAGTTAATACAGAGTTTTGGAGTATGAACTTGAATGACAATAACTTTTTTTCTATTTATCTTAAAAATATTATCGAAAAAACATTTGGAAGGAAATTCATATTAAATAGAGTATATGCAAATGGTCAAACATACGGACAAAACGGGTCATATCACAAAGATTCAGAAGATGAAGATACATATACCGTATGTTTGTATCTTACAGAAATAGATAAAGAATGTGTAGATACAGCGGGTGGGTATATATATTTCAAATTTGATGATAAAAAATATAAGGTTTGTTATGAACCTTTATTTAATAGACTAATAATGTTTCCATCAAACTATTATCACAAAGGTTGTGCATTCAATAGATATATTAATGATATGAGAATATGTGTTGCTTGGAAGTTAAAAGAAATAGTAAATGAATAAAAAACAAATAACACAAAATAACAAAAACAATATAAAGAAAAATGTTCTCTATATATTGTATTCGTTCAGCAAAAAATATAGGAATACAGCACCCAAAACCCCTAGAGTATCAATGTTTGAAGGACTTGTCAGGTTCGAACCCTGAATGATACAAAAACAATTTCATTTTATAGTTTCAACCTATAAAACGAAAAATATGGTTTCAACAAAAAACGGCAAAATTGAATTAAAAATTAAAACTACAGAGAACATTACAAAATAACTAAATATCAAAACCTAAACCGATAAACCGATAAAACCGAAAATTCAAAAATGTACTCAAAGAAAAACACCAAAACCGCACAACAACCTAAACCATTCTGTAAGGTTTGTTATGACGCGAAAAGACCAGCTTCTGAATATGAAAGCCACTATGTTCGTGAAACACCAAACCCAAACAGCAAGGTAACCTGTCCGATTATCCTAAACTCCGTTTGTAACAAATGTGGTAAAAAAGGACACATCAAAAAAAATTGTCTAAAAGTCCAAACCAAGACCGAACCAAACTCAAAACCAGCACAAGAACAAGCACCAACAAAGACCGCAAAAAAGCCAGTAAACAGTTTCCAAATTTTAGAAGAAGAAGACGATGAAGAAATCGTAGAAATCAACAAGAA
>Ga0214170_1000268_pt1 | contig 20651 bp, 16 predicted proteins | sample TroBogEpilimnion_2_FD_153008 | JGI IMG/M metagenome (GOLD analysis project Ga0214170, IMG submission 153008) | Freshwater microbial communities from Trout Bog Lake, WI - 27JUN2007 epilimnion | ecosystem: Environmental > Aquatic > Freshwater > Lake > Epilimnion/Euphotic zone | place: Trout Bog... | reverse complement strand
GACTTTCCTCCCCCTCAATAAAGAGGCGGCGATTGCCTAATTGACTCTGCGCCTGCAGTCTAACGCAGTCAGGAAAAAACGTTTGGAATTAACTAGAAATAAGGGACCAGGCAACGCTCTCCCCGGCTCGCAATGGAATGATGGTCTCACCACCAAATGGGAGCTCCTTGGGAATACTCTGTGCCTGTTTCACTAAAGTAATTTTTTGGGTATTGCGCGGTAAAGAATAAAAATCCGGACCGAAGAAACTAGCAAAGCCTTCTAGGCGATCTAGCTTGCCGACACTGTCAAAAGCCTCAGCGTAAAGCCCCATCGCATTGAAAGCGCTGTAACAACCTGCACAACCGCAAGCACTCTCTTTTGCTCCCTTAGAGTGTGGGGCACTATCAGTGCCCAAGAAAAACCGAGGATTACCACTCGTAGCTGCTTCCAATAAAGCAATGCGATGCTCTTCACGCTTAAGCACTGGTAAGCAATAGTGATGTGGACGAATGCCACCAGCAAAAATAGCATTGCGATTCATTAGCAAATGCTGCGGGGTAATCGTCGCAGCAATCAGATTCTTTCCATTAGTAGCCGCATCTCGAACATAGTGGGCAGCTTGTAAGGTCGTAATATGCTCAAAAACAATCTTGAGCTCTGGTAAATCTTTGCGCAAAGGCTCCAGTACACGATCGATAAACACTGCTTCGCGATCAAAGATATCAATTTCAGAATTCGTCACTTCACCGTGAACTAAGAGTGGCATACCTACTGCTTGCATGGCTTCTAAAGCCGCATAACAACGATGTAGGTCACTTACTCCAGCATCACTATTGGTAGTAGCACCAGCAGGATATAACTTGAAGCCAATAATTCCATCCACCTTTGCCTTACGCACTTCTTCGGCACTGGTGTTATCAGTCAAATACAAAGTCATTAAAGGCGTGAAGTTTTTGATTTGTAGCGATACCAACTTATTCTCTATTCTGGATCGATACGCCTTAGCCAATTCAACCGTGGTCACCGGTGGCTTTAAATTCGGCATGATGACGGCACGCGCAAACTGCCTGGCAGTATCAACCAGTACGCTGGCCATGACATCGCCATCACGAATATGCAAATGCCAATCATCCGGCTGAGTGATTTGAATCTGTTGTAGCTTAGTCGACATGGTGATGACTTTAGGATTAATTAAGCAAGATGATACGAAAATCATTCACATTAGTAAGAGTGGGTCCAGTTTCTACCAAAGCATCCAATTCTGCAAAGAATCCATAACAATCGTGCATCCCCAAAAATTGGTTTGGGTTAATACCCTTACTTTTACTGGCTTCACGCAGCTCTGGGGTAAACCAAGCCCCCGCATTCTTTTCACTGCCGTCAATTCCATCTGTATCTGCTGCTAAGGCAGCCAATTGAGGGATATGCCCAGTTTCCACGAACAAAGATAGTAGATACTCGCTACAACGACCGCCTCGGCCTTTGATGCCAGCAGGCAGAGTGACAGTGCACTCACCGCCAGAAATCACCGCTAGGGGTTTGTTACCGTCTCGCTGGTCAATCAACTGATTAGCAAGCCTCGCTTGGTCAGATCCAACCTCTTTAGCCTCACCAGTAATAGTGTCGCCCAAAATAACCGGCTCATAGCCTTCAGAGCGGACATAGTCAGCTGCGGCCTCGAGACTTTTATAAGCAGTTGCGATGACATGGTTTCTGACTTGGGCATTTTGAAGGTCATGCTCTTTTAAAGTTTCCGGTATGAGCCCAGCCGACCCTTTTTGCAGATGATTGAGAACGGATGCAGGTATCGATGTTTCATCTAGTTGATGTTTGGTCAAAATTGCTAGGGCATCCTGATAGCTGGAATAATCTACTGCACAAGGACCGCTTCCAATATCTGCAGGATGATCTCCCGTCACATCAGAAATCAAGAGCGCCTCTACTCGGGCACCACGTTGCATAGCCGCTCTTGCTAGATTACCACCTAAGATTGCTGATAAATGCTTACGAACGATATTCATCTCCTCAATCGGGGCACCGCATCTCAACAAAGCTTGTGTTGTCGCACGCATATCTTCCATACTGATACCCGCTTGTGGCAAGGTCAATAAACTTGAGCCTCCACCAGATACCAACACAATCAATACGTCTCCTGGATTGAGTTGATTGACTAACTGTAAAACAGCTTTTGCACCATCCATACCGGCCTGATCTGGAACAGGATGGCCAGCCTCAATAATTTGAATGAATTCCGTTGGCGATCCATGACCATAGCGAGTTAACACGATACCCTCTAGCTGCGTATGGGGCCAATACTGTTTGGCAAATCGCTCTAGGGCGCTTGCCATTGAGGCACTGGCTTTACCTGCTCCAACGATTAGGCATTTTTTTTGTGGGGGGCTATCAGCAAAAATCTTTTCCAAGTATTCAGGCACGATTTTCTGAGGATCGGCTACTGCCAATGCGGCAGCAAAAGCATTTTGGAGAATGGTTTTTTGGTTACTCATCAGAGTATTCTAATCAAGCGTGGCTCGCTCTTGCATTTGCCACATTTCGGCATAGCGACCTTGGTGTGCCAGTAACTCAATATGGGTGCCCCGCTCTACAATTTGGCCATGCTCCATTACCAGTATCTGGTCTGCATGGACAATCGTTGAAAGTCGATGGGCAATGATGAGGGTGGTACGATTTTTAGCCAGACTCAGTAGCTCCTCCTGAAAAGCCCTCTCTGTTTTGGAGTCTAGGGCTGAAGTCGCCTCATCGAATATCAGCATTGCGGGGCTTTTCAATAAAGTACGAGCAATCGCAACCCTTTGTTTCTCTCCGCCAGATAGCTTGAGGCCTCGCTCACCGACTTGGGTGTTATAGCCATCAGGCAGTCGCTCGATAAAACCATCGATTTGCGCTGCTCGTGCCGCCTCTTGAACTGCCTCCGGGGTCGCCCCAGGGTTTCCGTAAGCAATGTTGTAACCAATCGTATCGTTAAATAACACGGTGTCTTGAGGAACAATGCCAATAACCTTGCGCAAGCTCGCCTGCTGCACATCTTGAATATTTTGCCCATCGATCAAAATCTTGCCGGACTGTACATCATAGAAACGAAATAGCAAACGGGCTAAGGTGCTTTTACCTGCACCGCTCTGACCAACTACAGCAGTAATGGTTCCAGCGGGGATATTAAAGCTCACATCGCGGAGAATCTCACGCTTGGAGTCATAATGAAAAGAGACGTGTTCAAAGTGGATATCGGGTCCAATCGCATAGTTCTGAATAACTAAGGGCTGAGCATTGGGTGAGTCAGCAATTTCTTTATCGGTATTGAGTAAAGAAAACATGCGATCCATATCTGTTAAGGACTGCTTGATCTCTCGATAAATCACACCCAAAAAATTGAGCGGGATGTAGAGTTGAATCATCAAGGTATTAACTAAAACCAAATCACCTAAAGTCATCGTGCCATTCATAACGCCTGAGGTAGCGCGCCATAGAATCAAAATCAAACCAATCGCAATAATGGTTTGCTGGCCCAAATTCAGAACAGCTAAGGATTTTTGTGACTTGACTGCTGCCACCTGGTAACGCGCTAGGTTTTCATCATAGCGACGCGATTCAAAAGCTTCATTACCAAAATACTTCACCGTCTCAAAATTTAATAATGAATCAATCGCCTTTTGGTTTGCTCTTGAATCCATATCATTCATGGTGCGACGGAAATGGGTGCGCCATTCAGTAACCACGACGGTAAAGGCGATATAGAAAACTAGTGCTACCAGCGTTATGAGTGCAAACCAAATATCGTAGGTATAAGCTAGGTAACCTAGTACTAGGATAAATTCAATCAGGGTTGGCAAAATGCTGTACAGGGAATACTGGATTAGGGACTGAATCCCTCTAGTTCCTCGCTCAATATCTCGACTAACCCCTCCGGTCTGACGCGCCAAATGAAAGCTCAAGGAGAGTGCATGAAGATGCTCAAATACTTGTAGAGCAACTTTACGAACAGCGTTTTGAGTCACCTTAGCAAATAAAGCCTCACGCAATTCGTTAAACAATGAAGCGGAGATTCTTAAAAGACCATAAGCCACAATCAGAGCAGCTGGAATAGCCAATAAGGCTTCGCCAGAATCCACCTTGATGTTCAAGGTATCAATCAAACGCTTCATCAAAATAGGAATGCCAAGATTGGCGACCTTGGCGGCGACCAAACACAGCAAAGCGAGCAATACTCTTAAGCGGTACTCCAATAAGTAAGGGAGTAAATCACGGATGACACGCCAATCACTTCGTTGTGCCACCGCTAAGGGGGTCTCACTTGATCTTGGGCCTGCTAAATGTCTCATGATGCCCTTGAAGAAAATAACTGCAGGATAGCCTGGCCATTACTTGGGGAAAAACATTTAGCTGCAGCTGCTTTAAAAGGAAGCCATTCATAAGCAATATGCTCTCGGGGTGAAAGTCTAATAGCGACCCCATCAGGCACCTTCAATGAGAACCAATGTTCAGTATTTTTAAACACACCGGCTTCATACCTAAATCGCCATTGTGGATAAATTTCGTATTCAATTTGATGTTGCATGTTTTGTAAGGCGTCTTCAGGCAAGGTCTTAGCATCGATACCAGTTTCTTCAAACACTTCCCGGATAGCGGCTTGAGCTAGGTCCTCACCGATAAAATCAATACTGCCGGTTACCGATTGCCAGAAACCTTCTCGATCAGCTCGTTCGATCAATAAAACTTCCCCATTCGATTTATAAATGACAACTAAAACCGAGACGGGGATTTTCAAGATATAGTACTTATGCAGTAGGCGCTGCTTGACGAAGGCGGATGTGTAATTCACGTAATTGACGCTCATCCACTGGGCTAGGTGCTTGAGTCAACAAACATTGCGCCCGTTGTGTTTTGGGGAATGCAATCACATCACGGATCGATTCAGCGCCAGTCATCATAGTGACAATGCGATCCAAACCAAAAGCGATACCGCCATGGGGAGGAGCACCATACTGTAGAGCATCTAATAAGAATCCAAATTTAGCTTGCGCTTCCTCCGGACCAATCTTGAGAGCACGAAATACTTGGCTTTGAACTGCCTCTTGATGAATACGCACAGAGCCACCACCAATTTCGCTACCGTTTAATACCATGTCATAGGCCTTTGCCAAGCACTTACCTGGATCGGTCTCAAGGTATTTTAAGTGTTCATCTTTAGGGCTAGTGAATGGATGATGACAGGCAACCCAACGGGATTCAGCATCATCGTAATCAAACATAGGGAAGTCAACAACCCATAAAGGCTTCCAGCCTTCTGTGAATAAGCCATGCTCTTTACCCCAAGCAGAATGGCCTATCCGTAAACGTAAGTTACCGATTGCATCATTCACAACTTTTTCTTTATCAGCACCAAAGAAAATAATGTCGCCATCTTTTGCACCGGTACGTTTTAAGATGCCTTCAATTGCGGCATCATGGAGATTCTTGACGATTGGAGATTGCAAACCGTTGCGTCCTTCAGTGACAGAATTCACTTTGATCCAAGCCAAACCTTTTGCACCATAGATTGAGACAAATTGTGTGTAATCATCGATTTCGCTGCGGCTGATCTCTGCGCCACCAGGGACACACAAGCCCACTACTCGACCACCTGCTTGATTAGCGGCTCCAGAGAAGACCTTAAAATCTACATCTTTCATCAGATCAGTCAACTCGGTAAATTCTATTGCAACCCTTAAGTCAGGCTTATCTGAGCCATAGCGCGCCATTCCTTCTGAATACGGCATCGTTGGAAAAGGATTGGGCAACTCGACATTCATGGTGGTCTTGAAAATATGACGAATCATATTTTCAAATAAGTGACGAATCTCGGTCTCATCTAAGAATGCAGTCTCACAGTCAATCTGAGTAAATTCAGGCTGACGATCAGCGCGTAAGTCTTCATCACGGAAGCACTTAGTAATTTGATAGTAACGATCAAATCCAGCCACCATTAATAATTGCTTGAATAACTGTGGGGACTGTGGCAAAGCAAAAAATTGCCCATCATGCACGCGGGATGGAACCAGATAATCGCGGGCGCCCTCAGGAGTGCTCTTGGTGAGCATCGGTGTTTCAATATCAATGAAGCCTGCAGCATCTAAATAACGACGACACTCCATTGCAACGTTATAACGCAAACGCAGATTCTTTTGCATTTGTGGGCGACGCAAGTCAAGAACGCGATGAGTCAAGCGCGTCGTCTCTGACAGATTCTCATCGTCGAGCTGGAATGGTGGCGTTACTGATGCATTCAGAATCACTAGTTGATGACAAAGAATTTCAACTTTGCCACTCACTAAATCGGTATTTTCAGTGCCAGCAGGTCGTGCCCGTACCAAGCCCGTAATCTGAATACAAAACTCATTGCGTACTTGCTCAGCAAGCGCAAACATCTCTGGACGATCAGGATCACAAACAATTTGTACAAAACCCTCACGATCACGTAAGTCAATAAAAATCACGCCGCCATGATCACGACGGCGGTTCACCCAACCCGCGAGAGTGACTTCTTTACCAATCAGTAAATCGTTTACCTGGCCGCAGGTATGACTTCGCATTGACATAACAATTTCCTATAAATCAAAGAGGTTTTGGAGACTCTAATGCAGTCTTACCAATAGAACCATGAGGCGGGACAGATCCCATTGAAACAATGTGTTTAAGTGCTTCTTCAACGCTCATATCCAGTGCAATTGTTTGCTCACGTGGCACGATCATGAAAAAGCCTGAAGTAGGATTAGGGGTAGTTGGCAAAAAAACATTTACGTAGTCTGCGCCCAACTTAGTACTAATTTCTTTTGCAGGTAATCCTGTTTGAAAAGCAATTGCCCAAGAATCAGCATGGGGATAACGAATCAACAGCGCCTTACTGAAGGCATTGCCGTTACCAGATAATAAGGTTGTGGATACCTGCTGAACACTCGAATAGATAGAGCGAACGATTGGAATCCGATTAACAAATCCGTCCCAAATTCTCATCCACCACTGTCCAGCAAAATGAATGGCTAACAAACCTGTGAAGATGATTACAAGAACGACAATTAAGATCCCGACACCCGGCAGGTTACGGAAATGCTGTAAATCAGATGAGAATTGCTCTGGGAAAACCGCAATAATGGCGCTCATGACGGAGCCAAAAACACCGTCGAGCAAGCCCAAGCCCCAGGTGATCACCCAAATGGTGACGGCCATTGGGGCCCAAACGAGAATTCCAGCGATAAAGTATTTTTTCATGTTTTCTGCCTAACCTCGTATTTTAACGGGTTAGATGCCCTTTGGGCGAGAGCCTAGTAAATACCAAGGCTGATCAAGGCGATCCCAGCTAAAAATCCACCCGCAAAGAGGAGAGCCCCCAGGATTAGACGGTGCGTGCGCCGCTCTTCGAATAAGACTGCCCTCAAAACCTCTAGTTCAGCATTTTGATTTTGGTGCTGATTTTGAGCCAAGCTATCTGCAATTAACCTTGGAAGAGTTGGCAAAATTTTTGCCCAAGCAGGAGCCTCTGTCTTCAGGCCATCAATAAAGCCCCGCCAGCCCAGCTGCTTATCTACCCACCTCTCTAAGATTGGCTTAGCTGTTTTCCACAGGTCCAAATCAGGATCCAGCTCACGGGCTAAGCCCTCCACATTTAATAGAGTTTTTTGCAAGAGTGTTAATTGCGGCTGAATCTCCACCTTGAAGCGTCGTGAAGTTTGGAATAAACGCATCAGCACAATACCTAAGGAAATCTCTTTTAAGGGTCTATCAAAGTAAGGCTCGCAAACCGAACGTACTGCTCCCTCTAATTCTTCGACTCTAGTATTCGCTGGCACCCAACCAGACTCGATATGTAACTCAGCCACTCTGCGATAGTCACGATTAAAGAAAGCTAAAAAGTTTTGAGCCAAGTAATTTTTATCGATTTCACTTAGCGTGCCAACAATGCCGAAGTCAAAAGATATAAAGCGCCCAAAAGTTTCAGGCTCTAGGCTAATGGAGATATTTCCGGGATGCATGTCCGCATGAAAGAAACCATACTCAAACACTTGCGTGAAAAAGATCTCAACGCCATCTGCAGCAAGTTTCTTAAAATCTACTCCTGCAGCGCGTAACTCTAAAGTACGACCAATCGAGATGCCGTCCATTCTCTCCATGACAATCACATTGGTTCGACAAAGATCCCAATACATTTCGGGGATCATGAGTTTCTTGGAGTCAATAAAGTAACGGCGCAACTGACTTGCATTAGCAGCCTCGCGCATCAGATCGAGTTCATCATGTAAATAAATATCAAACTCAGCAACTACTTCACGAGGCTTTAAGCGCCGACCATCTTCTGATGCCTTCTCGATGATTTTGGCTAGATCTCTCATCAAGGCCAAGTCGCCTTCAATCACCGGCAGAATGCCTGGGCGAAGCACTTTAATAGCCACTGGTCTGCGCTGCCACTCGGGATGCTTATCTGTGCCATGTAAAACTCCGAAATGCACTTGCGCCACAGAGGCACTAGCTATAGGGGTAGCATCAAAACTTTCAAATACTGCTTCAATCGACTCGCCCAACGCTACCTCAATCAAACGTCGCGACTCTGCATTTGAGAATGGCGGAACCTGGTCTTGTAACTTAGCTAGCTCGTTAGCAATATCCTCTGCCAAAAGATCTCGACGGGTTGAGAGGACTTGACCAAACTTCACAAAGATTGGGCCAAGCGCTTCTAGTGTTAGACGAATACGTTCGCCCCTCGGTAAGTCTGCACTCGGAGAAATCCAACACAGAATTGACAATAAACCACGGCGCAATCCAGGCTTGAGATTGTCACGCAATAAAGGCAGCAAGCCATAACGCCAGGCAGTAAAAAAAATGAAAAAGAGACGGCTAATTCGGCGCATGGTTATTTTTCTTTTGCTCAAGTAGCGTAATGCGTTTTTCAATTCGGTCTACAGAATCACGTAACTCATTGAGCTCATTCTTACGAACTATGAAGTCCCGTTTATTCAGAAGTATTTTTCTCTCTTCGCTGACGTACTCCACAACATTTTGCAGAAAGTCTTGTGCAGCAGCTTGACCAGTCTTTACCATCGTCTTAGCTTGTCGTACTGCAAAGTTAGCAGGGGCATCACCAATCCATGTTGCCAAGTCTTCTTCATATTCCCAGCGTACCTGAGAAACCAGTCGGCCAATCAATTGAGCCAGATCAGCATCACCACTTATTTTTACTGCCTTAAAAGCTTGATCGCGCAAATTACCGCTTGCAAGTAAGCCAGAAAGTGCTTGCGCCGAGACCTCTAAAACCAGACTTGCTTGATCAGCGCTATTAAGTGCAGAGAGTGTTCCCTGTGGAGTAATTTCTACAGCCATCTGCCCCATCGGTAAATTTAAGCAAATACTTTTACCTACATGAGTCGATAACTCTGATATTGCCCATGGTTCACTAGCCAGCACATGATTCACCCCGCGACACAGTGCGCCGGCAGCAAGATAATGAGTTGAGGAGATCATGCTATTCATGGGTGCAAAAAACCCGCACGAATGCGGGTTTCCTTAGGAAAGTATCTAAGCTTAAACCAACTGCTGAATACCTGCTAGTACCCAGCCTCCGGGGCCATTCACTGGCTTACTGAGATTCCAGATTTCCGAGAAGTTACTTGCTGGAGCAGAAACTTGCTCTCGAATCATCCCAGTAAATTGAACGCTGCAGTAATAATGGTCATCAGCGGTTTCGATGCCTAGCAAACTAGCCTGCATACTAACCACTTCCGTTTGATTGGAGGCATCGAATCTACCAGCTAAATCTTGCTGGATGGTAATGAACATCTCAGAAGTGGTGTACTCCTTGAGTGAAACCAAATCACCCTGATCCCAAGCTTTTTGAAGGCGGACAAAGAATTGTTTAGCGTTCTCCAAAAAAGAGTACTCATCAAAACCAGGAGGGATGGTTGATTGAAAAGCTTCAGGAACCGAAGCGGCACCGCCAAAGCTATTAGTTGCAGGCTGAAAAGCGGGTTCTTGTTTAGCAAGAGGCTCGCTAGTACGTTGCATACCTTGAGCGCCTGAGAACGATGGTAATAGCCGTCTGATCACAAACATGATTGCGAAGCCAACCAACAGCGCAATCAACAAACCCGAGAACATGGAGGCCATTCCCTCGCCTAAACCGAAGTGAGAGAAAAGGTAAGCAATACCTAGGCCTGCTGCTAAACCACCCAACATCCCGCCCATGCCACCAAAGCGACTTGGAGCTGGCGCTTGCGCTGGAGCCGCGGCAGGAGCTGTAGGCTGAGCTTGCTGAACCGGTTTTTGAGGAGGAGTAGCCTGTCTTTGCATCGGCGCACTGGGCGCGCGACCAATGCTTCTACCGCCACCTAAACGCGCTGCATCAGCATCGGCTACTGCGGCAAATAAAAGAGTACAACTTAACAATGCTGCTTTGAAAAAGTGCTTATTCATTCTGACCCCTCCCTAAATAAAACAAGTAATCCGTAGACTACCACCGCAGTACGATTTTAATATTTGATACCAATATGGAGGGCCACAATACCCCCTGTCATACGATGGGTATCTATCTCATCAAAGCCCACTTTCAGCATCATGTCTTTAAGTATCTGCGCATCTGGATGCATTCGAATAGATTCTGCTAGATAACGATAACTCTCTGAATCTTGCGCAATCTTCTGACCCAACCAAGGTAGTACTTTGAAAGAGTATGCGTCATAAATAGGTTGCAAGAACTCATCAGGCTTTGAAAACTCTAGGACCAAAACACGGCCTCCAGGTTTAATGACACGTAACATCTCAGTTAGGGCCACATCTTTATGCGTCATATTACGCAGACCAAATGCGACAGTAACTACATCAAAAAAATTTGCAGGAAAGGGAATCTTTTCAGCATCAAACTGAACGCAGGGTAAGGCCAGGCCATCATCTAGCAAGCGATCCCGGCCAACCCCTAACATTGAGGCATTAATGTCGCTTAGCCAAACTTGGGCATCTGCGTTGATACCCCATTCGGCTGCTTGCGCAAATGCTTTTGCTAAGTCGCCAGTTCCACCGGCAATATCTAACACTTTTTGCCCTGGGCGAACCTGGGCACGCGCAATCGTTACTTTCTTCCACAGGCGATGCAAGCCAAATGACATGAGGTCATTCATAACATCATATTTATTGGCAACCGAATGAAATACCTCAGCTACCTTCCCAGCTTTTTCTGCCTCGTCAACACTCTGATAACCAAAATGGGTTTTACTCATACCGACTCTCTAGAAAATTAGTGGCTGCCACATGAATGAGAATCTTTACTAGAACTCATTACGGCATCACGCTCAACTCCATGAGCATTGAGCTTGAGCAAATACTCAGCCCATAACTGTTTTTGGTTCTCCGCTAAATGCAACAAGTATTCCCAAGTAAATAAGCCCGAATCATGTCCATCAGAAAAGGTTGGCTTAATCGCATAATGGCCAACAGGCTCAATTTGCGTAATCAATACATCACGCTTACCGGTTTGCAAAGTTTCTTGTCCTGGGCCGTGTCCTTGAACTTCTGCGGAAGGTGAATGCACTCTCAGAAACTCAAAAGGCAGATGAAAGCTTCTGCCATCTTCATAGCCTAACTCTAAGGCCTTGGATTGCTGGTGGGCGATGATTTGATTGGGAATTATCAAACCAAAACCCTTTCTATACCGCCCTGATTAGCTTTGGCAACGTATTCTTGCATCCAGTCCGCGCCCAAGATTTTTTGGGCCATCTCAACCACGATGTAATCAGCCGTAGTTGAGCTGTCAGCATCAAAACGGCTCAGCCCCTGCAAACACGATGGACAGCTGGTCAGCACCTTCACATCAACTGCTGGGTAATCTTTCCGAAGTGCATTGGCACCTTTTTCCATTTCAATTTCTTTGCGGAAGCGGACTTGCGTGGAAATATCTGGACGAGTAATTGCAAGTGTTCCAGACTCTCCGCAGCAGCGATCATTTTTAGGGATCGCTTTACCATCTTCCTGCTGAATCAGTTCATTGACAGTCTTTAGAGGATCCTGCAATTTCATCGGTGAATGGCAAGGATCGTGATACATGTATTTCACGCCAGTCACGCCAGAAAGTTTCACGCCCTTCTCTAGTAAATACTCATGAATATCGATAATGCGGCAACCAGGGAAGATTTGCTCAAACTGATAACCAGCCAATTGATCGTAGCAAGTACCGCACGACACCACAACAGTCTTGATATCTAGATAGTTAAGGGTATTGGCAACGCGGTGAAAGAGTACCCGATTATCGGTAATCATTTTCTCAGCTTTATCAAAGTCGCCGTTACCGCGTTGAGGGTAACCACAACAGAGATAGCCTGGTGGCAGAACAGTTTGAACTCCGACATTCCAAAGCATCGCCTGCGTAGCCAGGCCTACTTGAGAGAACAAGCGCTCTGAACCACAGCCCGGGAAATAAAAGACAGCCTCGGTATCAGCGGAAGTCGTTTTTGGATCCCGAATGATGGGCACGTAGTTCGCATCCTCAATATCCAACAATGCGCGTGCGGTCTTCTTAGGCAAGTTTCCTGGCATTTTCTTATTCACAAAGAAAATCACCTGCTCTTTAACGCTCGCCTTACCCACCGTTGCAGGTGGATGCGCTGTTTGCTGACGGGCAAATTTACGGAACAAATCATTACCAATTCGCTGGGCTTTATAACCCCAGCCAATCATTGTCTTCCGCGCGAGATTAATCGTATCAGGATTCGTTGCATTTAAGAACAGCATTGATGCAGCAGTGCCAGGGTTAAAACGCTGCTGCCCCATCTTACGCAATAAATTACGCATGTTCATCGTGACATCACCAAAGTCAATTTTGACTGGGCAAGGTGTTAAGCACTTATGACAAACTGTGCAGTGCGCTGCGACATCATCAAACATCTCCCAATGCTTGATCGAAACACCTCGACGGGTTTGCTCTTCATATAGAAAAGCCTCGATTAATAGCGAGGTAGCTAAGATTTTATCGCGCGGACTGTAAAGCAAATTAGCACGAGGTACATGAGTTGCGCAAACGGGTTTACATTTACCGCAGCGCAGGCAATCCTTGACACTATCAGCAATTGCACCAATATCGCTTTGCTGCATGATGATGGACTCATGGCCCATTAACCCAAAGCTAGGTGTGTAGGCCATACTGAGATCAGCATGAGGCATTAATTTGCCTTTGTTGAAACGCCCCTCTGGATCAACCCGATTTTTATAAGCGCGGAAGTCTTTTAACTCGGCCTCAGTTAAATACTCTAGTTTCGTAATCCCAATACCGTGCTCACCAGAAATTACACCATCGAGCGAGCGGGCTAATTTCATGATGTGATCAACGGCATGATGTGCATCTTGCAGCATCTCGTAGTCATCTGAGTTCACTGGCAAATTGGTATGCACGTTGCCATCGCCTGCATGCATATGCAATGCTACAAACACACGCTTACGTAAGATCTGCTTATGTATGGCTTCCAATTCGTTCAAGATGGGTTCGAACGCTAACCCACCGAACATAATTCTCAGCTCAGCACGAACCTCAGTTTTCCAAGAAGCGCGCAAGCTATAGTCTTGCAGCTGAGGAAAGTAGGTGTCCATCTTTGTCAGCCACTCGGACCAGCGTGCACGCACTGCCGCGATTAAATCCAGGGCTTGCTGAACACGATCGCCTAAGATTTCTGCGCTAGGAATTTCATCATCTTCAGTTGATTTGCCAAGTGGTAGAGCGCTTTTACTTAAGAACTGCTCTAAACCATCCAAGACCTGTAGCTTGTTCTTTAAAGATAATTCAATATTGATGCGCTCAATACCGTCGGTGTACTCACCCATTCGCGGCAATGGAATGACTACGTCCTCATTTATTTTGAAGGCATTGGTATGACGTGCAATTGCTGCAGTGCGAGCTCGGTCTAACCAGAATTTTTTACGGGCCTCGGGGCTTACAGCAACAAATCCTTCACCAACTCGAAGGTTCGCCATTCTTACTACTTCACTGGTGGCTGCAGCTACTGCCTCTTCATCGTCACCAGCAATATCGCCCAGCAAAACCATCTTGGGTAAGCTGTTGCGCTTAGATTTTGTGGAATAGCCTACTGCCTTCAAATAGCGATCATCGAGATGCTCAAGGCCCGCTAGGATTGGTCCGCCCTGCTTACTCAAACCATCTAAGTAGGCTTTGATTTCGACAATGCTAGGAATCGCTTCACGTGCTTGACCAAAGAATTCCAAGCAAACGGTGCGCATGTATCTCGGCATGCGATGCAAGATCCAAGTAGCACTAGTAATGAGACCATCGCAACCTTCTTTTTGAACGCCAGGTAGTCCCGATAAAAACTTATCAGTTACGTCCTTACCTAAACCTTCTTTACGAAAACGCTTGCCTTCAGACTCAATGATTTCAGTTTTAAGAATGCGCTCTCCAGGCTCACTCAAGCCATCAGACCAGGTCAACTGAAAGCGAACTAGCGCTGCTTCATGAATCTTGCCAAGGTTGTGATCCAAGCGCTCTACATCCAACCAGTTACCTTCTGGATCAACCATGCGCCAGCTGGCTAAGTTATCTAAGGCTGTGCCCCAAAGCACAGCCTTCTTACCGCCGGCATTCATTGCAATATTGCCACCGATACAGCTCGCATCAGCAGAGGTAGGGTCTACTGCAAAAACCAAACCGGCATGTTCTGCAGCATCTGCGACGCGACGCGTCACTACGCCAGTACCAGTAAATATCGTTGGCACTTCTTTTGAAACACCAGGTAAATGTTTGTTCTTGACGCCATCAATCTGCTCAAGCTTCTCAGTATTAATAACAGCAGACAATGCATACAGAGGGATTGCACCGCCGGTATAACCTGTGCCGCCTCCACGAGGAATAATGGTCAAGCCAAGCTCAATACAACTTTTGACTAAACCCGGAATCTCGGACTCATAGTCAGGCTTCAGAACCACCAATGGAAACTCAACGCGCCAATCGGTGGCATCTGTTACGTGAGCCGCACGGGAAACGCCATCAAAACAAATGTTATCGGAGCGGGTAAAACGACCTAGTACCTTACGTGCCTGTTTACGAATCCGCTCGACCTCTATAAAGCCATTTTCAAAATTCTCAACGGCACGGTGCGCAGCATTCAATAAAAGCTGCACTTGTGGGGCGGATTCTCCGCTAGAGCGTTTCTTTACCTCACCAAGACGATGCCAAAGAGCATCAATCAGCATCTGCCGACGGTTAGCGTTGTCTAGTAAATCATCCTGTAAGAAGGGATTACGCTGCACTACCCAAATATCGCCAAGGACCTCAAACAACATGCGTGCGGAGCGGCCGGTTTTTCTAACGCCACGGAGCTCATTGAGGGTCTGCCAAGACCCCTCACCCAGGATGCGGATGACAATTTCCCGATCGGAAAAAGAAGTGTAGTTGTAAGGAATTTCGCGCAGACGAGGTGAGCCCTCGCCGGCTTCAAACAACTGATTTAATGCTAATGGAGCATTCATGGTGTGATATTCGTTAAAGAGGCATTTTAATAGAGCATCCCCGATATTGGCAGGAATCCCAAAAAGATGTTTGGGGAGTCCATAAACCCCAGCAAAACTAAGGGCTTAGCGCCCATCCGTGGTACGCTCATCAGATGGCAACCAACTACTTAAAGAAAATATTAGCGGCCCGGGTCTACGACGTAGCCAGGGAGACCGAACTTGAGCTAGCACCCGAACTGAGCAAGCGCTTGGGCAACCAAGTTTTACTCAAGCGGGAAGATAATCAGCCCGTTTTCTCGTTCAAATTACGTGGTGCGTATAACAAAATGGCGCACTTATCTCCGGCAGCACTAAAGCGAGGAGTAATAGCGGCATCAGCCGGAAATCATGCCCAAGGAGTTGCTCTGGCTGCAGCCAAAATGAAGACTAAAGCGGTAATCGTGATGCCTGTCACTACCCCCAGTCTCAAAATTGATGCTGTCAAGGCCCGCGGTGGCTCTTGGGTTGAAGTCATTTTGCATGGGGAGTCCTACAGCGATGCTTTTACTTACTCTCAGGTCTTAGAAAAAAAACGGGGTTTGACCTTCGTTCATCCATTTGATGATCCTGATGTCATCGCCGGACAAGGCACGATTGCTATGGAAATTTTTCAGCAGCACGAGAAACCGATCGATGCGATCTTTGTTGCTATCGGCGGTGGCGGTCTGATCGCAGGAATTGGCGAGTACGTCAAAGCCGTAAGCCCCAAAACCAAAGTCATTGGAGTGCAGTCAGTCGATTCAGATGCCATGAAGCGTTCCTTGGAAGCAAATCGTCGCATCGAGATGAAAGACGTTGGCCTCTTTTCAGATGGCACTGCCGTCAAACTGGTCGGCAAAGAAACCTTCCGCATCTGCAAGAAAGTAGTTGATGAAATCATTACGGTTGATACTGATGAAATCTGTGCGGCTATCAACGATGTCTTTACTGATACCCGCAGTATTTTAGAGCCTGCCGGTGCCTTAGCAATCGCAGGCCTCAAGAAATATGTTGAACAGCACCATACCAAGAAGCAAACTTTAGTAGCAGTAGCCTGCGGCGCCAATATGAACTTTAGCCGCCTGCGCTTTGTTGCAGAACGTGCTGATGTTGGTGAGTTTAAAGAAGCAGTCTTTGCAGTCACCATTCCAGAAGAGCGTGGCTCATTCAAACGCTTCTGTGAGCTACTGGGCAAGCGGAATGTGACTGAATTCAACTATCGCATCGCCGATCAAAGACAAGCGCATATTTTTGTTGGCATCGGCACCCAAAAAGCTGGTGACAGCGAGACCATCGCTAAACACTTCCGTAAAGCGAAGTTTGCTACGATCGATTTGACTCATGATGAGCTTGCTAAATCGCACTTACGGCACATGGTTGGTGGTCACTCTGCACTTGCGCAGGATGAACAGCTCTATCGCTTTGAGTTTCCTGAGCGACCAGGCGCGCTGATGAAGTTCTTAACGAGCATGGCGCCCAATTGGAATATCAGCCTGTTCCACTATCGTAATCATGGTGCTGACTATGGTCGTATTTTGATAGGTATTCAAGTCCCTAAAAATGAGCAGAAGAAATTCCAAGCATTCGTGGCAAAGCTGGGCTACCCACACTGGAACGAAACCAACAACCCCGCTTATCGCCTCTTCCTAAAATAAGATGTCCTTCTCACTCACCGGAAAACTGGTTGTCGCGATTTCATCGCGAGCCCTCTTTGACTTTGAGGAAGAGAATCGTATCTTCGAGTCTAGCGATGACAGCGCCTATATGAAGCTTCAGCTGGATCGGCTTTCCCAGGCTGCACAGACGGGTGTAGCGTTCCCGCTAGTCAAGAAACTCTTGGCCTTCAATGAAGAGGGTGAGCAAAGGGTTGAGGTAGTCATTCTTTCGCGCAATGATCCCGTGAGTGGCCTGCGGGTCTTTCGCTCAGCAGAGCATCACGGCCTCCATCTTGAGCGCGGAGTATTCACCAGAGGCAGACCTCCTTACCATTACCTGCGCTCTTTAAAGGCCAATCTTTTTCTATCTGCTAACGAGGATGATGTCAGAGCAACTATTGATGCTGGCTTTCCGGCAGCACGGGTGTATCCAGAATCGAGTAAAACTGCTGAGTCTCATCCCAATGAAATTCGTATCGCCTTTGACGGTGATGCAGTGCTCTTTTCTGATGAAGCCGAGCAAGTCTTTCAGAAAAAAGGTCTTGAAGCCTTTGTGGATCACGAAAGCAAGAAAGCAGACATCCCTTTGCCACCTGGCCCCTTCAAGCCTCTTCTCGAAGCATTGCATCGCTTACAGCGTTCTACCAGTGAAAAAGGAATGCGGATTCGAACGGCCTTAGTTACGGCTCGCTCTGCGCCGGCCCATGAGCGCGCGATTCGTACCCTCATGGCGTGGGGCATCGATGTTGATGAAGCCATGTTTTTAGGTGGCCTTACGAAGAGTGAATTTCTCAGAGAGTTTGAGCCCGACTTCTTCTTTGATGATCAAACGGGTCACTGCCAATCAGCTGCTACAGTTGCCCCCACTGGACATGTAGTGTCTGGTGTTTCGAATCGGCCAAAAGCGTAGTTATATGAATTCATTACAGCTCGGCAAAAGCACACCCTACCCAGATCAATACGATCCAAACTTGTTATTCCCAATTCAACGTTCGGTCAACCGCATCAAACTCGGAATCCAAGAACATGCTGCCCTTCCTTTCATGGGAGTTGATATTTGGAATGCATATGAATTAAGTTGGCTCAACGCTAAAGGTAAACCACAAATTGCTTTGGCAGAGTTTCAGATCCCTGCAGACTCACCTAATATGATTGAGTCGAAATCTTTCAAGCTCTATCTCAATAGCCTTAACAACAGTCGCTTCGGAAGCGAGGATGAGTTGCGTCAATACCTCATTGCTGATTTATCTAAAGTTGCAGGCAGCCAAATTACTGCTCGGATCAACCCGACTGACGCCATTGCCAAACAAGGTATGCAAGAAATGGGCGGAGTCTTATTAGATCGACTAGATATTGAGGTAGATTCTGCAGTTGGCGCCGACTCTAGCCTATTAGGCGTTAATGAATCCTTTAGCCCTGTTGAGCAATGCTTCGTCTCTCATCTACTGAAATCCAACTGTCCTGTTACAGGTCAGCCAGATTGGGCAAGCGTACAAATTCGCTATCAGGGAAGACCTATTTTAGAAGAAGGTTTGCTGCGCTACTTAATTGGCTTTAGACAGCTCGGAGAATTTCATGAGCATTGTGTAGAAACAATCTTCTGTGACATCAAGCAGCAATGTAAGCCAGAAAAGTTATCTGTCTATGCCAGATATACGCGCAGAGGAGGTTTGGATATCAACCCCTTTCGTACGGATCACAACGCTGTCTGGCCTGACAACACTCGCCACGCCAGACAGTAATTCAATTTAGAACGGAATATCGTCATCCATTGCGCCTAGGGAGGCGGCATTAGAGGACGCTGCTGGTGCAGCTGATTCAGCAGACTTCGAGCGACTATAGCTCTCGCCACTCTCGCTACCACCTACTGGCTTACCACCCAACATTTGCATGGTTTCAGAAACAATCTCTGTAGAGTATTTTTCTTGACCACTCGCATCAGTCCATTTGCGAGTGCGTAAGCGACCCTCTACATAGACTTGTGAGCCTTTTTTTAAATACTGACCTGCAATCTCTGCAAGCTTGCCAAAGAATGCAACACGATGCCATTCAGTGGTCTCTTTCATTTCACCAGTTTGCTTGTCTTTGTAACGATCTGATGTCGCTACTGAGATATTGGTTACTGCGTCGCCACTGGGCATATAACGCGTTTCTGGGTCACGTCCTACATTACCCACGATGATGACTTTATTTACCGAAGCCATGTTGTCTCCCGAAGAAAAATACTACTGTTAAAAAATGATGAAGCTTAGGTGATGTCTCAGCGGTTTATGCCTTATCAGCGGACCTGGCGGGCAACTCCTGCATCGACCAAGCAATTATAAGCCAGCAAATTAAGAGACCAGTTCCAGCGAAAAAGACCGAGAAAGTGCCAAGGCTATCCATTAAATAACCTCCCAACACGGCTCCACTAAAGAGGCCAATAGATTGGGTGGTGTTGAATATCCCTAGCGCTGCCCCCTTAGCTTCTTTGGCAAATCGCGAAACGAGTGAAGGCTGCAATGCCTCTAATAAATTGAAGCCTACAAAGTAAATCACCAAAGTGGTAGTAATTACTGAAATAGAGCTTGCACTCGTAAAGATACTTTCAGCAATCACCAATAAAGCAATCGAAAATAACAAGACCGTGCGCAAGCGATGTTTCTTTTCTCCCAGAATCAAAATGGGAGCCATGATGACAAAAGAAAGAAGCACTACTGGTAGGTAAATTTTCCAATGTGAGGCGAGCGGAAGGCCAGCATCGACCAACAGACGAGGTATTACTAAGAACATAGCAACTTGGGTTGCGTGCAGCACGAAGACACCAATATTTAATCGCATCAACTCGGGACGCAAAAAGATTTCTCGCAAAGATGCAGACTCCACCTTGGGTTCAGGCTTTGAATTGGGCAAGATAAAGTGGGTGACTAGCATCGCTATCGCCCCCAAACAAGCCAAAACAATAAAAATTCCACGCATAGAAATTAGGCGATAAAGCGGTGCGGCAATCACTAATGAGAGAGCAAAGGACAATGCAATACTGCCCCCTACTAATGCCATAGCCCGTGTGCGGACCTGCTCACGAGTTAAATCGGCAACCCAAGCTGAGATGGCAGCGGAGATGGCACCAGCCCCCATGACTCCCCGCCCAATCGCAATCCACAGCAAATCATCTCGTGCAGAACAAATTAGGGCACCAGCAATAAATAAAGACAAGCCCCAGAAAACCACGGGTTTACGACCGATGCGATCGGAGAGGCGTCCCAAAGGAATATAAAGGCAAGCCTGGACGATATTAAAGATTCCGAGGGCTAGACCAACCCATAGCGCCCGCTCACCGCCCGGGAGCCCATGGGCATAGACGCTAAATACTGGCAAAAGCAGGAAAAGGCCCAGCATCCGGAGGCCATAGATGCCCGCTAAGGCCAAAGTAGAGCGAAGTTCAGAAGGATTCATAAGAAAAGGCTATATTAACAAGTTACCCAAAAAAATCATGAATAACGAAATTAAAATCCGCGGCGCACGCAC
>Ga0214170_1000264_pt1 | contig 20870 bp, 17 predicted proteins | sample TroBogEpilimnion_2_FD_153008 | JGI IMG/M metagenome (GOLD analysis project Ga0214170, IMG submission 153008) | Freshwater microbial communities from Trout Bog Lake, WI - 27JUN2007 epilimnion | ecosystem: Environmental > Aquatic > Freshwater > Lake > Epilimnion/Euphotic zone | place: Trout Bog... | reverse complement strand
GGCGGTGAATCTGACGGCATTTTGCACCCAGTATCTTCGTGGTCTAATTCCTCTGCGCCAACAATGTCTTTTGGTCAGGGTTACTCCGTAACTCCGATGCAGGCCACAATGGTCTTCTCAACCATTGCAAATAACGGCGTACGCGTTACTCCTAACGTTATTGCTGGCACATATGACGCGAATGGAAATTACACCCCATCAAAGCCGGGCACCCAGACTCAGGTTGTTAGCGCCGACACTGCGGCAAAGATTCGAACCATGCTCGAAGGTGTTGTCTCTGAAGCTGGTACGGCGCCAGAAGCAGAGATTCCGGGTTATCAAATCGCAGGAAAAACTGGAACCGCGATGCGAGTTGACCCATCCTGTGGTTGCTACCGTGGATACACGGCTTCGTTTATCGGAATGGCCCCAGCTGCCGCTCCTCAATACGTGGTCAGCGTCGTTATTGAAAATCCGCAAGGGGCTCACTTTGGTGGCGTTATCGCAGCCCCCGTATTTAAGAAGGTAATGAGTTTTGTATTGCAAGAAAAGGGAATTGCTCCGGCTCCATCAACAACGGTCCCTTACCCGCTTAATCAGGCTCAGTTGGATAAACTAGCAACTGTCCCAACTTCAACTCCCGCGGTGCGAAAAAAGGTTGTGAAGCCATGATCGAGCTACGTCCTTTGGCCGATTATTCGCGTTCGCTCGGGGAGCTTTCTCGTTTCCTTGGGGTTGCTGAGCAAGCTAGTGCGACTGTTTTTACTGGAGTCTCAAGTGATTCGCGCAGCGCTCAATCAGGAGATTTATTTATAGCCGTGCCCGGCGCAAAACAGCATGGCGCTAGCTATGTAGATCAACTCATCTCTCTCGGAGTGAGCGCACTTCTCACAGATCGGGCTGGCGCGGAGATTGCTGCAGGAAAGCTGCCTACTCTTGTCATCGAAAATCCATCACTCTTTGCAGGCGATGTCTCCGCCTGGTTTTATGGTTCGCCATTTTCATCACTTGGAGCCGTGGGAATCACGGGCACCAATGGGAAGACAACAACGGCTACTTTGCTCAATCAGCTCTGGCAGTTTGAGCGACGCAGCACTGGATTTATCGGCACAGTTGGTATCTCGATCGACGGCGATCAGTTTCCATCGGATTTCACAACACCACAAGCCACAACTCTGCAATCTCTTGGGGCAGTGATGCGAGAGCGCCATGTGAAAAATATGGTGATGGAGGTGAGCAGTCATGCGATCGATCAAAAACGTATTGGCGGTGCTCGCTTTGCTATAACCGCTTTCACTAACCTGACTCAAGATCATTTGGATTATCACCACACTATGGAGAACTACTTCGCGACGAAGGCGAAGTTATTTACTTCTGAGTACTCCGAGCTAGGAATTATCAATGTGGATGATCCTTATGGCCAGACCCTGGCTGAGCAAGCGGGGATTGCGATCCAAAAAGTTTCTCGCCATAACCACGCTACTGATTGGTATTACGATCGATATGAGGCGCTACCTCACGGCAAGGGTTATCAAGTAGCGATTCGGGGAAGTGGCGGAATATTGATTGAAGGTCGCTTGCCGCTCATCGGTGAACATAATTTGGATAATGCCTTGATGGCAATTGCTATTGCGGTTACCACCGAAGTTGACCCAATGGTGATTGCTTCCCAGATGCATTTACTTACGGCACCTGCCGGAAGACTAGAACCTGTTGATGTTGGTCAGAAATTTATTGCCCTCGTTGATTACGCCCACACTCCCGATGCAGTAGAGCGAGCTTTGATTACAGCGCGCTCACTGACAGCTGGACGCGTGATTGCCATTTTGGGATGTGGTGGAGATAGAGATACGAGTAAGCGTGCGCTCATGGGCGATGCCTTAATAAACGGAGCTGACCTGGCAATTTTCACAAGTGATAACCCACGTAGCGAAAATCCTGCGACCATTCTTGAAGAGATGATCGGTACCCACACTTTGGGCGACCATGTTGTAGCAGAGGTTGATCGACGCGGCGCTATCGCGATTGCTGTCGCTGAAGCTAACGCGGGGGATTGTGTAATTCTCTTGGGTAAGGGCCACGAATTAGGCCAGGAGATAGCGGGCGTTAAATACCCATTTGATGATCGAATCGAACTTGCTCGAGCAATAGAGGAGTTGGCATGATCTCCTTAACTTTTAAAGAAATAGCTGACGCAGTTTCTGGAAATCTTATCGGGTTAGATCCACACAATACGACAAGCGCTAATCCGGTGATCGATTCACGTAAAGTTGATAGCTCTACTTTCTTTGTAGCCCTCCCCGGCACAAGAGTTGATGGTAATGAATTTGCCCAAGCTGCAATTAACGCGGGTGCGCAATTTGCACTTATGAGCGTGAACGTTGGTGTTCCGGCAATTATCGTCAAGGACGTTGCTCTCGCACTGACTACATTGGCAAGTTACGTGCGCGAGAAGATGAACCACTGCACTTTCATCGCAATCACCGGCTCGCAAGGCAAGACCACCACAAAAGATTTAGCCGGTGCAGTTTTAACTCACTCTGGACCAACTGTTGTTCCGCTCGGCTCGTTAAATAATGAGATTGGAGTACCGCTAACAATTCTCTCCTGTGATGACCTCACTCAATTCTGTGTTCTTGAGATGGGTGCGAGACATGTTGGAGATATTGCAGCATTGATGCAGATCGCAAAGCCAACGATCGGAGTAGTGCTTGTGGTCGGATCTGCTCACGTTGGTGAATTTGGCAGCAGGGAGATGATTGCCAAGGCCAAGTCCGAAATCATCTCGGGTCTACCAGTTGGCGGCAGCGCAATTCTCGGAAGTTACGATCCTTTTACTCCTGAGATGAAAGTTCCAGATGGCGTAAAGCGAATCACATTTGGCGAGAGCGCTGGTTGCAATATTCGCGCAGCTGATATTGAAATTCGTGGCGGAGCAGCGCATTTTGATCTTGTTGCTGACGCAGGACGCGCTCCTGTTTCGCTTCGTATTCTCGGTGCGCATCAAATCGCTAATTCGCTCGCCGCGGCTGCAATTGGTATTGAAGCGGGAATGAGTGTTGAGGCAGTCGCTGCCGCGCTCTCAGAGGCCGAATCTGCCAGCAAGTGGCGCATGGAGCTTCATAGTGCAGCTGGCTTCACTCTTATCAATGATTCATACAATGCAAACCCTGAAAGCATGGCCGCAGCACTCCGAACCCTGGTGCTTCTCACTCAGGAAAGTGGGGGAGCATCATGGGCGATCGTCGGAAAAATGCACGAACTCGGCGAGTTAGAGGCCAAAGCTCACCTCGATATCGGCAAACTTGCCCATGAATTAGGAGTAGATCATCTGGTTTGCGTCGGAACCGATCTCTACTTCAATGGACTCAACCTCACCGAAGATTCCGCCATGAGCGTGCATTACATGCTCACGCAAGAGCAGGCACTTGCGCTAACAACGCAGGCTTCAGATGGAGATGTATTTTTGGTAAAAGCTTCGCGCGCGGAGCACCTTGATGAATTAGCAGAGAAATTATTGGCAAACTGGCAGGTGGAGGCGTAATGAAAGAGATTCTCTTAGCTGGATCGGTTTCTACCGTCCTTGCCTTCTTATTGACGCCAGCATTTATTCGTATCTTGGCAAAGCGTGGTTATGGCCAGATCATCCGCGACGATGGACCAACCTCTCATCACGTCAAACGTGGCACCCCAACCATGGGTGGCGTAGTTCTTATCATCGCCTCAGTAACTGGGTACCTCTCCAGCCATCTCATCAACGGCGTCAAGATCAGCACATCGGCGCTGTTGGTCATTGCACTTGTTGTTGCACTCGGCGCTGTTGGATTTCTCGATGATTGGCTAAAAATTGTTAAACAGCGTTCTCTCGGATTAACTGGCTGGCAGAAACTTACCGGCCAGGCGATTGCTGCCGCTGGGTTTGCAGTCGCAGGTCTTCACTTTAAAGATAAATATAGATTGACTCCAATTTCTCTCCATCTTTCGACTGTACGCGATACCTCAATTGGGCTTGGAGCTGTAGTAGTTGTGCTCTGGGTGATCTTTCTCGTTCTGGGAACGAGTAACGGAGTGAATTTAACCGATGGCCTAGATGGCTTAGCTAGCGGTACATCCATTATGACGCTTTTAGCTTTTGTACTCATCGGAGTCTGGGAGTTTAGACAAAGTTGCGGATTAGGTCAGAGTACGGTTGCAATTGCAAAGTGTTATGACGTTCGCGATCCACTTGATCTGGCAGTACTAGCTGCAGCCTTTGCTGGGTCGTGCGCAGGATTCCTTTGGTGGAACACCTCTCCTGCGAAAATATTTATGGGTGATGTTGGTTCGCTCTCACTTGGTGGAGCGATTGCTGGTTTTGCAATCACTCTGCGCACCGAGCTTCTCCTTATTGCACTTGGTGGCCTCTTCGTCATTATTACAATGTCAGTCATTATCCAGCGCCTCTATTTCAAAGCTTCAGGCGGCAAACGCGTGTTTAGGATGGCGCCGCTTCAACACCACTTTGAACTCATGGGCTGGGCAGAAGTGACCATTGTGATTCGCTTCTGGATTATTGCTGGCTTAAGCGTTGCTGCAGGGCTTGGGCTTTTCTACGCACAATGGGTGACTTCGTAAAGTGTCACAGGTGAAATCCTCTTTTATTCAAACTCTGCCTGCGCAGAAAATCCTTGTAGTTGGAGCTGGAGTAACGGGCACATCACTGATCGAGTATCTTGAATCTGTAGGTGCTAGCGCAGATGTATTTGATGAAAAATCTCGTGGAGCGTTACGAGAAATTTCAGCTTCATACGACTTGGCAATCGTCTCGCCAGGTTGGAAAAAAGATCACCCAGTAATTCTCGCGCTCAAAGCTGCTGGAACGACCTTGATGAGTGAAATTGATTTTGCCTGGAATGTAAAAGAGGAGCTTGCTCCGTCTCAGAAATGGTTGGCAATCACTGGCACTAACGGTAAAACAACCACAGTCCAAATGGTTGAGTCCATCTTTGTTAATGGTGGCATCAACGGTGTTGCATGTGGAAATGTTGGTAATCCAGTAATCGAAGCAGTTTCGCATAGTGCGCCATATGATTATTTGATTCTAGAACTTTCATCATTCCAACTTGATTGGAGTAGCGCGCCGAACTATGTAGCGGGAGCGCTTCTTAATATTGCACCCGATCATATTGATTGGCATGGCTCACTAGATGAATACGCGAATGCCAAATTGTCTTTACTGCGAGCAAGCGACGTTGGGATTATTAACGCTGACGATCCTGCCAGCGTTCTACGGGCTACTGCATGGGGCGGCAAAAAGATCTTTTATTCACTCGATACCCCACAAAAAGGTGAGTTAGGTTTAGTTGAAAATCTGCTTGTCGATCGAGCATTTGTGAGCGATCCATCTCAGGCTGCCGCATTTGCTGAGTTGGCTGATATCAAGCCTGCAGTTCCACACAATGTTTCTAATGCAATGGCGGCAGCTGGTTTGGCACTCGCCATAGGAATCAGCCATGAAACTATCCAACGCGGATTATCCGCCTTCACCTTGGATCGCCACCGACTCGAACTCGTTGTGCAAATCAACGAAGTAGCTTGGATCGATGATTCCAAAGCCACTAATCCACACGCAGCTGCAGCCGCGCTCCTATCTCAACTCTCAAGCATCTGGATTGCTGGGGGGTTGGCTAAAGGTGCAGATATGCAGGAGTTGGTGGCCCGATGTGCTCCTCGGATCAAGGCGGCAATTTTGATCGGCCAAGACCGCGACCTCATCGCCGCAGCGCTGAAGGAGTATGCGCCAAAAGTTGAGATTGAATATGTGGATATGCACGGTGATAGCGCACAGCTGATGCGAGATGTCGTTGCTGCAGCACAAAAAATCGCCGTACCAGGCGATACGGTCCTTATGGCGCCTGCCTGTGCATCGATGGATCAATTTAAGGATTACAAGGAGCGTGGCGACTTATTTGCCGCTGCAGTTCGCGAGATGGTTCTCCCATGACGCTTCGTGAGCAGTACACCAGCTATCTCAAGCGCCCTACCGCCGCCTATTACATAATCCTCGGTACGACCGCGGCTCTCTCATGCCTTGGGCTAGTGATGGTTCTATCCGCATCATCGGTCATTTCACTTGAGCAAAATGGCTCAACATATGGAATTTTCTTGCGCCAGCTCATGTTCTTTTTTATCTCACTCTTTGTCCTTTTTGTTGCGGCTCAATGGAAAGCCTCGAATTGGGAAAAGTTCACACGCTGGGCTTTAGCCCTCAGTCTTGGAGCGCTCTGCCTTCCGCATGTGCCAGGGCTTAAATTGACGGTCAATGGAAATACCAACTGGATTCACATCAGTTCATTCACCATGCAACCGAGTGAATTCTCGAAATTCGGATTAATTGTCTGGGGAGCGGCCCAACTCAAAAGATACGAAGAGACGATTGTGGAGAAATCTCCTCTGCGCCATATCTCATTTCTTCTTGCCGGAATAATTCCTGCCATTGTCCTCATCTATTGGGGCGGAGATCTTGGAACAACCACCATCATTTTAGGAATTACAGGCGGAATGCTCTTTCTCTCGGGGCTGCCAATTCGTCACTTTCTCTGGATAGGCGCTACTGCAGTTGGCACGGTCGCCATTCTTGTTATTGCTCAGCCTTATCGTCTTCACCGATTCACGGCGCTCGTCAATCCATTTGCACCAGGCGTTTATAAACTCGCAGGATGGCAGCCGGCACACTCCGTGATGGGCTTGGCTAGTGGCGGATTGTTTGGTGAAGGATTGGGTGCAAGTCGCCAAAAATGGGGAAATCTTTCAGAAGCTCATACCGATTTTATTTTCTCGGTTCTGGGAGATGAGTTGGGACTTCTTGGAACGCTCGCGGTTATCTGCCTCTATGCGGCCTTGATTTATGGAATTTATCGCACTGCAATGTCGACCCGAGATCTCTTCGACCGCTATGCCTGTGCCGGAATTGCGACCTGGCTCTTAATGCAGGTCATTATCAATATTGGATCCGCAATTGGAGTCGCACCGGTGGTGGGAGTTACGCTTCCATTTATTAGCTATGGCGGCTCCTCACTTATTGCCGACTTCTTGGGTATTGGGTTTGTTCTCAATGTCGCACGCAAAGAACCAGCGCTTAAAAGCCTCTTACGTTCTTCGCGTGCTTCAAAGAAAGAGCGCAAGTTGAGGCAGGGAATAGATGAGCAGAGTTAATCGGCGGATTGTTTTCGCAGGAGCAGGGACGGCCGGCCATGTGGAGCCCGCGTTGGCCGTTGCACGTTGGATTGCAAAAGAAGATCCATCTATTGGAATCACTTTTATCGGCACTCCAACTGGCGTTGAAAATCAACTCGTTCCAGCCGCCGGTTTAGATTTACAACTGATTACAAAGGCGTCATTCCCGCGCAGCGTGAATAAGGATGCTTTTCTCTGGCCGATTCGATTTGTTCGATCGATAGTTCAGACTCGATCAATTCTTCGTGGTTCCTCACTTCTTATTGGTTTTGGTGGGTATGTCTGTGCACCTGCCTACCTCATGGCTAAGTTAGAAGGAGTAACCACCTTCATTCATGAAGCCAATGCAAAACCAGGCATGGCAAATAAGTTAGGCGCCGCGCTCGGGGGAGTTCCACTCCTAGCATTTGAGAGCAATACCAAGAGTTTTAAAGACCCACTGGTTGTTGGAATCCCATTGCGATCATCGATTACTCACATTGCCAGACTCACTCCACACGAACGCGAACTCTTGCGATCGCAATCACTTATTCAACGCGGCCTAGATCCAGCAAAACCAACTCTTCTCGTCTTCGGTGGCTCACTTGGCTCAGCACGATTTAATGAAGCCATGGCTGGCGCACTCGATGCTCTCTTGACTATGGGAGTCCAGGTCATTCATGCCGTAGGGAAGACCAACCCACTTCCAGAAGCTAAACCTGGGTACCAGCCGTTGGCCTATATAGATGACATGGCAAGCGCCTATGCCAGCGCTGATTGCGTTATTTCAAGAAGTGGCGCTGTAACAACTACCGAGACTGGCGTGCTCGGGCTTTACACAATTTATGTTCCACTCAATATTGGCAATGGCGAGCAGAGATTCAATGCGGAGATAGTCGTAGCTAATGGCGGAGGCGAAATCGTTAATAACGAGCACTTCACATCCCAACTCATCATTGATTCTGTGGGTACGTGGTTTGAGAGATCTGATGTTTATCGCCGCAGTGGCAGGACGATGGATTTTCCGCTCGATGGAGCCATGAGAATTGGCGTCAAAGCGTTGGCACAATTGCGGATTGTCGAACGTAATCGCGATGCCGCACGGGTTCGAAAGGGTCGCCGTGGATAAGAGAGAGCTTAAAGGGCGGCGTATTCACTTTGTTGGCATAGGTGGTTCTGGCATGAGCGGAATTGCTCGCATTATGTTGGCCGAAGGTGCTCTTGTAAGTGGTTCAGATATCAAGGAGAGCGGTGCTACTTCTTCACTCACTGACTTAGGTGCAAAGATCTTTATCGGTCATGATGCTTCCCACGTGCAAGGGGTTGATCTGGTTGTAGTCTCCGGTGCAATTACGGAGAAAAATCCAGAGGTTATCTCTGCACATGAAAAGGGAATTCCCGTCACTGTTCGAGCAGAAGCCCTAGCGCTGTTGATGTCTGGCCTCAGGTCAATTGCGGTCGCGGGAACACACGGAAAAACAACAACGACGTCCATGCTAACTGTGGCCCTGCAAAGCGCGGGGGAGGATCCTTCCTTTTCTATCGGAGGAATGATCAATAGTTCCGGCGTGAATGCGCACAGAGGTAGTGGAGATATCTTTGTCGCTGAGGCCGATGAATCAGATGGTTCATTTACGGTGTATCACCCACTTGGTGCGATTATTACAAATATCGAACTCGATCATGTCGACCACTTCGCAACACTTGATGAGGTGTACGGCGTCTTCCTTGAATTTGTGGCGACGATTCAAAGCGGTGGATTTTTGGTGGCATGTGCAGATGATTGTGGAGTGAAAGAACTTCTTACCCGTATTGAGCGAAGCGACATCACGATCTATACCTATGGCGAGGGCGAGGCGGACTTCCATATTTCTCGGATACATATGGAGCCAGGCAAGAGCTTTGCTCGCGTGACAAAGACGGGGAAGGTGTTGCCCGAACTTACGCTTTCGATTCCTGGCAAACACAATATTTTGAACGCAGTTGCAGCTCTAGCGGCTGGCATAGCACTTGGCGTTGATGCTACGGAGTTGATTGCGGGACTTGAACGCTACACCGGCTCGCGTCGACGTTTCGAGCACAAGGGTCTTGTGAACGGCGTAGAAGTTATTGATGATTATGGCCACCACCCAACTGAAATTAGCGTGGTGCTTGAAACGGCCCGCAGATATATAGGCACTGGCCGAATTTTGGTTCTCTTCCAGCCTCATCGCTTCTCTCGAACTCAAGCGTTTGCCGACCAATTTGCGCGCGCTCTCGATACTGCAGATCGTGCCTATGTGCTTGAGATTTATCCTGCAAGTGAAGCACCAATTCCTGGGGTGAGTTCGCTCCTCATTACACGTCAGATGGATCCGCTCACCGTTGTGTATGAACCATCTATGGTGAGCGCTGTGAGCGCTGTAGTTGCAGAGAGCCGGCCCGGAGATTTAATAATTACCCTCGGCGCAGGTGATGTCAGTTCCTTGGCTCCAGTGATTGTGCAGGCCCTTGAAGAAAAAAATTCGTAAACCCCGCAAACTCAGAAAATTCCGCAGTCTGCCCGGAATAGCGCTGAGTCTGATACTTGTTTCACTAGCCTCATACTCCCTTGGCTGGTCGCATCTGCTTGCCGTTAAATCAATTGTCATCAACGCGGGAGATCAGCAAAGCCTGATCTCGGGTGCTCTTATTCCTCGAGATGTGAGTGTTGGGCAGCCAATGGCTCGAATAAATATCGCCCACATTGATCGCGACCTGAAGAATTTTTCTTGGATCGCTCAATCTCATATCTCAAGAAACTGGCTCTCTCATAAAGTCTCAATTGACATTACATCTCGCAAACCGGTGGCTTCCTTTGTTGGCGCTGATGGAAGCACTCACTACCTCGATGTAAACGGAATTGATTTCCAGCTTCCCACAGCCCCATCCGGAATTCCTACAATTACATTCAGTCAATCCAATCGAGCTTCCGAGGAGATGGCGGCGCTATTGGTTGAGCAACTTCCACCAGATCTCATTTCGGGAATGAGCTCCCTGTCGATTTCAGATGCAGCGCGCGCGGTTATGGTCACGACCTTCTCTGGGCATGCAAACCTGACAATCCTCTGGGGTGATGCCAGCCAAGTTCCTCTTAAAGTCAACGTTCTACGCCATCTATTGGCTCTGCCCGAAAATAAGAAAATTGTGAAGGTAGATCTTTCAACACCACTAGCCCCACTGGTGAAGTAAAACTCTCGATACTTGCTTGAGGTATTGCAACGACCAATCATCGTGTCGGTCATTGATTGGGTGCGTGCGTAGTCCTACTTTTACGCATCAGAATTAACCGTGCCCGAACTCTCAAGTAGAGAATTAGGGTCCAAGGAGAGGCATACCGTGGCAACACCGCAAAATTATTTGGCTGTCATCAAAGTAGTAGGCATTGGTGGCGGAGGAGTTAATGCCGTCAATCGCATGATTGAAGCCGGACTCAAAGGTGTTGAATTCATTGCGATAAATACCGATGCACAGCAACTCATCATGAGTGATGCAGATGTGAAACTCGATATCGGTCGTCAATCTACGCGTGGCCTCGGCGCAGGTGCAGCACCAGAAGTTGGACGTCAAGCTGCACTTGATCATGCTGAAGAAATTGAAGAGGTGCTACGTGGCGCCGATATGGTCTTTGTTACTGCAGGTGAAGGCGGCGGAACCGGTACTGGTGGAGCCCCTGTTGTTGCGAAAATTGCAAAAGATCTTGGAGCGCTCACTGTCGGTGTTGTCACCAAGCCGTTCTCTTTCGAAGCAAAACATCGCACAACTCAAGCAGTCGATGGAATCGAAAAACTTCGTAGTGAAGTAGATACTCTCATCGTTATCCCTAACGATCGCCTCCTAGCAATCTCTGATCGCTCCATCACTGCGGTAGAAGCTTTCCGAAGTGCAGATCAAGTTCTTCTCTCTGGAGTTCAGGGCATTACAGATTTGATTACAACTCCAGGATTGATCAACCTCGACTTTGCAGATGTGAAGAGCGTCATGGCTGGAGCGGGTTCTGCTCTTATGGGAATTGGATCAGCTCGTGGCGAGGCTCGTGCAACGCGCGCCGCAGAGCTGGCTATCGCTAGCCCTCTGCTTGAAGCATCTATTGATGGTGCTCGAGGAGTGCTTCTCTCAATCGCTGGTGGATCTGATCTTGGTCTCTTCGAACTGAGTGAAGCTGCTGAGTTGGTTGCAAAGTCAGCGCACCCAGATGCGAATATTATTTTCGGAACCGTCATCGATGATGCACTCGGTGATGAAGTTCGAATTACTGTCATTGCAGCGGGCTTCGATGGCGGAGAGCCAACAAAGGTTTCAATGCCACAGATCGATGCGGCAGCTCTCTCTGGACAAGCAGATCCAATTGCTGCCAACGATCCGATCGCGGTAGCAATGGACCGCCGCAACGTCGAAGATACCCAGGAATTTACAATCCCACCTCGCCGCCTCATTACCTTTGAGGAGAGCGTTAACGAGGATGAGATTGATGTTCCTGATTTCATGAAGTAGCCAGTTCGGTGGTGGCGCGCACACTCTTCACCTCTGTTGCAAGTGGGGATATGAAGAATCTGCAGCGCAGGGAAGAACTTCGGGCTCTGGCTTCTCTCTCCGATATTGCATTCATGAATCAGAGTCATAGCAACACCGTTGCTCAGGTGAGCGATGCCTCCAGGGTTGTCGATGCAGATGCATTGGTAACTACCTCAAAGGGTTTAGGGATTGCGGTCATCACGGCTGACTGCCTCCCCATACTTCTTTCTAGCCCCCAGGTGGTTGCAGCTGTGCATGCCGGACGAGTAGGCGTAGGTAACGGAATCCTCGATCGAACGGTCGAGTTGATGCAATCTCTCGGTGCGCGAGATATAACTGCCATTGTTGGCCCATCCATTTGTGCGGACTGTTATGAGGTGAGTCCGCAGATGTATCAGGAATTTATTGTAGAAAATCCCGAGGCTGCTACCTCAACTGAAAAACATGCTTTGGATTTAAAGAGGTCGGCCAGAGCCCAGCTTGAAAAGTTGGGGGTTGCGACACGTGACCTTGGTATCTGCACTTTGGAAAACCATGACTACTTCTCTTTTCGACGCGATCGCACACCCGAGCGATTGACGGGAGTTATCGCGCTATGAGATCGGAAGCAGCGACAACCCGGGTTGAAGAAATATCGTCAAATTTGGCTCAGGTGAATGAACGTATTGGCATAGCGCTCAAAGAAGCTAATCGACAGGCAGAGTCACTCACCCTGATAGCGGTGACGAAGACATTTCCAACCAGCGATGCAGCCATCTTGTATGAACTTGGGCTTCGAAACTTTGGTGAAAATAGGGATGAAGAGGGTGCACGAAAATCACAGGAGTTGGGAGGCGAAATAATCTGGCATTTTCAGGGTCAAGTGCAGAGTCGCAAAATCCCTTCAATCGCGCACTGGGCTCGTTACGTTCACTCACTTGATGAGCTTTCGCATGCTTCCAAGTTTCTTCAACAACCCAGCCTTCCAGAGTTCTTCATTCAGGTGAATCTGGAAGAGGATCGCCCAGATAGAGGCGGGGTGCGTACGGGGGAGTTGGATAGATTTATCGGAGATCTCCCTGAGGAAATTTATGCACGAGCAGTGGGGTTGATGGCAGTCGCACCCATTGATCAAGAAGCCGATATGGCCTTTGGGTCCATGGCGGCGTTGAGTGCGCGAACGCTCGCAAACCATCCAGGAATATCGGGACTCTCGATCGGTATGAGTGGTGATTTTGAGAGTGCGATTATTCACGGTGCGACACATATCCGAATAGGTAGCTCAATCCTCGGATCTCGTAAAGCTCTCGCCTAAACTTTCCGCATGGCTAACGTATTTAAAAAAGCAGCAAACTATCTCGGACTTGTTGATCAGGACGAGGAGCTAGAACTTGCCGTGCCGGTGGAAGAACCACGCCGCAATGTTCGCGCAGTTCCACACGCGCAGGTAGCAACTCCCGTTCGTCCAACATTCACAGCCGCTGCTCCTGTGGCCGCGCGTCCTGCTCCTGTTGCTCCGGCTGCACCGGTAGCTGCTCCAGCCGCGCATCAAGAAGTATTGCCAATCATGGATCAGATTTTCACAATTCATCCACGTTTTTATAACGAGGCTCGTAGCGTTGGTGAGCGTTATCGCGAAGGTCAGCCAGTGTTGATGAATCTCACTGACATGGATGAATCAGAGCGCAAGCGTCTTGTTGATTTCGCTTCGGGTCTTGTCTTTGGACATCACGGCAGCATCGAGCGCGTCACTAACAAAGTCTTTTTACTCACCCCACCAAATGTTCGTGTCAGCACTGACACCAAGACTGCAGTGGCTGAAGCATCATTTTTCAACCAGAGCTGAGACGCCCGCTAATTCTTAGCTCTGGGCTGATTCAATGATCATCAGAAGTCTTGTCGTATGGGTGCTGCAGATTTTCCTGCTCGCCCTATTTGCTCGAGTTATTTTTGATTACATTCGAATGTTTACTCCGCAATGGCGTCCGCGTGGAATAGTTCTTGCCTTAGCGGAGCTCGTTTACGGAATGACAGATCCGGTGATGAAATTTGTGCGACGTTTTATTCCAACACTTCGCATCGGGCCCGTCGCCCTCGACATCTCATTTATCTTAATTTTTATTGGCGTACAGTTTCTTATCTCACTCGTACGCCAATAGTTTATTGAGTTTTCTTACGCCTTTGTCAGCGAGAGCGACAAACCTATCTCGTTTGTCGCAGAAGTCAGATCATCGCTCTGCGTAATACTCAGAGCTAGGACTTCGGTAGCAATCTCGCTTTGGTAGCGAGAGATGGCCGCACTCACATCTGCTCCTGCAGACCAACGAACATGAATGCGGTCGCTAATGTCAAAGTTGGCATTTTTGCGTTCTTCCTGAATGGTTCTGATTACCTCGCGCATGAGGCCTGCCTGAATCAGATCGGGAGTGAGCGCTAGGTCAAGTGCAAGACTCTCACCACTGTGGCTAGCGACAGACCAACCCTCTTTCGGAGTTTCGGTGATAACAAGATCATCCACAGTAATGGTCGCAACTTTGTTCTCATACCCAAGTTCAAAGCCAGTAGCACCTGCTGTTCGAACGCTTTTTACAAACTCGGCTGCAGCACTGCCGGAAATGGATGCAATCGCCGCAGCAATTGCTTGGACATCGCTGCCGTAGCGTGCGCCAATATTTCGGAAATTGGCTTTTATCGAAACATTGACTAAATCTTCGCCTTGGGTTGATAGGTCATCAAGAGCGAGAACATTGAGTTCGTCGGTGATTTGCTCACGAATCTCTTGTTCCATTGTGGCAAAGCCAGGAGCAGAGACAAGTGCTCGTCCAAGTGGTTGGCGAATTTTAATTTTGGACTCAGCGCGTGCTGCGCGTCCAAGTTCGACGAGTCGACGCGAGAGTGCGACTTGTCCACCTAATGATTGATTGATGAGATCTGGATTGCTCACCGGAAAGCTCGAAAGGTGTACTGACTCAGGAGCTTGTGCCTCACCAGCACGGATGAGTACTTGCCAGACATGCTCTGTAATAAATGGCACCATGGGCGACATTAGCTGGGTGAGCACTTTGAGGCAGTGATACAGAGTATTGAGCGCGCTCGACTCTCCATCCCAGAAGCGACGGCGCGAGCGACGTACGTACCAGTTTGAAAGATCATCAATGAATGCTGCAAGCAAGCGTCCAGCTTCCTGCGAATCAAATGCCGCATACGCTTGATCAACGCTAGCGATCAGCGAGTTGAGCTCTGAGATGATCCATGTATCCATGGTGTTGGTCGATAGAGTCTGATCCGCCACAGAAAGTGTGAAACTCGCTGCATTTGCGTAAAGCGTGAAAAATGAAACGGTGTTCCAGTACGTTAAGAGAGTTTTGCGAACTACATCTGAGAGCGCATCATGGCCAACGCGGCGCGCACTCCATGGGGAACCGGCTGCCAACATGTACCAACGAACTGCGTCGGCGCCGTGCTGGTCCATGAGTGGAATTGGTTGCAAAACATTTCCTAAGTGCTTGCTCATCTTGCGACCATCTTTATCTAAAATATGACCAAGGCAGAGCACGGTCTTATACGACGATTGGTCGAATACTAGAGTTCCGATTGTCATGAGGGTGTAGAACCAACCACGAGTCTGATCAATCGCCTCGGCAATGAAATCTGCCGGATAGGCAGCCTTAAATTCTTCGATAGACCCTTCTTTGTGTGGGTAGCCCCATTGCGCAAAAGGCATTGCGCCTGAGTCATACCAACAGTCGATCACTTCGCTGACGCGAACCATGGTCTGTGTGCACTCGGGACAAGGAAAGGTGATCTCATCGACAAATGGTCGGTGTGGATCGGTATTAGAAAGTTCTTGACCAGAAAGCGCGGAGAGCTCGGCGAGTGATCCAATGCAATGCATGTGGTCATCTGGGCAGCGCCAGAGCGGAAGGGGAGTGCCCCAATAACGATTTCGAGAGACAGCCCAATCGATATTATTTTCTAGCCAATCACCAAATCGACCAGTTTTAATCGTCTCTGGATGCCAATCTGTCTTCGCATTCTGAGCAAGGAGTGCGTCTTTAATAGCCGTCGTGCGGATGTACCAAGACGGTTGCGCGTAGTACATCAGTGGTGTGTGGCAACGCCAGCAATGCGGGTATGAGTGCTCAAATTGAAGTTGCTTAAATAAAATTCCTTGCGTCTTCATATCTTTAATGATGACCTTGTCGGCATCCTTAAAGAAAATACCTCCAACGAGTGGGATATCAGCGTTAAAAGTTCCATCCGGCGCCATTGGGTTGACGACTGGAAGGTTGTAGCGGCGACATACTTGTAAGTCATCCGCACCAAATGCTGGGGATTGATGAACCAGACCGGTTCCATCTTCGGTTGTTACGTAATCAGCCAAAACGATGAAATGAGAGTCTGGAATCTCAACGAGATCAAACGGGCGCTTGTACGTGATGTGCTCAAGCTCGCTACCCTTAAAAGTCGCAAGAACTTTCTGATCCTCGCCAAGAATATGTGCCAATGGGGCTGCGATAACTACACGTTCAACTTTTTCATCATGCGCAACTTCGATGACCTGATAGTTGACAGTTGGATTGACGGCTACTGCGGTATTAGAGATCAGTGTCCATGGAGTTGTGGTCCAGACGAGGAATGATGCCCCCAGCTCTGCGATCGCTCCAGATGTTGCAGGAAAGCGGACATAGACGGAGGGATCTTTAACAGTTTCGTATCCTTGAGCCAGCTCGTGATCAGAAAGCCCGGTTCCGCAACGAGGGCAGTATGGAGCAACGCGGTGATCTTGAACGAGAAGGCCCTTGTTCCAGATCTGTTGCAGTGACCACCAGACGCTCTCGACATACTGCGGGGACATAGTCCAGTACGCCTCATCAAAGTCAACCCAAAAGCCCATGCGACGAGTCATAGAGGTGAACTCATCTACGTGACGTTGGACCGACTCTCGACACTTAGCGTTGAAGGCAGCGATGCCGTATTTCTCGATATCGCCCTTGCCGCTAAAACCAAGCTCTTTCTCTACAGCGATTTCAACAGGCAGGCCGTGGCAATCCCAACCAGCTTTACGGGTAACGAGCTTTCCCTTCATGGTCTGGTAGCGAGGGAAGAGGTCCTTAAACACGCGAGCTTCGATGTGGTGGGTTCCTGGGGAGCCGTTTGCGGTAGGTGGGCCTTCAAAGAAGGTCCAGCGAGGGGCATCGGCACGAGCCGCAAGCGTTTTGGCAAAAATATTGGCTTCATCCCAGAAGGCCAAGATGCTGTGTTCGGTTGCAGGCAGGTCAATGGCTGGGGCAAGGGTGGTGAAGCCCGCGGCTACGCTCTGTGCGGGTGAGTCTGCCTCGTGTGCCACGTTCTGCCTCCATTGCTGGCTCTCTAGAGCATCTGGGGATACCTAGAACATCTTGGGTATTTAAGGTCGTGAGTCTAGCGCGGCGAAGTTGGTAATTCGGGCTCCTTACGCCTAGCCTTCTCAGCCGGTGGCTGTGCTATTCCGAGCACGGACCTAAGCGGCTTGATAAAGCTAGAGAAGCGATAGTTGACATGGCACCTAATGCTAAGAAGACCGCAACTTCAGTATTAAAGAAAGCGGTCAGTAAGGTCGTAGGCAAGGCTGCAGCCAAGCCTGCCCCCAAAACTACCCCTGTGAGCGCAGCCAAAAAGAGTGTGAAGAAGGCACCTGTCGCCAAGAAGACAGTTGCGCCAAGTAAGTCAACAGCTGTAAAGAAAGTTGCTAAATCAGTGCCATCACAATCATCATCCGCTGCCGCTAAAAAAGCCGCGACCCCAGCCGCCGCCAAGAAGGCGCCAGCCGTTGCTAAGAAGGCCGCGCCAGCTAAGAAGGCTGCGCCAGTTAAGAAGGCAGTAGCCAAACCTGCAAGTAAAGTAGCCGAGAAGCCAGCTGCGAAAACTCCAGCAGTGCGCTCGCCAAATATCGTTAAACCAAGCCTTGCTAAGCGCACACCTGCAAAACCTTTCCCGGCAAAACTTCAAAGCACCACAACGGGAGATTCGACAACAATCACCGTTACTCCGCGCGAAGTAAATGCAGGTCCAGAGGTCGTCATTGAAGAGCGACGCCTGGTCATGCCACCACCACCTCGTCCGGTAAAGAGCTCAAAGAAAGCTGCAGGCCTCAAGCCAATTAAGAGCGCACCTGCCCCGCATATCGCAACTGATGTTGAGGCTGCTTGGACTGCCGCGGAGCTCAAGGCAATGCGCAGCGAACTCAACAAGGAACTCGTTCGCCTCAAAGCCGAACTCAAAGATGCAGAAGGCGAGATGGACGATCTGATTTCATCTGCAGGCGTTGGCGCTGGTGATGACCAAGCTGATGCTGGAGCAAAGACTTTCGAACGCGAACATGAAATGTCATTGGTCTACAACGCGCGCGACATGGTCCTACAGACCGAGCGAGCAATCGAACGCATTGACACGAAGACATATGGCCGCTGCGAAGAATGCGGAAATTCAATCGGAAAAGCGCGTCTCCAAGTTTTCCCTCGCGCTACTTTGTGCATGGTCTGTAAGCAGAAAGAGGAACGACGCTGAGTAAATCAGCACCTCATACACGCGCAGTTCGAGAGATGACCTATGTGGCATCAGCAATTTTCCTCCTTGATTATGTGAGTAAAACACTTGCTTCACAGCTCTTGGGAAGCGGGGCACACCCAGTTTTGGGAAGTTTGCTTCAGCTTGAGCTCATTAATAACTCGGGAGCAGCATTTAGTTTCGCCACACATTCGGGAATTTTCCTCGGGGCGCTTTCAATCGGCGCTGTAGCCGGCATCTTTCTCTTTAGTCGCTCAATCACTTCTCGTCTCTGGGCGTGCGCGCTAGGACTGCTTCTTGGCGGAGTACTCGGGAATCTCAGCGATCGACTCTTTCGTGCGCCGTATTGGCTGCGTGGCTCTGTCGTCGATTGGATCAAGCTGCCTCATTGGCCGGTATTTAATCTGGCAGATTCCTCTATTGTTCTCTCAGCAGTTGCAATCGCGCTGTTAGTGGCAAAAAATGTGAAACCGAGGACGTTTGATGACAACTGATACATCTGCACAAGATAGTGAAGCAGTTGGTCGCGAAAGTCGCGTCCTCTCAATTCCTGAAGGTCTTGATCAAGAACGAATCGATGCGGCGATCGCCAGGCTTTTAGGGCTATCGCGCTCCACCGTTGTTGACTTGATCGAAGCAGGCGAAGTTACGCGCAACGGCAAAGTGATTGCTAAATCCGAAAAAGTTGCCACCGCTGATCTTGTTGAAATTTTGATGCCAGCGGCAAAAGGCGCACCATCGCTCGTTGCCACTCCCATAGATGGTCTCGATGTGGTGTACAACGATGATCACATAATCGTCATTAATAAACCTGTTGGGGTCGCAGCACACCCAAGCCCTGGCTGGCAAGGTGCAACAGTCATCGGAGCAATTGTCGCAGCTGGATATAACGTCTCTACTAGTGGTGCTGCAGAGCGACAAGGAATTGTGCATCGTTTAGATGTTGGTACTTCAGGGTTGATGGTGGTTGCCAAAGATGAGAAGTCGTACAGCAATCTCAAAGATCAGTTTAGAAATCGAACAGTGCATAAGGTTTATCACGCGATGGTCCAGGGCCATATGGATCCATCATCAGGAACAATTGATGCGCCTATCGATCGCCACCCACGCGAGGATTATCGCTTTGCTGTAGTCGCCGATGGAAAGCCCAGCATCACGCATTACACAGCCTTAGAACTCTTCCCAGCAGTCTCACTTCTTGAGATCGAACTTGAGACAGGTCGCACTCATCAGATTCGAGTTCATTTCTCGGCTCTCCACCATCCACTCGTCGGTGATCTCACCTATGGAGCAGATCACACAATCGCCGACCGCCTAGAAATTCATCGCCCATGGCTGCACGCTCGCCAACTCGCGTTTACCCACCCAATTACAGGTGCCGCCCTCGAATTCTTCTCGGAATACCCAGCTGATCTGACACGCAGCCTAGTAATCCTTGAAAACCAACAGCAGAATTAATCTCGGTAGTAATCTCACTAATCGTGTCTGACTCTTCCAGCTTCGTTCACCTCCATGTGCACACAGAGTATTCAATGCTCGATGGTGCTGCGCGCGTAGAAGAGCTAGTCAAAGAAGTCGCAGCGCAGGGGATGCCTGCCATTGCAATTACAGATCACGGAAATGTTTTTGGTGCTTTTGAATTTCATAAGCAAGCTAAGAAAGTAGGCGTTAAGCCAATCATCGGCATTGAGGCATACGTGGCCCCCGAGAGTCGATTCAAAAAAGAGCGAGTGAAGTGGTCTGATGGTGGCGAGGATGATGTATCAGGCGGTGGCGCGTATACGCATATGACGCTTCTTGCGGAAGACAACACTGGGTTATCCAATCTTTTTAAACTCTCATCTCTGGCATCCCTCGAAGGTTTCTATTACAAGCCACGTATGGACCGTGAACTTCTCGCCACCTACTCCAAAGGTCTGATTGCAACCACGGGATGTCCGGGTGGTGAGATCCAAACAAAAATTCGCATGGGCGCATATAAAGAGGCGGTCAAAGCTGCCAGCGAACTTCGAGATATCTTTGGTGCAGAAAATTTCTTCTTAGAGGTAATGGATCACGGAATTGAGATCGAGAACCGCGTAAAAGAAGATCTTCTCAAATTGGGCAAAGAGCTCAAACTTCCATTCTTGGCGACAAACGATCTGCACTATACAAAGCATGAGGATGCGGGTGCTCATGAAGCGCTGCTATGCGTCCAATCTGGTTCGACCATCGCTGACCCCAAGCGATTTAAATTCGATAACAACGAGTTCTATCTTAAGAGCGCAACTCAAATGCGTGAGCTTTTCTCAGACCTCCCAGGAGCATGCGATAACACTCTCTGGATCGCGGAACGCTGCAACATCACTATGCGTGAAGGTGAGAACCTCATGCCACAGTTCGCTGTCCCAAGCGGTGAGACCGAAGCCTCATGGCTAACCGCCCTTGCGAATAAGGGGTTGGCTGATCGACTCGGGGGAGTAATCCCGCCTGCTTACCAGGAGCGTTTGGACTACGAACTGAGCGTCATGATCAAGATGGGCTTCCCAGGCTACTTCTTAGTGGTTGCAGATCTCTGCTCGCATGCTCGTGAAGTTGGTATCCGCGTGGGTCCAGGTCGCGGTTCTGCGGCAGGCTCTTTGGTCTCTTACGTACTT
>Ga0214170_1000260_pt1 | contig 21127 bp, 14 predicted proteins | sample TroBogEpilimnion_2_FD_153008 | JGI IMG/M metagenome (GOLD analysis project Ga0214170, IMG submission 153008) | Freshwater microbial communities from Trout Bog Lake, WI - 27JUN2007 epilimnion | ecosystem: Environmental > Aquatic > Freshwater > Lake > Epilimnion/Euphotic zone | place: Trout Bog... | reverse complement strand
AGGTCCCTTTTATCAAATGCAACGCTTAGATCGTTATCAGGCTGTTTTGCAGGAAATGATTCAAAAAGGTGATGCGTATTACTGCTATATGAGTGAAGATGAACTCAATGTTTTACGGGATGCGCAAATCGCCAATAAAGAAAAGCCGCGTTATAACGGCACATGGCGTCCAGAGCCAGGTAAAGTTCTTCCAGCGATACCAGATGGGATCAAACCTGTAGTACGTTTTAAAAATCCACTCAGCGGTAATGTTTTTTGGAAAGATGCAGTTAAAGGCGTTATTTCCATTGCTAATGAAGAGTTAGATGATTTAGTGATAGCGCGTCCTGATGGAACACCAACATACAATTTTTGTGTCGTCGTAGATGATTTAGACATGAAGATAACCCATGTTATTCGTGGTGATGATCACATTAACAATACGCCTCGTCAAATTAATATTATTCATGCCCTTGGTGGTCAGGTTCCTGTCTATGGTCATTTACCAACTGTTCTGAATGAGCAGGGTGAAAAAATGAGTAAAAGAAATGGCGCGATGAGTGTGCGTGATTATCACGAAGCGGGGTATTTGCCAGAAGCAATCTTAAATTATTTAGCGCGTTTGGGTTGGTCACATGGTGATGCTGAAATATTTACTAAAGAGCAATTTATCAGTTGGTTCGATTTAGAAAGTTTAGGCAAATCCCCAGCCCAATTTAGTCCAGAGAAACTTATCTTTTTGAATCATCACTATATTCAGAATGCTGACAGTCAAGACTTAGCCAAGCGAACAATACCTTTTGCGATTAAAGAGGGGATATATTTTGAAGGTGAACAAGTTGTTAATGGACCATCTTTTGTAAAGGTTGTAGATCTTTTAAAAGCACGTGCAAATACCTTAATTGAGATTGCGCAGGGGGCCAAATTGTTTTACATGGATCCGCCGCAACATGATTCTCAATCAGAGGAATTTATAAAAAATGTTCCACCTGCAATTCACCCAGCTATTCAAGATTTTGTTGGTTTGCTAAACGACTCTGATGGATCTAAAGAAGCGATAGCTGCAGCAATGAAGACTGTTCTTGGGAAGTATTCAGTGAAGATGCCTGCGTTAGCAATGCCAATTCGTTATTTAATGTTTGCAACAACACAAACCCCTGCAATTGATGCAATGATGTCAATTATTGGTAAGGAAGAGTCTATAAAACGACTTTCTATTATTTAAGTGCATCAGGGTTATTGCTTAATTACATAAAAATAGGCTAAAATACTAGATTGTTTTGATTGCTAATATAAACGATCGATTTATAAGTTGTGCAGAAATTGAAAGCTTATACGATCGGGGCTATAGCTCAGCTGGGAGAGCGCTTGCATGGCATGCAAGAGGTCAGCGGTTCGATCCCGCTTAGCTCCACCAGAAAGCGGTTAAAATGTTGTTTTAAATTTATCCAGGTGACAGTGGATAAAGTAGTAAAAGAAGTAAAGCTAGGTCCCCATCGTCTAGAGGCCTAGGACATCACCCTTTCACGGTGAGTACGGGGGTTCGAATCCCCCTGGGGACGCCAATTATTTGGCATCGAGGAGCGGTAGTTCAGTTGGTTAGAATATCGGCCTGTCACGCCGAGGGTCGCGGGTTCGAGTCCCGTCCGCTCCGCCAACTATACAAGGGTATGACCCTGTCAAATACTTTATAGTTTTCTTATCAAGTCTCATAGATTCAATCCATCATCAGGATTACACAAATCTCTCTAAAAAGAGCTATCAAGCTTATGAGATATCTTCCCATTCAATTACTTGCTAGCTAGAAGAAAGAAACATTACTTTAATAAGTAGCAATTTAAAAAGAGTAAACTATTGAGGAATTTGAAAAAATACCTAAAATAGCGAGACTAAATAACTAGATAACTCAACAAACGTATTAAATTCATCAGAATTTAATTTACGATGATAGAAATTTAGCGAAAATTAACTATGTGGATTGTAAGACTAGCCCTTGAAAGACGTTACACATTTATAGTGATGTCTATTCTTATCCTCATAGCAACCCCTCTAGCCGTAATAAGAACAGCAGTGGACGTTTTGCCCGATATCAATATCCCCGTAGTCAGTATTATTTGGAGTTATAACGGATTACCAGCAGAATTAATGGCGAATCGAATAGCTCAAACGCATGAGCGAGCCATTACCACTACCGTTAATGATATAGAGCATATAGAATCCCAATCCTTGGCAGGTTTGTCGATTGTTAAAGTGTATTTTCAACCGAATGTAAATATTGATTTGGCGATTTCTCAAATCACAGCTGTGAGTCAATCGGTCATCAAAAATATGCCTCCAGGTGTTCAATCTCCGTTGATTATTAAATATACGGCGTCAAGTATCCCTGTATTACAAATTGGCATATCTAGTAAAGACCTGCCGGATGAAAAACTCTACGATACTGCTGTCAACGTAATTCGTCCTCAATTAGTCACTATTCCGGGCACTTCTATTCCAAATCCTTATGGTGGCAAAGTTCGATTGATTTCGGTAGATATTGACCCATTAGCACTTACAGCAAAAGGTTTAATCCCTAACGATATTATTAATGCAGTTAATCTACAAAATTTAACCCTTCCTTCTGGCACCGTTAAATTTGGTGAAAGTGAATTTACGGTTGGATTGAATGCTTCACCAAGTACTGTAAAAGAATTAAACGATATCCCTGTAAAAACACTAAATGGTTCCACCACCTTTTTAAAAGAAGTAGCACATGTTCGAGATGGTTATTCACCACAAACGAATATTGTTCATCAAGATGGGCAATCTGGCGTCATTATTTCTGTTTTAAAAAATGGTGGGGCTTCCACACTTTCAGTAGTAAGTGGTATTAAGGCCTTCTTACCTTCAGTAATGGATCTTGCCCCCCCGAATATTGATGTGAAATATCTATTTGACCAGTCCATTTTTGTGAATGCCGCTATTAATGGAGTGATTCATGAAGCCTTGATTGCCGCAGGTTTAACAGCATTGATGTTGTTGCTTTTCCTAGGAAATTGGCGTACTACCGCTATCATTTCTATTTCGATTCCATTATCTATTTTCACATCAATCATTATTCTTCACAGTCTTGGTGAAACCATCAATATTATGACTTTGGGTGGTTTAGCTTTAGCGGTAGGTATTCTCGTCGATGATGCAACAGTCACCATCGAAAATATTGAACGTCATATACATATGGGCAAAGAACTTTACCAGGCAATTTTGGATGGAGCTGGTGAAATTGCTATTCCGGCTTTTGTTTCAACTATTTGTATTTGTATCGTATTTGTACCTATGTTTTTTTTACAGGGTGTAGCAAAATTCTTATTTGTTCCATTAGCAGAGGCTGTCATCTTTGCGATGTTGGCTTCTTATTTCTTATCAAGAACATTAGTACCTACTTTAGCGATTATGATGCTCGCCAAGTCAGAGAATGAGGGTCTTATCAGCAGATTCATTACAAAATTGCACCACAAATTTAATGATCAATTTGAGATTTTCCGCAATGCATACTCAAATGTCTTGAGTTCCGTATTGGCTCATCGAACTCAATTTGCCGTGGCATTTTTAAGTTTCTGTGTTTTATCTTTTGGAATTTTCTTTATTTTAGGTCGTGACTTATTTCCTCAAATTGATTCCGGACAAATCAAACTGCATATGCGTGCTACCAGCGGCACGCGAATTGAAAAAACTTCAGTGATTGTGGCTGAAGTCAGGGATGTTATCAAAGAAGTGATTCCACCAAGTGACCTCGATGTAACCATTGACAACATTGGATTGCCATACAGTGGCATTAATTTATCCTATAGTAACTCCGGCACCATTGGACCACTTGATGCAGATATTTTAATTTCATTAAAAGATGGGCATCGCCCAACTGAAGAGTATGTAGTTAAGTTGTTACCGGAGCTTCGCCAACGATTTCCCGGAAATGAATTTTATATTTTATCCGCCGACATCGTGACACAAATTCTTAACTTTGGTATTCCTGCTGCGATTGATATTCAAATAAAAGGTAAAAGTTTACGCGAAAATGCACTTATTGCTGCTCGCCTTCAAAATAAGATTAATGCGGTACCTGGTGCAGCAGATGTGCATATTCAAGAACGTGGGGATGCACCAACGATCAAAATGGTTATGAATCGAACCAAATTACAAAATGTTGGAATCAGCCCCACTGATGTTGCTCAGGGTATTTTATTACCGCTTGCAGGTAATACCTCTACCTCACCTATTTTTTGGCTCAACCCAGCCAACCAAATTGCTTATGTCTTATCACTGCAAACGCCACAATATAAAATTCAATCCATGGATGATTTACTCCAATTACCGGTGGGTAATCTTGCCAATGCTTCATTAGCGCAGAAAGCAATTGGTTCACCGCAATTATTGGGTAATTTGGTAACACCAATTCCAGAACAAGAATTTATGGTGGTAGATCGTTATGATATCCTTCCCGTTATTAATCTATATGTAAACACTCGTGGAAGGGATTTAGGTTCTGTCGCACGGGATGTACAAAAAATTGTGGATGAAGAATCAGGTCAATTACCCAAAGGTACAAAAATTATTATTCGTGGCCAAATTAAAACAATGGAAACATCCTACCTCGGTTTGATGGTTGGTATTATTGGTGCGATGGTTTTAGTTTATCTATTGATTGTTGTTAATTTTCAGTCGTGGATTGACCCCTTAATTATTATTAGTGCATTACCTGCTGCTCTTGCTGGAATTGCTTGGATGCTTCTTCTCAGTGGAACAAATTTAAGTGTTCCCGCGTTAACAGGCGCGATTATGACGATGGGTGTAGCTACTGCAAATAGTATTCTTGTTGTTTCCTTCGCCAAACAGAAATTGGATGAAGGATACGCTCCACTAGAAGCAGCGTTAGAGGCTGGTAGAACGCGCTTAAGACCGGTTCTTATGACAGCTATTGCCATGATTCTAGGTATGATTCCGATGGCAATCGGCTTTGGAGAAGGTTCCGAACAGAATGCTCCACTAGGTCGTGCTGTCATTGGGGGATTATTATTCGCAACCATATCCACCTTATTTTTTGTTCCTGTTGTATTTGGAGCCATCCACAACCGTTTGGCTTTAAAGAAACAACCTTAAAGAGACCTTCACATTAACGATATGCAACCAAATCAATTTGAGATCAATCCCCAAGATCACAAATCCTCCTTTCGAAAAGTAAAATTCACTTTAATCGGTGTAATACTTCTTCTTATCGCTGGACTAATGATCCATTTCTTTTTAAAAGCACAGCACCAAAAACAACTGGTCACACGCGCAGAAACGAATTCAATCGTTTATGTACAAACAACCAAAATCAATAGAGATGCAAATAATTTTGGTATTACTCTGCCTAGTACTGTTCAAGGTATTAATGAGGCACAGATCTATGCACGTGCTAATGGTTACGTAAAAAAATGGTTTAAAGATATAGGTACTAACGTGAAAAAAGGTGATTTGTTGGCCGAACTTGATATTCCAGAGGTGGAAAAGCAAGTAGAGGAAGCTAGCACGAACTATGAGTTAGCAAAAAAAGCCTACGAACGTTGGAAAAATTTGCTTGAGCAGGACGCTGTTTCCCAGCAAGAGTTTGATGAGAAATTAAATGCCTTTCGACAAACAGATGCGGTTCTAAAAAGACTTCAAAAGCAGTTTGAATTTCGAGAAGTCAGAGCTCCTTTTGATGGCATCATTACAAAACGAAATATCAATGTTGGGGACTTAGTGAATTCAGGAAATTCGGGTGTGGCGTCTTCCCTTTTTTCCATTTCGCAAAATAAGCAATTAAAACTGTATGCCTATGTTCCACAGAACATGTCAGATCTCGTCACCGTTGGTACGCCAGTTGAAGTTTCACTAAATGAAAATCCTGATGCAAAAATTAAAGCTAAAGTGTCAAAAATTGCATCAGCTGTGGATACATCTACGCGAACGATGCAAGTAGAAATATTATTGCCTGAAAAAACATCTCTCCTTCCTGGACTTTATGTAGAGGTGAACTTTAAACTTCGCAACGACCATCGCATCGTTATACCAACAAAAACATTATTATTTGCTGTGAATGGTATTAATGTTGCTGTAGTGAATAATGGTGTTGTACAACTAAAAAAAGTTGTATTAGGTATTGATTATGGACAAAATGTTGAGATTAAAAGTGGTATCAGCCCTGAGGATGAAATCATTTTGAATCCACCAGATTCCATACAAGATGGTCAAAAAGTTGTTGTACAAAATTCCTCAGAAAATAAATCTGTGAAATGAAACGTCTCACTAGCGTCAGCTTATTATCAATTGTGTTGGGTGCTTGTACAATCGGCCCAGATTATGTTCGACCAGAGTTTGTGCCACCCAGTAATTGGAAAACGATTAGTGAAAAAAAAGACATTGCATGGCAGTTAGCGCAACCGAAAGATAACGTCGCGAAAAGTTCTTGGTGGGAAATTTACAATGACCCAACATTAAATCAGTTAGAACAGCAAGCACTTGTTAGTAATCAAACCATTGCAATTGCTTTAACTCGTATTGATCAGGCGAGCGCGGGATTAGAGGCAAGGTCGGCCGCAAGATTACCAGTTGTGCAAATGGGGGTGGTTGGGTCGGATGGAAAAATCTCAGCCAATCGTCCATTGACAAATTATGCCACCCCAAATCAAACCACGACCCAATGGGATTTAAAGCCAATCGTTTCAGTTTCCTATGAATTTGACTGGTTAGGAAAAATTCGTCGCGATGTTGAGTCTGCAAAAGCAGTCGCAGAACAATCTCAATATGACTTTGAAAATGTCAAACTCGTAATGACTGCTCAATTAGCTCAACTCTATTTTGCTATTCGACAATCAGATGAGGAATTGCAAGTTCTTAATGAGATACAGCAAATTCAATTAAAAAGTTTAAACTTCATTAAAAAACGTCATGAGGCAGGACTAGCAAATTCAGCCGAAGTTAATTTGCAAAATAGTACACTTAAAGTTACCATGGCGCAAATTGAATTACTTAATGGACAGCGAAGAGTTCAAGAAGACGCCATTGCAACCATGGTTGGTGTCCCTGCACCATCTTTCCAACTTCCAAACGGAAAATTACCTTCTGTTGTACCGGCTATACCAAGGGTTTTACCTAGTGCTCTTCTTGAAAGAAGGCCAGATATTGCCTCTGCTGAGAGAGCGATGGTATCCGCTAATGCCCAAATAGGTGTGTCCAAAGCTGCTTATTATCCTAGTTTAATACTAGCCCCCACTTATTTTGGTTATGAGGCCACTGCTATTGAGGATCTTTTGAGTATTCCTTCCATGATTTGGTCTATTGGTCTTCAGGCTACCCAAACATTATTTGATGGTGGTCGTTTAGAGGGTGGTGTAAATTTAGCTAAAGCAAATTACCGAACATCAGTCGCTACTTATCGACAGACAATATTGTCAGCCTTTCAAGAAACCCAGGATGCTCTTGGCAATCTTGAGCAAATAACAAAAGCTAGAGCATTACAAGAAGAGGCACTAGCAAGTCAAAATCGAGCCTTGAAGATATCTCAAATCCGTTATCAAGCTGGCTTAGACAATGTTAACAATCTTCTTTTAACAGAACAAAACCAATTAAGTATTGCTAGAGCCGCCACACAACTAAAAGGCTCGCAATTAATTAGTTCGGTTGGCTTGGTTAAAGCTCTTGGTGGTGGGTGGTAAAACTCCGCCTCTTTGTCTTACATGATGGCTAGGTAATGAATATGAGTTGAAACCTTAGGGATTCAGTTTGGCTTTGTAACTAATAAGCTTAGAGTCCCTGATGCCTCTTTCAGTAAAATGATCCATACTAAAGGCAGTGGGAAATTTTTATTTACAATGATTTTGTATCAAAATCGCTGGCATCATGACGTTCACGGAGTTGCTCGGATAGGCCACCTGAAGTACGACAATTTTGCATAATCTATTTAACTTTCCTTTAACAAAACTTCATCTGTCCTATTAGATGGAACATAAAAGATTTCAACGTTACTTACAGAGTTATTATTTAGCTTCTAGGGGATTTTTGAGGCCAGGTATATAGTCAGTAATTAGCACAATGTCATCATCGTTAAAATTAGCTGCGGCTGACAACTCATGTTGAAAATAATTAAAAAAATCATACGCTTGAGAATACCTACCGAAAAAAATAAATTTTTTCTATTTTTTTTGTAATAAGTTGCTCAGTAAATTGATGTCTTTCACTGACTCTATATGTAAAACCATGTCGATTAAATTAGAAGATTGTTTTTTACCTAGGACGGGTGCGATTAGGTCGGTTGCCTTAGCAATGACTTCATCTTCACCCATTGGGTTTCTGGGTGTTCCTCGTACTGCATCAATCCGTTCTGTAAGTATAGTTCCATCTTTTAAAAAAACTTCCACGATAGCGACACGAACGGGCATAAATTGTTTTAAATCTTCGTCAGGTATCAGTTCAACTTTTGCACGCTGTTCTAAAACAGCAGGACTTTTCATACGTTCCACATCATGAGCTGCCTTAAAACTTGCCGTTTTATCAATCAGCATAATTGCCATCATGTGTTGTAAACAAATATCTGGAATATCTCGGTTATTGACCACTTTTGCTGTTGAAGGCTCAAGACGAACTTTCACTTTATCAAGCTCAGAAGTATCGAAGTTTCGTTTTTTACGAATTAGATCTAAAGCATCAAGTGGCCCTTGAATAGGTGAGCCCACCGTCCATTTTTTTATATCAGTCAGAGTGATTTCGAATTGTTCACCAAGTTTTTCAATTAAAAGTTTTTTGTTTGCATTTGGGGCATATGCTAAGAAATAGTTTTCAGTACCACTGAAGACATCATTAATGCCATTCCAACCGGTTTCGACGACCATTGCTGAAGTAACTCCATTTTTAGCTGGCATACCCGCAAATACAAATGCCTTTTCTATATGATCTGTATCTCGTCCCCAGGTATAAATTCCTGAAGATTGTTGGGTAGTGTAATCAATTAACCACCGCATTTGTTGATCATTAAGTTTTGCGGCACAGCCTGCTGCTGTGGCGGAACCAAAGACACCCCCTATACTATGGGAGCTCTTATGGCTACTATAGCTAAAATCCGGACCACCCATCGCCATGACTACTCTTGTTCCAATATCGTAGCCTAGCGTTACTGCTTTGAGTAAATGATCGCCAGTGATGTGGAACTGCTCGGCGCTTGCAGTAGCTGCTGGAACAACTGAGCAACCAGGATGAGTGCGAGAGCGATTATGAGAGTCGTCAGTTTCATCTGCATGGCCCATCATGCCATTGGCAAGAGCTGCATCGAAGGGACTTGCTTTCAGTTTAGTGCCAATAATGGTACATTTCCCGATGCCCGCATGGCGTTTGATGAAGTTAATACCAGATTGTCCAGGTGGTAACTCAGAACCCGAGATAATTGCGGCATAGCTATCTAAGAGGTGGAATTTTGCTTGCAAAGCAACTTCTGGAGGAAGTGGATTATGCATCGCTTGAGCCATATATTCACTTAAGATTTTCATTTCACTGCTTAGTTCATTTTTCTGTGCCCAAGCTTTTGGCGTTAAGAATTGCAGAACACCCAGACTACTGGCGGAAAGGAATTGACGTTTTTTCATTATTTTGCTGAGGAATTATCTTTGAATTTTAGTATCCAAAGCCCTTGGTTTTTATGAGTTAAGTATGCGTAGCCACGAGAATCGACTAGAACGTCTTCCGACTGTGCCACCAGTCGATCGACAGGGACTGGACCATAACGTTTTGTGGGTTGGGGTGGAATAAAATAGCCAACTTCTTGTGGAGCTCTTACATCAGATACATCTATTACCCTTAAGCCCGCATTGAAGTAGGTTAAGTAAATTAGATTACCCAATGGTTTTACATTGGGATTATGGAATAGTTGATTCTGATTATGAGGCCCAAAGCGTCCCCCTAAATCGCAGAAATTCTTTACTGGGAAACCTTTTGGCACAATGGGTAGCGGAAACATAGATATCAGTTTGGGATTCTTTATGTCAGATATATCTACAACCGAGCCTTGATTGAGAGCCTCATGACATTGATTTTGAATTGCCTCTGAATTCACAAAGGCCACTTTACGATCCATATCAGGTACAACAGTATGGACTCCGATATTGTCCAAAAATGGCGGGGAGAAGCTTAATCGACTGACTAGAACAGGTTTAGTAACATCACTAATATCTAAAATCACCATACCAGCTGACCCATACGATAAGAAAGCTAAGTTCCCTTTAATTACCGGAGGTCCATGAAGGCTAGGCTTATCTGATACATCAGCGGCATATTTTTCACCAGCTATTTTGTTTTGTCCAGGGATCCACCAACGTCCAATCTCCTTAGGATTAGCCTTATCAGAAATATCCACGATGGTATAAATATTGCCATCAAAGCCCGGCATTCCTGCAGCAAGATGCATGTATTTTCCACCCTGATAACCGTTCCGATGGGTTCCAGTTCCACCCGTTTTGAATTGCCCAAGTTGTACCGGATTGATTGGATCTTTCAAGGACCAGACCAAAACACCTTCTTCGTTAGGCTTTGAGGGATCTCCACCCCATACCTTAGGAATTTTCTCTAGAGCTGTTATTAGTGTATCTTCAGCTAAATCAACCTGAAGCGTCCAAGTATTTGGAGGACCTGAAATATACTTAACTACTTGTGGATCTTTTGGATTGGTGACATCCATAATGGTCCAACCAGAGTCCCAAAAATGGCCAAGATAAAGATACCATTTTCCGTTTGACTCTTTTACTGTAATCTTAAAAGCAGGCCGTTCATTGACCTTACTATACCCAACCACGTTAAAGTTTTTTGAGTAAAAACCTTTTGGAATAGGGTCTGATTGTGCTGTTGACAGCCCACTAAAAAGTAAGAATCCAATAATTAATTGGAATATATAACTTGGAAAATACTTTGGTGTACAAAAGTTCATCATTTGTCTCATTTTTTATATTATTTATTGGATTGTAAGATATTTTTTAGGAGTTTCTTTTATGTCAGATAAGAAAGTTTCCATACTTATAAATTATATTTTTTGAAATTGCTGGGATTACCGATGAAATTTATAAAATTTCGAATTTTTCATATCTAAAAGCAGGAATTATGCTTAATTTAATAGCTTTATTTTGAGCAATTAAAAAAGTTAAAACACAAAACAAAATGAGAGTTATATTAATAGGAAACTAATTTATAAATTATTTGATAACTAGCAAGTAATTTATGAGAATAAAAAATTATTGGAGACAGCATGAATAGAAAAAAATATTTTTATATAACGCGTTTTTTATGTTTATTTGGGTTGCTCAGTATTTCAAACCTTGTATTTTCTGAGGGATATCCTGATAGACCTATTAAGTGGATTGTTCCATGGCCACCAGGTGGTGGAGCTGATGTTGTTGCTAGGATGATTGCTGGACCTGTTTCAGAATCTTTAAATCAACCTTTGGTCATTGAAAATAAAGGTGGTGCAGGTGGCAATATTGGTGCCCAGGCTGGGGCAAGGTCTACCCCCGATGGTTATACGATTGTTTTTGCTTATTCAGGTACACATTCAATAAATCGACATATTTATAAAGAGATGACCTTTGAAGAAAGTGATTTTGTCCCAATTATTTTTTTAACATCTGTGCCGCAATTACTTGCAGTTAACGCAAATGTTCCAATTACTTCTGTAAAGGATTTAATTACACTTGCAAAAGCTAGCCCAGGAAAATTCAGTTATGGATCAAGTGGAAATGGTGCAATCAATCATTTGACGGGGCAATTATTTTCTTCAATGGCAGGTGTGAAGTTGCTTCATGTTCCTTACAAGGGCGGTGGTCCTGCTGCTGCAGCTGTTGTTGGGGGTGAGGTAGATATGGTCTTCGGTGAGCCTTCAACCTTGTTGCCATTTGTTCAAACCGGTAAGCTAAGGGCAATTGCTACTACAGGACAAAATCGAGCAATCAATCTTCCTGATTTACCGACGATTGCAGAGGCGGGTGTTCCTGGATATACAGTCACTTCTTGGAATGGAGTTCTTGCACCTAAAGGCACTCCAGAAATTGCGATTAAAAAGTTAAACGCTGCTTTTAATAAAGCCCTAAGTAACCCAGATCTACGCGCAAGGTTTATTAAAATTGGTTATGAGCCTATTGGGGGACCTCCTGAAAAATTCTCAGAACTTATTAAAAATGAAACGATCAAATGGGGTCCCATTGTTAAAGAATCTGGCCTACAGCTAAATTAAACATATGATATTCATGAGTCAAAGCAGTATTACTGACTTAACGCTCTCTGATGAGTGGAGTAAGTGGTATGTAGAGCATTTGGAAATTATGCTTACGGTAAATGGTATCGATTCTGCTGAGCGATTTACAACTGACTCTCAGGGATGGCCATTTTCTTTAGCAATGTATAGCATTCGTTCTCCTGAGATATTTCAAGACCCTTATTATCTAAAAATTAGAGGTATGGGTTCATGGGCACCATTGATTGATAAAAATTACTATCAACGTAATTTGTTCTCAGGAAGGGAAGTTGCCCCTAAAGTATCAAAAGATGAAGTCTTGCTTGTCACGAATCAGAGTGCACCTATTTCTAGCTTGCTGGATCTTGAATGGGATTGGCTAAAGTCAGTTGGATTGGATCAAAGTACACCATACAGAGGAATCAAAGTAATTAAGTCGGAATCCTTGATGCAACTTGAGAACTTAACTAAAAATTCAAATATTGGTATTTATAAACCATCCTAATACCATCTTTGCTGGCCCAATGTTCTCTCACCTGCAGGAACTGCACCTTCAGCAATATTTTCTACAAACATCTCATCTCCTTAATATATTTATTTTTTTTCGTTTTGAAATAAGCGATCTAGTGCGCTTTCATATGAATGATAGTTTATTGAAGCGTATAACTCTTCACGTGTTTGCATTGTGTGAAGTACTTCTTGCTGAGTTCCATTCTTACGAATTGAAGCATAGACATTTTCTGCTGCCTTGTTCATGGCTCGGAAAGCAGATAGGGGGTATAGAGCAATTGCTACATTAACACTCTTCAGCTCTTCTAGTGTAAACATTGGGGTTGATCCAAACTCTGTAATGTTGGCGAGGACAGGTACTTTTGTTTGTTGGACAAATGCTTGATATTGATCTAATTGTGTAACAGCTTCTGGAAAAATCATATCTGCGCCTGCTTCTACACATTGTAAGGCTCGATCAATTGCAGCGTTGAGACCTTCCACAGCAAGAGCATCAGTTCTAGCCATCACTACAAAATTTTCATCTGTTCGCGCATCAACCGCAGCCTTAATTCGATCGACCATTTCTTGAACGCTTACGATTTCTTTATTTGGGCGATGTCCGCATCGTTTTGCACCAACTTGATCTTCCATATGAACTGCAGCTACGCCAGCACGTTCCATTGACTTGATTGTTCTGGCCACATTAAAAGCTGAAGCCCCAAAGCCTGTATCAATATCTACTAATAGTGGTAATGAGCACACATCCGTGATACGCCTTGCATCTGTAAGGACATCTTCTAAATTAGAAATACCTAGATCAGGTAAACCTAAAGAGCCAGCAGAAACTCCCCCGCCAGATAGATAAATAGCTTTATATCCAGCACGTTTAGCTAATAACGCATGATTAGCATTAATTGCACCGATTACTTGTAAAGGACTTTCCTCTTTAATTGCTGATCGAAATGCCTGACCTGGCGATACACTGCTCATCAAATCTCCTTATATGAATTTTTATCATATTAACATTAGCAAAAGCGCACAAGTGAGAATATTGATTGGTTTTTGAAGCATATAATCTTCATCATTGTAATGAGCAAAAGATATTAAATTGACGCCAATGAGCTATAAACTAATTTCATCCAAGTCTTTCATCGTTTGCTGGCTTTTATGTAGTTTTTCTTTTGGCAATTTGGCTTATGGAGCAATTTACCCAACCAAACCTATTCGTCTGGTTGTTCCATTTGCCCCGGGTGGAGGAAATGACTCTGTTGCAAGAGTGGTTGCTGCTAAATTAACTGAAAAATTAGGTCAACAGGTCTTTATTGATAACAAACCAGGAGCAGGGGGGAGTTTAGGAGCGGATTTTTCAGCTAAATCTATTGCAGACGGTTATACATTATTTTTAGGGGGTATAGGCAGTCTTGCGATTAATCCTTCTATGAATAAAAGTCTGCCTTATAACCCAATAAGAGATTTTGAGCCCATCATACTTCTCGCAGAGGCACCACTGGTGGTGGTTGTTAATCCAAAGTTACCAGTCAACTCAATACAACAATTAAATGATTATTTAAAAGCACATCCTAATGAAGTTAACTATGCATCTAATGGGAATGGGAGTTCAGCACAATTAGCTGCAATGATGTTTGAGTCCATGGCGAAAGTTCAGATGGTACATGTTCCTTATAAAGGTTTGAGCCCTGCAATGACAGATCTTTTATCTGGACAAGTCCAGTTAATGTTTAGTAGCATCGTAGCTATTACTCAAATGGTGAATACTCAACGATTGAAAGCTATTGCTGTTACCAGTAAAAAACGTAGTTCTTTATTTCCACAATTACCAACCCTCATTGAATCTGGTTATCCTGAATATTCAACGGGATCTTGGTATGGACTTTTAGCACCAGCAGGAACTGATCCAGAAATTATTTCAAAAATTAATCAAGCTGCTGAAAAAGTTTTAAAAGATCCTTCGGTAAGGGAACAATTAGTAAAAGAAGGGGCTGACCCGATTGGTGGAAGCCCTCAAGAATTTAAAAAATTTATACAGTATGAACTTGATAAAACGAATCGTATATTGAATCAACAAAAAATCATTTCTCAATGAAAGTGTAATTATGTCTGAACCTACAACCAATAACATTTACTCTGCTGCTGTTGCCCAATTTGTATCTAACATCAAGTATGAGGATGTTCCAACTCAAGTGATGGAAAGATTAAAATTATTAATCCTTGATTCGATTGGATGTGGCTTGTATGGTACGAACTTAGAATGGAGTCAAATTCTAAGGAATACGCTTTTAGCTGTTGATCAAAGCTCCAATCAGAACTTAATTTGGGGAACCAATCAACGCTTATCCTCACCGCATGCAGCATTAATTAACGGTACCCAAATCCAAGGTTTTGAATTAGATGATGTTCATCGTCAGGGTGTGATGCATGTAGGGGCAGTTGTATTACCAAGTTTGTTGTCTATTGCTGAATCTAAAAGAAACATGAATGGTAAGGAGTTCTTAGCAAGCGCTATTGCTGGATATGAAGTTGGTCCACGTGTTGGTTTGTGTATGGGGCCAGAGCATATTGCTCAGGGGTGGCACTCAGGTGCTACGCTGGGTGTGTTCTCATCTGCTGCATCATGTGCACGTGCTCTTTCGCTTGACCCGTTGAAAACACTTCATGCATTAGGGATTGCCGGAACGCAAGCATCAGGTTTGATGGCTGCTCAATATGGGGCAATGGTTAAGCGTATGCATGCAGGGCGAGCATCACAAAGTGGTTTATATGGTGCATTGCTGGCACAAAATCAATTTACCGGTATTGAGAATGTCTTTGAATCTGAGTATGGAGGATTTTGTTCTACTCTATCTCGTTCACAAGATCGTTTTGATTTAACACAACTTAATAATGGCTTTGGAGAAAAATGGCAAACCATGGGAGTTGCTCTAAAGTTTTATTCTTGCGTTGGTAGTAACCACACAACACTTGATGGTCTTCGCAAATTACGTGAGGCTAGACCTTTTACATTGGAAGAAGTTGAAGAGATTCATGTTAGTGGCTCTCAAGTGACGATGGATCACGTTGGCTGGACTTATGTTCCTAATGGTTTAACATCTGCCCAGCTCAATTTAAGTTATTGTGTTGCAACGCTTCTCATTGAAGGTGAGTGTTTTGTTGATCAATTTACTGAAGCCATGGTCAACAATCCTGAGAGGATTGCTTTAGCTAAAAAAGTGTATGTTCATCATGATGAAGCCATTACTGCTAAAGGTTCGCAGTTTAGACACATGGTGCATGTTCAAGTCAAATTAAAGAATCAAGAAACATTAGATATTACGGTAGAGGCACCAAGAGGGAGTGAGCATCATTTCGCAAGTGCCGAAGATATTATTCATAAATTTAATATCCTTGCTTCTAAAACTCTTCCTCAACATCAAATCGATCAATTAGTCGAATCCATATTGAATCTTGAGAAACTTGATGATGCTGGAAGCATTGTTGACTTAATGGAAGTTGCTTAATCTTCTTTAATATGCGCTTTGATGACGATGGGTTCAAGACGTCCTTTTTCTTCCGAGAGAAACTTTACAAAATCTGCTCTGGATCCAGGAGATGGCTCGATGCCTTGGGGTATCAAACGATCTTGAATTTCTTTTGTTTTTAAACCAGCGTTAATTGCTTGATTCAATTTTTCAAGAATGTCATCCGGGGTTCCCTTTGGTGCATATAAACCAGCCCAATGACCAATAAAGACTTGAGGATACCCAAGTTCTTTGAGGGTGGGAACATTTGGTAAAGCCGCAATTCTTTTATTCCAGGTTGAAGCAATCGGCTTTAATTTATTACCTTGAATTTGAGGCAAAACCACAGGGCTAGCCTCAGAAGTAGCATCTACTTGATTCGATATAACAGCCAACATTCCTTCTGATCCACTCTTGTAGGGAATGATTTCATATTTGCCACCAGTATTAATTTTCAGCATTTCGGCAACAAAATGTGGGGTACTACCTGTACCAGCGGTAGAAAAATTGAGGCCTTTTCCTTCTTTGGAAAGAGCTAAAAATTCTTTAAATGTGTTCACTTTTGATTGTGCAGAAACCACAATAATTGAAGGACTGTAAGCCAAAAAAGCAACCGGAACCAAATCAGAATCTTTGTAGGGCATTGATGATTTAATCATCGAATTTGTTAAAGTTCCACTTGCGCCAACGAAAAAGGTATATCCATCATTTACACTTTTAGCTACGTAGTCAGCTCCTAATACTGAGCCAGCACCTGGTTTATTTTCAACAATAATTGATTGACCTAATTCTTTTGATGCTGATTGAGCTGCAGCTCTTGCTACTAGGTCATTTGCGCCACCGGGACCAAAGCCAACTACGAAACGGATTGGACGGTTTGGCCATGGGTCAGCTGCCAAAACAATATTTGAAATTAAAGTAAGAAAAGTGATTAAAGAAATGCTTTTTATGAATTTCATCAGAGAGCCTTTTTTAACTTAAAAAGTGTTTTATGGAGAGCTTGCTTTGGAATTAAGTATATCCCTAGTAGATTCTATTCTGATATTTTGAATCACATTAATTCTTTTGGAATGGGGGGTAAAACAGAAAAATGCTAACTTTTTATAAATTGTATTCTTGTCCTTAGACAGGCAATTTTTAGATAAAGTTGGTTAAAGTTTAATAGTAGTTATATTTTTTACCGCTGCGATTACGATTATTTAATTCAAAATTATCTAATTCATAATCATAACTAGATGATGAGGACGAGTGTCTTTTGGTATCTTTTTGTTTTGATTTTTCATTACTGATTGGTGGATTTTTTAGAGTTAAATCAGCATTTATTTTTTCTTGTGTTTTAAGTTGTTTATTTAAATTACGACACTGCAATTCCTGCGCAATTAGAATAACAACACCACCTACGTCAATCATTTCAATCATAATAATTCCATTAAATTATATATTTAGACGTACTTCTTAAAGTTAATTCTAATGTATCTTTCATTACAAGCTGTGTCAAACTATAGTGTTAAAAACAACGTTAAAAGATTTATTTGTAAAAATGCTACTTGCTCTTGCGAAGTAGGGTAAAAGTTAAACCCTAAAAAGTTAGCAGGTTAATATAAAACTTATGGTTAATAATGCATTTCAATAAAGTACTTTTGGGAACATAAGCTAATCGAGTGGAGTCTAGATAAGATTTACACTCTGATTAATTTTTAATCTAAAAAGTTAAACAACTGTTTAGTCGTTATCTTTATTAACGGCGAAGAAAATAAAAACTTTAGATAATTAGAGATAAATTTTTGAATTCAAAAGGATTTTGGTTTAAAAATTAGAAGCGTGCTCATAGAAAGTGCGCAATTTTTTTTCACTTTTCAAGCTTTGGAAGCTTGATAGCGTTGCTTGACCACTTGATGACGACATCAGGATCTACGGTAAGTAAAGCTGATTTTTTGCCAGGATAATCAATCCGACTTAATAAATCACGGATTAGATTGAGATGTGCTAACTTTTTATTATTGGCGCGAATCACAGTCCAAGGAGCTGAGGAGTGATTGGTGCTTAACAACATTTTGTCTCTATATTTACTATAAGAGGCCCATTTTTGTTGAGCTATTTCATCAATTGGGCTTAATTTCCATTGTTTTAGAGGGTCGGTTTTTCTATCTTCAAAGCGAAGCTCTTGTTCCTTTTTTGAGATATCTAAATAGTATTTGAGAATAGTAAGACCATCATCCACCAAGATATCCTCAAATGTATTCACAGTTTTCATGAATCTGGCATATTGAATCTTGTCGCAAAATCCCATGACGGGTTCTACTCCGGCTCGGTTATACCAACTGCGATTAAAGCAAACTATTTCTCCAGCGGTTGGTAAATGACTTATGTAGCGCTGAAAATACCATTCACCCAGTTCTTGTTCTGAAGGTTTGCTCAGAGCTACTACATGGGTATCTCTTGGACTTAAGTGTTCAACGATACGTTTGATGCAGCCATCTTTCCCTGCTGCGTCTCTTCCTTCAAAAATAATTAAGAGACGGTCTCGATTACTAATCACATGCTTTTGAAGTTTCACGAGCTCAACCTGAAGCTGCAGAAGTATGTCTTCATATTCCAGTTTTTTGCTAGTGGAACCCATGATTTACCTATCTAAACAATAAAAGTATTTGAAGAATGCTGTTGATCAAGCCAGGGATAAATTCTCCTTATGCAGAGGGAAGTTTCTGATTGGCCTTCCTAATGCCTTAGATATTGCATTGACGACTGCTGGACCGACAACACAGATTGTTGGTTCACCTACGCCACCCCAAAAGTCATAGCTTGGAACAAGAACTGATTCAACTTTAGGAACTGAAGCCAAGCGTAACGGTGCATATGAATCAAAGTTAGTTTGTTTAACTCGGCCATTTTCAATCAAAATTTCCTGATTAAAGATAGCACCTAATGCCATCACAACTGACCCTTCAATTTGCTCTTTGACCAACCACGGATTAACAACGTGACCTGAGTTTAAGGCAAACACTAAGCGATTAATGTGAACAATATTTCCTTTTACAGATACTTCTGCAACACATGCTGAGTAGCTTCCATAACCCATGAATTGTGCAATCCCACGATGAGAACCTACTGGTGTTGGTTTATCCCAATTCGCTTTTTTTGCTGCAGCGTTAAGAACTCCAAGGTGTTTCGGAAACTTTTGCATCATTGCTTGGCGATAGGCGAGGGGGTCTTTTCCCGCAGCTTTAGCACACTCATCAATAAAGCATTCTAAGAAAATAGCATTTTGATTGGTATTAACTCCACGCCAGTGTCCAACAGGGACATGGGTGTTTTTCATTACATATTCCGTCAAGAGATTAGGGAAGGAGTATCCCATTTGAGCGTCATCTGGTTCAGCGTAGAGTCCTTGCATCTGGAAGACATCTTTATTGTCTTTAAGCGCCATTGGAAAAAGAGTTGCTCGGATTGATGGGCCTGCTACCTTAATATGCATACCAGTAATGTTTCCATTAGCATCCATTCCAGCAGACATTTTTACCACAGCAAGCGGGTGATAGAAGTCATGGGTCATATCTTCTTCACGGCTCCACATCATTTTGACTGGCACTCCAGGAAATTGTTTAGCAATTAGAGTTGCTGTGCGAACAAAGTCTTGAGATGCTGCTCTTCTTCCAAGTCCCGTTCCTGCGTCTAATTTGTATAGTTCGCATTTTTCGAGTGGCAAGCCTGCTGTTTCAGATAATGCTGCAAATGAACCTTCTCCAGTTTGGGTTGGTACCCAAGCTTCAGCACGATCAGCTGTAATACGCACAGTTGCATTCATTGGCTCCATTGTGGCGTGTGCTTGATATGGTGTGAAATAAACAGCTTCCATTTTCTTTGGAGCATTTTGAATAGTACCTAGGGCATCACCTTCTTTGCGAAGCGCAAAATCTCCAGTTTCATTCAAGCTATTCAACATCATCTGATCGATGTCTTTTGAAGAAACTCCTGCACCTTTACCTTCATCCCAAACAATAGGGAGAGCTTCTAGGGCAGTCTTAGCACGCCACCAAGTATCAGCCACAACGGCAACTGTTCCATCATTAACTTTGACAACACCTTTTACACCACGTAAGTTTTTAACTTTAGATTCGTCATAGCTAACAATCTTTCCACCAAAGACTGGACAGGCTTTTACGGCGGCGCAAAGCATACCTGGTAATTGAAGGTCTACGCCGTATACTTTAGTTCCATTTACTTTGTCAGAAGTATCTATTCGGGAGAGCGGTTTACCTGCAACTTTCCAAGTTCTAGGATCTTTGAGGGTAATAGACTTTGGATCAGGTGGAGTTACTTTTGCAGCAGCCTCAGACACTTTGCCATAGGTTGTTTTTTTACCGGATTTAGCGTGGCTAATAACGCCTTTATTAACAGTTAACTCGCTGACAGGAACATTCCATTCATTCGCAGCTGCTTGCATTAACATCATTCTTGCAGCAGCAGCGCCACGACGCACATAATCTTCTGAGATTCTGATGCCACGGCTACCAAATGTGCCCATCTCACCCCAAACGCGTTTACGAGCCACGCTTTGACCTGGGGTTGGGGATTCGGTGATGACTTTTTTCCAATCACATTCAAGCTCTTCAGCAACTAACTGAGCAAGTCCAGTTCTTGTGCCTTGCCCCATTTCCGATCTAACAAAACGGATGATGACTGTTTCATCTGGTTTGATATTGACCCAGGCATTCACTTCAGGATCTGTAGCATTCATAATACTATTTTGGTTATAGGCTGGATTCTTTTGGGCTAATGCATCCATTGGAACGGAGCCAAGACCTAGCATTAAGCCACCACCTAAAACTGACGTATCAATAATAAAACGACGACGTCCAGCGTTCTCAATTTGTGT
>Ga0214170_1000259_pt1 | contig 21127 bp, 19 predicted proteins | sample TroBogEpilimnion_2_FD_153008 | JGI IMG/M metagenome (GOLD analysis project Ga0214170, IMG submission 153008) | Freshwater microbial communities from Trout Bog Lake, WI - 27JUN2007 epilimnion | ecosystem: Environmental > Aquatic > Freshwater > Lake > Epilimnion/Euphotic zone | place: Trout Bog... | reverse complement strand
TCGCTTCAATTCGCGAAGTGCGCAACCAATGAGATGAAGATCATTAGCAGCACCGGCATCATTGCCTTCGACCAAATGTTCTTGAACACAGTCGCGCATGCATTCGATCGTCTTCTCATACTCTTTCGATGAGTACCACCATTCACCGAGTTGGCAGGCAAGATCGATCGCCATTGGTGACTTGGATTCGCGTAAGAGATCGACTGCTTTGCTCATCGCATCAGCAGCTTCATTCATTCGCTTTAATTGATTGAGGTTGTACCCAATTGCCGAGTAAGCCTGAGCTAATCCATCATTTGATGCAACGGGATCGAGTTCGGCGTAGATATCGCGCGCAGTCTCAGCGAGCGCAAGTGCTTCGTCATATTGCCCACGGGCATAGATGCGTGCACTTAATTCGTAAAAGGTATTGGCGCGTTCAATCCCGGTGACCTCGGGGATTCGCTCCCAGAGCATCTCTTCGGTGAGAATGTCGTCTTGGCCTAGATCGTCATCGTCATCACTCATAGTGCTAGCCCTCCTGATCGAACTGGTTGCTAACGGGGATAGTGGAACATTAGTACCGCAAGCCTGCCTCGGCAGAAGAAACGCTGGCAAGTAAGATGGGGCCATGCCTACACCCGAGCGCCCCGAAGGGTCAGTTAGCCGTCGCACCATGCTCAGCCTAGGAGTTTTGGCTGGCGCCTCCACCCTCTTAGGAGCCCTTCCTGGGATTGCCAACGCCGCCTCCCCTGATATTTCTCACGGCTCTCGCTCACTCCCTCAGGTCGCACTCACCTTCCATGGTGCTGGCGATAAAGCAATGGCGCAGAAACTTCTAGCAATCCTCAAAAGCACCCAGACTCCAGTAACAGTCTTTGCAGTCGGCGCCTGGTTGAAAGCGGATTCATCGATTGCGAGTCAGATTCTTGCTGATGGTCATGACCTTGGAAACCACACAATGAATCATCTACAGAGCAAGACGCTTAGCGCAGCAAAGTTGGATTCCGAGATCTCTGGGTGTGCCAAAGAGTTGGTCTCCCTAATAGGCAATCACGGAAAGTTCTTCCGCCCTTCGGGCACGCAATATTCCACGCCATTGATTCGCAAGACCGCACTTAAGTATGGCTACAAGAAATGTATCTCCTACGACGTTGACTCTCACGATTACCAGGACGTTGGAAAAGCTGCAGTCATTAAGAATGTAATGAGTACCGTAAAGAACGGCAGCATCGTCAGTCTGCACTTCGGCCATCAAGATACGATCGATGCACTTCCAGCGTTGATCACGCAGTTGCATGCCAAGGGATTAAAGCCGGTCACACTCTCAACGATGTTAGGCACAATCTGATGAAGAAGTTCTTCACCTCTTTACTCACGGTTCTGGTCGCTCTTCCATTAATGACGATAAGTGCCAGCGCAGCCACACCGCTTGCGGGTATGCCACCTGTGCTTGATCAGAATGATATCTACGCTGCTGATCGACCTAATCAACTTTCTCCGGTTGTGGCGAACTTCCCTGAGCGCGTCTACGTTCCAAACCATACGTCAAATACCCTCACCGAGATCGATCCGAAGACCTTCAAGATTATTCGCACCATCAAGATGAAGGCGGGGCCGCAGCACGTTGTTCCATCGTGGGATTTAAAGACGCTGTGGGTCAATAACAACGAAGGTAATTACCTCACTCCGATCGACCCAATGACCGGCCTTGCAGGTACTCCGGTCTATGTTCATGATCCTTACAACCTGTACTTCACTCCAAATGGTAAATATGCGATCGTGATGGCTGAAGCAGATAAAGAATTAGTCTTCCGCGATCCACACACTATGGCGATCAAGAAGATCGTGAAAGTTCCATGCGCTGGTGTCAACCACGCGGATTGGACGAAAGATGGCAATTACTTCTTAGTCAGTTGTGAATTTAGTGGAAAGCTCTTGTGGGTCAACACTGCGAAGATGTCGATTGCAAAGGTCTTTACCTTGCCAAAGGTTATGGGTGGCTCGACCATGCCACAGGATGTAAAGATCTCACCTGATGGGTCGACCTTTTATATCGCCGACATGATGGCCGACGGCGTCTGGGTAATGAAGACCGATGCAATTGGAAAGTTCTCGCTGATTAAGACCGGTAATGCTGCGCATGGACTTTATGTCACTCGAGATTCGAAGACTTTACTTATTACCAATCGCGGTGAAGGTTCGGTCTCGGTTCTTCGCTTTAGCGATAATGCTTTGATCGCCAAATGGAAGATCCCTGGCGGAGGTAGCCCTGATATGGGCGGTATCTCTGCCGACGGAACCCAGTTCTGGGTATCAGGTCGTTATAACAGCGAGGTCTATGTCTTCGACATTACTCATGGAAAATATCTGAAGACTATTAAGGTTGGTAAAGAACCACATGGTCTGGCGATCTACCCACAACCTGGAAGATATTCATTAGGTCATACGGGAGTATTTAGATAATGAAGCCAATGAAAAGTCGCTTCGATATACCTCAATGGATTGGTCGCCTGGCCTTATGGCTAGGAGTGCTGAATGTTGTAGCTAATATCTTTAGACGTTTTCAACCGGTCGCTCATCGCGTCGATAAAGTTATACCGGGTCTCGTTAATTCGACCGCATTTTCAACTGCTCTCTTCACATCGCTCGTTTTGATTTTGGTTGCAAGTGGTTTGCGACGTCGCAAGCGCCGAGCATGGACTATTGCGGTTATTGTTCTGGCCTTTAATCTACTTTCAGATTTCTTCAGGTATCACTATCATCCGCTGCAGATCATTCCAAACGCAGTTTTGCTTGTGATTCTTTTGATTGTTCGCAACGAGTTCTACGCGATCTCTGATCCGGCGACCAAATTCCAACCTCTTTATGCATTCGCGATTCTTCTCTCCTTCACAATTATCTCTGCAATCATGATGCTCTACTTCCGCCACGGCCACGATATCGTCGGAAATCCAAGCTTTAAGAATATTTTTCTCACAGTAATTGAGGGAATGGTTGGTATATCCGGCCCTATTGAATTCATTAACCAGCGAGCTTCCGATGCGGTCGAGTTTAGCCTTGCGGCACTTGGCATCTTCACGATCGTCTTGCCGCTCTTCCTCTACTTCAGGCGAGTAAAGCCGCTACCAAAGATGAGCGATGAAGATATTGAGATCGTTCGAAAGCTCATTAGGCATGACGTTGATCAAGATTCACTCGGCTACTTTGCAACCCGTCGAGATAAGAGCGTGATCTGGGCGCCAAATAAGAAGGCTGGCATTGCATATCGCGTTGAAGCAGGTGTGATGTTGGCAAGCGGTGATCCCTTCGGTGAGTACAGCCTCTGGCCTGCTGCTATCGATGCATTCTTGGAGGAAGCAAAGCTGCACGCATGGACGCCGGCCGTAATGGGAGCGAGTGATCGCGGCGGTGAAGTGTGGGTCGAGCATGCAGGCATGACTGCATTCGATATTGGCGATGAAGCGATCATCAAAGTTAAAGATTTCACTCTTGAGGGCCGCCCAATGGCCAACGTCAGGCAGATGGTCAATCGAATTGGGCGCAAGGGTTATGTTGCAAAGACAACAAAATGGTCTGATCTTGATCTAAGCATTCGAGTTGAACTTCGTGGCCTTGCTAAGAAGTGGCGCTACGGAACTCCAGAACGTGGCTTCTCGATGTCCATGGATCGCTTTGGTGAAGATATCGATGGTGAAGCAATTATTACTATTGCAACATTGGGTGATGAGATCAAAGGTCTGCTCTACTTCGTCCCATGGTCACATGATGGAATCTCGCTCGATCGCATGCAGCGTGAACGCGGTACCGATCCTGGCGTCAATGAGCTTTTGATTGTTCAGACAGTTGAATGGGCTCGCGAGAATAAGATCGAGAGCATATCGCTTAACTTTGCCGCTTTCCGATCACTCTTTGAGCGCGCAGATAAAATTAGCGCAGGCCCTATTACTCGCGGATCACGTAACTTGATTCGATTCTTCTCTAACTTCTTCCAAGTTGAATCGCTCTATCGCTTCAATGCAAAGTTTGATCCCGAGTGGCAGACACGATACTTGGTCTACCCAAAGGCCACAGATATCGCCAAGATTGGTTGGGCGGCGATCAAGGCCGAACAATTTATCGGCAGCTTTAGAAAGAAAGCCGTTAAGGGGTAGTTGACGGGGCTGGCGTTGGTGCTGGGTTCTGCTGATTAATCCATTCGAAAGCGGTTGATACAAAGGGCTTCCAAACATTTGTGTTATGGCCGCCTATCGGAATCGGCACATATCGAATCGGAATTAAGCCACTTGCAGCGCTCATAAAGTTATTTGCGGCAAGGTTCGTGAACTTATCTTTCTTGCTAGCAATAATCATGAGGTGCACCGACGTAGGGACCTTCTTCAAGGTTGCGATCAGGTCATACTTGCCTTGTAAGAAGTTCTTCTCGCGCTTATTAATGCCAGCAGAGAATAAGGGCTTGAAGTAGCCAGCGAGAGAGACGGCGCTGTTATATAAATCTGGATGGCGAATAGCGACTTCGGCTGCGCACCAGCCACCAGTTGAGTAGCCGAATGAGGACCATGGCCGGTTATCGATACCGATAAATTTTGTGGCAAATGCCTTCATATCGTGGGTGAGCCAAGTTTCAACTTGTGCGCCACCAACAAAGTTGAGACATTCGGTATCAACACCTGGTGAGACATTGATTGCCGGAATGATCGCGATGGTGTTCTGGACCGCTCCAGAGTTCTCTAAGTTTTCGAGTGTGGTAATTCCCGCCATGCTGCCAATCCAGGTCTGTGGAACTCCGGGATAGCCAGGGAAGAGTTCGACTACTTGGTAATCACTTCCGACCGATGGTGAAGCCGGGTTAGCCTCCATCTGCGCTGCAATCTTTGGCGGAAGAACCACGTAGACAACATCTGAAATCTTCGACTGCTCTCCTTTTATAACTTCGCGGAAGATCAAACTTCCACCCGCCGTCGTTTTTGCTTGCTTGATATCTTTTCCAGAAATCTGTGCAAGCAGGTCAGGGGCTACTGCAATTTTCGCAAGTTGATTCTTACTTCCAAAGAGGTCACCCCAGCTGGCGTAGAACTGGCCATTGCGGTTGATGGTGATACCCGTTGAAGCGAGCGCAAAGATCTGAATGAAGATGATGATGCTGACGCGAGCAAAGATATGACGGAGCTTCTTCGAGACAAGCTTGTGCCAGAAGAAGACTGTGAGCACGATCGCGAGAGCAGTCACGGCCCAGAAGAGGATCTCTGTGCTGAGACTAGAGAGAAGAAGCACGTCGAACCTTTCGCACTGGAGACCTTTTGTATGGGCGATATGCCCGTTATGAGGCTAACTCTAACTTATGGGGGTTGCCCAAAAGGCGGGTATCATTACTCCACGTGCGTTTCATAACTAGCCCGTCCTTTGACCTCACCTACGAGGATGTCTTCCTCGCCCCAAGTCGATCTGAAATATCTAGTCGAATGGATGTTGATCTCTCCACGACTGATGGAACCGGCACCACTATCCCACTCGTCGTTTCAAATATGACCGCAATCTCTGGCCGACGTATGGCCGAGACGATCGCCCGTCGTGGTGGTATCGCAGTGATTCCACAAGATATTCCACTCGAGATCGTCGCTGATGTCATCTCCTGGGTGAAGGCACGACATACCTTCTTCGATACACCAGTCACTCTTGCTCCAACTGACACGGTTGCAGATGCTCTTGATCTCATCAATAAGCGAGCTCATGGTGCGCTCATCGTCGTTGAAGGAGATAAGCCAGTTGGCATTGTCACTGAGGCTGATTGTGAGCGCGTTGACCGCTTCACACAGCTTCAGCAAATTATGGCGACAGATTTGATCACAGTTGATGAAACGATCGAACCACGAGCAGCCTTCGAATTCTTAACTCTTCACCGACGCAAACTTGCTCCGGTTGTGAGTAGCAGTGGATCATTGGTTGGCATCCTGACAAAGACCGGTGCACTACGTGCCACGCTCTACACGCCAGCTCTTGATGCGAATGGAAAGTTGCGGATCGCGGCCGCAGTTGGAATCAATGGTGATGTCACAGCGAAAGCAAAGTTCTTAATCGAGGCTGGCGCAGATGTATTGGTCGTTGATACTGCACATGGCCATCAGGTCAAGATGATCGAAGCGATCAAATCTATCCGCGCACTCTCTCCTCGGGTACCGATCGTTGCAGGTAACGTTGTTACTGCTGCAGGTACTCGTGATCTCATCGAAGCCGGCGCTGACATTATTAAGGTTGGTGTTGGGCCAGGTGCGATGTGTACAACACGTATGCAGACCGGTGTGGGTCGTCCGCAATTCTCTGCAGTACTGGAGTGCGCCGCCGAAGCAGCGAAATTCGGTAAGCATGTCTGGGCAGATGGTGGAGTCCGCCACCCACGCGATGTCGCGCTAGCCCTTGCTGCTGGTGCTTCTCAGGTGATGATCGGATCGTGGTTTGCTGGGACGCTTGAATCTCCGAGTGATCTCAACCGCGATTCACATGGTCGTCTCTACAAAGAATCCTTTGGCATGGCATCTGCTCGCGCAGTTGCGGCGCGTACATCAAATGAAGGTGCCTTTGATCGTGCACGAAAAGCACTCTTTGAAGAAGGTATCTCCTCATCACGGATGTATATCAATCCAGCGCGCCCTGGCGTTGAAGATTTGGTGGATGAGATTATCTCTGGCGTGCGATCCAGTTGCACATATGCCGGCGCGAAGTCGATTCCAGATTTCTTCGAGAAGGCGATCGTCGGAATTCAATCATCATCGGGCTATGCCGAAGGTAAGCCACTTAACCAATCCTGGTAAGGGCCTTACTCGATCTCGCGCTTCGGATCGTTTGAGTCGTCGTACATCTCTTGTGGCTGCGAAAGCTTCCAATACATATAGATGATGAAGACGGCGAAGAAGGGCCATTCGGCAACGTAGACCCAGCTTCGGTGATTACCACCGAGTGCGCGATCTAATTCAAAGAAGGCCATGACTACGCAGAGCGGCACTCCCCATAAGACCCACTTGCGATGTGGATCGGGTTGCGGATCCGGCTCAGTGCTCATCTTCTGCCTCCGCTAATAATCGTTCGTTCTCAAACCAATCTCGTGCGGCTAAGACTATCCATATTGAATCGATCAACATTCCCATCGCCCACATAATGGCACCACCAGTATGTTGATCGGTGAGCCCCATCGACATTGAACGCGAATCTGGCAAGGCGTGTAAGACCCGATTCCCGGAATAGAGGAAGAACCCGGTCATCGTCTCGGGCAACATCATTGCAAAGAGTGAGATGACGCGCTTTGAGTAGGAGACCGGGAAGGGTTGAGGGTTACCTTCCATCACGGGGTAGTAATAGATAAGACCGCCGAGCAAGAAGATGATCAATTCAAGGCAGTGAATATTGGGGTTACGCATTCCGGCATTAGCCAGCGGTGAAAAATGAGTCAGAATCAAAACGGTGAGAAAGATGCCGAAGCCGACTTCAGCTTTAAAGAGTTGGCGAAAAAGTTTCTTCTGAACAAGGTATGAAGCGATACGTCCCGGCCGCGACTCTGATGCTGCGAGAAAGAGCTTGAAGGGTGACCCAAGGATGATGAGCGGGGAGATCAGCATCATGATCGAGATGTGCTGAATCATGTGGACCCAGAAGATAGTGACTGCCTTGTGGGGAACTGGACCGACGAGCATGAGTGCTAGCACTCCCATGCCAGAATAAAAAAGTATCTGTCGGACCTTGCTCACGCTTCTTTGTGCCTGATTAGCGCGGTAGTACCAGAAGGCAACAGTGGCGAGGGTGACCCCAAAAGCAATATCCCATATTGGGTTTAGCTTCATGGTGCTCCTCTCTGTTGACTCTATACATTCTCACAGAAATATTTTTATATTTTTAGCAGAAGTGCTACACCTCAGCCAGAGATGAGCGTACCCTCACTACAAGTAATTTCTCACGGATAGTTCACCCAACTTTGAGTGATCCTGGCCGTGACCAGAATGCACGAGAAAGAAGGAATGGTGGAGACCGCCACACACGATGAAGTGTCGAGGGGTAAGCCCCTCGTTAGTGCAATTGCATTTCTACTCTTTGGAGTAGCTGTAGTTGCTGGAGTTGGATTTACGCTCCATTCGGTTTCAAAGGATTCGCAGAAGAAGATGTATGCGACAGTAAACGGGACAGCGACAGTTGATGGGAAAGTTCTTCCACATGCCTTCATTAATGAGAGCGTTTGGCCGGACGATCAGACCGCCCGAGACAATGGCGTGAACCGAACAAATACTCATCCGTGGCCCTTCTACACCGAAGAACATCTGGTGCTACCAGCTCACTCACTTGTGACAATGACATTGAAGGTCTACGACAGTGGTGAGCACCTCAATACCAATTACTTTGCAAAGGTTGTGGGCACTGTCGGTGGCGCAATGACTGTGGATGGCCAACCGGTCTCCTCGCTTCTACCCACCGAAGTCCAACACACATTTACACTCCATGGCCTTCCAACATCATCTCAAGACCCACTCTTCGTGAATGTTCCACTCCCTCGCGTCCAAGCTGACGACAAAGGAAATAACATCCCAACACATGACCCAGGGACAAAGAACATGGGACATACCGTTGTCTTCTCCTTCGTCACCGGCAGCGCTGGTGAATATGTCTGGAACTGCGAATATCCATGCGGCGATGGCACATATGCCAAGTTCGGCGCTGTTATGGGACAGAACGGATATATGTCAGGAAAGGTGAGTGTCGTAAATGGCTGATCACAGCAACGAAGTTCTCGCCCCTACACCCGGTGAGCGACTAACGAATTTCTTTAAGCGTAAGGATGTCTCTCGGACAACCGTGCTCTTCTTCCTCTGGACCATCCTATTTATCCTCTTGGGACTCTTCTTCTATCCAAAGTGGATGCCAACGATCATGTCGAAAGAGATGAAGTCAGCTGAATCGATCATGATCTGGTTCACCGTTATTTCAGCGCCAATTGCAGGCATTGTGCTCGCTATTGCGACTAACTCCTTTATGAATATGCATCGCGGCGATACTCCTCCTGAGGATGGTCCGGCGATTCGCACTCACGGTCCGATCGTTGCGATTTGGACTATTGGTTCATTGGTCTTCGCCCTCGTCGCGATCGCATGGGGATTGATCGAGATCAATTCACAAGCTGTAGCTGCGGCATCCGATGCAAAGAGCGCGATAACCGTTGAAGTTACAGGGTCACAATGGCTCTGGACTTTTAACTATCCAGCACAAGGAATTGAGACACATGATCTCAATCTTCCAGTCGGAGTTCCGGTTATCTTCGATGTGAAGTCAGCCGATGTCAATCACTCATTCTGGCCAGTCCAGTTGGGCGTCAAAGTTGATGCGAACGCGCAGGTTACAACTGTTATTCATACAACGCCTACAAAGATCGGTGCGATTGATGTGAAGTGCGCAGAACTCTGCGGCCTCTATCACGCATATATGGAGACTAATGGCGAGGTGATGTCACAAGCTGACTTCAATGCCTGGGTCGTTGCACAAGGAGGACACACAGCATGAGCACTCTCGATAAGGTCCACTCAAGTTCACGACCAGTACCAAATCCAAAGCGGAGTTTGATCACTCGCTTACATATGGGAACTGGAGTTGTTGTCGGAGTTCTCTTCGCAGCGATTGCTTATTATCTTCTAAAGAATTCAGTACTGACCTACACCGATAAGGTGGCAGATCCACTTACACCTCATGACAACAACATAGTTCTGCTTGGCACTATGTTCGCGTGGTCCATTGGTTTCATGGTCGGCATAGGTGCATTCATTGGCCCATGGCGTTGGTTGATCGGTAAAGATCTCACCGATGAAGAGATTCTTTATATGGCTGGCGATGGCCAAGGAACTAAGCGTTACTTCAAATACTGCACCGACCATAAGGTCGTTGGAATTCAGTATTTAGTGGGCGTTATGACCCTCTTGGGCGTTGGCGGCACAATGGCGATGATGATTCGTACCAACTTGGCTCGCCCAGGTGGACATTTCGTTACAGCTACCGTCTACAACTCATTGGTCGGCCTCCACGGAATCACCATGATCATCGCGATGATCATCGTTGCTACTGGTCCATTTGGTAACTACATCATGCCAATCATGATCGGTGCCTATGACATGGCCTTCCCTCGCCTCAACGCGCTTTCTTGGTGGGTTCTCTTCACTGCGATCCCTGTGCTCTGTAGCGCATGGTTCCTCGGTGGAATCCCAACTGGTTGGACCGCTTACGCACCACTGAGTGTTCAAGCAGGAGCTGGCATGAATGCCTTCCTTGCAACCATCATCATCTTCGCAGTATCGACTGCTGTCGCTGGTATGAATATCACGACAACCGTTGTTGCGATGCGTACCAAGGGTATGAAGTGGAACCGAGTTCCGATCTTCGTTATTGGATCAACGATCTCTGTTGCACTCGCTATTCCTGCCTTCCCAACCTTTATGGTTGCGATGATCATGACCTCACTTGATCGCACATTTAATACCGGCTTCTTCGATGCCAACATGGGCGGAAGCGGATGGCTCTATGCCAACCTCTTCTGGATCATGGGCCATCCAGAGGTTTATGTTATTTTGATTCCAGGTGTTGCTGCGCTGATGGAGATCGCACCGGTCTTCGTAAGAAAGCCGCTCTTCTCTTATAACGCAGCGATCATGGGCTTTGCAGGAATCGCAGGTCTCTCTGTTCTGGTCTGGGCTCACCATATGTATATCGCTGGTTGGGCACCATCGCTTAACGGCGCATTTATGGTAACGACCGAGATGATCTCAATCCCTACGGGATTGCTCTTCTTGGTCTTGATCGGAACGTTGTGGCGCGGAAAGCCGTGGATGAAGCTCCCGATGCTCTCTGTCTTCGCATTTATCTGGGATTTCTTAATCGGTGGCATCACCGGTATCTACCTCTCGGATGTCCCTGCTGACGGCTACCTTCACGGATCTATGTTCGTAACCGCGCACTTCCACTTCACGCTAATGGGCGCAGCGCTCACTGGTGCGATTGGTGGACTTGCGTACTGGTATCCAAAGATGACTGGAAGAATGTTGAACGAGCGCGCTGGTTACATCTCCTTCTGGTTAGTCCAGATCGGTTTCAACGTTCTCTTCTTCGGAATGTTCATGGCTGGCGCAGAAGGTCAACCACGTCGCGTAATGGATTATGCAGCTATGTATAAGACCTCGAATCTCATCTCGACGATGGGTGCATATAGCGTCGGTATCGGAATGATCATTCTGCTCTGGGCTGTAATTCATTCATGGCGTCACGGCAAGGTCGCTCCTATGAATCCATGGGGAGCAAAGACGCTTGAATGGACGGTTCCTTATCCAGTTCCACTCACCAACTTTGATGAACTTCCAATCATCACAAGTGATCCATATGGCTACGGAAAGGGTAAGTAACTCATGAGCCACGACACAGAGTTCCACGTACACCACGATTCAGATTCAGCTGTTGGTCGTCGTGAACGACTTGGAGTACGTCTATTAATCGTCGCAGACGGGGCCTTCCTCTTCTCGATGATCTTTTCGTACTTCTATCTCCGCAATCTCAACACGAATGGCGGTTGGTTGCCAAAGGGCGTTAAGCACTTCTCCGTTGGATCAGCCTGGTCAGTTGCTATCCCATTTGTGATCGCGGCAATCGCACATCGGCTTGGTCAAGAGGATAAGCAGCGTCGTAACCTCACATCACTAGTGACACTCGCTGTCTTGCTTGTGGGTGGATACATAGAATGGCGTCAGATGGCACATATGCCGTTCTTGGTGACAGATGACGCTGGTGTTGTGAGCTTTAACGGCGCATATGCATCGAACTGGGTCTTGATGGCCGGTACTGGAATCTTCCATTACTTCCTCGGTGCCTTCATCGCACTGGGGATTTTGATTCGTAATCGCACCACAGATCTCCCGCATGAGCTCGATCTTTGGCGCCAGCGCACTGCACAGTCATGGTTCACATGGTGTGCCGTCGCGGCTTGCTTGACCGCGCTGACTCTCTCAGTAATTTAACGAGGCGCTAAAAAACCCCGCAACCATTTGGTTGCGGGGTTTTTTCGTGGAAGTAATTACTTCGTTGGCTTGGCCGATGGCTTAGCTGTTGGCTTCTTCACAATGACACTCTTAGTTGCTTTGGCAACCTTCTTTGTGCCTTCTTCTCCAGTACCTGAAGTCGCCTCCGACATCTCGTGAGTGGCAGTACCCTCTTTTCCTTTTGCAACTGTTGGCTTCTTAGAAGCGGCGATCGTTGGCTTTGCTTTTGGTGTCGCAGCTTGCGCTGTGGTGCCTAGGGCTAAGCCAAGTGCGAGTGATACTGTTCCGACTGTTACGAGTGTTTTATTCATGGCTCTATTGTAAAGGAGCTTTTCACCCGTATCATTAGTTTCACAGGAACTCAGGAAAGGCACAGAAAATGGCTAACAAAGAGCAGAAGAGCAACGCGAACACCAAGAAGGAGCCAAAGCTCTCTCTTAAAGAGAAGCGCGCTGCAAAGCAGGAGAAGAAGTCTTCAAAGGGTTAATTAACTCTCGATAAAGGTCAAAATCGCCGCTCCCACCTCGGGGGCGGCGATTTTTCTATTGCGCTAGGTGCTACTTTTGGGAGATGAGCAACGGATTACGGTGGGGCTTTTTAAGTGCGGGCGGCATCGCTGCGGCAGTCGCCGAAGATTTCCTGATTGCTGGATTAACGATCCAAGCAGTTGGAGCTAGAGATCTTGCTAAAGCCAACGAATTCGCAGATCGCTTCAAGATTCCCACTCGCCACCAGGGCTATGAAGCGCTGGTGAATGATCCTGAAGTTGATGTCATATACGTATCGACCATTCACCCATTCCATAAGCGCGATGCGCTCTTGGCTCTTAACGCCGGTAAGCACCTTCTCGTTGAGAAGCCTTTCACGATCAACGCAGGTGAGGCAGAGGAAGTTCGTGCCGTTGCTCAGGCGAAGGGACTCTTCGTTATGGAGGCGATGTGGACGCGCTTCCTGCCATCGATGGATGCGATCTTTAAGGTTATTAATTCAGGAGCACTCGGTGAGATTGAACTCTTCACTGCAGACCATAGCCAGGCGCTGACACACGTCCCGCGTCTCTTGCAACGCGATTTAGGTGGCGGAGCACTTCTCGATCTTGGGATCTATCCGGTCTCAATGGCGCATCGCCTCTTTGGAAAACCAGCAGCGATTACGGCAACGGCACGGCTCAATAACGAGAAGGTTGATGCAACAACCTCGATGATCTTCGAGTACGAAGGCGGCAAGCAGGCAACGATGACGACGTCTTTCTTGGGTGCGGGGCCAGTTACTGCCTCAATTGTTGGATCACTCGCCCGAATCGATATTGATGGCTCGTTCTACGCTCAAACGTCTTTCCGGGTCATCAATCATTCCGGTGAGATTGTGAAGAGCTACAACGAGAAGATCGAGGGTCAAGGCCGTCAGTACCAGGCAATGCATGTCGAGAAGTGCATCAACGAAGGCTTGGTCGAAAGCCCGGTAATGCCTTTACGTGAGAGCGTTGAAATTATGAAGGTGATGGATGACGTCCGTAGCAAGATTGGTGTCACCTACCCGACCGAGTAACAAAAAGGTTATCGGGATTGCAGGCCTTTCACTATAAGTAGCGAGTGGGGCTCAGTAATCTGAAACCATGAGAAACCTTCTGAATCGCAAAGTCCAGGCGCTCTTAGTACTTCTACTCGCTAGCGCCATGACTAATACCTTCTTAGCGCCAGTACGAGCCGCACTGCCTGACACAGTCCACCTCACCATTCACTACCAACGCACTGCCGCTGATTACACCGATTGGAACGTCTATCTCTGGCGAGACTTACCGGGGACTGCAAACGATAAAGAGGTGAGCGCTGCTGGCTTCCCATTCCAAAGTGAAGATGCCTTCGGTAAGGTAGCAAAGATTGATGTGACAGGAACAGCGGCATTTGATCAGATCGGCATCATCATTCGACGTGGCGCTTGGCTTGAAAAAGAGGGTTCGCTTGATCGATTCATTACTACCTTTGATAGTGCAGGTAATGCAGAAGTCTGGATCCGCCAGGGTGACGTGACAATCTATCCCGCACTGCCAACAACTGCGATTCCAACTAATCCTGCAGTTGAGCAGGCCCGAGTTTTTGACTCTCCAGAATTTGCTGCGAAGTACACGTACACAGGCAATGACTTGGGTAATACCTACTCATTGAAAGAGACCAAGTTTCGCGTCTGGGCTCCAACTGCTAGCAAGGTCTCACTGCTTACCTTTGCAACCCTTAACTCCAATGATGCCACAGAGAAACCTATGACTTCTGATGTTAATGGCACATGGGTCACGACGATGCCAGGTGACCTTAATGGAGTCGCTTACCAATACCGAGTCACGGTTGATGGAAATACTAATGATGCAGTCGATCCTTATGTTCGCGCCACCACAGTAAATGGCACAAAGGGTGTTGTGGTCGATCTCTCTAAGACCAATCCTGCTGGTTGGAATAACACCAAGCCGAAGTTCTCAGGTAACCCAACGGACGCCTCTGTCTATGAACTCCATGTTCGCGATCTCTCTATCGATCCCTCAAGTGGTGTTCCTGCTGCCCATCAAGGCAAGTACTTGGCATTCACGGATACAAAGACCTCCTATAAGGGCACCGCGACTGGAATTGCCCATATCAAGAGCCTGGGAGTAACCCATGTAGAACTATTGCCAATTTTTGACTTCCAATCAGTCAATGAGCTCCGGCCATCCTTTAACTGGGGCTATGACCCACAAAACTTTAACGTCCCCGAGGGCTCCTACTCATCTGATCCGATGAAACCAACAGCTCGTATCATTGAACTCAAGAGTGCGATTCAGTCCATGCACAGCCTTGGCCTTCGCGTCATCATGGATGTCGTCTATCACCATGTTTACGATGTTAGCTCCTATAGCGAGAACCTGATCGTGCCTGGCTACTTCTTCCGGACAGATTCCAGTGGAAACCTCACCAACGGCAGTGGTTGCGGAAACGATGTAGCAGATGAGCGCTCTATGGTTTCAAAGTTTGTAACAGATTCCTTTAAATACTGGGCCACTGAATACCATATGGATGGATTCCGCATTGATCAGATGGGTCAGATGAGTATCACTACCATCAATCAAGTGCGTAAAGATATGACAGCGATTGATCCAACTATTCTGATCTTTGGTGAAGGTTGGTATGGGCAGAGCTCACTCTCAAGTTCGAATGCTGCAACCCAGGAGAACATTCAGAAGGTTCCTGGCGTTGGCGCCTTCAATGATCAGATCCGCGATGGCATCAAGGGCTCAGTCTTCAATCTGACTGAGACTGGATTCGTCTCCGGTTCCTTCGGCAGGGCAAGTGATGTTCAATCAGGAATCATTGGACAGACGGCTTACGACAACACCCTTACAAATAATTGGACAACACTAAGCCCAGGGCAGTCGATCAACTATGTGGAGTCACACGATAACCAGACGATCTTCGACAAGCTTGGTTCAAGTGTCTTCAAGACGCCTGCTCCTACCCTTGTGAAGATGGATCAGATGGCGGCTGCAATTGTCTATCTCTCCCAGGGTGTGCCATTCATTCAAGCTGGGCAGGAGTTCTTGCGCTCAAAAAATGGCAATGGCAACAGCTACAACTCAGGTGATGATGTGAACTCCCTTAAGTGGAAGACCTTGCCTACGAATATGGCCACAAATAACTATTACAAAGGGCTAATAGCACTTCGTAACGCTCATCCGGCCTTCCGCATGAGTACTGCGGCTGCCATTAAATCCAACCTCTCATTCTTGCCAACTCTGCGAGGAGAGATTGCCTTCTCACTCGATGGTTCAAAGAGTGGTGATTCTTGGAATACGATCGTGGTTGCCTTCAATGCGACAGCGAAGAGTCAGTCGCTTGCACTTCCTTCATCAGGGAAGTGGAACGTGGTCGTCAGCGGTGGAGTTGCAGGCACCAAGACGTTATCTGTTGTTAATGGTGGCAAGGTCTCTCTCCCACCTCAGACAACGGTAGTTCTCGAGAAGTAATGAGTAGTGCGACCACTCACATGATCGAGTGGTCGCACTCATCTTCGTTACGTAAAGTCCAATTACCCATTAGGTGGGAGTACTCTCAAGAAGGTAGAGCCAGATTGACTCTATGAACGATTCTTAGAATCGAATGTGCAATCATGAGTACTACTATCGAATTATGGCGACCAAGTACATGCTTAATCTGTCAACAATCAGAGTGTATTTGTGTGAAAGAAGTAAAGTAACTTCACAACTACGAAAGGCTCCCGATGACCGAGCGTCAGAAGTTCAAGGTTCTTGAAGATTTCGACGGTTTCGAGCTTCGAGAGTACGACTCATGTGTGATCGCCGAAATCAGCGTGGCAGATGATTACAACGGAGCAACATCGAAGGCCTTCGGATCCCTCTTCCGATATATATCTGGCGGCAACCAGAAATCCGAGAGGATTGCGATGACCGCTCCGGTCATTTCATCTACCCACGAAACAATTGCTTCAAGGCAGTGGAACATCTCCTTTGTGATGCCAGCAGGGACAACTCTGGCTGACCTGCCGGTGCCACAGCAGTCACAGGTGACTTTGCGCGCGCTTGCCACGGAGAAGTGTTTAGCGCTCTCCTTCAGAGGCAGGGCCTCCGCCTCAGTCTGTGAGCGAAAAGAGGCTGATTTACGGGCCTTTGCAAGGGGTAAAGGGTACGAGCTGACGAGTGAGACCCGAATTTGCCGCTTTGATCCACCCTTTAAACCTGGATTTCTTCATTACAACGAGATCGTGATTCCTATCGCTTCGTAACTTGGATGGCGATGAAACGATCAGGGACTTGCGCGTATTGACCAGTGTGGAAGGCGATTTCCTCTTTGACGATCGCCCAGTCATAACCAGTATCGAGTAGGGCGTTGAGGAATACCTTCGCTTCAATCTCTGCAAGGTGATTGCCAAGGCAAGTGTGGGGGCCAAAGCCAAAACTTAAGTGAGGGTTTCGCTCTCGCTTAAAGGAATTCTCGAAAGGGTTCTCAAAGACTGTCTCATCAAAGTTTCCTGAAATAAAACTTACACCGACGTAGCGATCTACCGGGAGGTTGGCCGCTCCGGTCTCAGGGACGATTGTTCGCGCCATCTCAGGAAGTGGGGTGAAGAAGCGCAAGAACTCTTGCACCGCACCAACAATGAGTGATCGGTCGTTTCGTATTTCTTCAAGCTCTGCCGGATGAGTAGCTAGATACCAGACCATGCCAGTAATCAATTTAATGACGGTGTCACGGCCTCCGGCAAGTAAGACTCCAGCGATCCCTTTGAACTCGGTCGCCGAGATTACTTTGTTATCGATCTCCAATCTAGCAACATGGTGCCACACGTCATCGGCTTCAGAAGCAAAGGCTTCGGTATGGACCCGATCAATGTAGGCATGAAGAGTGGTGCCATCACGCTCTTCGCCTGTCGCCGTCCAGACGTCCGGACCCCACGCGATCCATTCAGCAACATCCTGGGGGCGATTATAGAGGACTCCTAAGTTCTGCATGACGATAGGGAGTGCAAGATCTGAGGTCACATCGAGGCCGGGGTGTGAGAAGTACTCGGTAATCAAAGTGGTCGCATTGCGATGGAAGTCAGGTACACACTTCTCAACAGTTGGTTTCACGAAGAATGGTGAGAGAGCAGATCGATAGAGGTGGTGACGAGGTGGGTCTATTTCAAGCGGAATCTGGCGATAATCGCGGACATCGGCATCACCTTGAAGATCAGATGAGTACTTTTCAGTATCTCGTAGAGCGGCCCGCACCGCTTTATGGCCGGTAATGGTCTCGGTCTTATTAGCCTTTACTGCCGCCATATTCTGAGCATAATTGGCATCTACACCTAGCGCAAGGAAGTCATATGGAGACCATCAGAGCTGTTGCAACATTTCCCTATATTGCGCCAGAGAATCTTGCAGAGTTTAAAGAGATCGCTTCAAAGATGTTATTAGTCATCAAAGAGCAGGAATCAATTCTTCGGTATGACCTATTCTTTAGCGTTGATAGCACGCAATGTGTTGCGGTTGAAGAGTTCACATCTCCTGCTGGAATCCTTGAGCATGTCGCGAAGAATCGTGATCTCCTCGATCAACTTACAGCTCTTGGTGGTGCAGTGAGTGGATCAGTCTTCCCAATGAATCAAGAGGGTGAAGCACTTGAAGTAATTCGATCTAGCTGGGACTCGAAGATGCATATCCATTTTGCAGGTAAGTAGTTCGCTCTCACCAATGAATCTAACTGCTCAAGAACTCTTCCCTGGCTTGATCGAGAGATTGCCACCAGATCGAGCGTTTCGGGTTAAGAACATTCTCGATCGCTTCTTTACTAAGACTCTTACGAGAACGGCGGATGGACTTCCTTTCATCATCACTGGGGATATCCCGGCAATGTGGTTGCGTGATAGCACCTGGCAGGTCGCACCATTCTTCTCATCCAAGCTTCCAGAGATCGCTGAACTTCTTGCCGATCTATCGCTTGCTCAACAAAAATATTTCTTAATAGATCCCTATGCCAACGCCTTTAACCCAACTGCTTCGGGGGCTTGTTGGGATAAGGACTTTCCGGTTCAGAGTCCATGGGTCTGGGAACGTAAATATGAATTGGATTCTTTGGCATCAGTCTTATTCCTAGCCCGAAAGGTGAAAGAGTGCTGGGGCATCACGCGGCAATATGAGAACGACTTTGCAGACGTACTAAGTCGCTTGATCGAATTGGCCCGGCGTGAACAACGCCATGACCCTGATTCCTACCTCTTTTATCGAGATAACGGGGTCCCGCACGACAGCCTCTCAAATGGCGGCAAGGGCGCACCCGTTGGGTATACCGGGATGGTCTACTCCGCATTCAGACCGAGTGATGATGCTTGCACCTACGGCTACCTCATCCCATCCAATCTCTTCTTTCTCAATGAGTTAAAGCTCTTACCTGTTGATCTTCGCCCTGATGACCTCATCGCTGAGATTGAAGATGGGATCGCACAATTTGCAACGAGCGACCAGGGCTATGCCTACGAAGTCGATGGGCTCGGTAACTCACTCTTTATTGATGATGCCAATATCCCATCGCTTCTCTCACTTCCCTATTTGGGTGTTTGCGCAGCAGATGACCCGATCTATCTCAAGACTCGAGCAAATATCCTCTCCTCAAAGAATCCGTATTTTTATGAGACTGAAGTTGCGACAGGAATTGGTTCACAGCACACACCGCGCGACCATATCTGGCCGATTGCAATTGCGGTTGAAGGTCTAACGCGAATCGATTCGGAATCGATTGATGACGTCCTGCAATCTCTTGAGGCGACAGATGCGGGTACTAAATATATGCACGAGTCATTCCACAAAGATGATCCCACGATCTTTACCCGTGAATGGTTCTCGTGGGCAGACGCGATGTACCTAGAGGTTATGCTAAAAGCCTATAAGAATTAGATAACTAATTACTTAACCGAACCTGCGAGCAGACCGCGTACGAAGTAACGCTGGAGCGAGAAGAAGACTACGAGTGGAACCGCAATCGTGATGAAGGCACCGGCGGTGAGAATCTCCCAGTGAGATCCCCATTGACCAACAAGTGAAGCGAGCTTCGCGTTGATTGGTGAGATCGTCTGTGTTCCAGCAGAGAATGTAAGTGCGACGAGAAGATCGTTCCAGACCCAGAGGAATTGGAAGATCGAGAATGCTGCGATCGCTGGAATTGAGAGCGGAAGAACAATCCGGCGGAAGACGGTGAAATGGTTTGCACCATCAACGTAAGCAGCCTCCATCAAGTCGCGAGGAAGCGATGAGATGAAGTTATGAAGAAGGTAGATCGCTAATGGCAGCGCAAACATAGTGTGAGGTAGCCAGATTCCCGCTAATTTTCCAGCGATCCCAAGGGCTGGAATCAGAGTGAAGTGGCCGATATGTGCGCCGCCGGTAAAGAGCTGAAGCAATGGAATGAGTGACATCTGAATCGGAACGATCTGCAAAGCAAAGATGCCAAAGAAAAGTGCATCACTTCCGCGGAATCGAATCCAGGCTAAGCAGTACGCGGCCATGGTAGCGATAACAACTGGGAAGATAACTGCTGGCAGAGTGATGGCAAGAGAGTTTAGGAAGTATGGAAGAACACCACCCACGTTTCCTGCATCACCTTTACCGAAGAGCACTGCATCATAATTGCTCAAGGTGAAGTGAGGGTGGGTGAAGATCTGCCACCAACCCGTAAGGAATACATCGTTCTTTGGTCGGAACGATGTCGCAAAAAGCCCAAAAGTAGGGATCGTCCAAAGAATCGTGATCGACCAGACAACTGCTGCTGCAAACTTGCTCGAAAAGAGCTTACGACCAGGGTTGTGGTCTGCAATCTTTGGGGTCTTCTTGCTCATGATGCTCATTAGGCAATCGACCTTTCTTTACGAAGATTTCGGATGTTGTAAGCGAGGATCGGCGTTACCATGACGAAGAGAATCACCGCGAGGGCTGATCCACGGCCGTTATCGAAGCGAACAAAGATTTGTGAGTACATCTCATTGGAAATAACGCTGGTGCTGAAGTTGCCACCGGTAACTGTGCGCACAATGTCGAAGAGCTTGAGTGATGTCACCACCATGGTTGCTAAGACCACGATAAATGTTGAGCGAACCATTGGGAAGGTCACTAATCTGAAGAGTTTCCAACCAGTTGCGCCATCTAGCGCTGAAGCTTCCATGATGTCAGCGGGAACACCCTTAATCGCGGCAGAGAGGATCACCATTGCAAAACCAGTCTCAACCCAGACAAAGATGACCATCAAAAGGAAGGTGTTGAGCGGTTGAACCAAGATCCAGTTGGGAGGGGTAAATCCAAGGGTTCGCGCGAGAGCGCTCAAAAGGCCGGTCTGTGGCTGGCTTGGCGGCGCGAAGTTATAGACGAACTGCCAAATAATCGATGCACCCACGAAAGAGATCGCCATTGGCATGAAGAGAAGGGATTTAGGCAGTGATTCACGCTTCATGCGGTTGAGCATGATTGCCAGGAAGAGACCAAGGGCAGTTGTTGCAAATGGCGTGATCAAAATCCAGAGGAGAGTATTGACGATGACTTTATGAATTTCAGGGTTATCAATGATCCACTGGTAATTCTTCATGCC
>Ga0214170_1000257_pt1 | contig 21325 bp, 37 predicted proteins | sample TroBogEpilimnion_2_FD_153008 | JGI IMG/M metagenome (GOLD analysis project Ga0214170, IMG submission 153008) | Freshwater microbial communities from Trout Bog Lake, WI - 27JUN2007 epilimnion | ecosystem: Environmental > Aquatic > Freshwater > Lake > Epilimnion/Euphotic zone | place: Trout Bog... | reverse complement strand
CAATCACACAAATGCTCGTATTCTCCAGTTGTGTAAACATTTTTATTTTTAATTTTATTTTTCTTTTTAACTTTCTTTGGTTCGCTAATGTTTAACCACTTCTTGAAAGGGTGCAGGTTCTCAGGATCTATGAGATACCACGTTTTTCTTGCAACATCCCATCGAGCACCAAGAGCTTTTGCTTTATCTTTTTCTTCGTAACTAACTTTTAAATCTATTCTCATATTGTCTTACCCACGGACTATCAACCAGAGGACTTTCTGATAACCACAAAGATTATTCACTTCATCTTTGCTAATGCTCTCGTTTATCTAGCTTACAAGTTACCTTGTTCAGTTTTTCACTACCCCGAAAAGATCTAGTCTCTAGGAGATACCTGCCTGATTCAGCACGTTTATCTGAGTCTGTCGCATTCACATTCTCAAGGGTCTGGTTGTCTAACCCCGATCAGCGTTGCGTACAAAACAAAAAAGCCGTTTAAAACTGTACCTTGGTGCAAACCAACAGGTTCCCCTATTGGCAAGATACAGACTTAAACGGCTTCAACTTATTGCTTTGCACGGCAACAGTTCGGATTATATCGACTTTAGAGCCCTTCTTAACTCCATCATTCTTTTTTTTACATCTTCAGGCATGGGCGCAGCGTTCTTGGTGTCGTTTTCTAGCTTATCTAGGACTGGATCTCTATAGTGAATATTGATCGTCACAGGGCTAGGAATCTCTGCTCCATCCCATCTTTCTTGGTTGATGTAGACCAAAGGAGCAGGAATAAAATCGCCGTTGCTTTTTTTCCACATATCTGTTGTTTTCATCCAGGTCAGATGCGCGTGAATCTGTTTCCATTGTTTGTCTAAAGCCTTCTTTTTCCATCTCTCTAGACACTTGGACTTACTGGCTTTTCGAGGAGAAGATGGCCAGAGAGCCCAAAACAAGTCAAAGCAGTTATCGTTTTCGTTCATAAGTAGCCTTTGCATGGTTCCAATAATCAATGTAAATCTTACGTTTCCTTCTTTGCTCTTCCGAATTCCACCAAGCCCAACTCTCAAAGTAGTTCTTCTTGGATTCGTACTCTACATTCCATTGTTTGTACTTAAAGTTCAAATCAGCACAGATATCTCTGTACTCATTTTCAGTAATTTTCATCAGACAAGATCCAGTAAAGAAAAAAAAGGGTGATCACAAAAGCAATTAATGCAGTTGCGAACACCAGCAATGTGAAATAAATAATCACTTGTCTTTATGGATAGGAGGAGGAACAAACCACTCAGGGCGTAGCTCTCTCAATTGATACAAGCGCAATTCTGGAATCTTTCCAGTTTTTGCCCACTTGTAAACGGCTGGAGGCTTTATCTTCAGTATTTGGCTGATTTGATAAAGTGTGGCTTTGGTTTTTAAGGTTTCAATGTTCATTCGGTTATAATAACTAAAAACCAATGAAATGTAAATAACCTAGTAAACTTTAGGGGAATAAGTTTAACTTGTTGACAATGTTTATTTAACTTTGATAGACTAACCTTACTTTAACAAAGGAGCTGATATGAAAGAAGTTGATTTTAAATCTTTGCAAGTTGAAGGTATTAACTACTCAGATTATCCTGATTTTTGTGATGCTTACATTTCTGGTGGTTATTTTGTAGATGGTGAACCCCTTGATGATGAAGCGATTGAAAAGTTAAATCAAGATAACGATGTTATTTACAGTGCGGTTGAGAAATACATTTACTAAGGATTTGATATGTTATTCAAAGCAGTAGCAAAGTATTTCCCTCCAGGCGCGATTCATTCAAAGCCTGTAGGGTTTGGTATGGGTGAGACATGGTTAACCGCTCTAATGGCTTGTGTAGAGGATTTAGACTATGTTGAAGAAGGTAAGCAGGAAGAGAAAGACAAGTATTGTGAGATTATCATTAATCTACACGATGAAGTAGCAAGAATTCCATTAAGTTGGTTAAGGAACTAAAAATGACTTTAAATGAATTGATTGAAATTGAAAGAGCGATGGTTAAGTTTCGTGATGCAGTGATCTTTAAATGCGACAAGATTCACTTGGTTAACGAAGAGATGTGTGAACTATCTCGGTGCATAGGGGCATTGCGTTATTCCAATGAAAAGATCTCTAAGTCTGTGGAGGTGAAAATTGACCCCGTATAAACTCGACAAAGTGTCAATTGGTAAACATTACACTCTTCCTAATCAACGAATTGATTTCACTTATGACGAGGAATTGATTCAAGATTTGTTGTTAAACAATCGCAGGGGTTTCAATATGGAAATGATTGCAACCCTGATTTACATTGTTTTGTTTTTTGCGTTAATCGTTGCATTTGTACTAAAGGATTGAAATGAGCATGTCAAAGAATTTTGTAGATTCCTACAAGGAGCACTCTCAATTTATTGAGTACTGTGGTCACTGTATGAATCCACGCGGTTATAAAAAAGAATGCTGCGAACATAAACTCTTTATTGAGTTTAATATGTTCTCAGATAAAGATCAACTAAGAATTATTGAACAAGAATATGCCAAGGCATTTGGAGAGAAACTGTGATTAAAGACTTACTTAAACTCAATGTTAATGAACATACAGAAAAGAAGGGTAACCTTACTTATCTATCATGGGCATGGGCATGGGATTTGGCACTTAAAGCAGACGAACAAGCGACATATAAAGTCGAGATGTTCGGGGATAAGTGCTACATGGATATTAACGGCACTGCGATGGTGTTTGTCACTGTCACCATTTTTGGTAAACCAATGACCTGCCAGCTCCCCGTGATGGACTTTAGAAACAAAGCCATTACTAACCCCGATGCCTTTGCGGTTAACACTGCAATCATGCGTTGTATGACCAAAGCGCTGTCCCTTCATGGCCTTGGCTTATACATTTACTCAGGCGAGGATCTGCCAGAGGAAGCGGTAACCAAGATCAAGCCTACCGATGGCGCTTTAGTAACTGAAAAACAAAAATCAATGTTGCATGATGTGGCCACTTCAATCAGGGACCATTTCGAGCAGGGGGACATCATAGGTGCAGTCGAAGAGGTGATGACTGTTACCGATGTAGAAGAGAAGACGTATCTCTGGAGTCTATTGGATTCTAAAATTCGTTCAGCAATCAAAAATCAACTTAAGGAATCAAAATGACTCAGTACGACAACACCAACTCAGGCACATTGTTTAAAAACGATAAAAAACAAAAGGATACTGACCCTGCTTACAAAGGCCAAATCAACGTTGAAGGCAAAGAATACTGGATGTCTTCATGGGTAAGGACTAGTAAGCAGGGCGCAAGCTTTATGAGTATTAAATTAACTCCTAAAGACCGCCAAAGCAGTGAGCCAACCCGTAAAGCTGCCGATCTTCCCGATGACGATTTACCCTTTTAAGGATTAATATGAAACCCAAATCAATGGCCGTATTGGATATGTGCATAGAAAATGGAATCGAATCTGGATGGAGGGCTTCACATAAGTATGACGAAGACCCTCCTGAAACAAGAATTAAAGAAGCCATCAGGGATGCTTTGACCTATCAATTTTATGAATGGTTTGACTTTGAAGGCAAAAATAATGACTGACGAAGAAATCATAAAGATGGCTAATCAAGCAAAGTTACCTCACGACTATGTTCGAGGTAAGCCAATGTGGTTAGATAAACTAGAAGAGTTTGCTAAGTTGGTAGCAGAAAAAGAACGTGAGGCGTGTGCTGAAATTTGTGATGGTTTTTACTTATCATGGATAGACATACAAGGTAGATATGAATTCATGGGTGAAGGAGCAAGCGAATGTGCTGGTGCAATCCGAGCAAGGGGACAAGAATGATTAATGAACTACCAACTGCATTTCCTTGGATGCATAAAGACATTACTTGTACAGGTATGACATTGCGTGACTACTTTGCGGCAAAGGCTATGCAAGCAATTATTGGCAGAGAAGACAATAGATTTACAACAACTCTTGAGTTTGTGGGTGGTAAGGCTTATCAATATGCAGATGCAATGATAAAAGAAAGGGGACAAGAATGACTGAAGAAGATGAAGAATTTGAACGTATTGCAAAGAAAAGACAATATTTAATTGATTACATCATGGAACCTCCATTGGTTTCTAAACAAAAAGAATGGGTGGGATTGACAAAAGATGATCGAGTTCTCATAAAGCATGATGCAAATTTCAATCAATTTATGACGGCAGGTGAATATGCAGATAGGGTTCAACAATTAACTGAAGCAAGATTAAAGGATTTAAACACATGACCGATGAAATTGATCCTACAAAAGCAATAGATTTTATTGCTAGAGAATCTAAAAACTATGCCCAGGCTTATTCCGATGCAAACCATCTTGAAAGATTCTTAAAAACCATTAAATCCCAGTTAATGAATGAAGAATCAGGAACCTTGGGGGCTAAAGAAGCTTATGCCTACTCTCATCCTAAGTACATAGAGATGCTAGATGCCCTTAAAACGGCCGAGAATCAACGCGAGCACCTCAAATATATGTTGGATGCTGCCAAGCTAAAGATTGAGGTTTGGAAAGTTTTAGAGTACAACAGACGGGTCGAAATAAAAAACCAAATGTAATGCACTCTAAAAACAAAAAAGCCATGACTGCTCTTGAAAGAAAGCATGTTGGCAGAATCAAGGAGATGGCCTGTATTGTCTGTGAGCAATCGGGTCCATCTGAAGCGCATGAAATCGACCAAGGCGAATGGTTTACTAGCCTACCTTTATGTGCTGATTGTCATCGGGGGTCAATCAATGGTATCCACGGCCAAAAGAGAATGTGGAATATTCATAAACTTGATGAACTAAAAGCGTTAAACTTAACCCTTCAGAAAATATTTGAGGAGCTATAAATGGATCCAGTAGGCGAATTCCTGTTAACCATGCTGCATGGCGTCACCAACGCTCATTTACTACACTGGCAAGAGAAAAATGGGTTCAAGCACCGCGTATTGGGCAAGTTCTATGAAATACTATCTGACCAGGTTGACGAACTAGCAGAAGCAATCATGGGAGGTTATGACATGGTTCCTAAGTTCCCTCAAACCTATTTCCATCCAGCAAGCACTGGCGAAGAAGAAGTGATGGCATTGAAGCAATACGTTGAAGAAAACAGAAATAAGCTTCCACAAGACTCTGCAATACAAACCTTGGTTGATGGAATTCAAACCCAAATTGACCGCACTCTTTATTTGATTAGGAAAGATTAAAAAAAATCACTTTAATTTTAAGTGTGTGAATTTTTGAGGGAGGGGTAAAAATTAAGGGTGGGGTGTCTGTGATTTTTACCAGTTGCTATAAAAATAAGCAAAGTGAACACTGACTAACCATCAAAGTGTGTAAGTACTCACTCACTTAACCCCCCCGAATAACCCAAAAGTAGTAAAAAACCCGTAGAATCGGTTTAAATCGATTTAAATTAATGCAAGTATATAGATATCAAAAACCCAAAAAAACGGCTCAAATAGCCTAAAAATGCCCTTAAACACGGGTTTACTATTGCATCAAATAAGCATAAAAATATAGACCAAAAAAAACCCGCATTAAGCGGGTATAAAGGGGGAAAATTTAATTATTCAAAATTGTCGAGTAAAACCCAAAATTCGCCAATAGTGCAAACATGCACGCGATTAGTTCCACGCATTGGGTGGCAATACACTAAACCCTTATAAACGTTTTCTACAATCATTAATCCGTTTTCACGGGTAACAATAACCCCAATATTACCGCGTTTAATCATAATGGACCTCTCATAGAATTTTCAGTGTCAATATATTCTTGAGCTTCAATATAGGGAATATGTAGCTCAAAATCAATGAATCGATCTTTTAGATCTTTTGTTGAAAATGTCGCAAAATAATCGCATAGTAAAAATTCTAGATTTTGCTTGTAATTAATTTCGGCCTGGACAATTTCGGCAATTAGTTCGCTGCGTGATAATGCATCAATATTAAACATATTAAACCCTTTCAATTGAAATAACCCGTTTTTTATGACCTAATGCATGATCCGCGATAACGATATCTTTAGCATTTTTACTAGTACCCGCGCAAAGCATACAATTCTCACACGTTGTTTTTTTCCCGCTTTCGGCGCTGGCGGGACATGCAGCTTCCCCCGCTTGCTTGTCAACACCTACTGAAACCCTAAAAACCCTCATGCCATACAGGTTAGCCTTGGCGGCTTCTTCAATAGTATCGGCGCTGGCCATTACTAATGGGGCCCAAGCACTATGGTCAAATTTTGCATTTTCCCATTGATGCGAATAGCCTACATGATCCGCTGTGAATTGTGTTAACTGTTGCCATATTTTTACGGGCGCTGCTGCACCATCACCATAGGTCCCAATACGCAACTTTAAACCTGTTAAATAGTGTGCTACCTCATTGGGAGAAGCTTTAACATATCGGCCACGTTTATACGCGTTATATACTTGTAAAACCGATCGACCTACATTTACATAACAGGGAGGTGCGCCAGTATAAGCGGCCAAGCTTGGCCTATGAATACAGTGGCCGCATATCGATGCATCGTCACCCGTTTTAAGCGCTTCAACGGGATTAATATCCGATCGGATAATAAAGCTTTGCACCAATGCGCCCGTTTTTGTGTTTTTTGATGCGGCTTTAATTTTATTGATTATGATTACAATTGGAGATCCATCAAGTAATGAAGGACCCTCGTATACTATATAACCCAATGGTTTAAATTTTTTATTCATTTTCATTTTTAATCCCCTTTACTTTAATAAAATTGTTTTTAGTTGTTGAATCGTTTTTCCCGTTAATTGAGCCAATTGTGCAAGTGTTAAATTCAAATGCCGATCATAATATTTTCTTATTTGATCATCATTCATTTGATCTACTCTATATTCATTAATCATTTGAAACCCTTTAAACGTTAAAAGACAAAAAATAACCAATCACTATGCACAATAGGATAGTTACTAACCATTCGATTACTGTATTCATTGTTTAACCCCTTTAAATGTCTAGAGTCAACGCGCCCTAGTGCTAAGTAATATAACGACTATACAACAAAAAGAACATAAGTATAAACCCTAATATATAAATAATTAAATTAATCGGTTTAACATTATCGATAGAATTTAACTATTAAACCCTAGTCTAATTTTGAATATGAACTATTCAAGTAAAATGTAAACCATTATCATATAGTGAAATCATATATATAACCCTTGTAACAGTTGAAAGCTTGTAAGTAATGCAGCAACACCATGCATGGGGCGCAACACTTTAAACCCTCGAAAACATACAAACCCCCCGTAAAGTATAGGGAAACACTAGGGACAGATACAGTAGACAATGGCCTCATGGCCCGAACTATTCGGTCCATTATTATTAAACTTAAAACCTAAAAGAGATTGGACCCCCCCATCACACCCAAATTCTATCCCCCCCCCAGGCGTTTTTCAGAGGAGAAAAGGGGGGAGGGGGGTACTGCTGGAACCAGGAGAAAGGAGGGGGGCCCACTCCCCCGTTCCCAAAATTTCTACAAAAAGTTTCAGTTTAATAAACCGATAAATACGTTATACTGGCATCTACAGGAAAAGGAGACTAGTAATGGAATGGACGTTAACGCACCCTATGGAGGTTAAGGAAGTACTAGATACGTTTGAGCCTATCTACCAGAATGATAGTAGTGTGGGGTATGACAGGGGTTTTGCGGAGAAGACGTATACAGTGGCAGCGACTGTACAGTTGTTTGACAGGAGTAAGGAGTTTATGGCTCACTGTCGGATTGATGGGAAGATGGTGGGGTTTTGTTGGTTTGATCGATTTGGGTATGCACCCTATTCAACCAAAGAAATATGTAATTCTAAGTTTCACCATGTTGATTTGTCCTTACCGACTAGGACGAGGTATAGAATAATTAACCAAATGATTGACCAACAATTGTTATGGGCTTATCATTACGGCATACCGATAGTCTGTTCTACGAGTGTGAGGGGGGATTATCAGGGTTTTATGAGGATTCATGCAAAGAGGGGTTTTACAGTGCATGGGTCTTTTGCGTATATGGATGTGAAGGAATGGTATGAAAACCAAGGACGCACAGATAGCAATTGAATTGGCAACGGGTAAGAGGATGCCTAAAGCGAAGTCGGTGGTTAACAATGTAACGGAGTATGGTGCGTTGTTTAACCGATTGAATGCTGAGAGGGCTGAAAAAGGGTTGCCGCCTTTAAAGACTGCGATGGAAGTATTGATTGATGCGATGCAGTCTGATGAGTTGGATATGAAGGATAAGGCTAGAATTGCTGACAAGCTTGCTCCTTTTGAGTCTTCCCGTGCGCCTATCATATCGATAGAGCATGTACAGAATATTCAAAAGGAAGATGAGATCGATGCTGAAGAAGCATTGGATAATTTCCTAGAGTCTTTAAAGAAGGTTTAAAATGCCATTAATCAAATCAAAGAGTAAAAAAGCTTTTGGTGAGAATATCGCTAAAGAGCGTGAGGCTGGTAAGGGTGAAAAGCAAGCGGTTGCTATTGCTTATGCCGTGAAGAGAGATGCTGAACACAAACGCAAATCCAAGAAGGATAAGAAATGAGTAATTACACATCTGGGAACAAAGCTCCCACATTGATGAAGCAAGCTCCTAATCGCAAGGGTAACCACGATTTGACTGCTCCTTCCCATGATACTGGAGTGACCGCAGTAACCAATAAGAATGGTTCTACGATGTATCCTCCTGGTTGCCAAGGTGCTCCAAAGGTTGGACCTCATGGTGGTAAGACTGCTGGTGTTACTGCTGGTAGAAAGCAACCTGTTATGATGAGCCGTCCTAAAGAGTTGTATGATGGCAAGATTAAAAACGATGGTTATATTGCCAAAGACGGCAAGTCTTGGTTAAAGTGAGGCTAATATGTCTGGATACGGAAAAGTGATTAGTGGTGGGGTCGCGATGCGTAAGGGCCTTACCAAAGAGATCAACGATAAACTCGAGGGTCTTGCTGAAAACAGAGCTAGAGGCAAAAAGATCGCTACTGCGGTCAATGATGCTTACAAAGTGAAGACTTTGTCCACACAACACACGGACAATGTTAAACAACGCGGTAAATTTGAAAAACCAAGCGTTCCCAAAAACGTATAACTAGGAATTGAAATGGCTACTTATGATGTTGATGCCTTAAAGGCTGATTTACCTACGGCTAAAGATTTAGCACAGTTTGTCTACGATAAAACCCAGATTGCTTTGGACCTCATTGGTAAACCCAAAGAGGAACAGTATCTGGTCGCTAAGAATGCTTTAGAAGGCAAAAAAATTCCGTCTGAATACCAAACAGATGAGAATCCTTACGTTGACAGAAAGGAATTGATTCCTGTTGACGAAATGAAAGAAATCCCACCCCGTAGTCCTGATCTACCCCCTGAGACATCTAGGGTGCATTTCTTTGGTGCTACCAACATGCCCCATCCTCTAGATCCACAGTCTGATCGTAAAGTTATGATCAACTTTTGGAAATACGATAACGGCATGATTACTTATCAGATTTCTGGTCCTGTTGAACAAATTGCTATTGGTTCTAGGATCAATAAGTTTGGCCAGACTCAGCCTGAGAAGTATTCTTGGATTGATCCCCGTACAGAAGAGATGGTTCTCCGTAGACAAGATGGATCCTTTACTGAAAAGGGTAGAGGTATTTATTCTTTCTGTATTGGAGAAAAGGGTGCTGGTATTTGGTCGTTGATCGACAAAGATATTATTTCTTTTGCTGAAAAGAATATTGCTAATCCTTGGGCTTAAATGGAAAACTATTCAGAAGTCTTTAGGGACAAACTTCATAACCAAACTGAAGTTTGTGCAAGAAAAAGCCTTGAGATTTTAGAAAAGAATCTTAGAGGAACCCAAACCCTAAAGCCTGAAGAGATTTACTATTTGGCTAGTGCAGCAGAAATACTATTAGATTTGTGCGACAAGTATGGCAAAAAGTGAAGCAAGTGATTATGTATTGCCTATATACAAATCAAGGGCACTTAAATATTTGGTGAAATTGTCAGGTGGTAAGAAAGCCACCAAGTTAATGAGCAAAGAACAACTGGCAAGCATGAAAATTGCCAGAGACAAAATTGCTTATGACATGATGTTTGACCAACTTAAATGGTTCAAACCCTTTGATTACCAAAAACGTTTCTTTGAAACAGGAACCAAATTCACCCGTAGGGGCATGATCGCTGCCAATCGCTCTGGTAAAACCATTGCGAGTACCTATGAAGCAGCCTACCATTTGACTGGAGAGTATCCAAAATGGTGGAAAGGCAAAGTCTTTGATGAACCGATCATCGTTATGTGTTCGGGTGAATCTTGGGAACAAGTTGCAAAAACGCTACAGTCCAAATTGCTGGGTTGCGATGATATCAAGCAAGCGTATAAATTGGGTTCTGGGGCTATTCCACGGGCAAAGATTGATCCTAAATCGATAAGATCGGATGGAGCCAATGTCCTGGCAATGGAAGTGTGGCATAAATCGGGTGGTAAATCAAAGTTATATTTTTCTAACTACACCCAAGAAACTAGGCATTTGCAGGGCTATGAACTCGATCTTGTTGTACTTGACGAACAACCTCCTGATGACACATTCTCTGAGCTTGTCGTGCGTACTGCTGCCCGAAATGGACAGGTCATATGTTCGTTTACTCCGCTTAAAGGACTTACAGGACTTGTACGAAAGTTCTGGGACCAAGTAGAGGGATACTGCCATGTTCGGGTGACTTGGGACGATGTTCCTTATGTCAACGAATGGGACGAACCATTCTTTACCAAAGAAGAACGGGAGCAGTTGTCGAGGGACTTTATGCCTTGGGAACGGGACTGCCGTATGAAAGGTATCCCATTGGTCGGTCAGGGCGTGGTATTTCCGATTCTGGATTGGCCTACTTACAAGAGTACGGATATTGATCTTAGGGACAATGAAAAGCTTGAGCGATTGATTAGTTTTGACTTAGGAATTAAGAATGACCCGACAGTTATCAGTTTCTTTTTCCGTGATCCAGTTGAAGAGATTATTTACTTACAAAGGCAAATTAAAATCCCTGCTGGGGAAACGCCTGATGAATACGTTCACTACTTGCTTGATCGGGAATCCAAAGGTGTGCCGATTGCGCTACCGCATGATGCCGCCACGGCTGGTCGATACACGCTTACGGAACAAAGCGTTCGAGAGGTTTTTGAAGATAATTATGGGTTGAATTGCATTCCAGGTGCTATTTTGAACCCTGTAAATGATCAAGGAAAAGTAACTAACCACAAAGCCTATGGAATCAATATAATGCGAATGGGGTTTGAGCGTAAAACCTTTATGATTAATGAAAATTGTAAAGCGTTTCTGGATGAATGCAGAAACTACGCTATTGACTCTCAAGGACGATTTAGTGATCCTGATGACCATATCGATTCCGCAAGGATTGGTATTCTTGCTTTAATTCAGGGTCACGGAGAGTCGGTTGTCAGCAGAGCCAACAATTTCGAAATGAGGCGGTTCACACCCATTGAGGGCAAGGTCCAAAGGATTTAACATGTTAGACAAACAAAACGTAGTCGTTATCAATATCGCTTCCGAGTCTGGTCATCGGGGCATCGTAGAGCAAGTAGCCCATGAAGTCTACGTCAAAATGGTTGACTACCTGCGTCTGACTCAATCCAAGAATACCTATAACCGATTCACTGATTACCACTATTTACAAATTCCTGTATCCAACTCTACCGAACCCGTTCGTGGAATTGACTATATTGCTCCTATCGTTACGCCTGCTATTGACTATGCTACGGCAGTCATTACTAAATGCTTGATGCCTGATGGTGAGGTTAACTTTGAATTCGGTCGCTTTAGTGAAGCCGATGCCAAAGCCTGTTCACAATCAACGGACATGGTGAAATACTTTATCAACGATAAAAACGATCCATACGCCATTATTCGTGATTGGGCTCAAGACGCATTGCTCCATAAAAACGGCATTGTAATGGTCATGCCTATTCGTGAACCCATCACAATGTACAAGGAAGTTGAAGGAACCAAGGATCAATTGAGATCTTTTGAAATTACTTTGGCTGACAAGGGGCTTACATACAAGCGTCAAAACATGAGAAAGATTGACGTTGACCTGCAAGGCGCGATGCAGGAAATGATGAATCCTCAACAAGAGGAAGAAGGCGAAGAGGCTGAATCTCAATCAGAAGAGATGAATGAAGCCCTTAAGAATAATTATATTTACAGAGCAAAGTATAAGCTGACGGGTTACTCTACCAACATCAAAATCAAACACGTTGCCCAACATTACTTTGTTTGCAACCCAACAGTCCCCAAGATTGCTGACCAAGATTTCATTGGTTTCTATGACCCAATGACCATCCATGAAGCCAAGGTTTTGTATCCTTTTATTGACCTTGAACAGTTTGCCGACCACGCTGCCTATGGTCCTGCTGGAGCCTATCAAGCAGGTGCACTAGAAAACGATCTAGCCTTACACGCGCGTGATTCAACCCCAGTGCCTGGCCAAGGCGTGATCGCTTCTCAGGGTGCTGATCGCTATTCTAGAGTTGTGATGTTGACCACCGCATGGGTGAGAAAAGACATCGACAATGACGGGGAAGAAGAGATCATTGAGGTATGTTACTCAGGGTCATACATTATTTACGCCAAGGAAGTTGACTTTATTCCTTTGGCTAACATGAATCCTAAACCTCTTGTGGGTAACTTTTTTGGTTACTCATTGGGTGAGCGTATGGTTCCTTTGCAGGAATACGCTACATCTATTCGTAGAGCTGAATTAGCTTTTGCGTTACAAGCAAGCACACCAAGGATCGGTGTTAATCCAGAGTTTTTGGATGCCGAAGAAGTTCAACGTGGCGTGTCGGCCATGTTTATCTTGGATCGCAAGTTTGATCCTAATAAACACGTTTTTGAATTCGCACCACTACAAGGTAATCTTGCTTACGTTCAATCGGCAATGGAGCGATTTGACACTGAGAAGATGGCTTTGATTGGCATGACTTCACCTGGCGATACGTTAAATCCAGAAGTTATGAAGGATGGTAATAGCGGATTTAAATTACAAACTGCTATGGGTCCAAATCAATTGATCCAAGATGAGATGGTGAAGAACTGCGCGATTGGATTGAAGGATGTTATTTATTTGGTTTGGAAGACCATGATTCAATATGCTGATGATTACAACATCCAGCAATTGGCTCACATTTGTTCTGAGGATGCAGGTGGATTCTTGGATGCCCAAGCCGTTGAAAGCTACCAATTTATCGACCGAAAGATGATTAATTTGGATCTAGCGATGGGATTTATGAGTGAAGAAAACCGATTGACTAGACAACAATTAATTACGGCTGCTCAACAACAATTTGGCCAAGCCATGATGCAAGTACCCTTAGAGTTACCTGAGATGTTCATTAAGCTTAGATTGCCTTATGAGGAAACGTTGCGTACTTTGGGCATTAAGCATTTAGACCAATATTTGCCTACCTTGGAAGAATGGTCAAAAATCATGCAATCCAAAGCCAAGATGCCACCTTCTCCACAAGACCAAGTTGAAGCATCTAAGGCTGAAATGAACAAAGCCAAAACCCAAGAGATTGGCATGAATACTCAGTTTATTAAGAAGAAGACTGAGGACATCGATACTGACAACATGTTCGAAGCGTTGGCAGCGTCAAGGGATAAATTAAGGGCAGTCCAAGTTGATTAAAGGAAGTAAATGAAAAGTCTACTAGAAAATGTCACGGGTTACTTTAATAAGCGAACCAAATATTCAGATGCCAAAAGCACAAACCCTGAAAAACAAATCCAGTTTTTGGAAAACGGGGAATGTGCAACTAGGCTTTTAAAAAACACTGATTTTGCGTTGATGTTTAATCTATACAGATTCAATCTGTTAGAAAGAATAGAAGATTCAAAAACAGATGACGAAAGGATAACTAACTCACATTACATGGCTGGTGCGAGGGATTTAATCGATTTCATTGAACTAACAGTATTTTTATCTAAAGGCGTTCAGTCTAAGATAGAAAAGAATTAACATTTATTAAAGAATAGGATAAACTTATGGTAGACGTAACCTCAACAGAGAACGGAACCCAACAAACTGGTGATCCAGTTGCAACCATAGCTGAGATGATTGCCGTCAACAGACGAAACAATCCTCAACCCAGTGGTTCCAACCCGCCACCAGGTGGACAAGAAGAGGAGAAATCCGAATCCCCACAGGCGCAACCTGAAGATGGAAGCGAACCTGAAGAAAGCGTGAGTGAGGCTGAAGAAGCAGTAAATGAAGAAGTGGCAGAAGAACCCTCCGAAGGAGATAGTTCGATTGTTAACTTCTTTGAATTTGCTGACGAGAATCCTGAATTGAAGTTCAAAATACCCAATAAGAACGCTGAAGGCGGTTTTGTTGAGTTAACTGCAAAGAAGGCTGCTACTCTTCTTGGTCAAACAAGTGCTTTGGATGAAAATTCTCGCAAACTGAAAGCCGAAAAGGCCGATTTTGAAGAGTATGAAGCGAAGCGTAGGGCTGAATTAGACGGATTGCAAATTGGTTTAGAGTTAACAATTGCTCCACAACTGCAAAGTGCAGCGGATGAGTTGGTAACCCTTCAACAATATAACCAGAAATGGGCGCAAATCCTGTCGGAAGCGACTACTCCTGCTCAACAAGCTGAAGCTCAGGCAGCGATTGCCCAAAATAAGCGGTTGATTGAAGAGAAGTCACAATTCATCCAGTCGAATCGTCCTAAAATTGAACAGTTTTATCAGCAAAGAACCGAGTACGTCAAGACCATTCTTGAACAACAAAGACAAAACTTCACTGATAAAGAATTGGCCAACAAAGCTAACTTTAACGAATTGCGTGAAAAGATAGCAAAGGATTGGAGAGGTGCAAATCTTGCAGCCATTCCTGGGATACCAAACATTGATTTGGTTTCTAGTGATGAGCAACTTTTAGCGTTGATACGGGATGGTTACAAGTTCCGTGAAGGCCCTAAAGTTAAAAATGCAGGTGGTTCATTGGCGGCAGCAGGTAAAGTAACTGCTAAAGGCAAAACAACCATGCCAGATCCAACTGAAGAACTTCAAAAGCGAGCTTCAAAAGGCGATAAGAATGCGACTAGGGATCTTTTAGCAACCATGCTTGCGTCAAACAAACAAAGACGTAAGTAACTTTAGGAGTATTTCTCATGTCAACAATTACATCAACCAGTCTTGGTAATGGTAATGGTTCTTATACAACCGATATCGTTGTCAAGGATATGGACTTAACAGTCTCTAACTACGTTAAAGATCGTACGCCTGTTACCAACATGGCTATGTCTAAAAAACGTAAAATCAATTCAACTTTGCACATTTGGCCAAATGACTATTTCCGTCAGCCTGGCTTGAATGCCAAATTAGAAGGCGCATCTGTTGATTCAACAACTGCTGCCTCTAACACACGTTCTAACTTGGGTAACTATTCACAGATTTTTACAACTGTGATTGGTGCTACAGGTACTGCCCGTGCCGTTGAGCAAGCTGGTGGCGATCCCCAAGCATATCAAGAAGTCAAGCAATTGACTGAGATCATGTTTGACGTTGAGTTGCAAATGGTTCGTGCCGATGGCGCATCTATCAAGTATGCTGGTCAAGCAGGTACACAACCTTCTGGTTCAACAACTGTTAACTCTGGCCGTAGATTCGGTTCATTGTTCTCATTTGCTGGTACACGTTCTGGCAATGATGCTGATGGCGTTTCTGTTCTTAACCTCGCTACCTCTGATAGCAATGACGTAACTAGCGGTATTGACACCAATACTCCTTTTAACGGCACATTGGCTAACGCTGGTTTAGGTTATTTCAGCTTCACCGCAAGTGCTTCTGGTGTTACTCTTCAGCAATTCAGCCCCTATTTGTACAAGCAACTAGTGACTACCGCTGAACAACGTTTCAACGCCAAAATCACTAATATGGTTGTTCCCACTTCAATGAGAACCCATATTTCTGACACCATTCCAACAAGCCGTTCTATCAACAGGTTCAATCCTGCTGACAAGGGCGATACTATTGGTACATACGAAGGTGACTTTAACTACACATACCAGATCGATGATGACTGGATTATGGACCAAACAGGTTCAGACAACACTTCTGTTTTGTTCTTGAATCCTGACGTAGTTCAGTGGGGCTCACTCCGTGAGCTTGGCCCAAATAACGAGGTGTTCTCAAACGCTGACGCTTCTTTGGACCAATACATCATGGAAGGTACATTGATTGTGCGTAACCCAGCAGGTGTTGCTGTTTTGGCTGCTATCAGCCCAACAGGTGCAGCAGTAACTGGTCCTCGCTCATCAAGCCAGGTCAAGCGTTATCTAGCCTAAGCTAGTTTCTGAAGGAGGTCCTCACGGGCCTTCTTTGGAAAGGAGCTAATGCATGGAAAAGTATGAAACAGATGAGATAAGCGAAGATTACTATTTAAAAGGTAATCTGGAAGCGGGTTTTGATGGTGTATTCCGTCAGAACAATAAACTGTTCAATGAAGTTAAGTCTGGTACTTGGTCGCAAACCTTTAATACACCCAATTTGGACTACAAAGTTGGGGCTATTGATGGCGAGCGATATGTCCAGTACACGCAACACAACGTAGAGGCAATTAAGGCTGACTGTAAACAAAAACGCGAATTTTACGCTATTCACGGGACAGACAATCCATTTTTTGCTGGAACGTTTCATGCAATGGAGTTGCCCAAGTGTTTTGCTCACGAAATCAGTTCCAAGTACTTTAATAATCGGCCTTGGGAACTGATAAAACGAGATAAAAAAGACAAGATTCTTTTCTATGCTATTGTGAACGAATACTATTCAGATTTTGTTTGTCACCCTAGCGGAAAGATACCACTCCCGTATAATCCAAGCATTCCGACACGTTAAGGATTTCAGATGTCTCAATTTATTCAATCTGCAAATACATTGGTTAGCAGAGTTGCATCATGGGTTGGGGCAATTCCTTCAAGTACGGCAATTAATGCTACGGCATATGCTTCTAGCACTGGAATCATTACAACTTCATCTTCTTTAATTGGAATTGTGAATGTTGGTGATTTCATTGGATTTGGATACCAATATCCTTATACAGTTGTTATTGCAATTTCTTCCACCACTGTTACTGTAGTGGATCCAGATGGAATTTGGTTGGGTGCTTCTTTACCCACACCTATTCTTAAGCTTCCCACACAATCGTCAATTGAAATACAAAATTGTATTCAAATGGCTGAATTGAAGATGAGGACAGTTGAATTGCCAGGACTAAGAACCAGTCCTTACGATCCTAATTACCCAACATTTTTGACAACTGATGCCAATGGAATGGCTCCTATTCCTGCGGACATGAATTGGCCTATTTTGTTTTTCCAAGAGACACCAAATTCTGATGTTTCACCAGGTAGCTTGGCTGCTGGATTTGGTCCTTGGATTATTTATGATCGCGTTGGTGATCGGGAGATTATTCGCAGACGAATGATTGATCAGTTGTATGTCAAACCATTTGGTGTGCCAAGGGTTATTAGGGCTTCATTTTCTGAAGTGGGTCCTAACTACGTTTTTACTCCAAATCCAGGAGCTAATGTTACTATTAAAGCGTATTATCAAAGAACTTTTCCGTTTTTGTTTAGTCCTACCACAGACACGAACAATCCTATTGTTCAAAACAATGCGGTTTTATCCACATTCCCTGAAGGTTATTTTTACGGAACTTTAGAAAGTTACTACGATAAAAATAAAAACACTACTGAAGCGGAAAAGTGGAGAGCAAGGCTTGACGAAGCATATGGATTGATTGAGGATCAAAACTTCAAGGATAAATGGCGTGGTGGAGATCAGCATCTCACCTCGGAATTTCAACCTAGAGATTATCGTTATAGTTTCAGATAGGAATCAATCATGGCAACAGGTGGCCTATATGGCAGTAGTTTAAATTCAATAGTAACAACTGTTGCGGGATCAGAGTCTACTGGTCTTTATGGCAACATCACTTATTATGGTGGGACTTACTTTGAATGGTTTATTTTCCAACAATCTGCTACTCAACCTGCGACTCCTACAGGCGGTTCTTGGAATTTTCAAACAAACGTAGGTGTACCCCCTACAGGATGGTCTTCAACGCCTCCAACGACTCCTACGCAAATTGTATGGGCATCTATTGCTATTGTTAGTTCATTGGCTGGATCTACAATTACTTGGAGTTCTCCGTCTGCTTGGATTCAAATGGGTTTGTCAGGTTATAGTGGTTATTCGGGTATATCTGGGTACTCTGGTTATTCTGGAATTTCAGGTTTTTCGGGATATTCTGGAATCAGTGGTTTTTCAGGAATAAGCGGATATTCAGGTTCTGGTGTTTCAGGGTATTCGGGTTATTCGGGTTCTGGCATATCAGGATTTAGTGGTTATTCTGGAATTTCAGGATTTAGTGGCGCATCAGGAATTTCGGGGTTTTCTGGAATTTCTGGTTATAGTGGAATAAGCGGTTATTCTGGTTCTGGTATATCTGGTTATTCGGGTTATTCGGGAAGCGGTGTATCAGGTTATTCGGGATATTCTGGTAGCGGTATTTCTGGTTACTCTGGTTATTCAGGTATAAGTGGTTATTCTGGATATAGTGGGATAAGCGGATATTCTGGGTCGGGTATTAGTGGTTATTCTGGCTATTCAGGTTACTCAGGTATTTCTGGTTACAGTGGCACAAATGGTTCTGGATCAGGTTCAGTAACATCTGTTGCAATGACTGTTCCTACATTCATGTCGGTAACGGGTTCTCCTATTACGACAAGTGGAACTTTAGCTTTATCTGCAACAACATCTGGCGCAAATTCTATTGTTTTGAGAGATGCAAACCAAAACATCAGCGCAAATTCTATTACTGAAGGTTTTAGTAATGTTGCTGCCACAGGAACAACAACAGTTCTTACAGTTGGATCTGCTCCTAATTTTGTAGTTACAGGTTCTGGTGGACAAACTTATAAACTGCCTGATGCTACTACTTTGGCAAATGGCGTAAATTACACATTCAATAACAATCAAAGTTCAGGCACTATTGTTGTTACAAACAATTCTGGAACAACAATTTCTACTATTCAGTCTGGTGGATTTGTAGAAGTTATTTTGTTGTCTAATGCAACCTCTGTAGGTTCTTGGGATGTACACAACTTTGCGCCATCGAATGTATCCTGGTCAACCAATACATTAGATTACGCAGGATCAATTACATCTGCGACTTGGAATGGTGCAACTATTGCAACCAATAGAGGCGGTACTGGACTATCAACATACACCGCAGGTGATTTGCCTTACTATGCGTCTGGTACAGCATTATCCAAATTGGGGATAGGTTCTAGTGGTCAAATTCTTACTTCAACTGGTTCTGCACCGCAATGGTCAACATTGTCAGGCGTTGCAGTCACTTCATTCAGCGCAGGAACGACAGGATTCACTCCAAGTACCGCCACAACAGGCGCAGTGACTTTGGCAGGCACTTTGAATGTCGCCAATGGTGGTACGGGTGTGACTACATCTACGGGTACAGGTAGCGTGGTGTTGAACACTTCTCCTACATTGGTAACTCCTGCCCTTGGAACGCCATCTAGCGTTACATTGACTAATGCAACAGGATTGCCTATATCAACAGGATTAAGTGGCTTAACAACGAATGGCGTGGCATACGCTACAAGTACAAGTGCGTTGGCTACTGGGTCTGCGTTGACTTTTGATGGGACTAATTTTGGTGTTGGAACAAATACTGTATATGGAAAAATTGCTGTTTATGATTCATCAGCACCAACAATTAGTATAACTAATTCAGCTACTCCAACTGTTGGAAATGTAGCTACTCTTAGCTTGAATCCATCATCTGCGTTTTATAACTCAAGTTATTACAATAAAGCCGCTGCAATTAAAGGTTTGCTTGAATCAACATCAACAAATGCAACATCGCTTACATTTTTAAATTATAACGGTGGCAGTCAAAATGAATTGATGCGCCTCACAAGCGCAGGCAATCTAGGTATAGGTACAACTTCTCCTGCTGGGAAATTGGGTGTTACCAATGGTGGTGGAACAGGCAATTACAGTATTTATACAAATTCAACTAATATTGCTAACCCTAATAGCAGTGGTTCTGAAATTATTGGTTCTCAGATTACGGTTGGTGGCAACATTATTTTATCTGAACGCCAACCAAATGGTGCATATTCAGATAGAACAGATTTAGCATTTGTAACTAATACTGGCTATGGAATTGGTCAATCTGAAAAAATGCGACTAGACTCTAGTGGTAACTTGTTAGTGGGGCAGACAAGCCAAAGTCAAACAACAGTAGGTTCATCTCTTACTAGCGGTGGCGGCATACAAACAGCATTAGCTTCTTCATCGTCTGCTGTTACTGGAATTACTTTATATTCAACAGGTGCAAGCGCATATCGTTTTTATGTTGATATGGGTGGAACTATTCATGCTACAAGCATTGTTATTACCGCTATTTCAGATGAGCGTTTAAAAGAAAATGTTAGAGACATTGATACTGGTCTTAACACAATATTGGCATTAAAACCTAGACGTTTTGACTGGAAAGAAGGTAAAGGTCAAGATAAAAAGAATGTTGCTGGTTTTATAGCGCAAGAATTTGAAAATGTATTTCCTGAATGCGTTGGTACATCAAAGGCTGGTGCAGATGGTATTGAGTATAAAAACATCAATTACGAAACACTTGTACCAACGCTAGTAAAAGCCATTCAAGAATTATCAGCAGAAGTTAACGCACTTAAAGCAAAACTAGGAGTTTAAAAATGGCAAACACTTACACATGGACAATCTCTGCGCTAGACGCATATCCAACAACACCACAACCTGATTGCGTGTTCTGCGCCCATTGGCAATGTGTTGCTACTAGCGACCAAACCCATGAGGTCAATGGGCAAACAGTCCCCTATACCGCAAGGATTTATAGCACTTGCAACATTGTTTACAACCCTAATGAACAATACATACCTTATGCCAATTTGACACAGGCAGAGGTATTGAATTGGATTTATGAAAATGGCGTTGACCAAACTGCAACACAGACCGCATTGGATGGCATGATTAACGCACAGATCAATCCTACTGTTGTTACACCTCCCCTTCCTTGGCAAACGGCATGACAAAAGTAATCAAGTTTATTTGTCATCCAATGGTGGCTTTTATAATTGGTTACGCAATGGGAATTTTAATTTCTAAAGGATAAAAATGGACAAAGTAACTTTATCAACCACACTCGTGAACAACATCATGGC
>Ga0214170_1000256_pt1 | contig 21325 bp, 23 predicted proteins | sample TroBogEpilimnion_2_FD_153008 | JGI IMG/M metagenome (GOLD analysis project Ga0214170, IMG submission 153008) | Freshwater microbial communities from Trout Bog Lake, WI - 27JUN2007 epilimnion | ecosystem: Environmental > Aquatic > Freshwater > Lake > Epilimnion/Euphotic zone | place: Trout Bog... | reverse complement strand
ATTAGTCAACAGTATTCTAATCAGCCTGTTGTCATTCATTTTTGGGGGGTGTCTTGTGCACCATGTATAAAAGAATTACCTCAATGGGGCAAATTTTTAACAAAGGATCAGGGTGTGAAATCGATCTTTGTTCAGGTAGATAATGCATCTATAGAGAACATGGTCCGTAGAATCAAATCCGCAAAAATTGAAAAATTTGATAACTTTTATCTAGACGGAAATTTTGATGAGTTTATCTATTACGAAGTTGATAAAGATTGGCATGGAGAAATTCCGATGACAATCATGATTGGAAAAAATGGTCAAAGACAAAGAGTCTTAGGTTCGATGGATTTTAAAGACTTAAATCGATGGTTAGCTAAACAATAAAATCATTTTTAAAACATATTTTTAAAGAATTAAACAACAAGAAGTCCTTAGACTTCTTGTTGTTATTTTCAAATTAGAGAGGGCCAAGATTACTTGACTCGTCTTCAATATGGTTACTTAGGATGCCGATTTTTTCAATTTCTACTTCAGCAATATCACCTGGCTTCATGAAGATTGGGGGAGTTCTAGCAAAACCAACGCCACCCATCGTTCCAGTTGCAATCAAATCACCTGGCTGTAAAGTAGTCCATTCAGTAATGTACTCAATAGTAGCCTCAATGGAGTGAATCATTTGGGCAGTATTGGCTTTTTGCATAACCACTCCATTGAGACGCATTTCAATATTAAGATTCATTGGGTTTTCGATCTCATCAGCAGTAACCATCCAAGGGCCATTTGCACCTGTTTTTTCAAAATTTTTACCAGGATTAATTTGACTTGAATGACGTTGATAGTCACGCAGGCATGCCTCATTTAAACAGGCATAGCCAAAAATATAACTAAGAGCTTTTTCTTTTGGAACATATCTGCCTGTAGGCTTACCAATGACTACTAATAGTTCAGCTTCCCAATCAAGCATTTGAGAAACCTTTGGTCGCATAATTGGTTGATGGTGACCTGTCAAAGACTCTGGCCAGCGAGCGAAAATCATTGCACGGTCTGGTGCCTTGCGATTCCCAATTGCCCGGTTTGCTTCATCAACGTGGTCATGGTAGTTGAGTCCAACGCAAAATACTTTTCCAGGATCTGGTACAACTGATAATAAATGGAGGCTATCATAGTCATAGTCACCTTCAGATTCTTTAAGCAGATTTTCCGCAACAGCTCTGCCATCTTGTGCAATAAAGCTAATAATGTTTGGATAGAGGCCACCTAAGCGAGCACTGAGGTCAATCACCTTATTGCCCTTAACAACTCCATAGTGGTTTTTTCCTGCGTGTAAAAATGAAACTAATTTCATAAAATTTCCTAAATAAAAGTGAAGTAAAAAATATTAATTTAAAGAATCCAATTTTGAACTCATTGTTTTTCTCCAAGCTTCTTGAGAGCTAAAGCTTGGGTTTTCTTTAATGAGATTTTCGGTATATTCATAAATTTCTTGATCTGACAAAGATAAATCAAAAGGCTTGCCATGTGGTTGGGGAACATGCCAAGGAGTATCCATATAAATTTCAAGTCCATTACCCTCAGGATCGTGCGAATAAATTGACCATGCATTTCCGTGAGTTATTGGAGTGATGCTTGTGATATTGTGCTCAATTAAGCGTTTTTCAATACGCCTTAAATCATTAAGTTGATCAACGAAGAATGACATTTGGAAAACAACGCTTGGACCACTTGTTGGATCCTTACCATCGATTAATACTAATTGATGATGTGCATCATCGCTGCCACTCATGAAAACAATGTTGCGATTACCCAAACGAGGCACTTGACCTCGGTCAGTGACGATTAAATCAAATACATAGGTATAAAAGGCCTCCATTTTTTGAATATCATCCACATAAATTCCGAGATGCTTAAGTTGAGGTACTTTTGCCATATTAATCTACTTTCATGTTGACGGACTTTGCAATGGAGGAATATTTTTTGATGTCATTACGAACTTTTTCTGTAAATTCTTGCGAGGTAAGTGGTAAAGGATTACAACCCATTTTTCCGAGATTGTTTTGAAGGTTATCTGATTTAGCAATGTCATTAACAACTTTGTTATACGCTTCAACAATATACTGAGGTGTATTAGAGGATGCCGCTAATCCGTACCAAAAACTCTCATTGAAATCAGGTATACCACTCTCGGCTAGGGTGGGGATATTAGGGATTTGGCTCATTCTTTTAGCAGTAGTCACTCCCAAGGCTTTTAGCTTTCCGGATTGAACTTGGGAAAGAATAATTGCTGGGGTTCCAACATAGATAATTGAGTCTTGTCCGCTAAGAACGTGAGCTACTGCTGGACCTTCACCTTTAAAAGGTATGTGAGTCATTTTGACGCCAATTTTTGTATTCAGTATTTCAATCATCATGTGTGAAAAGGAGCCATTACCACTAGAAGCGCCGAAGATACTTTGTGGATCAGACTTTAATGATGAAATTAATTCTTTAAGATTATTTGCTGGCACTTTCGAGCTGGCAATCATGACAAGAGGAACCTCACATACAGCACCGAGAGCTTTCAAATCACGCAAGGGGTCATAATTAATTTTTTCATAAACTGCAGGATTGATTGCCATCATTGATGTAAAAACCAAAATGAGGTTATATCCGTCAGCAGGAGCGTTTAATAGAACATCCATGCCTACGCCACCATTTGTTCCAGGACGATTATCTACAATGACAGGTTGCCCAATTTTTTCAGACAGTGCTTGTCCTATGGTTCTTCCAATTGCATCGGCACCACCACCTGCAACTTGAGGAACTATTAATCGAACTGGTTTATTCGGTGTCCAAGAATTTGATTGTGCAAATATAGATTCGCACATAAATAAAAGTGCAAATAAGCACCAATTTTTAATTTTCATTATTTGTCTCCTACTTCTATTTAAATATTTATTTTGATCTTTGTAAAGTTAAGGATTTATTTAATATTTTTCTTGCCTAACATGAGGATAGTATTCAAAATCAATTTAAGGGTTTTCCCTGAAGTTGCGAAGCATAATTTTGTTTATGGATATTTTGAGCTAATTCTTGGGATATTGATGAACGTATAATTTATCGATATTGATTAATATTTAAAGTAGGGCACAGTCATGAGTAGCGGAAAATTACAGTTAAAAAGTCTTCAGGGAATTGTCTCTGAGCAAGAGTGGCAGGCACGAGTTGATTTAGCAGCTTGCTATCGCTTAGTTGCGCATTATGGTATGTCGGATATGGTGGCAAACCACATTACATTGAGAGTACCTGGAGAAGAAGATGCATTTTTAATTAATCCTTATGGAATGATGTATGAAGAAATGACTGCGTCATGTTTTATAAAGATTACACATGATGGTGAGATTTTATTTAAGCCTGATTTCGGGGACTTAAATTATGGCTTTAATAAACCTGGATATATATTGCACAGTGCAATTCACAAGGCTCGCCCTGAGGTTGGATGTGTAATCCATACGCATACTTATGCAGGTATGGCGGTTTCATCTCTTCAATGTGGTTTATTACCGCTTAATCAAACATCAATGCGGTTTTTAAAAATTGCATACCATGACTACATGGGGGTTGTTTTAGATATGGCTGAGCAAGAGGTATTAGTTCGAGATCTTGGGGATAGTGAGGCATTGATTTTGCGTAATCATGGATTATTAACTTTGGGAAGAACTGTCGGTGAGGCATTTAATTGGATGCATCGACTTGAATTATCTTGCCGTGCTCAGATAGCTGCAATGTCTTGTAACACTCCATTACAAGAAGTTTCTGAAAAAGTTTTACATGAAACCTATATGAATTATCAGCCTCAAGTGAGAAGACCTTACGGTGTAATGGAGTGGCCTGCTTTGCTTAGAATGGTAGATAGAATGGATCCAAGTTTTAGAGAATAATAGATAGATCAACACAATAATAATTAATTGGGGACAAAATGAATATTTCTTTTAAGAAGTGTTTCTTTATTTTTTTGACAAGCTTGATTGTCATTAACTCTTATGCCCAAACTTTTCCAAATAAGCCAATCACAATCGTAGCTCCATTTGCACCTGGTGGAAATGTGGATATTGTTGCAAGAGCTGTGGCGCAGGGTTTAAGTACTGTCTTGGGGCAATCAGTTCTTGTAGACAATCGTGCTGGAGCTGGAGGTTCAATTGGTTCCGCTTCAGTATCGCGTGCAGAGCCAGATGGATATACATTATTACTTGCTACCACGAATACGATTTCAGTATTACCTTACATGATGAAATCCCCTCCCTATAAACCTTCAAGCTTTACTCCAATTGGTCTTGCTGCTGTTTCACCATTGGTAATGGTTGTTCGTTCTGACGATAAAAGGTTTCCAGATGCTAATGCTTTAATCGCACTTGCTAAAAAAGAACCTAATCGCATTTCAGTAGGTCATTCAGGACTCGGTACTTCAAATCATTTAGCGATTTTAAGAATTGAAGATGTAAGTAAAACAGAATTTAATATTATTCCTTATAAAGGTTCTACTCCAGCTTTGACAGATTTAATGGGTGGACAATTAGATTGGATGGTAGATCAATTGTCTAGTTCTAAAAGTTTTGTAGACTCTGGAAAATTAAAGATCTTAGCGGTTTTGTCTAAAGAGCGTGATCCAAGTATTCCTCAAGTTCCCAGCATTTTTGAAGTAACCAAATTAGAAATAGAAGCTAATACGACATCTGGCCTACTAGCTCCGCCAGGAACACCACCAGAAATCGTGAGAACTTTAAACGCAGCACTCAATAAAGTTGTTAATGATGCAACTTATAAAAATCGGTTAACAGCTGTTGGAAGTATTCCTAAGGGATCTACCGCACAGGAATGGTCCAATTTATTAAATCTCGAATCATTGAATTCACAAAAACTCTCTCAAGCTGGTAAATTAAAGGCCGAATAAATTTATGACTGCTATCTGTTGTCCACCAAAAGAAGAAATTCAAAAAATATTATTTACGCCACCTCAAGGGTCGTGCGATAGTCATGTTCATGTTTTTGGACCGTTTGCACAATTTCCTTTGAGTGACGATAGAAGTTATACTCCTGGTGAATTTTCAGCGGAAGATTTTAGAGAGCATTTACGCCGAATAGGTTTTTCACGTGGAGTATTAGTTACTGCAAGTGTTTGTGGAACTAATAATGGGTCTGTTTTGAGTGCCTTAGAAAAATACCCTGAGCAATTTCGTGGAATTGTAGTGTGTTCTTCTGACGTAACTGATCAAGAATTAGATCATTGGCACAACTTAGGTGTTCGTGGGGTTAGATTCAATTTGTTGCGAAAAAATGGCCAAGCAGTTTATCGCAATGGTGTAGGTCTGGAAGTTTTGGAAAGTCTAGCTCCCAGAATGGCAGAAAGAGGATGGCATGCTCAAATTTGGGTCCATGCTCCAGATTTGCCAGAATTGGCAGCAAGATTACTAAAGTTAAATTTACCTTTAGTGATTGATCACATGGGAAGAATGGATACAGTTCATGGCACCCACAATCCAGGCTTTAAGGAGCTTTGTAGATTAGTTGGAGATGGACTTGCTTGGGTAAAAATATCTGGTGCTGATCGAATTAGAACATCGATTAATTCCTATGAAGATGTTCGCCCATTTGCACTTGAGCTTATCAAGTCTAATATTGAGAGAATTGTTTGGGGAACGGATTGGCCACACATCAATTATTTTGATCCTCTAGCCGTTCCTGATGAAGGTGATTTGACTAATTTGTTACTAGACTGGTTACCTAATGAAAAAGATAGAGTACAAGTATTAGTCAATAATCCAGCCGCATTATATGGGTTTTGAATTTTGAAGCAATCAAAAAAAATTGTATTTTTGACGCCATCAGTTCCTGCTTTACGTGAAGAGATGCGTGCGTTACTTCCCTTGGGATTTGAAATTGAATTTGCACAAGCTAATACTAAAGATTGTCATCGTTTGTTATTAGCAGACGCTGATTATGTATTTTTAGGGGCAAGTTATTTAGATAAAGAGCTAATTGAATCAGCACCTAAGTTGAAATTGATTCAGAAGTGGGGAATCGGTGTCGATAAGATTGATTTAAACGCAGCAAAGTCACGAGGGATTCCAGTAGCTATTACTAATGGGTCTAACGCTTCACAGGTTGCTGAGCAAGCTATGCTACTTATTCTAGCAACGCTGAGGAGGCTTACCTATGCTCAAAAAACTTTTAGGGCAGGTCAGTGGGTCAACGCAGAGCTTAGAACTACCTGTTTTCAATTAACCAACAAAACTGTTGGATTGTTTGGGTTTGGTAATATCGCGAAACAATTAGCTAAACAACTTAAAGGTTTCGACGTAGACATTATTTATTACAGCAGAACAAAAGTAATGCCTTCAGTTGAAAAAGAGTTTGGAGTAAGGTTTGTTGAATTTAAGGAATTACTTCAACAAAGTGATGTACTAAGTTTACACGCTCCATTAAATGAAAATACACGTAATATCATTTCTCATGAAACTATTAGTCTTATGAAACCATCTGCCATTATTGTGAATACTGCACGTGGCGAACTTATTGATGAAGTTGCATTAACAGCTGCTTTAAAAGAAGGTAAATTATTTGGCGCAGGACTAGATGTTTTTCATAATGAGCCGCCTCAAATTAGTAACCCGCTATTTGCTTTAGACAATGTCGTTTTGACACCTCATGCAGGGGCAAGTGTGAAGGAGGCAGTTACTAGAATTGTTCAACATGGCTTTAGCAACATAGCCAAATTTGATCAAGGCCTAGAACTTGATCCTGCAGATCTTATTCGGGTTTAATCCCTGCAACTTTAGCAAGTCTTTGTAATCTATTTACCTCAAATTTAATAACATTACCAAGTTCATCTGGGCTAGTGCTTGCCACTAAATCAATACCTTTTTCTGCGAATCTTGATTTGAGTTCAGCTTGATTAATTGCTTTAGCAACTGCTGCATGGAGTTTAAGAATAATTTCTTTGGGGGTGCCAATTGGAGCCATTAAGACATTTAAAGTAACGTCTTCATAGCCTGGATATCCAGATTCTGCCATTGTAGGAATATCAGGCATTAGTGATGATCTTTCGAGACTGGTGATAGCTAATGCTTTTAATTTTCCACTCTTAACATTTTGGACGCCAGTACTAATTTGATCGAACATCATGGGAACTTGACCACTAAAAACATCCACCATGGCTTGGGCATTACCTTTATAAAAGATATTTGTAAATTTAATTCCAGCGCGATTTGCAAATACCTCGGCAGCAATATGGCCAGTAGAGCCATTACCACTACTAGCAACAGGCACTCCAGGATTGTTTTTGGAATATTGGACAAACTCTTGAATATTTTTTACTGGCACACTGGGATTAATCATGACGAACATTGGTACTTTGCACGTAAGAGAAATTGGCGCAAAGTCTTTGATGGGGTCGTAACCTGCATTATTTGAAATCAATGGAGCTGCAAAAAAAGTACTTGAGTGAGCTAATAATGTATAGCCATCAGCGGGTGCTTTAGCAACATATTGGGTTCCCACAATTGACGCTGCACTTGGCTTATTTTCAACAATAACTGTTTGCCCCAGAATTTTTGATAATTCATTACCTAATGTTCTTGCAACGATATCAACATTACCTCCAGCTGCAACAGGCACAATAATATGAATTGGTTTATTGGGATAGTCGTTAATATTTTGCCCATTGCAAATTGAACTTCCAAGCTCCAAACATATTAATAGAGATAGATAAAGTAACTTCGATATTAGTGTGTTATTCATCATAGCGAGGATATGCAGAATTTTTAGATTGAGCTTCTAAAAGACGGATCATGGCATGCCATTCCAGAACCCCATAGGGTCTTCGTGTTCCTGGTTGATAAAGATGTGCCGTTTTAGCTAGAACAGATTCGTCTGGGATCACTAATTTTGCACCACCAGCCATTGCATCAACTTGTGCACGGCACGATAGTTCCAACTGGTACATTGTGTTGAATGCTTCAGCAATGGAGGGACCGCAAGTTAATAGGCCATGGTTTCTAAAAATCATTGCTGAGTGAGGGCCTAAATCGGCAACTAAGCGCTTACGTTCATCCAGGTCGATTGCTGGACCTTCATAATCATGATATGCAATATGATTAACAAACCGAATCGAAGTTTGGGTCAGGGGTAATAAACCACAATCCATTACGGAAACTGCCATACCTGCTCTAGTATGCGTGTGAATTACACAATTGACATCTGTTCTTGCTTCATGGATTGCTCCATGAATAACATATCCTGATTTATTGATTCCGTAATCAGTAGGCGGTTTAGATAAGATGTTTCCGTCTAGATCAATTTTGACAAGACTTGATGCGGTAATCTCTTTATAAAGAAGTCCGTATAAGTTGATCAAAAAGTGTTCAGTACCTGGAATTTTTGCTGTGATATGGTTGTATATGAGGTCTGTCATGCCATATTCGTCTATTAAACGATAGCATGTGGCTAGTTCAACTCGTGTTTGCCATTCGGCATCACTGACCAAACCTCGCAATGAGGGAAAGTTTGTATCAAATTTCATACGTCTCCAATTTTTTATATTTTGTTCATATTACTATTGTTTTTTAAATAAAATCAAATTAACTCTTATAAAAAATAAAGGAATATTCATGTTGGCTATCCAAGAACAAGATCTCATACAATTTCCAATGCCTAGTGGGGCCTGTGATTGCCATACTCATATTTTTGGACCTGTAGAACGATATCCTTATTGGACTGACAGGACTTATACCCCTGCGGATGCTAGTGTTGAGCAATTAAACCTCTTGCATAAAGTTTTGGGAATTGAAAGGGTTGTTATTGTTCATCCGAGCCCATATGGAACGGATAACTCTAGAACTATGGATGCACTTCAAGAATTAGGTACTAAGGCGAGAGGGGTTGCAGTTATAGATGAAAACACCATAACGTATCAGCAAATTGAGCATTTACATCAATCTGGTTTTAGAGGAGCTCGTCTAAATTTAGAAACTGTGGGGGTATCAGACCCTCATATTGCGAGAGAGAAGCTCAATAAAACTGCGCACATGATCAAACCATTTGGTTGGCATATTCAAATTTTTTCTAATCTTGATTTAGTAACTGCACTAAAGAAAGATATGATTGATTGTGAAGTTCCTGTGGTATTAGATCATTTTGCTCGGATGCCTATAGATAGTGGGATGGATCAGCCCAAAATTTTAGATCTTTTTCAAATGCTTCAGTCTGGGAATTTATGGATGAAATTATCAGCGCCACAGAGAACCACCTCAAACCCTGATTCTCAGGGTATGGTTGAGTTAGTTCAAAAATTGTTGACAATTTGTCCTAATCAATTGGTTTGGGGATCTGATTGGCCGCATTCAGGAGCACATTATGGCAAAAAAAGAGTCAAAGAAGAAATTGAGCCTTTTCATCTTATTAATGATGGTCATGCATTAAATCGATTATTTAATTGGGTTAAAGATTCTCATTTAATGCAGAAAATCTTAACTGATAATCCAGCTAGGTTATACGACTTTAATCCGTAAAATACCATGAAAATATTCCAGTTTTTAGGTATCTATCTACAAAAGAATTTAGAGCTTTTCATTGCTGCCAGAAGCTGGTCTCCACACCATCAATTTCTGTTCAATTAGTCCAACAAGAGTATCTAATATTAAAGCGCAAACCGTTAACAAAATAATACCTGCAATAACGGTATTAATATCAAAAGACCCCTCAGCTTGAAGGATGAGGTATCCAACGCCGGAAGCGGAGCCTAGATATTCTCCAACAACAGCACCAACAAAAGCTAAACCTATTGAAGTATGTAAACTTGAAAATACCCAAGAGGTTGCAGATGGTAAATAAACAGAGCGAATTAACTGTTTGCGATTTGCCCCCAGCATTTTTGCATTTGCAAGAATATTAGGACTTACTTCCTTGATGCCTTGGAAGACATTAAAAAACACAACAAAGAAAACTAGGGTGATAGCTAAGGCAACTTTAGACCAAATTCCAAGACCAAACCAAACTGCAAAAATTGGCGCAAGAATGACACGTGGCATTGAATTTAAAGCTTTAATGTAGGGGTCAAAAATGGCTGATAAGTTAGGGGAAAGACCCAGCAGTAAGCCACACATTGTTCCAGCAATGGTGCCAATAGAAAAAGCTAGGCAGGTTTCTAAAAGTGTAATTCCTAAATGTAGATAAACATCTTGTTCTATAAAAAGCCAATGTATTAATCGATTGAAAACAACTAAGGGCTCCCCAATAAAAAAGGCTACATTTGTAGATCGACTAAATATTTGCCAAATGATTAATATTGCTAGCAAAATCAAAATTTGCCAAGTGATAATCTTTTTTTGAGAAGTAATCATTTCGTTAGATTCTTGAATTATTTCATTTGTTGTGAATAGCTTTTCATCACTTCAGACCTTAGAACATTCCAGATCATGGAGTAGTATTCATGAAATTTAGCATGGGACTTGATTTCTGCAACATCTCTGGGTTTTGGAAGGTCAATTTTGAAATTTCCAATTGGATGAGAGGCTGGTCCAGCAGACATCACAATGACTCGATCACTCATAGCAATTGCTTCATCTAGGTCATGTGTTATGAAAAGCACTGACTTTTTTCCATCAGGGATGTTAGATTGGCAAAGTTGAAGTAATTCATTTTCCATCAATTGTCTTGTTTGGATATCTAATGCTGAAAACGGTTCGTCCATTAAAATAATCTTAGGATTTAAAGCTAGAGTTTGTGCAAGGGCAACACGCTTTTGCATACCGCCAGATAATTGGTGTGGGTAACGGTTCCCAAAATTACCAAGACCAACTTTACGTAACCAGTCTTCAGCAATATCATTAATTTCTTGTTTAGCTAGTCCGTGATATTCAAGGCCTAACATAATATTTTCTTTAGCACTTCTCCATGGCATGAGGGTATTGGATTGAAACATATATCCAGCATGCTGATTGATGGAGTTTAGTCCTTCACCGAAAACTTTAACACTGCCTTTGCTAGGGCTAATTAGACCTGCTGCAACATTTAAAATAGTGGATTTTCCGCAACCAGTTGGTCCAACAATGGATACAAATTCACCTGTCTCTAGATCTAAATCTACATTTTCAATAGCCGTATAGATAGATTGATTATCAGATGATGGGAAACTACAACTGATATTACTAAGAGAGAGTGCTGCTGCTGGATTGTTCATACAGTCAATTATTTATATTTCTGATTTGCTTTTATTGCAAAAGAATTTGTGTAAGTTTTAGATAAATCAATCTTTTTATCTGCAATTTCTTTTTCAAATTGACTGAGCATTCTAAGTGCTGTTGCTGGCCCATCACTTGGGATAATTCCATCTGGAGAGATAGCTTCTTTAACACCCTGCCATGCAGCCAAATAGAGTGAACGATCGCCCAATAAATAGTTCTCTGGAACCGTTTTTACAATATCGGAGGGGCCTGCTTGATTTAACCATTTAAGTGCACGAACAATCGCATTGGTTAGAGCTTGTGTTGTATTTGGGTTTTTTTCTATGAAACTAGATTGAGCATAAAGAACTGCTGCAGGCATATTTCCACCATACACAGATTTTGTGTCTTTAAGAGTTCTAGTATCAGATATGATTTTTATATCGTTTTTCTCTTGAAGCATTGTAATGACTGGATCCAAATTACAAATTGCATCTAACTGTCCTGAACGCATTGCTGCAACGGCACCTGGTCCTGCACCAATACCTATGAATGAAACTTCACTTGGTTTGATACCCGCTTTGGCTAAAACATAACTCGCCATCATACTTGTTGATGATCCAGGAGCGGTCACGCCAATTTTTTTACCTTTCAAGTCAACAATTGACTGATAATTTGGCATATTTTTTGTTGAATACGCTAAGACAATCTGTGGGGCACGACCTTGCAAAACAAATGCTTGGATGTTTTGACCTTTAGCTTGCATATTAATCGTGTGCTCGTATGCACCAGAGACCACATCTGCGCTACCACCAACGAGTGCTTGAAGCGCTTTTGCTCCACCTGGAAAGTCAGATATTTCAACATCTAGGCCCTCATCTTTGAAGTAACCTAAACGTTCAGCTATTGTTAAAGGCAAGTAATAAAAAAGATTTTTGCCGCCCACAGCAATACTAATTTTGGTTTTTTCGAGTTTACTTTGAGAAAAAGCATTGTGATTCGTAATGCCACACAATAGTAAAGAGCATAAAAAAAGTTTTAAATACGAAAAGTAAATTTGTCTCATATTTGCCTTATAGTAACTAGTTGAGCCCTTAAAACGTTTATTTTAACTATATGATGGTTTGGATTGGTAAGTATAGTCAAATCTTTAAAATTAGATTAAATCTTTCAATAAAAAAATTAGGTTTTATTCATTATTAGATGTTTAAGTTATCAAAATACATTTCTGTTAATTGTTTTCTTAGAATTCTCACGCTTGGTATTGTTCTAGGCTTTGTGACTCCCTCAAACGCTGACACCCTTTTAGATGGTTTTCTACAGCAAAGAGCTAATGCTTTTTTAACTGTAATTAGTTACTCCCTGACTCCAGACGTAACAACGGGTTCGTTATCCCTCAATTCAGGGTTAATGAACAACCCTGAGTTAGGAATGACCTCCCTTGGTGGAGGAGGAACTATTAGTGAGAGTTTTCCTTTGTATTTGGAGGGGACTATTGCATTAAGTAGATACAATCCAACTTTTGTAACGAATTCTTCATCACCAGTTACGCTTCCAGTTAAATGGAATAGCATTTCAGGTACTGGAGGAATTGGTTGGGATTTCAAACTGAATGATCAATTTAAGCTAAGACCAATATTTAATGTTTCCTTGGGACACGTTGAGAGTGATCTTTCCTTACTAGGTAGGTACATCAACTATAAGACAGATGTCAATCTTGATTTTTTAGATAACGGTCGATTAAATGCTTATGGGTTAGGTGGTTCTGTTGTCCTTGATTATGAAGACTATCGACCTGATCAAGAAAATGAGTTTGAGCTTCGTTACACCAATATACAGTTAACGAGTTTTGACTCATCGAGGTCAGTTGAGGGGCATTCTGACTCTCAAAGTCTTGGTTTATGGATGCGTAGAAGGGTACCGACAGGCCACACTTTTTTTGGAAGTACCGTTCGGAGTGTGCTTGAATTTGCACATACTGAGTATTTGGGTGATACCAGGGGAGCTTTAGGATTTAATTATTTATCTAGTGTAGGTGCTGGATTAGAGCTCGATATTAAAGATTATGATATTTTCTTCACTAGAGCAAGGTTAATGGTCCGCTATCAATTTGCGCCAGATATTCAAGGTTACTCGATTGGGGTAGCTGCAAGTTTTTAAATTTCAGGGGTATCTTGTTCTGTAAAAGACCTTGAATTTGCTCAGTATATACGCCTAAAAATCACCCCAAAAATAAACACTCATGGTATTCTCTACTTGGTAATTTTTTGGCATAATTCATTTTTTTGTAATTTTCTGATGGGGTCATGATGAAAACAAATAAGTTAATACAAACCGTGTTGGCAATTGCTGGCACTCTGTTGTTAGCTACATCTCAAGCGCAGACTGTAAAAATTGGCTTTATGGGTACTTACAGTGGCCCTGGCGCAGCTCAGGGTGATCAACTTGATAAGGGCCTCAAGCTTTATATGAAATTAAATGGCAACAAATTGCCTCCAGGAGTCAAAGTAGAGATCATTACGCGTGATGACACAGGGCCTAATCCAGATGTGGCAAAACGCGTTGCTCAAGAATTAATTGTTAGAGAAAAAGTTAATTATTTAACTGGTTTTGTTTGGTCACCTAACATGGCTGCCATCGCACCTTTAACGACAGAAGCTAAGGTTCCTTACATTAGTATGAATGCTGCTGCTGCGAGAGTTATGACTAATGCTCCATATATGGCTCGTACTTCATTTACCATTTGGCAATCAGCTTATCCACTTGGTCTTTGGGCGGCTAAAAAATACAAACATGCTTACACCGCTGTAAGTGATTTTGCTCCGGGACATGAGGCAGAGGAAGGTTTTATCAAGGGCTTTAAAGAGGGTGGTGGAGAAGTTATTGGAAGCGTACGTATTCCTGTTGCTAACCCTGATTTCACTCCTTTTATTCAGAAAATTAAAGATACTAAACCTGATGTTATTTTTGGATTTAATCCTGCAGGAAAAGCTGCAACTGGAATGATGAAAGCGTATGCAGATTTAGGCTTAGCTAAAGCAGGCATTAAATTTATTGGTACTGGAGATATTGTTACTGATGAAGAGCTTCAAGGTATGGGCGATGTTGCATTGGGTGTAACAACAGTTCACCATTATTCAGCAAATTCACAGCGTCCAAGCAATAAAGCTTTCGTTGCAGCGTATAAAAAAGAATATGGTGAGAACTTAGAGCCAGGTTTTATGGCTGTTGGTGCATGGGATGCAATGGATGCAATTTTCTATACGATTCGTGAACAAAATGGCAAGATTGATCCTGATAACACAATGGAGCTATTAAAGAAATGGAAGAGTTCAACTAGTCCAAGGGGTGAAGTATCTATTGACCCAGAAACTAGAGATGTTATTAATCCAGAATATTTGCGTGAAGTTCGTAAAGTAAATGGAAAGCTTGCTAACGTTGAAATTGAAACTATTAGTTCTGGCATTAAAGATCCAATGAAAGAGTTCGACAAGAAGAAGTAATTCGTAAAAAGCAAGTTTTTAATTAAAGGTTTTACCTGATGGATTCTTTTTTGTCGGCGGTAGTTAGTGTTTTATTTTATGGTGTGGCCTATGGAATGGTTTTATATGTTATTTCTGTAGGCTTATCCATTACGATGGGCATGATGGGTATTGCTAATTTGGCACATGGGGTATTTGCCATGAGCGGCGGATATATTCTTGTTACCGCTCTTGCCAAGTTTCATATTCCTTTTCCTCTTGCTCTTGCGCTTTCTTTCTTTTTAGTTGCATTTGTTAGCGTATTTTTAGATCGATTATTGTACAAACACATATACGCTGCTCCAGAGTTAGAGCAGGTGTTGTTTAGTATTGCTTTGATCTTCATTTCGATAGCGATTGCTCGTTTGATATTTGGCACTTTGCAACAACCGGTCTTATTACCTGAGTATTTGAAGGATCAGTTTGTCTTATTTGGACGAGACTTTCCAACTTACCGAGTATTCATTATTATTTTTAGCGCTTTACTAATTGCTGCTCTGTGGTTTGGTGTTGAGAATACAAAGTGGGGCGCAATGGTTCGAGCAACTGTTGATAATCGTGCGATGGCACAATCTATAGGCATTAACACTAAACTTTTATTTAGTATTACATTTGCTGTTGGAAGTGGCTTGGCTGGCTTAGGTGGAGCTTTAGGGGCAGAAATTATTGCTATACAACCGACGTATCCGTTTGAGCAACTAGTCTTTTTCCTGATTGTTGTTTCTGTAGGAGGTTTAGGCAGCCTTAAGGGACCGTTTTTTGCAGCTTTATTAATTGGAATATTAGATACTGCTTGTAAGTACTGGGTGCCTGAGATTGGGGCATTCTTGATTTATATCGTAACGATTGGAATTTTATTGTGGCGACCCTTAGGTCTAATGGGTAAAAGAGCATGAGTAAATTAATTGGTTTCCAGACCCAGCCACGTATTCGTAAATATGAGCTACTTCCATGGATTTTAGCAATAGTAGTTTTTTTTGTATTACCTGAGTATTTGTCATTAGGCGCGCAAATATTAACCTATATTTTATTTGCCTTATCTTTAGACCTTATTACTGGCTATGCGGGAATTGTAACCTTAGGGCATGCCGCATTTTTTGGTGTTGGTGCCTACACCTGTGGAATCTTATCAGCAAAATTTGGAATAACTGATCCAATTATCTTGCTATTCGTCAGTGCAATTGTATGTGCCTTATTGGGTTTTAGTACTGGTTTGGTTATTCTAAGAACTCAAAAATTAACCCAGTTGATGTTGACTCTTGCAATAGCTGCTTTGTGTTTTGAAGTGGCTAATAAAGCAACAACAATTACGGGTGGAGCCGATGGTTTAACGGGGGTTGTTATCAGTCCAATCTTGGGCATGTTTAAGTTTGACTTTCTCAATAAGACTGCCTATTTGTGGTGTTTGCTTATTCTTTTTATTTTTTGGTACGTTATTCGGAGATTGATATATTCTCCTTTTGGAATAGCATTGACAGGAATAAAAGAAAACAAACAAAGAATGCAAGCAATAGGTGTCCCTGTAACATCATTCTTACTAAAGGCATATACATTTGCTGCAATGGTGGCGGGTGTTGCTGGCGCATTAATTACCCAGACTAATCAATTTGTTGGCTTGAATGTAATTGGTTTTGAGCCTTCAGGTGAAATCTTAGTTATGTTGATTCTAGGTGGTGTAGGTAGGATGTATGGAGCGTTTATTGGGCCACTAGTATTCTTGGTCGCACAGGACTATCTTGCAAAACAATTTCCTGAATATTGGAATTTAGGTATTGGACTGATGTTATTGATTGTTGTTATGTTTGCTAAGGGTGGTATTTTGGGCGTAATTGATAAATTTTTTGTAAAAAGGAGCTTACAAAAGTGACCCCCGCTTTACAAACAATCGGATTGTCTAAACAATTTGGTGCACTGAAAGTTACTGATCAGGTTGACTTTACATTAGCGCCTGGAGCAAGACACGCATTGATAGGACCTAATGGAGCTGGAAAAACCACCTTTATTAATCTTTTGACAGGGCGCCTAACTCCTTCATCTGGACAGGTCAAAATCATTGGCAATGAGGCTACCCACTTGAATGAAAGTCAGCGGGTCAAAATGGGTTTAGGTCGTACCTTTCAGATTAATTCCCTATTTAACAAAATGACAGTTTTGGACAATGTCTCACTTGGAATTTCTGAGAGATTAGGGGTCTCTAATAAACTCTGGCAATCAGCAAACACCTTTACGCAATTGCGTGAAGAGTCTATGGAAATATTGAGTCTTTTAGGAATTGCTGATATTGCCAATGAGACAGTTCAGCATTTACCTTATGGTAAACAGCGCTTGGTTGAAATTGCAATTTCATTAGGATTAAAGCCTAAAGTTTTACTTTTAGATGAGCCTGCTGCAGGCGTACCATCTATGGAATCCGGGAGGATATTAAAGGCTTTAGATGCTTTGCCTAAGGATATATCAATATTAATGATTGAACATGATATGGATTTAGTATTCCAATTTGCATCAAAAATTACTGTCTTAGTGCAAGGTGCAGTTTTGTGTGAGGGAACACCTGAAGAGATTGCAAAAGACCCTCGTGTCCATCAAGTTTACCTTGGAGAGCCTGATGAGTGATATGCAATCAACACCTGCTTTGAGATTATCTAATATTCACTCTGGGTATGGCGAGTTAAATATTTTAGAAAATATTAGTTTAGATATTCCTGCGAAATCGTCTTTAGCTTTACTTGGTAGAAATGGTGTTGGAAAGACAACCCTAATGTCAACCATCATGGGCCATGCTACTTTACATTCAGGCTCCATAGAGTTTTTTGGTAAGCCAATTAATCACCTACCTGTATATGAGCGTTCAAGATTAGGTATTGGATTTGTTCCTCAAACAAGAGATATATTTCCTTCCTTAACTGTTGAAGAAAACATGTTGATTGCTGCAAGACCAGGACGTTGGCCCTTGGAGAGAATTTATGATTTATTTCCTAGACTAGCTGAACGAAAAAGTAATATGGGCAATCAGCTTTCTGGTGGAGAGCAGCAAATGCTTTCAGTGGCAAGGGCTTTAATAAGTGACCCAAGTCTTTTATTATTAGATGAGCCTCTTGAAGGTTTAGCTCCTGTTATTGTTCAAATGCTAATGGAAGTCATTAAAAAATTAATCAAAGAAGAAGATTTGACTGTCATCTTAGTTGAGCAATCTGCCAAGTTAGCATTACAAGTCACTGATAATGTCGTGGTATTAAATCGTGGTCAGGTTATACACCAGGGAAGTAGTCCAGATTTATTAAACCAACCAGAGCTGTTAGCTAAGCTAATTTCTGCAAATTAGTCATTTTCCTTTTATGTCAGCAAGGATAATATTGCTGTGCTAAATTTAAGCTATTGATTAAAAAAATAAAATAATTAAATTTTGGATAAATACAATATTCTTTTCTTGTGCTCTGCTAATTCTGCCAGGTCTATTATTGGTGAAGTCTTAGCTAATACACATATTAGTCGCAAGTTTGTTGGTTATTCAGCGGGTGCGAGTACTGAGCCATCCCTAAATCCTTTAGCCATTGAAATTGCTGATGATATTGGGTATCCCATTGAGACCTTAAAAAGTAAGCACTATAGCGAGTTTACAAGTTACGAATCGGTAAAAATGGATTTCATCATTACTGTATGTGACACTTCTATTTTTTCGATTGAGCCTTATTGGCCTGGAAATCCAATCATCGCGCAGTGGAGATTTACTGACCCCGCCTTAGTAACAGGTTCTATTGAAGTAAGAAGAAGAGCATTCAACAATATCAAAATTGAACTACAAAGAAGATTAGATATTTTGGCATCTTTACCTAAATCCTCACTCAATTTTGAGCAACTTCAAATTATGGATTTTCGTTAAGCACTATTTAATTAATGCTAACGGAATTGGGTATGGATGTGAATACCTTCTAGCTCATCATGAGCATGATTCCAAATTTCAGATTTAATTGCTCGAGAGGCTTCTTTATAGCCTGTTTGTGATCTGAATTGAATTCCCTTTGAAGAAAAATCAATATCTTTATATTGATCCTCTCCTTCCATGCGATCAATTGTTAAATGAATAATATGCATGATACTGTCGCACCCCCAAGTCATAAGTTCTTTTATTTGAGGGGAACTTTTTTGTTCTTCATTTAAATGATCTGTCAGTCTTCTAATCGTATGACGAAGTCTGTGAAGTTTTTTTTCTTTATCCAGGAAATGGTCTCTACTAGAAAACTGAATATCTTTTTGTTTTGTCAGAACTTCATTAATACTATTGGGTTCTTCGCTTACCGGATTCCACAATTGCACGGAAAATATAATGGAGCTTTTACGTGGTTGGTCTTCGAGAACTGCTTCAATGGGAGTGTTTGAAAATATGCCACCATCCCAATATGGTTCGCCGTTAATACGAATTGCCGGGAATGCTGGTGGCAGAGCTCCTGATGCCAGAATATGATCTAGGGTTAAAGTTTCTTGAAGCGAGTCAAAATAGCGCATCTCACCGCTATTAGCATTTACAGCGCCAACAGTGATTCGAACTCGTTTTGAGTTTAAATAATCAATATTGATTAGATCTTTTAATGTTTCTCTGAGAGGGTCGGTATTGTAGTAGGCAGATTTTTCAATACCAAGTGGCAAATTGGGATTAATCCATTGAGGAAAACTTGGGGTAAAAAATCCTTTAACTCCGTTTGAGACAGTTAGGAAGTTAAATAATGATTTATTGCCTTCAGTAAATTGTCTGCTATTGTCTTGCAGTATTCTCCAAAACTCTTGAAGCTTCTCTAATCTTTTTTCTGGAGGATTTCCGGCAATAATTCCAGCATTAATGGCACCAATAGAAGTACCAATGACCCAGTCGGGTTCAATCTCATTTTCATGAATTGCTTGAAAAACACCTAATTGATATGCACCTAGTGCTCCACCTCCCTGAAAAACAAGAACCTTTTTAAAAATGCTTGGAATATGAATCTTAGGATTTTCAGATTTAGGCATTGGGGTAATAACTAGTTTATTTAAATGATGGAACACGATTAATATGAAAAAGTATACATAGGCTTTATGGCACCAATTTTTCAAGAGGAAATAATGAAATTGATAAAAGTTTTGTTAGTAATTTCTTATTTTCTTTTTTCTATTTATCCACAAGCACAATCCTGGCCCAATAAACCTGTGACGCTAGTGGCAAGTTATTCTCTAGAATGGAGCATAATCATTCTGGAAAAGAATATTTCTCTCAATTAATGATCTAAATAAAAATGAATGAGACACTAAAATCGCACTACATAGACCCAGCAGATTTAGAGTGGCAGCCCACTCCTTTTGAGGGAATAAAAATTAAAGTACTTTATAAAGATCCTTCATCTGGAATGTCTACAGTTTTATTTCAAATGGATCCAGGAGCCATAGTACCTTTTCATGAGCACACTGGACTTGAACAGACTTTTATGTTGGAAGGTAGCTTAGAAGATGAAGAAGGGCGTGCATTGCCTGGAACTTATGTTTGGCGACCTCAAGGAAGTAGGCATGTGGCTGTTTCTCCTCAAGGGGCCACTTTTTTATCGATGTTTATGAGCCCAAATCACTTTTTTATAGGTGAAAAATATAATCTTGAATAGGGCGCTTATTCTGGTTGAACGCCCGCAGCTTTTAGAGCGGTTTTCCAACGCTCTACATCAGCTTTTAAAAAAACTTGTAGAGCTTCTGGGGTTGCTTGGATGGGTGTTGCAATCGAAGCACTCATTTCTTGATAGCGCTCAATAATTGTTGGATCCTTTAAAGCATCACGCAGACTTTGAGCCAAGCGATCGATAACGTCTTTTGGAGTTCCCTTTGGAGCATAAAGACCATGCCATACCGTAAGTTCAAATCCTGGTAGACCTGACTCTGAGAAAGTCGCTACTTGTGGCAAGATTTTTAAGCGGTTTTTTGTTGCAACAGCTATAGGTTTTAAATTTCCTGCTTTGATATGTGAGATTGTGCTTGCAGGTTGATCACAGATGAAATCAACTTGCCCTCCTAATAGATCATTGAGTGCAGGTCCTGTGCCCTTATATGGAACGCTGGTCCATTTATTTTGTGTTGCACTTTTTAATAAGGCTTCACAAAGTTGAGATGTTGCTCCCACACCAGCATTTGCAAAATTTAATTTATCAGCATTTGCTTTTGCATAAGATAAAACCTCTTGCAGGTTATTTCCGGGAAAGTTTTTTCTAGCTACTAATATCATCGGCACTTCAGTTACGATACCTATTGGCTCAAAGTCGGAAATTGGGTTATAGCTTAATTTGCTATAAAGGGCGGGTGCACTTGCATGCGCCATATTATGAAAAAGTAATGTATATCCATCTGCTGATGATTTAGCTACTTTTGCGGCACCTATAGTACCACCGGCGCCTCCAGTATTTTCTACTATGACACTTTGACCTAAGTTATTTGACATAGATGCACCTAGAAGTCTACCAAGTACATCTGTAGATCCTCCAGGAGGAAATGGAATGACAATATGGATCGGTTTACTAGGAAAAGGAGTTTGTGCAAAAGCGCATTCAAGAAATAAATTCAACAACAAAACAATACTGATGATAATTTTTTTCATATTAGATTGGATCTGTTAAA
>Ga0214170_1000249_pt1 | contig 21885 bp, 19 predicted proteins | sample TroBogEpilimnion_2_FD_153008 | JGI IMG/M metagenome (GOLD analysis project Ga0214170, IMG submission 153008) | Freshwater microbial communities from Trout Bog Lake, WI - 27JUN2007 epilimnion | ecosystem: Environmental > Aquatic > Freshwater > Lake > Epilimnion/Euphotic zone | place: Trout Bog... | reverse complement strand
TGCATCCATGATGTCGCCGAAGCCGAAGCCACCTTGCCCGCCACCGAATTGCGAGAAGGGATCTCCACCCAGGTCGTAACGCTGGCGCTTATCGGGATCGCTTAAGACTTCATACGCTGTTGTGATCTCTTTAAATTTCTCACTTGCGCTGGGGTCGGGATTGATATCAGGGTGGAATTCTCGAGCCAATTTTCGATACGACTTCTTAATATCGTCGAACGAAGCGTCTCGATCGACGCCGAGCAGGTTGTAATAGTCGGCCATCGCGCGTTAATTGCCTTCTTCTAAGAATCGTCCGATGTAACGAGCAACCGCGTGAACCGCTGCCATGCTGTTTGCATAGTCCATGCGGGTGGGTCCTAAAATTCCAATCGCGCCTTGTCCGTATCCCATGGTTACGACGCTCGTGGACTTTAATCCTTCGGCTGGTTGTTCGTCGCCAATGCGAACGTTCACGGATGGGCTGGCGTCCGACAACAATCGAAGCAAGACGACCTGTTCTTCCAGTGCTTCAAGAATCGGATGGAGCGCCAAGGCTTCGTCGTGGTTGGAGAGAGCTAAATTGGCGGTTCCAGAAAGAACGACTCGATCTTGCGAAGGAAGTTGGACCACCGCTACTTGCTTGGTGATCTGGGCGAGCAACTTTCCAGTGCGAGTCATGATGTCTTCGACATCGCTGGCACCAGACAAGAATGACTCAATCGCGCGGCGTTCCGGATTCGAGAGCGGCTTTACTTCGGCGATGCGGTCAACAAAAACGCGGTAGCCACTGTTCGTGGGAATACGACCCGCGCTGGTGTGCGGTTGGGTAATCAATCCGTCGTGTTCGAGCGCGGCCATTTCGTTGCGAATGGTCGCTGGCGAAACCCCAAGGCCGTGACGTTCCGCGATCGCCTTTGATCCCACTGGTTCCTGGGTAGCAACGTACTCATCGACAATCGCTCGCAGAATTTCTAAACGACGTTCGTGCATAACGGAGGCCTGCATCAAATTAGGCGATGACCAAAACGACGGTCAACAGAACGAGCAAAAAACCGGCTGGAAAGGCGGTCTTCAACTTGTTCGCGCGGGAATGGACCCAGATTGCGACGCCCATGGCGCACCACAAAACCACAACCGATATCCAACCGATAAACGAGCCGGTGTAACGAATACCGTAGATCAAGCCAAGCGCAGCGATCGCTTCCACAACGCCGATTGCTCGAGCGAGCCAATCTTTGATTCCCACGTCGCGCGTGCCAGACAAGCCTTTAGGCGAGCCGCTAATTTTTGAGGCACCAGAAATCAAGAACACCAGTGCGAGGAAACCGAGCAAGATGTTGTGAGTGAGATGCATGGGCAAAACTTACTACAGAAGGATTTCGCGCACGATTCGATCTGCGATTAACCGACCATTCGCCGTCAGAACCAGGCTGCCCGCGCTCCACTTATTCGCGTCAAGAGCGCCGGAGGTCACATAGGGAGCAAGGCGGTCGAGCACAGCCAAATTCAAGGTCGAGTGGTCGATTCCAGCAGGCATCCGAATCGCCAACATAATGCGTTCACTCTCCTTCTCCTCCGCGGACAAGACTTCCGAATCTTGCGCAGGCGATTCATCCGCGGTGATTCGATCGCGATAGGTCGACGGGTGTTTTACATTCCACCATCGCTTGCCATTCACATGTGAATGAGCGCCGGGTCCGAGCCCCCACCAATTCGCACCGAGCCAATACGCAACGTTGTGACGACACTCCCCGTTCGGTCGAGCCCAATTGGATAGCTCGTACCACTCGAATCCCGCGGCTTGAAAGGCTTGGTCAGCCAACAAATATTTGTCCGCGGTCTCGTCATCAGCAGGCATCACAATCTCGCCGCGCTTGACCTGATTGGCTAACTTTGTACCGCTCTCGACAATCAAGGCATAGGCCGAGATGTGATCGATCGGCAGAGACAACGCGGTATCTATGGATTCCTTCCAGTCCTCGATTGACTCGCCCGGAATTCCATAGATTAAGTCGACGCTGATATGTTCAAAACCAGCTTCGCGCGCCCATGCGGTCGCCTTGGCAACGTTCTCGGGATTGTGGGTTCGGTCCAGAACTTTCAGTACGTGCGGCACGGCTGATTGCATGCCGAAGGAAATACGGTTGATGCCGATTGCACGCAAGGCGGCGAGTTTTTCCTTCGTCACCGTATCTGGATTCGCTTCAATGGTGATTTCTATATCGGGCGCAAAACCAAACCGAGTCTGAATTGCGGTGAGCACTCGTCCGAGGTCGGATGGTTCCATCAGCGTTGGGGTTCCGCCACCGAAGAAAATGGTGGGGACCGGATGAGCGGTCGGAACTTCGCGAGCCGCCTGCTCTACTTCTCGGAGGAGGAGATCGATGTAATCGCCCGAGACCTCGGCCAACGTACCGCCGTCTTTAAGTTCGCCGGGCGTGTAGGTATTGAAATCGCAATATCCGCATCGCTTCACGCAATAGGGAATGTGGATATAAAACGAGAGAGGCGCCGCCCCGCTCATGGTTACTTCGCCTTTTTCGCTTTGTCAGCGTCGGCGTCGGTAGTCAGCGCAGCAATGAAGGCTTCCTGTGGAACCTCCACGCGGCCCACCATCTTCATGCGCTTCTTACCTTCCTTCTGCTTCTCCAGAAGTTTGCGCTTACGCGAGATATCTCCGCCATAACACTTTGCCAATACGTCCTTGCGAATCGCCCGAATGCTTTCGCGCGCGATGATGCGGGAACCAATGGCCGCCTGAATGGGCACTTCGAACTGTTGGCGCGGGATGAGTTCGCGCAACTTCGAGGTCATCATGACGCCGTAGGCATAAGCCTTGTCTTTGTGAACGATTGCGCTGAAGGCGTCCACGTGCTCGCCCTGCAGCAAAATATCGACCTTTACCAAGTCGCCCTCGGCTTCGCCGATTGGTTCGTAATCCAATGAGGCGTAGCCCTTGGTGCGGGACTTTAGTTGATCGAAGAAATCAAAGACGATCTCGGCGAGCGGCAAGGTGTAACGAATCTCTACCCGGTCTTCCGACAAATAATCCATACCGAGCAAAGTTCCACGACGTTCTTGGCACAACTCCATGATTGTTCCGATGAATTCCGCCGGCGCCAAAACCGTCGCACGAACGATGGGTTCATCGACTCGCGCGATCTTGCCGTCTGGGAATTCCGACGGGTTTGTTACAACCATCTCTTTGCCGTCATCGCGAAAGACGCGATAGACCACGGATGGCGCGGTAGAAATGAGTGATAATCCGGCTTCGCGTTCGAGGCGTTCGCGGACAATTTCCATGTGCAAAAGGCCAAGGAAGCCGCATCGGAATCCAAAGCCAAGCGCCGCGGATGATTCGGGTTCGAATACCAAGGCCGCGTCATTGAGCTGCAATTTATCGAGTGCTTCGCGCAAGAGCGGATAGTCCGCGCCATCTAATGGAAAGAGGCCAGAGAAGACCATCGGCTTGGGATCTTTATATCCCGCCAACGCGGTCTGCGCAGGATGGTTGTAGGTAGTGATCGTGTCACCTACACGAGATTGGCGAACATCTTTCACGCCGGTGATGACATAACCTACTTCGCCAACGCCTAGGCCCTTGCTGACAACGGGTTCTGGTGAAATGACGCCGACCTCGAGCATTTCATGTCGTACACCCGTAGAGAACATTTGGATTTGGTCACGAGTCGACAAGTGTCCGTCGACCACACGCACGTAGGTCACTACTCCGCGATAAGTGTCATATACCGAGTCAAAGATAAGCGCACGAGCAGGCGCATTGGCATCGCCAACCGGAGCAGGAATAAGTTCAACAATCTGGTCGAGAAGTTCAACTACTCCGTCGCCGGTCTTGCCCGATACTCGAAGACAATCTTCTGGCTTGCAACCGATGAGCTTTGCCAACTCTTCTGCAAACTTTTCGGGTTGTGCCGCTGGTAAATCAATTTTGTTCAAGACCGGGATGATGGTCAGGTTGTTCTCCATCGCCAAGTACAAGTTCGCGAGAGTTTGAGCTTCGATTCCTTGCGCACAATCCACGAGCAAGATCGCGCCTTCGCATGCCGCCAATGAGCGGGAGACTTCATAAGTGAAGTCCACGTGGCCAGGCGTGTCGATCATATTAAGGATGTATTCCTTGCCATCGATACCCGAACGCCACGGCAGGCGGACCGCTTGCGACTTGATGGTGATTCCCCGCTCGCGCTCGATATCCATGCGATCGAGATACTGCGCGCGCATGTTGCGCTGTTCAACGACTTCGGTGATACCCAACATGCGATCGGCGAGCGTTGATTTGCCGTGATCGATATGGGCAATGATGCAAAAGTTTCTAATTTGCGCCGGATCCGTTGCAGCCGGCTGCGGAGCTTTTGCTAAAGGAATGGCAGGCATTTAAAACCTACTCGAATCGGTTGTTGTCGCTGGTGGCGTTAAATTAACGAACGCCAGCTTTGTTTGCAGCCTTCGCCATCGCTGACTTCTTGTTGGCTGCTGAGTTCTGATGAAGAACGCCCTTTGAGACCGCGGTATCCAAGCTCTTGGATGCGAGGCGAAGCTCTTCGGCAATCTTGGTGCTGTCACCTGAAGTAACGGCGTCACGGAAACGGCGAATCGCGGTCTTGATGGCAGAACGCTCTGAACGGTTGCGCGCCTGTGCCTTGTTGTTGGTGCGAATACGCTTGATCTGCGACTTAATGTTTGCCACTTCGGACTACCTTCTTCTCATTCAATCTTGGAAACCTGCTTGGAAACCTGCTTGGAAACCTGCCCCGTTTCGGGAAGGCTGAAGGGTATCAGCAGGGCGAGCTCGGGCTCAAACTGGGCCGTGATTAGCTCGTCATAGCGATAATCGCGCGCTCCAGAGCGTGGATCGGGTCCGCTGCCGCGCCCTTGATGTCCGCGTCCGCCTGAGCCACTGCGATGACCGCTCGGGTCAACGTCTCTGGGGTCCAATGCGCCAATGTGCGTCGAGCCTTGTCGATTTGCCATGGCGCCATGCCTAATTCGCCCGCGACATCGTATGAACGTACTCCTCTGCTGATGCCGGAGACCTTGCCCACCGCGCGCAAATTCGAAGCGAGTGCGCTGACAATCATCACCGGATCGGTGCCGGTGTCTAACGCATTACGTAACGCGATGAGCGCCGCGGCTTGCTGCCGTTCCATTGCTGCATCGGCAACGTCAAAGCCCGATGTTTCTACTCGACCTTGTTGGTATTTATCAACATCGTCCGCGTCAATCATCTTGCCCGCAATGACATCGCTGGATAGTTGAGAGATCGCGGAATTGAGTTCGCGTAGGTCACTTCCCAACGCGTCTATCAGCGCTTGTACGGCATCAGTCGAAACCTTGCGACCGAGTCGCTTAAATTCCTGTCGAACAAAATCCGCTTTATCGCCATCTTTTTTGATGGTCTCGCATTCAATAATCGTTGGCTTGGCCTTCTTGATTTTGTCGAGAACCGCCTTGCCCTTGACGCCGCCCTTATGCCAGAGCAGTAGGTCAACGTCTTCTTCGGGCGACTCGACATACGCCAATAATTCATCCGCGCAGTCGCTATCTAAATCCTGCAACTCTTTCAAGACAACGATTCGGTCCCCGCCAAAGAGCGAAGGCGAAAGCGCATCGGTGATTGCGCCGACTTCAATTTCGCTGGCGTCCAGCGAGTTCACTTCTGCCTCGGGTCGCGCCGCGATGAAATCCGAAATCGCGCGCTCGGCAAGCACAGCTTCGCCGCCCGACAACAGGATTAGCCCCATGCGATATTCCACCACGCCTTCTTCTTGGTTCGAATCCTAAGGGAGCCATCGACCGAAATGGCGCCATCTACATCGGTCCGATAGACCCGAACACCACGAGCCTGCAAGGCGGCAATCGTCGAAGGAGCTGGATGACCATACGGATTGCCCAACCCGACGCTAATTAGAGCAACCTTGGGTTTGAGTAAATTCAATAAATCGAGGTCTTGATAGGCCGACCCATGGTGTGAAACTTTCAAGATGTCGACAGGTGAAGCGAGATGGCTTTGGACGATAGCGTCTTGCGCGGGCGGTTCGATATCGCCACCAGCAAACATCCGTAACTTTCCCATCGTGATGTCCAGCGCGATGCTCGAGTTATTTATGCCAGACCCATCACCGGGCAGCGATACGAAGTGGTCTTGCGTCGTTTGCGGCCACAAAACTTTTAGCGTGATACTTCCCAGGCTCGAGGGATATGTAGCGACCTCACCTTGATGAACGACGACGGGTCGAATGGATTCCAGGGCTCGCATTGTCATGGCGTACTCCGCAGCGGGTTGATTGAGATTGGTGATCCAGACCGAGCCAATGTGCCGCCCAGCGAGTACCGCGGGCAGGCCGGTCACATGATCAGCGTGGTAGTGCGTCAGAACAATTAACGGGATTGTTGATATCTGGAGCGCGTGCAAGCACTTATCCATCAACAGTGGATCCGGCCCCGTGTCGATGACTATTCCGGAATGGTTGCCAAGATTTATTACTAAACCATCCCCCTGGCCCACATCGCAATTGACCACGCGCCAACCCGATCCAGGCCAACCCGAACCGACCGCTGAAAATGCGATGACGGCCAAGGCTGTGCAGGCACCAATCGTTTTCCAGTACTTGAATCGAATTAACACGATGAGGCCGACTGCCAACCCTGCGCCAATAAAGCTCTTAGGAAGTAACAGAACTGGCAATCGAGCGCAGTGTTGCGCTACAAGCGCAACCCATTCAGAGATTGGATTAACCAATACCAATAGAAAGTGGGCAAACCCATTCATAGGAATCAATGCCGCGATGAAACCCACGACCGTTACTGGCGCTACGACCAACGCCACCAACATATTCGCCGGAATACTGACTAGTGAAAGCTGACCGCTGATCGCCACAATTACGGGAGTACATAAAATCGTCGCTGAAACAGGTAGCGAAATGAGCTCGACCAACCGAGGATGATGGAACCAGCGCCCGAGAAAAATCGAGATGGGCGGCGACAACAAGAGAATGCCGGCGGTGGCCATCACCGATAAGGCAAAGCCCGGATCGATGGCCTGAAACGGATCAATCACAATCAACAACGCGATCGCCAGGCCTAGCGACGGCAAGGCGCTGGTTCGCGTGCCCCGCGCCTTACCAATGAGCATCACCGCCGTCATGACCGTCGCGCGCATTACCGATGGCGAGGGCCGCACCAGAAAAATAAAACCAAGCAAAACCATGGCCGTGACTAGTAATCGCAAACGCTGTCGACGAATAAACCATTGCGTCAGCCACATCATGAAGGCGGCAACAATCGCGAAGTTTTCACCGCTTACCGCGGTCAAATGCGTGAGGCCGGACCTGCGCATGTCGCTGATGAATCCGCTCTTTTCGAGCGAAGTATCGCCTTCGACCAGGCCCGGAATCAGCGCACCACCCGCCCCGACTATTTGGCGCGCCTCGGCCCTGAATCGCACTCTTATTGAAGTGGTCCATCGCATTATTCGACTCGGGCCGTGAATAATGACAATCGGTCCGCGCAGGGCAATCAATCCGGCGACACGTTTTTCTGAACTCGAAAAGAGCGTTCCATCGCCGCTGAACTTCTCGCTCGGAATGAGCGATAGCGCTTTGGTCGAGAAGATTCGCATCGGCAAGCGAAGGCGCTGGGTTCGGCCATTAATGACAATGAGCGAAACGCTGACCAGCAACGATTGCGACGCCGACTTAGTATGCGAGCCAACCACCTTGGCGTTCCCCCACACCGGGTCGGTTTTAACACTCGCTTCAAAGTGGACGAAGTTCTTGTTGGTGAGATTGCGCGCAACGAAATTGTGCGTCAGTGCGAGTTCCCGGATTCCTGAACTCGCGGCTCCGGTAAATAAGGCCGCAATCGCGACGGCCGCGACGGTTCGCTTAAGAGATATCAGCGCGGCAAAGAGAAACAGAACTAGGTAGGACCATGGTGCGGGCACCAATCCAGTAGTCGCGGCTCCAAGCCATATCGCGATACCGAGCGCAAGTAGTCGACGATCTACAGGCGCACTAATGGTGCAACTTCTGCGTACTTGGACTTACCCATCCCCGATATTTTCTGCAGATCTGTGATGGCGGCAAATGCCCCGCTCTTTTGACGATAGGCGATGATGCGACCGGCCATAACTGGACCGACGCCTGGCAGGCTTTCGAGCTGGGCCAACGTCGCGGTATTGATACTGATAAGGCCACCACTTGTCGTGGCTTTCGCTTTAGATGCACCCCGCGCTCGAGATGTCGTGGCTACTACCTTGGGCGCACCCACAACGATTTGTTCACCGTCAATGAGCACATGCGCGAGATTGATATCGCTCAGGTCAACGCCCTTCAGCGCTTGGCCCGCGGCCGTTACGGCATCCACCGCGCGCGATCCGCTTGGCAAGTGATAGACGCCAGGGTGCAACACTTTTCCTGCTACATCAACCACGATAGATGTGGCGATGGGTGAAGCCGAAGGAATGATGAGTTGTGGTCCGGCCATTGGCAGCGGCGAAGCGCTGCTCGATCCTTGTGCAAAGACAAAGAACAGTACGCCGGCACCAATCGTTAAACCGAAGGCGATAAATAGTGAACGGCGTTGGTGTGGGGTGAAGGCCAAATCGTCAAAGCGTTGTCGGAATTCTTCTCTCAGTTTTTCTAACATGCGAGCACGGTAAGCCGTGCCTCTAAAACTCAATCAGAATATTGAGAAAGCTGTGGACTCAATCGTCCTGTGGCTAAGTCCGACAGAATTTAAAGAACTATATTGACGAGCTTCGGCGCCCGGGTAATCACCTTGGTGATGGTTGCTCCCGCAATCGCTGCCTTGATCTCCGGGTTGTCCATCGCGAGCTTCTCCAGATCGGCATCGCTGATATTTGGCGAGACGTCGATGCGCTCCTTGATTTTGCCGTTGACCTGCAAAATTGCCGTCACGTTATCCGCGGCTAATAAAGATTGGTCAATGGTGGGCCAGCCGGCAAGCGCTACGGATGGTTTGTGACCCAAACGTTCCCACATCTCTTCCGCCGTGTACGGCGCGACAAGTGACAATGAAATAGCGATCGCTTCCGCCGCTTCGCGAACCGCTGGATCTGCCGCGCCACAACCCGAATCAATTGCCTTGCGGGTGTGATTGACCAGCTCCATCACGCGTGCAACCGCGACGTTAAAGCGGAATGACTCCACCGCGAACGAGATATCGTGCAGCGCCTTGTGCGTAATCTTTCGAAGCGCGAGGTCGCCGGTGCTGAAATCAACGCCCGGCTTACTGGTTACATCACCAGAAATGCGCCATGCGCGATTGAGGAACTTCGCGGAGCCCGATGGTGAAACATCCGCCCAGTCCACGTCATCCTCCGGTGGGCCAGCAAAGACCATCGAAATGCGAATTGCGTCAACGCCGTGGGTCGCAAGCTCATCCGACAAACGAACCAGATTGCCGCGGCTCTTGCTCATCGCAGAGCCATCCATCAAGACCATGCCTTGGTTCAATAATTTAGTGAATGGCTCGGTGAAGTTCAGCTTGCCCATGTCGAACAAGACCTTGGTGAAGAAGCGTGAATATAAAAGGTGCAAGATTGCGTGGGTAACTCCGCCGACGTACTGATCGACTGGCAACCAGGTATCAACCTCGGCTCGGTCGTACGCAACATCGCCGCGATTGACGCTGGTGTAACGCAAGAAATACCACGATGAATCGAAGAAAGTATCCATGGTGTCCGCGTCGCGTTGCGCATCGGCTCCGCATGCCGGACATGGCACGTTGACCCAAGACTCGACCGCGCCGAGTGGCGACGTGCCCTTTGGCTTCAAATCGAGACCGACCGCATCTGGTAATTCAACCGGTAATTGCGATTCTGGAACAGGTACTTCGCCGCACTTCGGGCAATGCACAATCGGGATTGGAGTACCCCAGAAGCGTTGACGAGAAATTAACCAGTCACGCAGACGATAATTCTTTGCAGCCTTCGCCTTCTTCTTCGCGGATAGCTCCTCAATAACCTTGGCGATTGCCTCGGCCTTCTTTAATCCATTGAGCGAACCAGAATTAATCATCACGCCTTCGCCATCGGCGGCGATACCAGTGACATTGGGATCTTCCTCGCCGGTGTCGACAACGACAGAAATCGGTAACTTCATCGCGCGCGCGAAATCTAGGTCGCGTTGATCATGCGCAGGCACAGCCATAATCGCGCCGGTGCCGTAATCGGCCAATACGTAATCGCTCGCCCAGATCGGTAACTTCGCGCCATTCACTGGATTGATGGCATAACGATTGAGGAATACGCCGGTCTTTGGACGGTCGGTTGCGAGGCGATCGATATCGCTCGCAGCCTTAACGCCTTCTAGATATTTAGCGAAATCGGCTTCAACTCCCGTGCCTTGGACTAATTCAGCAGCGAGCTCGCTATCAGCGGCCACAACCATGAAAGTCGCGCCGTGCAAAGTATCGGGGCGAGTCGTGTACACAACGACTGGATGAGCACGGTTTTCAATCTCGAACTCGACTTCGGCGCCCAAGGATCGACCGATCCAGTTGCGCTGCATCATCAACACTTTCTCTGGCCATTGACCCTCGAGTTGGGCCATATCGTCGAGCAAGCGATCCGCGTAATCGGTGATCTTCAAATACCACTGATTCAATTTCTTCTTCGTGACGGTGCTGTCACAGCGCTCGCATAACCCCGCAACTACTTGCTCGTTGGCGAGCACGGTCTGACAATTTGGGCACCAGTTGACGGGTGAATCCTTGCGATACGCCAAGCCCTTCTTGTACATCTCGAGGAACAACCATTGATTCCACTTGTAGTACTCGGGATCCGATGTATGCAGGACTCGATCCCAGTCGAAGCTGCACGCAAATCGGCGCATCGACGCCTTCTGCACCGCGATATTTTCATATGTCCACGCGCGTGGATCCGCGTTCCGCTTGATAGCGGCGTTCTCTGCCGGCAGACCAAATGAATCCCATCCGATGGGATGCATAACGTTGAAACCTTTTTGCACCCAATATCGTGCGATTACATCGCCGAGCGCATACGCCTCCGCGTGGCCCATATGTAAATCTCCTGATGGGTACGGAAACATATCCAGGACATACTTCTTCGGTCGTGGATCATCTGCGCGACCAGATTTGAAAGGCTCAATCGCGTCCCAAATGGGTAACCACTTCTCTTGAACGTGGTGAACGTCGTAGGCCTCATGCATGGGTCGAATCCTCCCATGAGACGCCGGTCAGTTCTTCGCTGACGGTCCAGAGGTTTGCCGCAAGCACAGGATCCAAAGCGAGTGAGCGCGGACGAGTGATGCGTGGAGTTCCGCGCATTTCACCAATGCCGCTTGGACCAACGTATGTATTGCCAATTAATCCAGGAAATGTCATCGCCGCGAGCAACGGCAATACACCGACTTCAACTTTTTGAGCAATATACCGAGTAGGCAGTGAAGCTGCGCCGCCGGTGCGGAAGAGCGAGGTATTCGTCCAGCCAGGATGCGCGGTCAAGGGAATAAAGGACCATTTATTCTGCAAACGAAGGCGTTCTATCTGTGCCGAGAAAAGAAGATTCGATAACTTGCTGGCGGCATATTGACCCCAAGCCGAGTACTTACCAGCGCAGAAGCAGACCGCGCGAATTTCGTCCACGGTGCCGGCGCCGAATGAACCGATTCGATGGGCCTGGCTGGCTTGCGAAACCACGCGCTCCTTAATCTGATTGCGAATCAATCCGGCAAAGGCAAAGTGACCGAGGTGATTGGTGCCCATCTGAAGTTCGAATCCATCCGCGGTCTTGCTAAATGGTGGGACCATGACGCCGGCGTTGAGCGCCACAACGTCAAACTTCGGAAGTTGGTTAACTTGTGCGGCTGCTTTTCGGACCGAAGACAAATCCGAGAGATCCAAATAGATGGCGTCAACCGACTTGCCGATAACGGCAATTGCTTGTGCTGCTTTCTTTTCATTGCGTGCGGTGATAGTGACATCCGCGCCCTTTGCAACGAGTGCGCGTGCCGCGGCCAAACCAAGCCCGCTGGTTGCGCCGGTAATTAGGAATCGTTTTCCGCTTTGATCCGCGATATGTGCTTCGGTCCAGCCAGCAGGGATGCGAGGAACGGTAATCACGTGGAGATAAGGGGAATCGAACCCCTAACCTCTTCCATGCCATGGAAGCGCGCTACCAATTGCGCCATATCCCCGTATATCGGAGCTGAACCTTATCTCAGAGGGTGGTCTCGTTGCCAAACAAGGGTTCTGGGATGGTCCCCGCATTGTGTTCGACTAGCGCCCAACCCGTATGAAGCTCTTCTAAAACCGACCACGATGCGTTCGAGAGACCGCCGAGCACCGCCCAATCGGAGAGATTCAATCCCAACATTGAACCCAGTATCGCTCGTGCTGTTCCACCATGCGTCACGACAATCAACGAACCTTCGTCACCGGTCAATGAATCTCGAATCGCGGCAGTCGCTCGCGCTGCAACTTCGCTTCGACGTTCACCTGTTGTGCCGGCTGGTTCATCGCCACCCTTGATCCAGTTAACGAATTTTTCGCCGTCTGCTTCGCGATTTTCCGCGCCAGTGCGACCTTCCCACTGCCCACCGTTCGTCTCACGTAAGCGCGCGTCGCTGTGGATCGGCAAGCCCGTGATTTCCGAAAGCGCGGCCGCGGTTTGCTGGGTGCGAATTAAATCGCTGGCGATAATTTTGGTCGGGTTCATACCCGCCAGAATCTTCGCCGCGTGGCTCGCTTGATACAGGCCCACATCATTGAGCGGAATGTCGGAATGACCCTGATATCGATTGATGACGTTCCAATCGGTCTGACCATGCCGCCACAACACAACCTTCATGGATTTTTAGCGCGCCTCAGAAATCTGGAGGTCGAGTCGTGGACAGTCGTTCCACAAGCGGTCCAGCATGTAATACCCACGGAGCTCTTCGCTCTGAATGTGCACGACCAGGTCCGAATAATCGAGCAGAACCCATTGGCCTTTGCCCTCGCGACGGATCGGCTTCTCGCCAATCTTCGCAAGCTCTTCGAACACAGAATCGGCGATTGCTTCGACCTGGCGCTCGTTGGTGGCGGTCGCAATCAAGAAAACTTCAGAGAGCAACATTTGATCGGTCATATCCAGTGCGACGATATCGACGCCCAGCTTCTCCGCGATAACTTCTGCCGCGCGTTGAGCCAACGCACGAACTTCTTTACTTGCTGCCATAGAGACCCCGTTTGGTGATGTATGCCGATACCGATGGAGACAACACCGACGATGCTGACTTTTTCTGCTTGAACAACTCCCGAATCTCGGTCGCTGAAATATCTAGCGCATCGATTTCGATCTCGGGAAATTCTGACTTTGCAGCTCCGGGTCGCTTCACGACAAGGATGGGTGTGCTCTTTTGTATCTCGGCTGCTTTCTTCCATTTGCTAAATCCAGACGCAGCGTCGCTTCCAATGACCAGCGTGAACTCATATTTGGGAAAAAAGGCGCGAAGCTGCGAGAGGGTATCGACCGTGAACGTGGCGCCGGTTCGCTTTATTTCAATGTCGAGCAGCGAGACCTTCTCTTGCAACGCATCCGACAAATCGTCCAACGCCGCCGCGCACATCTCCAACCGATCCTCGGCCTTCGCGGTTGGCGCGCCGTCGCGAAGTTGAGGTTGTCCTGCTGGAATCAAAAATATTTCATCGAATTTCGGAGCCAGCTTTTCGATGATGCGCAGGTGGCCCAGATGAATGGGGTCGAAGGTGCCGCCGAGAATTGCGACGGTATGTGCTTGTGCGATGGTGATGCCTAGTCTTTGTCGAGACGCAAAACTAAATAAAGAAGCACGGCGAGAACGCCGAAGGCAAAGATTCCGAAGAAGACCGGCGATGCAGGAAGGTGACGCTTTACGCCCTCTGCGAATATCAAGCTCTTGATCATGGCTCTACTTTACTTGAGCGCTTGCGCTCCGCCCACCAAAAGGGCTTTGAACTGCGTCTCATCCAAGATGGTGATGCCTAGCTCCTCCGCCTTTGCCAGCTTGGATCCAGGCGAATCCCCTACGACAACGTAATCCGTCTTCTTGGAGACCGAGCTCGCGTTCTTTCCGCCGTGGGATTGAATCACCTCGCCCACCCCATCGCGCGTGAAATCTTTCAGCGAACCCGTGACGACCAAGGTCAGTCCTGCCAATGTTTGTGGATCGGTCGATTCTTTCTTCACGTCGACCATTGCAACGCCGGCCTTCGCCCACTTCTTCACGATCGCGCGATGCCAATCCACGCCAAACCACTCGATGATCGAGTCGGCGATGATGGATCCAACGCCATCGACAGCGGCGAGTTCCTCGGCCGATGCGCGTGAAATCGCTTCCATCGAACCAAAGGCCGAGGCCAGCGCCGCGGCAGCCGTGGGTCCGACGTGGCGAATCGACAGCGCGACGATCACGCGCCAGAGCGGTCGTAACTTGGCGCCTTCTAGCGCAACAACGAATTTTTCCGCGTTTGCGGCAATCGACCCATCCTTCTTCGTAAAGAATTCAGAGCCAGATAATTTCTTGATATCCAGCGCAAATAAATCGCCTTCGTCGGTGACCAAACCGTCCTTCAGCAATGCGGCAGCTGCTTCATATCCGAGAATGTCGATATCTAAGGCAGAGCGCGAACCAATATAGAAAAGTCGCTCGACGAGTTGGGCCGGACAGCTTTGTGCGTTGGGACAGCGAATATCCACGTCGCCTTCGGATATTGCGCGCAGCGCGCTTCCGCAATCGGGGCACTTCTTCGGCATCACGAATTTCTTCTCTGTGCCATTTCGCTTATCGATAACCGGTCCAAGGACTTCCGGGATAACGTCGCCAGCTTTGCGAATGATCACTACGTCGCCAATCAGAACACCTTTTCTTTCAATCTCTTCGGCGTTGTGAAGCGTTGCATTTGTGACTGTCGATCCGGCGACTTTCACCGGCTCCATGAAGGCAAACGGTGTAACGCGACCGGTGCGCCCGACGCTAACCTTGATATCCAGCAACTTGGTGGTCACTTCTTCGGGTGGGTATTTGTAGGCGATGGCCCATTTAGGGGCGCGCGAAGTAAATCCCAAATCGCGCTGAACACTTAACTCGTTGACCTTAATAACGATGCCGTCGATTTCGTGTTCGACGTCGTGACGGTGTTCGCCGTAATACGAAATGAATTTTTCTACTTCGCGGCGTGATGTCACGACCTTGTATCGAGTGCTCGTGGGCAGGCCCCATGCCTTCAGCGCTTCGTAGGCCTCGCTCTGCGATGCGAATCCTCCGTCATACGCGCCAATGCCGTGCACCACCATGGAGAGCGGGCGTGAAGCGGTAACGCGCGGATCCTTTTGACGCAAAGAACCAGCCGCCGCGTTACGCGGATTGGCGAAGCGTTGCTTGCCTTCCTCTTCTAGCGCGTCGTTGAACTCGTTGAATTCCTTGAGCGGAAAGAAGACCTCGCCTCTGATTTCGATCTGGTCGGGGAGATTCTTACCCTGCAATTTCTGCGGAATCGCCTTGATGGTCTTTATATTCAGCGTTACATCTTCACCGGTAGTGCCATCGCCGCGAGTCAAGGCGCGAACCAGGACGCCCTTTTCGTACAAGAGATTGATGGCCAATCCGTCGACCTTGACCTCGCAGAGCCAGGAATTTTGAGCGCCGGATTTTTCGATGCGATCAAACCAGGTCGCGAGTTCGGTCTCGTCAAAGACGTTGTCAAGGCTCATCATCTTCTCGATGTGATCCACCTGCGCGAAGTGAGTGGCGAATCCCCCGCCCACCATCTCGGTCGGTGAATCGTGCGCCTTTAATTCGGGGTGAGCCGCCTCTAGTTTCTGCAGCTCTTTGAGGAGCGCGTCAAAATCCGCATCAGGAATGGTCGGCTTATCTTGGACGTAATATCGATATTGATGTTCGCGAATCTCCTCAGCGAGTTCGGCCATGCGATGCCGAATCGAAGTAAGTGATTGCGCCATGGGATATTTCTACAGGGTCGAGCTGACGGTTGCCGATCCAACAACGCGGTCGCCGTCATAAATAACCAAGCCCTGGCCGGTCGCGAGTCCGAAGAGCGGATCATCTAAGTCCACGCTGATGTGGGTCCCGTCATGGCGATACGTGCAAGGCAGCGGTGCACCATGCGCGCGAATTTGTGCAAAGCCACGATATTCGGTCGACGCTGCAGGAACGGGTCCGCACCAGATTGGCTTTTCGCCATCGATATGCGAAATTGCCAACGCCTCTTTTGAGCCAACGACAACCGTGTTGGTCTTCGGTTCAATCTTCAATACATAACGCGGTTCGCCACCCGCGGCTGGAACCGTGATTCCTAACCCTTTACGTTGCCCGATTGTGTACGTATACGCGCCCTTATGTTCGCCCAGTTTTTTACCTGATTCATCAACGATTTCGCCGACCTCTGAACCGAGTCGCTCGCGCAACCAGCCCGCGTTATCGCCCGACGGGACGAAACAAATGTCGTGGCTATCTGGCTTGTTAGCGACATACAAGCCGCGCTTCTTCGCCTCAATACGGACGTCATCTTTGACGATATCTCCGAGCGGAAAATACGCGCCAGCAAGTTGTTCAGTATTCAGCACCGCAAGGACATATGACTGATCCTTTGCTGGGTCTACCGCGCGATGCATGGTGCGACCGAGTTCGGTCTCGCGCATTTGTGCATAGTGGCCGGTGACGACGCCATCAAAGCCCAGTGCCTTCGCGCGCTCCAAGACGGCCGCGAATTTAATCTTTTCGTTGCAACGCAAGCACGGATTTGGCGTCCGGCCATTGGCGTATTCCGCCATAAAGTTTTCGACCACGCCCTCGTGAAATTCTTCGGCCATATCCCAGATATAGAACGGAATCCCGATCACGTCGGCGGCGCGACGAGCATCGTGCGAATCCTCGATCGTGCAACAGCCGCGCGCGCCGGATCGATACTTCTGCGGATTGCTTGATAGCGCCAGGTGAACGCCGATGACTTCGTGTCCGGCTTCGGCGACTCGAGCAGCCGCTACCGCGGAATCAACGCCACCGCTCATGGCGGCTACTAACTTCATGCGCTGACCTTCTTCGAAGCTTTCGTGATGACGTCGGGTAGTACCGTCATCAAGATATCGATATCGGCGCGGGTATTGATGGTGCCCAATGAAAAACGAATGGACGCGTCCGCATCGGATTCGGAATAGCCCATCGCCATCAAGACATGGCTGGGACGTGGAACACCCGCGCTGCACGCGGATCCGGCCGACGCCGCGATGTCATGAGAATCCAATAGCAACAAGACCGCGTCGCTCTCGGTGCCCGGAAAGGTCACATTCAGGATGCCCGGCAAATGATTTCCCGCGACGGCATTCAGGCGTGCGCCTGGGATTTCGCGAGTGATGCGGTGCGCTAAGTATTCGCGCAACTCATTGATGGATGCGGATCGAGATTCCAAATTTGTGATCGCATCGCGTGCTGCTGCAACAAACGAAATGATCGCTGGTGCATTGATTGTGCCACTGCGAATATCGCGTTCTTGTCCCCCACCGTGCAAAACCGGTGTCACATCGATGCCACGTTTCAGAATCAATGCCGCCACGCCGAGCGGTCCGCCAATTTTGTGAGCGCTGATTGTGGTGGATGTCAGACCTAAACCTGCAAAATCAAAGGCAACTTTCCCAAAGCTCTGCACCGCGTCTGAATGCACAGGGATGTCGCCGGCAATTGTGATGACCTCAGAAATGGGCTGAATGGTGCCGAGTTCATTGTTGGAATGCATCACCGCAATTAATGCGATTCGGTCGCGGTTCTCTGCAACAAATGAGCACAGGAAATCAAGATCGATGACGCCCGCTTCCGTAATCGGAATCAGAACTTGTTCTGCACCTTCGTGTTCGACCAACCATTCAATCGGATCAAGAACTGCGTGGTGTTCGAAGGCGGAGGCAACGATGATATTTCGACGTGGCTCTTGCGAGACACGGGTCCAATAAAAACCTTTAATCGCCAGGTTGTTTGCCTCGGTGCCCGAGCCAGTGAAAATCACTTCGGTCGGCCCGCATCCCACCAACCGCGCTAACTCCTCGCGCGCATCTTCCACATCCTTGCGAACCGCACGGCCAAAGTTATGGACGCTGGATGCGTTTCCAATTTTGCGCATCGCATTGTTGAGCGCCTCGATAGCTACATCGGAAATCGGCACGGTGGCCGCGTTATCCATGTAGATACTCATAGCCTCAGTCTAAAGGCTGAGGCTCGCACTTACTTTGTTGGATTAAATCGGTTATTTCTTCGCTTTTATCGCGTCGGTCGCCTGCGGGACCACAGCGAACAAATCGCCCACAACGCCGTAATCCGCCAGATCAAAGATCGGCGCCTCGGCATCTTTATTGATAGCCACGATCATCTTGCTGGTCTGCATGCCCGCGCGATGTTGAATCGCTCCCGAAATGCCACAGGCGATATAGAGAGATGGACTCACTGTTTTGCCGGTCTGACCAACCTGGTGAGAGTGGGGATACCAACCCGCGTCGGTCGCTGCTCGCGATGCACCCACGGCCGCACCGAGTTGGTCGGCGAGTTCTTCGATCGGTGCAAAGTTTCCATCAGTGCCACGTCCACCTGATACGACAATCTTCGCTTCGGTTAATTCTGGTCTTCCACCAGAAGCAGCGGGTTCAATCGAAATAACTTTTGCCTTTGAGGTCGAGGCAGAAGCGGTTACTGCCAGCGGAGTTGACTGTGCAGGTCCCGAACCAACGATCACGTCGATGGTGTTTGAACGCATCGTCACGACCGATGCGCCATGAGTGACGGTGGCGTGCACGGTTGTGCTTCCGCCGAAAATAGATTGGGTGGTGACGCGGTCCGCATCGATGTCGACCGCATCCGTGATTAATCCGCATTCGCGACGTACCGCGAGTCGCGCCGCAATTTCTTTGCCGCGAACTCCGGAAGCAATCAGAACGACATCCGGCTTAACCGCATCAAAGGCAGCGACAACTGCGTCCACCGCCGCGGCCACGCCATTGTCCGTGAAGGAGATTCCGCCCGCTACGTAAGCGCTATCAATAGGAAGTGTCGATAATTGAGAAGAGATATCCGATGGCGCAATAACGACCGCGTTCACGGTTCCGAGTCGCTTGCCATAGGTCGCTAATTCGCCAACCGCCTTCGTTACTTTGTTATCTGGCGCGTCGACAACGATTAATACCGTGCTCATATGACCTTCTTTTCTGCCAGAAAATCGACAAGCAAGGTTCCACCATTGCCGTCATCAACAACCTTTACGCCAGCGCCTCGAGGCGGGCGCGGTAGCGCATCCTTCACGGCAGACCAGGCTGACTTAGCGCCGACCGATTCAGCTGAAAGACCAATATCCGAAATAGTTTTAGTGGTGATGGTCTTCTTCTTCGCCGCCATGATTCCTTTGAAGGATGGATAGCGCGGTTCGTTGATTTTTTCGGCGACGCTGACGACCACCGGCAATGGCGCGGTCATTTTTTCGACGCCGATCTCGCTGACTCGCGCGATAGATATTGCGCCATCAACAAAATCCAGCGAACTTGCAAAGGTGAGCTGTGGCCATTCCAACCGTTCTGACAACATCGCAGGGATAACGCTCATGCGCGCGTCGGTCGATTCGGTGCCACAAATAACGAGGTCGAATCCGCCTTCGCTAATAACTTTTGCCAAGACCAAGGAGGTCGCAATTGCATCCGAACCAGCGAGCGCCGGATCGCAGATATGGATTGCATCGTCCGCGCCCATCGACAGCGCTTTGCGTAGTGCATCCACCGCGGTCTCGGGTCCCATCGAAATAACGGTGATGGTGTGACCGCTTCCCTCGCCCGCTTCGCTGGTTGGCGAGTTCTTCTCGACTAATTGCAGCGCGGCCTCAACCGCATACTCATCGAGGTCGTTGAGAACGGCATCAACGCTCGCCCGATCCAGAACGCCGCCATTCAATTTCTTCTCGGCCCACGAGTCCGGAACCTGCTTTACGCACACAGCAATCTTCATGGCTAAAGAATAGCTACTGACGGGTAATATCGAAATCAGCTACTCGGATAGTTCACCGGAGATTCCCCGACACGTAACCTCAACCACGGGTCGAGGCTTTCTCATTCACCGACTCTTCGCGTATGAGAATCGGAATCGTCACCGAGTCGTTTCTGCCGCAAGTAAATGGTGTCACCAATTCCGTTCTCCGCATCCTTGAATTCCTCGCCGCTGAGGGCCACCAGGCGCTGGTGATCTCGCCCGAGAGCGAGGGCACGCCACGCGAATACGCAGGCCACCGCGTGAAGACCGTCCCGGCCCTCCCCTTCGATTCATTGTTGCCGATCGGGTTGCCGGTCGGCGTTCCGTCCCGCCGACTCGAACATATCTTGGATGGTTTTAACCCGGATCTTCTCCACCTCGCCTCTCCGTTCGCGCTTGGCGCATACGGCGCTCGTGTAGCAAAGCGGTTACAGATTCCTACCCTCTCGGTCTATCAGACAGACGTTGCAGGATTTGCGCGTCATTACGGATTGAGCGTCGCGCACTCTTCTCTGCGCAAGATTGTCGGCAAGATTCATAGCAACACCAGCCGCACCTTGGCGCCATCGGGCCCGGCGTGTAACGAACTTCGCGAACAAGGCGTGCCCAACGTCTACTTGTGGCGTCGTGGTGTGAATTCCGAGCTCTTTCATCCAGCCAAGCGCAACGAGACCTTGCGTTCCGAATGGTCGGATCACGGCGAGCGAATGATCATTGGATACGTCGGCCGCCTAGCCAACGAAAAGCGCATCACCGACCTTCGACACCTCGATCGCGATCCACGTATTCAATTAGTGATCGTTGGTGATGGTCCGGCGCGATCGAACCTCGAAAAAGAGTTGCCTAACGCGCTCTTTCTTGGTTTCAAAAGCGGGGAAGATTTGGCCGCCGCCTACGCGAGCTTTGATTTGTTTATTCATCCCGGCCCCAATGAGACATTCTGTCAGGCGGTGCAGGAAGCGCTGGCCTCGGGCACGCCCTGCATCGTTCCGACGACTGGTGGCCCCGCCGATTTAGTGACGCATGGTCCGACCGGATACGTCATCAATACTCACCGCCCGGACGAGCTCGAGGCCGCGGTCGCGCACTTCATGTTGCGCAACGATCGCAGCGAGATGCGAGTGATGGCGCGCGACTCGGTGGTCGAACGCACATGGCAGCGCATCAACCAACAATTACTGCATCACTACACCCAACTCACCACCGCGAAGGAATCCGCTGCATGAAGATTGTTCACATCGCCAATTTCTACGGGCCTAATTCGGGCGGCATCAAAACAACGCTCCACCAACTTGGCCGCGGCTATTTGCGACTCGGCCACGATTTCACCTACATCGTCCCGGGTTCGCACCACTTCACCGAAAAGACGATGTATGGCACCAAGATTTCGCTGCCCGGTTTGTTGTTGCCCGGCAGCGGCGGCTATCGAGTTATTCGTTCGAACAAACAATTGCGCGAGGTTCTCGAATCCATCAAGCCCGATCGGTTAGAAATTTCTGACCGGTTCACCTTGATGTCGCTGGGCGCATGGGCGCGAAAGCGATCTATATCGACTGTCGTCTTTAGCCACGAGACGTTGTCGGGCTTGGCCAAGCGCTTCCTGCCATTGCCTTCTGCTATTCGCGATGCAATCGTGGATTGGCACAACCGCAAGCTCTCGGCCGCCTTTGATTATGTCGTCACCACCACCGATTTTGCAGCGCGCGAGTTTCATCGGATTGAAGCCGAGAACTTAGTGAAGATTCCGCTGGGTGTGGATTTGCACGCGTTCCACCCTCGCTTTCGCGACGAGGAGTTCCGTACCTCTTTGCTGAAAGGATCCAAGGTGTTGTTGGTTCATTGCGGTCGCTTCTCCCCCGAGAAA
>Ga0214170_1000248_pt1 | contig 21907 bp, 22 predicted proteins | sample TroBogEpilimnion_2_FD_153008 | JGI IMG/M metagenome (GOLD analysis project Ga0214170, IMG submission 153008) | Freshwater microbial communities from Trout Bog Lake, WI - 27JUN2007 epilimnion | ecosystem: Environmental > Aquatic > Freshwater > Lake > Epilimnion/Euphotic zone | place: Trout Bog... | reverse complement strand
CTTAATTGACGATGTGCTTGCCACTGGTGGAACTCTTGGCGCAGCAGCAAAGCTTATTCAACAGTGTGGCGCGATTGTTGACAGCGTCGCTGTGCTTATGGAGATCGACGGATTAGGTGGACGCGAAAAATTCCTAGCATCAGGAATTAACGTTCCAATCAGCGTCTTAATCTAAGACGAGTTACTTGATGCTTCCGACAATGCGTTCGGCGGCAAGGCGGCCCGAGATCAGGACCATCGGTACGCCAACACCGGGCTGAGTGCCAGAGCCAGCGAAGACCACATTCTCAAAGCCAGCTGCAATATTGCGCGGGCGGAATGGGCCGGTCTGCATAAAGGTATGAGCACTGGCAAACGGTGCGCCAGCTTCCATACCCATTGCCTGCCAATCGAGCGGTGTAATCATCTCTTCGACCTCGATCGAATCACCAAAACCATCGTAGCCACGAGCCTCAAGTGTGCGGATCATCTGATCGCGATAGGACGGCCCGATCTTCTTCCAATCGATATTGGCGGTGAGATTTGGGGTTGGGAAGAGGACGTAATACGAGTTCTTGCCGGCAGGGGCGAGTGATGGATCATCCATGCTTGGGACGGTAACGAGCAGACTCGGGTCAGTCATCAAGGTCTGCTTCTTGATGAGTTCATCAAAGACGCCATCCCATGACTTTCCGAAGTGAATGTTGTGGTGGGCAAGACGGTCATAAGACTTGTTCGAACCAATTAACATCGTGACGCAGGAAGGGGAGTACTTGAGCTTTGCGACTTTACGAGGAGTGCTTCCAAGGAGTTCACGCCAGGCAACAGGAAGATCAGGATTGAGAACTACAACATCACATTCGAAGCGCTCGCCATTCTCAGTGAGGACAGCGGTTGCGCGGCCATTGTGATGCTCAACTGAGGTCACGGTCGTGTTGTAATGGAAGTCGACGCCATGCTTTGCCGCAGCTGCAGCAAGGGCGCGAGGGACTGCGTGCATTCCACCCTTAGGGAAGAAGACACCATTCACTGAATCCATGTAGGCGATCACCGCATAGATGGCAAGGGCCTGTTGTGGGCTAACGCCGGCATACATTGCTTGGAATGAGTAGACGCGCTGGGTGCGAGGATCCTTTAAGAACTGTTCGACCTTTGGAGCAAGTCTGCGGAAACCACCAAGTGCAACGAGTTTTGCAAGATTAGGTGTGAGCAGATTGAGAGGGCTATCGATATTGCGATCGATAAAGTCATTCATCTCGTACTTGTAGAGCTTAGTGACGAAATCAACATACTTCGCGTAACCGAGCGCCTCTTTCTCACCAATTACATTTCGGATCTCTTCTTGCATTCGAGCAGTGTCAGCATGAACATCGAGCTGTGAACCATCGTCATAGAAGGCGCGATAGAGCGGAGCAACTGGCATGAGCTCGAGCCAATCCTTCATATCTTCACCGACGCAGGCAAAGGCATCTGCGATGAGAGATGGCATCGTTAAGACGGTTGGCCCGGTATCGAAGGCGTAACCATCCTTATTGAGCAGGCCATTTCGACCACCTGGGACGCTCTCGCGTTCAAGTACTGTCACTTTTCTGCCAGCGCCAGCAAGGCGCAGCGCAGTGCTTAATCCGGCAAGTCCTGCTCCGACGATAACGACATGGTCAGTAGGACCCTTGATCTGCTTAGCCATTAGATCCTCACACGTTGCGCTTAGTAGCGATTGTCGCCATTTGATGAAGTAACTCTTGAGCTGTATCCGAAATGAGCGGGTTGTCGATGGCGGCACAGGCCTCATCGGTGAGTGAGGTAATTAGCTCTTCCACGGCTGCTTGAGCATCGGTATCGACGATGATGGCGCGAAGCGTCTCAACTTCAGCAAGTGAGAGATCTGCTTTGCCAAAGAGTTCTTTAATGGTGGCACGCTGTGCGGAATCGGCACGATCATGCGTCATCGCCATCATGACGGTGCGCTTTCCTTCACGCAGGTCATCACCAGCTGGCTTGCCAGTTTGAGCGGCATCGCCAAATACTCCAAGTAGATCATCACGAAGTTGGAATGCTTCTCCAAGTGGTAGTCCGTATGCAGAGTAGATCTCGAAGTACTGTGAAGGATCTTTGTGAGCGATCGCTGCGCCGAAGTGGAGAGGTCGTTCGATGCTGTACTTGCCAGACTTATAACGAGCAACGCGTAGCGAGCGTTCAACACTCTCACTCGCAAGGGCTTGTTCATGAATATCTAAATACTGTCCAGCCATCAATTCGACCTGCATCTCATCGAAGATCGGGAGGGCAGAGATAATCTGATCGGAAGGAATCTTTGATTCATGCAACATCTTTGCTGCCCAGATCAGGGCGAGATCTCCGAGCAAGATGGCACTTGCAATGCCGAATTGTGCGCCGGATCCAGAGAAGCCACTCTTGCCATGAAGCCCTTCAAAGAGTTTGTGGATTGCAGGAGCGCCGCGACGGGTATCAGATGCATCCATCACATCATCATGAATCAAGGCACAGACGTGAATGAGTTCAACACTGGAGAGCGCCGAGAAGTGTGCCGGGCTAAGTTCGGCGCCTGTTCCTAAATATCCGACAGTTGCAAAGAGTGGGCGAAAACGCTTTCCGCTATCGAGCAAGAAGGCCTTCAGGGCATCTGCGACCGGGACAAGCTCTGGCCCGATCGAGGTCAGATAATGATTATCGGCCGCAATGAAGTCGGCTAGCGCAGAATTGATTGACTCTCGCAGCGCGGGCAGGCTCAAAGGTTCGCGCAATTCCATGCGGTAAAGGTACCCTGCCTCTCTATGGTTACGCCTGTTGAGACGCCACGACCCACTTTCTCGGTCGAGCTCTTCCCACCCAAAGATGCTGAGGGAGAGGCGCGCTTATGGCAAGCCGTTGAGGCGCTCTCTGTTTTACGCCCTGACTTTGTATCTGTGACCTATGGCGCGGGTGGAAGTACTCGGGATAGAACGATTCGCATTGCCTCAGAGTTCACGGCGAAGACTGGGGTAGCAACTGTCGCACACCTCACATGCGTGGGATCAACGAAAGATGAACTCGTTGAGATTCTTCACCATTACAAGGCTGCCGGGATCACAAGCATTCTTGCTTTACGTGGCGATCCAACCGGTGGGCCTCGTGCGCAATGGGTGACGACACCAGGCGGCTTTGATCATGCAGATCAACTCGTTGAACTCGCAATGAGTGAGGGCGGAATCGAAGTCGGCGTCGCAGCATTTCCTGATGGCCACCCGGGCTCGAATGGAGATTTCAATCAAGATATCGAGACGCTAATTCGTAAAGAGGAATGTGGTGCAACTTTTGCAACGACTCAATTTTTCTTTGAGGTTGAAGCCTATGAAAAGTTGGTGACTGCACTTCGCGCACGCGGATCTCAACTTCCGATCATTGCTGGAATTCTGCCGATTACAAATGGTAAGCAGCTCACGCGAATGGCCGAACTATCCGGGACGCCAATTCCCGATGATATTCGCCAGCGAGTAACTGAGCTTGGTGATGATGCGGCGGGTATCCGTGCCTTTGGGATCGAACGTGCCAGCCAGCTGAGCGAAGAGCTCCTTGCACTCGGTGTTCCTGGTTTACATTTCTACACAATGAATACCGCTGCCTCAACCTTGGAAGTCGCTCGCAATATCGGTTTTGATCATCGTGGCTAATATGACGAAATCGCAGTTCTTTAGCGAGTGGAGCGCCCTGCATGGGGGAGCAGAAGTTCGCGGCGTTGTTAAAGGTTGGCTTACTCTCTCGTACCTAATTGTGAAGCCACTTCACCAATTAAAAGTCTCTCCGAATGTAATAACCGTAGCGGGGCTAGCTTTAGGCGCTTTGACTTGGGCCAAGGCGCAGTATGTGAGCGCGATCTTCTTAGTTCTGCTCTCTTTGATTGCGGATGGCATCGATGGCTCACTTGCCATCGTGTCGAAGAAGACGAGTCTCTGGGGAGCCGCCCTCGACTCCGTTGTCGATCGAGTTGTTGAGTTCTTCTGGGCTCTGACCTTCTACCGTGTTGGTGCACCTGTCATCGTCATCGGGTTTGCATGGGTTGCAGCCTTAACGCAGGAATATGTCAGAGCCCGCGCCGCTGGATTGGGTTATAGAGAGATCGGCGTTGTGACCGTCTGCGAACGACCAGTGCGAGCGATCATTCTCGCCCTCGCACTTATTACTTATCAGATCTTTGATCGCTCTCTCATTGGAGTAGATATCGCTATCTGGGCTTGGCTCTGGTTACAACTACTCTCGTTAGTGGTAGTCCTTCGCGATTCCTACGCCGCCTTGCGCAGCGATAATCGCCTCAGCAACTAATTCACCACTCATTCCGACGAGTGGCAAGCCGCCACCTGGATGAGCTGATCCACCGACACAGTAGAGATTAGTAATATCGCTGCGATTCTTGGCGCGCGAGAATGCTGCGCGACTTCCATTACTTGATGTGCCGTAGATTGATCCACCAGGTGCATTCACTGCCACTTCAAGGTCGAATGGTGTTCGATACTCCATAAGATCCAATCGATCAGAGACTCGAAGCCCAAGAGCATCAAGTTTTGCAAGAATCTTCTGTGCATACTTCTCTGGTTCGATCGTCCAGTCGTAACCATTCTTGGGATCATGCGGCGGGGCGTTCACTAATACGAACCACGATTCCTTGCCTTCGCCCTTAACCATTGTTGGGTCTATTGGAGCGCAGATATAAATGGTTGGATCTTCAACTGGGCGGTTCTTGTCGAAGATATCGATGAACTCAGCTTCGTAATCGTGCGGGAAGTAGACGTTGTGATGAGGGAGTCGCGGGGCCTCGCCCTGAATCTTCGCGTTATCGAGACCGAGCAAGAGCGAGAAGCCAGCGAGAGATCTCGTCGCTTTTTCAAGCTTCTTCCGCTCCTTTTTCGCCTTCGTTTCAGAGTGCGAGATCAGAGTATTGAAGGTGAGCGCAGCATCAGCATTAGAGATCACGTAGTCAGCGGCTACGTCTCGGCCTGCGACCTGAACACCGGTAGCGATGCCATCACGAGTAATAATCTTTTCAACTGGCGTATTGAGATGAATCTTCACGCCCAACTCTTCACACCTTTTGCCAAGTGCTGTGGCAAGAGTTCCGACTCCGCCTTTTACATGCCAAGCGCCAAAGGTGATCTCAACGAAGGCGATTGTCAGTAGAACTGCTGGAGCCTTACGCGGATCAGATCCGGTGTACGTTGCATAGCGATGAATGATCTTCTTTAAATAAGGATTTGATGTGTACTTAGAGCCAATCTGATCTAAGGATTGCAGAGGTGAGATCTGCTTCAGATCTTTGAGAAAGCCCTGGCGGCGAATGAGTGCCGCGATCGAAGGCAGTTCAGATTCAATGAAGGGGCCACGAGCAACATCCCACATCGCTTCGGCCCGCTGCATGATGGTGTGCCACTCATTACCGGCGCTCTTACCGAGTACTCGATCGAGCTCTTCACAAATTTGAGGCAGTGCGAGGTTTGCGAAGTTGAAGGATGTCCCATCAGCGAAGTGATACGCGAAGGCAGGGTCAACAGGTTGAAGTTCGCTGACAAGTTCTAATCGCTTTCCAGTCTTCTTGAAGAGATCACGGTAGACGGCTGGAATCGTGAGTAAAGATGGACCAGTATCGAAGGCGTAATCACCGATCCATTCAGTGCGGCACTTTCCACCGAGATGGCCTGCGGCCTCGTAGATCTCAACATCTAGGCCGGCTCGAGCCAATCGCGCAGCGGCAGCCATTCCGCCCATACCGGCGCCAATGACAATGACCTTACGCATTACTCAACTCTAACGAAGGTGGCTAAACCGTGCGACCACGCCACTGCAATTGGCCTCGTGATTTACGTCGATAGGACTCAACAATCAGAGCGATCAGCAGGGCTGCTGCGACTGGATGCGCGATGGCATTGATGGGGTTAGCTTTTACTCGAAGAGCTGCAAGCAAGTGAGTCAGACTTACGAGCAGTAGTGGAATAACCGCAGCGTTAACGCCGAATGCAAAGAGTGCTATTGGAAGTATCTGGGTTCCTGCAAGAAGAAGGAGAGTAACGGCGGTGCCAAGTAATCCGCCGAAGGCCTTCCATAGCGACTTGGTGTAGCCCGCGATCATCTCGGAGTTTGTTTGGTACATCGTGCATTCAACGACTTCGCTACCTTCGGCGACCCCACCTTTGAAGCCGGCACGAGTCAGAGTTCGCGCAAGGGATAGGTCATCGAGGATCTCACTCTTCACCGATGCGTGCCCAGAGATCTCTTCGTAAGCACTTCGCTTCACGATGAAGAACTGTCCATTTGCTATGACCATGGATTCTTGCCGTCCGCGCTCAGCGATGCGTAGCGGAACGGATGCGAGCCACGACCATTGAAGAAGCGGTTGAACCAATTTCATCATTATGGTGCGGCCGTGTTCACGTGGGTAAGGTGAGATGAAATCCCAGCCTAGTGACTCCATCAGAGATATCGCCGAGGAGATTGCCGAAGGTTTGACTCGAACATCGGCATCGAGAAAGACGAGGATCTCTCCGCGTGAGCGATCGGCTAATTGTTGGCATGCATAAGTCTTGCCAAGCCAGCCGGCAGGAAGCGAGCCTCCCTCCACAATGGTCGCCTTATTCGTGAATCCTTCAAGGATTCCAGCAGTGCCATCTGTGGATCCATCATTGAGAATGATGAATTCAGAATCATCCAACCCGGTAGATGCGAGAAGAGTCTCCATCAAGGCACGAGCATTTGCTTCTTCGTTGCGCATCGGAACGAGCACGCTAACGCTCTTCTTAATGGTGCAAGAGCGATCTCTGACGACTCTGATCGTAAAGAAGTTGATGATCGAGATGGCGAAAGAGGTGGCAGCGAGTATTGAGATGAGAAGAAGGAGAGTCTGCATAGGTAATTAAAAGGTGTCAGGACGGCCAAAGCGAAGTTCAAAGAAGTACGGGGCGAGCGTGATTCCAAAAGCCAGGCCACCTACGAGTGCGACTCCTGGGCGATGGAAGAAGAAGAGATTTCCTACAATTCCCGAGAAGAGCAGCCAGCCCAAGAAGATATTTGGAATCAACAACGAAGCGCCACGCTTGCGACGATCTTTGGGTAGGGCCCAGTGAAGCAAGGCAATTAAGCCCATTCCCGTTAATAACCAACCTGCGCTATTTGAAAGTGGAATCTCAGGTTCAAAGGGCGTTGCAGAGCCTGTGAACTTCCATGTCCAACGATGCGCACTCACCATCTGCGGATCTAGGAATAAGTCCCAAACCATCAAGCCAAAGCCACCGTAGAGAAAAACCCAGCCCTTTCCCACTCGCCGAGCAACAATCAGAATGGGATAACTGATCATGATCCAAGCAAAGGGAACGACGATCGGCACTCCGGCGATTGCAAAGCCAAGGGAGTGGTCGTACTTGTATGACCCAAATGGCCAACCAGATTTACTTCCGATGATCTCAACAGTTAGCGCATAAATGAATGTGATGACGAGATGCGAGAGCGCAAAGCGGGCACCGAAGGCGAAGTGTGAATGCAAGAGCATTGTGATCGCGCCTGAATAGACGGTAAGTATTGTCACTGCTGTTAAGACTGAGCCGTGTACCAAGGGATATGACATCTGCAGCGCGATCGAGAGCAGCAGGAGCACTCCGAGTGTGATCGCCCAAGAGCCAGAGAGCATTCGGCGATTTCTCGCACGAGGTCGGTACTGGCGGATGGACATGTGGTAATTCTGCCTTACTCGGGGAGTGAATAGGGAGTCAGGCTCTCTTAATCTCGAAGCGAGCGTATCTCGTGCCGCTCAACGGCAAAGCGCGCAAAGAGCTCTTCTGCATACCAGTTGTAAGTTGAAGTCGCCTTGATCGCCTTCGCATGCGCCTCGCCTTTGTAGGCGAATGCGCGCAGATCTTCCTGTGAGCGCCACTGCGAGAAGGTGCCCTGCAATCCGATGGGAGCTTCACCAATACCAATAGCCCGAATAACACCGGGTGAGCGATGAAGTGACGCAGTCACTTCAGGGACCGCACGCCAGAACCGAAGATTCTCGTGCCACTTAATTCTGGCTCGCGTGATGGTGGCAATCTCGCCTTTCCAATCGCGAACGAGATCTGATTCAGAATTGAGGAATGGCGACTTCTTCGCCCAAAGACCATGTGATGAGATGGTTCCAAGTTGATAGATCTCTTCGCTCTGTGCAATCCCGCGCCATGATCGAACGCTCTTGAGTGAATCTAACTCGTGGATCTCCCCGTTAAAGGTGAGCAAGAGAGCCCAGGTTTTCATATCGGCATCTGATGGAGTGAATGTGCTGCCAGCTCCGGTGCCAAGGGATTTGAAGAAAGTAATCCGAGTATCCGATTGGAGCGAGAATCGATCGAAGGCCATATGAATGAATGCGGCTGGAATTGATCTGCGATCAATCTTCCAGAGAAGGAGATAGGTCCTCATCGCAAGCGTGCGGTCTGACGAATATGCTCAAGAACAACTGGCACGCTATCCCACATCGGAGCATGTCCAGCTTGCGAAATAGTCACCCACTTTGCGTGTGCAGGTGCGAGTGATCGCTCTTGCGAATATCTGGCTGGAAGAGTGTTGTCGGTATCGCCGAAGAGAATCGTCACTGGAATGTCAGGGGAGATCTCTTTATCGAATCGAAGACCTAACATCGCATCCCATGCTGGGAAGTAACCGGTAGAACTTCCCATAGCGCGCGTTGCATCAATACATACTTCAAGGGGAATTGATTCCCACTTAGGGCTGACCATCGCAAAGCCGATCTTTCGAGCCCACTTATAGCGAAGTACATATGGAGCAAATGGATATGTAGTCGCCGCCATGTACCGCGAAACTGCTGAGATCGGATGGCGTCTCGTCTCTGGCACTAACCAGAGGCCAGCAGGAGCCAATCCGGTCAATGAGCGAACTCGTTTCGGTTGGGCTGCCGCCATTTCAAGTGCGATCCAACCGCCAAGTGAACTTCCGACAATATGGAAGGAATCAAATCCCCATGCACTCATCTGATCAAAGACCAACTCACCGAGAGCAGCCGCATCCATCCGCGTGCCACCCGGCAACTTACTCAAGCCATGTCCTGGAAGATCAATCGTGATCACTTCATAATCTCTGGAGAGATCAGGGGTAATTAACTTCCAAGCCTGCGCTGATGATCCCATGCCATGAATAAGGAGGAGCGGTTCACCCGATCCGAATCTCTCATGTCGTAGTTCGTACATTGTTCAAGTTTAACGCAGGTAAGCGAAAGGGATCCCCCGAACAATCCGAGGAGATCCCTTCTTCTTGCTCAGAAGCTGTCGTTAAATCGCATCATCTTCTGATGTACGACGTGAGTGGGCAAATCCCATCCGCGCCAAGAAGAGGAAGAGCAAGCCACCGATATAAGTGACCCATGAGGCGATCATTGCAATCTGACCAAGTTGCCAAAAGGCATAGGCATTTAAGAGCATGCCGCGAAGTGATTCACCTGTAAAGACTGTATTCACTTGGCCATCGAGAGCGGCAACCTGCGCGGCAAGAGCTGCATTCTTTGGGTCAGCCGCTAGTTTAGCTTTGAGGGCCATCTCTTCACCAGATAACTCGGAGTAGACCTTGCCTGCACCAATGCCCTGAAGATGGAAGGCGATGTAATGATCTGCATACATTTGTGCTTGCTTACCTGTTGTCATCATTTTGCCGCCATTAGCTTTGAAGAAGGCGGTCACAGATGCGCTCTCAGCTGCATTGTGAGTGACAGAGGGGAGGGTAATTTTCTGCGCTGCTAGTTGATCCTTCACTTGGTTATTGGCAAATGTGCCACCCCACGTAAGTAATCCGCCACCCACAAAAAGGATGGCCGCTAAAAGTAGGCCAACTGTGCTTGTTATTCTGTCGAATGCTCTTCTCTTCATATCTTCAACCCTCTGTCCTTCGAATAGATGAAGATGAGATAGCGATCTATCTCATCTGGCTCTAAGTATTAACGAACGAAGAACTGAGAGAGTGTGAAAAGACGAGTGCTAACGCTTACTTCTAATCAATGTGACGATTGCAATAGCGTCGCCCATCCGGACCAACTTCAGCATGGACGCAATCAACTCCAAGTTTCTCAAAGGAGCCATCGCCAAACTGTGCACGGTAGGCCAGTGCAAGGAGTACTCGAAGGTTCACATCAGGGCCTGAGTGAATTCCAAAGGCTCGCGACATCCGCGAGATCGTATTTTCGATCACCTTCTCTGTGTGAGCGGTTTCTCGCGCGATCGCTGCGTTAGAGAGTCCATCGCACATATGTTCTGCGACGAGGCGCTCAAACGGCGTTAAATCACGCATCAAAATCCTGATATCCATTGCATGATCTCCATAACTGAGAAGTGAGGAGTGCTACCTCTCCCCTCATCTTCCTCTCATTTGAGTGCTAGCACAAGCGAATTCTGACTCAGAACTCACTCGATTCGAGATGATTTCTCCGCAAAGAGTTTGCGAGAAGAATTCGAGGTCGCACCATCATGTTGAGAATCCTTGAGATCAATCTCAATCACCCGGCTTACTATATAAGTTTTGGGCCATTTTCAGTCTCGGCCGGAAATCTAACGATCATCCTTTCGATGTTCGCCATCTTCATCCTCGCCCTTTTCCTCCCTTTCCCAAACCACGATCAGACCGAGAAGCACACTTCTCTTAAGAGCGAGAAGCGATGAGTAATAAATCTTCGTGGACCGGACGGGTTCGTGCCGCCACTCTTGAGAAATTTGAACCTGAAGATCTCCTGCCAGAAGTACAGCCGGCCTACGTCGCTTCGTGGATCTACATCTTTGGCGTAGCCACCCTTGCCGCACTCATTATGTTGGTTGCTTCTGGGCTCTATCTCACATTGGAAGGACCAGCCTGGTGGCATACCTCAAAGGTTGGGCACTATGTGAACTCGGTGCACCTCTGGAGCGTTGAGCTCTTCTTCGTCTTCATGGTTGTTCATCTTTGGGGAAAGTTCTGGATGGCAGCATGGCGCGGTCGACGTCTCGCAACCTGGATTACCGGCTGCCTCGCATTCTTTGCTTCGATCATCACCGGCTTTACTGGTTACATCATTCAGACCAATTTCGATTCACAATGGATTGCAACACAAGCTAAGGATGGCTTCAATGCAGTCGGAATCGGCGCTTTTTTCAATACTCTCAATACTGGCCAAGCAATATTGCTACACGTGTCTCTTCTCCCATTAGTTCTGGGTGGAATCGTGATTTGGCATGTGATCTTGGTAAGACGCAAAGGCGTTGTACCACCTATCGATGAGGCAGGGGAGTAACCATGGCTCACAAGCGATCAACAATCGATCCTTCAAAGAAGTGGAACGGCCCCGTACGCCAATATGATCTCGTCAAAGAGATTGTGATCGCTACCTTGGTTGTCGGTTTCCTGGCCTTATCTCTTGCAGCCCTCTTTAGCTCACCTGACGAGAAGGCGTTGACCATGCAATCGTGGTCCATTGAAGCACCAGCCGACTTTGCTCAAACTGCCGCGGGCGAGTTGGCCGGAACTACAACAAGTGCCTCGTATGGACCGCCGTATAACACCAATGGAAGTGGCCAGAATATTGGTCCGGTAAATCTAGGGAAGATTGCAGGTGTACGAATTCCGATTGATCCTGCGAAGAGCTTTGTGATTGAACCACTATCAATCGAACCTTCATCCGCCATCAAAGCTGCGATTACTCAATGGAGTTCGGCCTCAGCAGATCAATCGAGCAAGTGGGCAACCTCGTATGCCGATGCACTCACAAAGGATGGAAAGGTAACTACTCTTGCCGATCCCACTGGGAAGTTTGGCCCAGTTCCAACGCTAGTAACAGGCCTCTTGGGAATGGCTCAGAGCGGCGCGCTTGATGGCGCACTAACCACCCGCGATACGCCATTGCCAACCAACTTCACAAAGCCACTTCTCTTTTTAGCTGATAGCGGTACATATTTCCCTGACAAAGCTGCAGCGCAACACCTCAGCGGCGATCAATGGGGCGTTATGAATGAGACTGGATCATGGCCCGGCCAATCATGGCTCTGGCTCTACTCACTCTGGTATCAGATCGAACCCTTTAAATCATCGGGTAATGCTGACATTCTGGTGATGTCACTTATGGGAGTTCTCAGCCTTGGTCTGATCTTCCTGCCGCTGCTGCCCATCATCTCCAGAATTCCATATTGGATTCCGGTACATCGCCTTATCTGGCGAAAGTGGTATCAGCGAAAGGCGTAACTGATTTAGTTACTGCAAGAAGAAGGTCTTGAGGATGGTGAATGCCGAGAGCGTGAAGAGGAGATAACCAAAGGCTCTTCGCAATAACTTGGCATTGACCTTTCCGCTTCGCTGTGAGGCGAGCCGCGAGATGACGATTGCGACGAGAGCGATGATAAATGGCGTCTTCCAATCAACGACATGCCAACTTTTATAGCGCTGAAAGAAAGAGGTTGCGCAGTTCATTGTGATGATCAGCAGAGATGTCCCAGCAGCTTTATTCTGCGGAGTGTTATAGAAGAGAACGAGTACTGGGATCGCAAGGAAGCCGCCACCGATTCCAAAGAGGCCAGTAAGAGTTCCGATAATCATAGAGACCAGGATTAATACTGGAATTGGCATGCGATGTTCGGGGTCTGCGTTGATTGGCCCACGCAGCATTGAAGCGCCGGCAACGATTAAGACGAGTGCGAATCCGGTATGGAGAATCTTTGGGTTGATGTGATTGGCAAGAGCTGTCATGGAGAGTGTGGCTACTAAGCCAATCGCCCAGATCGAGACCGCCTCGCGAACGAGTACCTCTTTACTCTTGAATTTTGGAATAACGCCCGATGCAGCAGCCAGGCCCACAATGAGGAGGGCGGCGATCGTCGCCTGCTGGTTGGTGAAGTGGAAGATGTAGAGCAGGATCGGCACAGAGACCATCGCTCCGCCAGCGCCCACAAACCCTAGGACCGAGCCGATAAAGCCCCCAGCGAGGAGCGCTTCGAGAAGAACCATGGCCCTATGGTGGCAGGAAATCCGGGCCAGCCTCTCCACTTTGGGCCAGCCTTGCCACTGTCAGTGGGGAGGACTATCTTTCGAACATATGTTCGAATCAACTCAGAACCCAGCCACCCCCGCCCGCTCAGTCGAGGCCGGGGCGATTGCCGTACCACCGATAGCTCCTGTTCTGGCCCCCGAAGGCGAACCGATCGAGTTCATCTACAAGGGCAAGCGCTTTCATATCCACGCCGTCCTCTCGCGCTGGCGTGAATCAGGTGGTTGGTGGAACCGAATCGATGATGGCATGCGGTTACATCATCAGAAGCATCTCGAGCAATCAATCTTCGACGACGGCGCACGTGCGATCTGGCGAGTAGAGGCGGCACCTGTGGGTGCGCTCGCTACCTTTGAGATCGAACTCGATGAGATCACCGGGAGTTGGCAGATCCGCCCAACATCACGGCCGGCATAACTCTCTCATCACCATGTTTACTCACCTACATCTTTCAAGTGGCTACTCCTTTAAATACGGGACAGCCCAACCTGATGCCTTGGTCACCAAGGCTGCAGATCTAGGGATGAGTTCACTCGCACTCACTGATCGAGATGGCATGGCTGGTGCAATTCGATTTGCACAGAGTTGTGAGGCTCAGGGCATCACGCCGATCCTTGGAGTCAATCTCAGCTTTATCCAGAAGAAGTATCGAGTCACACTCCTTGCCCAATCTGGAAAGCTCTCATCGCTCTATCGATTGATCAGTGCAATCAATAGATCTAATAGCGAGAACCTTCTTACCTACGAGATCCTCGAATCCGAATCTCGGTACTCATCAGATCTCTTCATCATGCATGGTTACGATTCACAACTCGCCCAGAGTATTGCGGCACGTAGATATGACGCTGCAATCTCTATCTATAACGCTGGCCGTGACCTCTTTGCAGAGCAGATTATTGAATGCACATCTCACTTAGTGCGAGGCGATGGTCCGCTCTCAACTCCTTATGCAGCGAAGGCGCTTGGTTTTGCCCGCGATCATAAGATCCCTGCAGTTCTTACAAATGCAGCGCGAATGCTCGATCGCCTTGATGGTCCGGTCGCCGATGTCTTAGATGCGGCCCGGCTCCTTGTGCCTCTACATCAGAGCAGTGTGGAGCGGCGCAATAGCGAGGGATACCTGAAGAGTGAAGAGGAGATGGTCTTTGTCGCCGATGAGATAGCGCGGATGGCAGGGGAGCGAGATGGCAGTTCGTTGCTACGAGATACCGAACTCTTCGCCGCTAGATCCCACCTCTCACCTCGTCGCGATATCGGATTAGGTGGAGTTCATCTGCCAGAGAGCAGCGTTGTTGGCGCAAAGAACCATGCCGAGATGGCACAACAACTCCGTAGTCGCGCTGAGAGTGGCCTCCTTCGCAGATACTCCGCCTCTGACTCGGTGGCTGCGGCATCAAGACTTGAAGAAGAGTTGGCGACGATCAAGACCCTAGGTTTTGAATCCTATTTTCTTACCGTTGCCGACATTACCGAGATGGCGCGGGAACGAGGGATTCGAGTAGCGGCGCGCGGCAGCGGTGCAGGTTCTCTCATCTGTTATCTCTTAGGAATCTCTGGCGTTGAACCTATTAGCCAAGGGTTATTGATGGAGCGTTTCTGCTCCACTCTTCGAGGCGAACTTCCAGATATCGATATCGATGTTGAATCTGCCAGACGACTTGAGATTTACGATGCGATCTTCCAGCGATATGGTGATGAACGAACTGCAACAGTTGCGATGGTCGATACCTATAGAGCTCGCCATGCAATCCGTGATGTGGGCGCCGCTCTTGGAATATCTCCGATGGAGATCGATCTCATTGCAAAGTCACTGCCACATATCAGGGCAAAGAATATTGGGAAGGCACTTGCCAATCTGCCAGAGTTAAAACATCTCAAACTTGATTCTCCCATTATGAAGATGGCGATCGAACTCGCTGGTCGTATTGATGGTCTACCTCGACACCTCTCGATGCATCCATGTGCGATCGTCCTCTCCGATGCTCAGTTGATGGATGTCTCACCAACCCTGCGCAACGCCAGTGATTATTCGATGCTCTACTTCGATAAAGATGATGTGGAGGCGATCGGGCTTCTTAAACTCGATGTTCTAGGCGTCCGGATGCAGTCGGCGATCTCATATGCCCTCTCAGAGATTGAGCGAGTAGAAGGATCATCCGTCGATATCGACGCTATCTCGCTGCAGGATAAGGAGACCTTTGATCTCATTAAATCGACCCGAACCCTAGGAATCTTCCAAGTAGAGAGTCCGGGTCAACGAGAGTTGGTCGGTAAGTTCGCCCCCTCTACATTTACCGATCTCATTATCGATATCTCACTCTTCCGACCTGGACCGGTAAAGAGCGACATGATTACGCCCTTTATTAATACCCGCCACGGCCACCGCAGACGCATGACGCTACATCCGGCACTCGATCCGATCCTCGATGAGACTGAAGGGGTAGTGGTCTTTCACGAACAGGTCATTCGTCTCATCGCCACAATGACCGGTTCGACCTTGGCGCAGGCCGATGAACGCCGTCGCCAATTAGGTACCTTCGAGGGTCAACAAGTTGTCTGTGATTGGTTCTATCCCACATCACTTGCTCAAGGTTTTGAGATGAAGGTGGTCGATAAGGTCTGGGAAGTTCTCCGCGCCTTCGCATCCTTTGGATTCTGCAAGGCACATGCCGCGGCCTTCGCACTTCCTACGTATCAATCTGCTTGGCTTAAAGCCCATCACACCGCTGCATTTATTACAGGTGCGCTCACTCACGATCCTGGGATGTATCCAAAGCGTTTGATTCTCGATGAAGCTCGCCAATGGGGAATCGCTATCGCACCAATCGATATCAATATCTCTGATCGTACGTATCGAGTGGAGAAGATTGGCGCGGAGAGCCCTTATGCAGTGAGAGCGCCCTATCTCGCACCAGACCTTGCTAGTACTGGATCACCGCTCTCACTACCTGATGCCCGCGGATATGCGATTCGGATGGCGATCAGTGATATCGCAGGGATTAGCGAGAATGAGATTGATCAGATTATCCAAGCTAGGCCCTACCTCGATCTCAACGACTTCGTAGCGCGCTCTGGTGCTTCTTATCCAACTACGCAGGCACTTATTCTGGTCGGCGCCTTCGATCAACTCCATGGCTTGCATGCAGAAGCAGTAGAGGGCGCTCTTAATAGAAGAGATCTCTTGCTCTATGCCCAAGATCTTCACAAATTATCTTCCTCTAAAAGTTCCAAGAGCTCAAAGAGCAAGAAGAGTGGCGGCAGCCAACTCACCCTTGGGCTTACGCCACCACCTCTTGAACCAACCGGTCTCTTGGATCTCACCCAATCTGAAAAAGTTCGTAATGAGATGGATCTGACCGGCATGGATATCTCACATCACATGCTCCACTTCTATGGTGACTTTCTCAATCAGATCGGAGCGGTGAGATCTTCAGATCTCATCCACCAGCGCGCAGGAAGCACCGTCCTTGTTGCAGGAGTAAAGGTCTCACTTCAAACTCCACCTGTTCGATCTGGCCGCAGAGTTATCTTCATAACTATCGATGATAGTTATGGCTGTAATGACATTACCTTCTTTGAAGATATCCAAGAGAGTTCGGCTGGTCTGCTCTACAGCTCATCACTCTTCTTAGTGCGCGGTGAGATCCGCAGGACCGGTCCACGCGGCATCTCGATTCGCGCTACAAAGGTGTGGGAGTTGGGCGCTTCCTACGAGAAGTGGCGTAATCTCAACTCTCGTGAGCGAGCAGTTAGCGAGTGAGATGAACGAACTCACCATCTTGCATGTCGATATGGATGCCTTCTATGCATCCGTTGCCGAACGCGATGATCCGACCCTCAAAGGCAAGGCAGTGATCGTCGGCATGGGTGCGCGCGGCGTCGTCTCCTCTGCCAATTATGCAGCGCGCAAACTCGGTGTCCGATCAGCGATGCCGCTCGGCCAAGCGCGGCGCTTGGCACCTCATGCAATCTGCGTTCCAGTAAATATGGAGCGTAATGCCGAAGTCTCTCGCCATGTCATGGAGATCTTCCAAGCATTTACCCCACTCGTTGAACCACTCTCACTCGATGAAGCATTCTTAGATGTAACTGGCAGCAGAAGATTGCATGGTGATGGCAAGGCGATTGGTGCAAAAATTCGAGCTCGCGTCGAGAGTGAAGAGGGAATTACCTGCTCGGTTGGAATAGCGCCCTCAAAATTCATTGCAAAGTTAGCATCGACATATGCCAAGCCCAATGGAATGTTGGAGATTCATCCTGATCGGATCCTTGAATTTCTCCACCCACTCCCAGTAGGTGCGATGTGGGGAGTAGGTCCAAAGACAAATGAGGAGTTACAGAAGATTGGCCTGCGAACAATTGGCGATATTGCCAAGACACCACGACAGACCTTAATTCGCGCACTCGGACAATCTGCCGGCGAGACTCTCTTTGAACTTGCCTGGGGACGCGACTATCGAAGCGTCACTCTTGATGAACCCGATAAGAGCATCGGTGCCGAAGAGACGTTCCTTATTGATCTCGATAATCACGATGAGATTCTTCGAGAGCTACTCCATATGGTTGAACGATCAACCCATCGACTTCGAGAGCGCGGCTTGGTCACCAAGACAATCTCGATCAAGATTCGCTTCGCAGATTTCACAACGATCAGCCGATCAAAGACCGTCCCTCTGCCAGTGAGCGGAGTCCAAGAGTGTTATGAGGTTGTCAGAAATCTCTACCGGGCCTTGGGCTTAGATCGCGCCCGGATTCGCCTGGTGGGAGTCTCCTTAGAAAATCTCAGTGATGGCACGGGCGCACCTCAGCAACTACTCCTCGGCGAGCGTGAAAAGGGCTGGCGCGAGGCGACGGTCGCTATCGATGCCGCCACCAAGCGCTTCGGCCACGGCAGCGTGCGACCGGCTCGACTGGTCGATATATCCGAGGCTGACGATTCGGCCGAATAGAGATAATCTATCTACGTGGCACTTTCTGAACATGAACTAAAGCTCTTAGCCGAGATGGAGGCAGCGCTCGCTGCTGATGATCCACGCCTCGTTGGAACCCTGACCGGTAAGGCACGTACTCGCCAAGCTTCCCGCGTTCTCTTTGGATCTTTCGGCGTATTAGCCGGGCTCGCTGTTGTAGTCGCGGGTCTTATTGCCAAGAGCACGCCAGTTGGCATCATTGGTTTTGTCATTGCACTTGCCGGTGCCTTTACTGCGATCTCAAACTTCTCACTTCGCCAGATGGTCGGATCGGGAGCAGTTGGATCACCTGCTGGCAAGCGTCAGCGTCCAGGTTGGAGCGATCGCCTTGAGCGTCGCTGGGATGACCGGAACAACAACTAAGCAGTTGAATTAACGCATAAAGAGCGCACGCATGCGCTTAGTTGTAAAAGTCAGACCAATTCCAATCATCACAACAAAGTAGGCAACGTGCACAAGCAGACTCCACTGGATAATTCCAAGGGATAGCGATCGAACGATCTGAATGCCGTGATAGAGCGGCAGCGCTTCAATCACATAGCGCAACCAATCTGGATAGATCGAGAGCGGATAGAGCGATCCCGAGAAGAGGAAGAGCGGCAGCATCACTACGTTCACCCAATCCATCTGGGCAAAGGACTTTGCATACGTCGTGTAGAGCATGCCTACAGAGGCAAAGCCAAAGGCGATGATGACTGCGGCTGGGATGGCAAGTAATCCGTACCAGCCCTTAATGATTCCGAGCGGCATCACAATTGCAGTAAAGCCAGTTGCGTAGATCAGACCTCTAAAGAGCGCCCACCCGATCTCTCCGAGCGCGACATCCAAGGGCCCAAGTGAGGTGGCGAGCATTGCCTTATAGGTGCCGTCATATTTCAATCTAAAGAAGATATTCCACGTTGAATCGTAAATTGCGCCATTCATGGCCGATGTTGCTAAGAGCGCTGGTGCAATGAATTGGGCATAGGTGACCCAGTGGCCCGGAGTCACTTCGATCTTGCCGACGAGCTTTCCAACGCCATAACCAAAGGAGAAGAGGTAGAGCACCGGCTCGACGAAGCCGCTCAGTACAACCATCCAATGGCCCTGTTTAAAGGCGAGACGACGATGTTCCAAGATGGCACGTGCGCGGCGGGAGTAAGTACCTTCGGCGAACTTACCCTTGAGTGATTCGGCAATCAGAACTGCATCGCTCGTCTTCATTTGGCGAGTCTCCTCGTGAAGTGGTGATGGGCAACTCTAAAACCAATTACTGCAAGAACCACAAAATAGGTGAAGTGGAAGGCAAGTGCACCGTGACTGATGTGGTGACCGTAGGAGATCCAACGCCCTAACTCGGTCGAATGCCAGAGAGGTGAGGCCCAGCCAATGAGCTGCAAGAACTTCGGCATTGATGAGAGTGGGTAGAAAGTTCCAGAGAAGAGAAAGAGTGGCATGATCAAGAAACGCTGCACCATATTTAAGAAGAGATCATCATTCTTAATCGCTGCACAAACACCCATCATTAATACCGCAAAGGATGTCGCCGCAAGGAGCGTCTCAGGAATTAACCAGAGTGCGTGTAACCCGTGAACCGCCCCAAAGGTGTAGAGCGCAGAGAAATAGATAACACAACCAAAAGCTGTTCGAGCCATCGCGGCAAGAAGTACACCATTGGCAATCTGCTTACCGGTGATCGGAGTTGCGTTCATGGCGAAGAAACCCTTCTGCCATTTAAATCCTTCGAGAACTGGATGGGTTGCTTCTCCCACGGCACCTTGAATACATGTCGCAGCAAGGAGCGCTGGCGCTAGGAAGGTGAGGTACTTGACTCCATCGACTCCCACTTTTTGGTTAGAGTTAACGATCTTGCCGATACCAATGCCGATAGAGAGGAGATAGAACATAGGCGTGGCAAAGGCTTCGCCGACGATCGAGAATTTCCATTGCCACATATTGCGAATACGCGCTTGAGCAACATAAAGCGAGCCATTTCGGATGATCTTTGCAACATCAACGATCTGAAGTGAACCGCGTCGAGTGAGGTCTTTAATAGTCATTACTCAACCAACGAGCGTCCAGTAAGGCGAAGGAAGACATCCTCGAGTGAGCTACGACGAACAAGTGAGGTGGTTGGCTGCATACCCTTGCCAACGATTTCATGAAGCAGAGTTTCGCAATCATCGGAGTACATCAAGACACGATCAGGAAGTACTTCAATGCGATCAGACATTGATCGAAGTTGGTCGGCGTATTGAGCATTTCGATCTGATCCAAAGCGAACTTCCAAAACTTCTTTTGTGGAGTAGGTCTTGATCAAGTTTGCAGGGGAGTCCTCGGCCATGATTCGACCTTTATCCATCACCATCAGGCGATCACAGAGTTGTTCTGCCTCATCCATGTAATGCGTTGTAATTAGAAGTGTGACGCCCTGTTCCTTGAGGCGGAAGAGGCGGTCCCACAAAATATGACGAGCTTGCGGATCTAATCCAGTCGTTGGTTCATCGAGCATCAAGATCTCAGGTTCGCTGACGAGTGCACGTGCAATCGTTAAGCGACGCTTCATTCCGCCAGAGAGCGCTTCAACTTTTACACCGCGCTTCTCTTCGAGTTGAGCAAATGCAAGGAGCTCTTCGATCTTGCCTCGAATAAAAGTCTTAGAGAGACCAAAGTAGCGACCATAGACATACAAGTTATCTTCAACAGTCAGCGAGTTATCCAAATTATCTTGTTGAGGAACAACTCCAAGATGGGCACGAATTTCAGGCCCACGAACTTCAGGATCCTTGCCCAAAATCGTGATCTCACCCGCAGTGCGGGTCAGGGTCGCAGCGATGATCCGCATCGTCGTGGATTTTCCGGCGCCATTTGGCCCAAGGAAGCCGAAGGAGTCTCCTCGGTTGACCTGGAAATCGATCCCATCGACGGCTGTGAAGTCACCATATTCCTTGCGAAGGCCTCGGGCAACGATTAGCGGTTCGCGGGCCCCTGTAGGGGTATCAGATGCGCTCATTCGGCGAACTCTAGCGCTCACCAGCGCTGACTTGCCCGAATTGTGAGATTTTCATGGTGGAGCGGAGGGGGCTCAGGGTGGCGAAAAGGGAGAGAAAGTGGGCAAGGATGGTTGAAAATGGAGAAAAGTGGAGTAAAGTGGTGCCACGAGCTGAAATCGGGGGATTTCAGGCGTAACTGCAGGTTCGAAACAGGCTAAAAAAGGGGAGGTGGGTCATATGTTTCTAGGCACCCACGAACCAAAGCTCGATGAAAAAGGGCGCATTATCTTGCCTGCCCGATTCCGAGAAGAGCTCGCCAAGGGCCTCGTGATTACCAAGGGTCAAGAGCGTTGCCTCTATGTCTTTCCTGCTCGTGAGTTCTCCGCGATTACCGACCGCCTTCGTCAAGCACCCGTCACCGAGAAGGCGGCTCGCGATTACATGCGAGTCATGTTCGCTGGAGCCCACGATGAGACTCCAGATAAGCAAGGTCGCGTCACCATCCCTGGCGGGTTACGTACCTATGCCGGCCTTGAAAAAGATTGCGTAGTTATCGGTGCAAATACCCGGTTAGAAATTTGGGATGCAACTGCATGGAACACCTATCTCGCAGATCGCGAGAAGGGTTTTGCGGATGTATCGACGGAGGTGCTACCAGGACTCTTCTAATTCTCTATTTAGGCCACTGCCGATCTTCAGCTATCGACGCCTCTTCCCCGGCGCCGATATCCCCCCCAAGATCCGTCGGTCGGTAGTGACCTAAGTAAAGAAAGAGAAGAGCAGCAGTTCAGTAATAAAAGCAAGAGAAGTCAAGAGAAGTCAAGAGAAGTCAAGAGAAGCAAGTGAAGTGAGAGAAAGGGGAAGCAGATGCAACATGTACCAGTCGCGTTAGATCGATGCATTGCGCTGCTCGCCCCTGCAATCGAACGGGCAATCTCCGAGAAGAAGAGCGCCATCGT
>Ga0214170_1000242_pt1 | contig 22294 bp, 18 predicted proteins | sample TroBogEpilimnion_2_FD_153008 | JGI IMG/M metagenome (GOLD analysis project Ga0214170, IMG submission 153008) | Freshwater microbial communities from Trout Bog Lake, WI - 27JUN2007 epilimnion | ecosystem: Environmental > Aquatic > Freshwater > Lake > Epilimnion/Euphotic zone | place: Trout Bog... | reverse complement strand
GGCATCCGCGGTACTTTCCACTGCACAGCAGTTGGGTGGATCTTTTGGAACGGCAATTCAAAACACAATTGTTGTCTCGAGCGCTACGGCATTTATTGCCGGACAGCTTCACCACCCAAGCAACCTCTTCTCAAGCAAAACCGCATTACAAAATGCGGCGAGCGTGCATGGCTTTGATCTTGCACTGCGCTTTGGTTCTTTGATGGTATTTATTGCGGCAATAGCGTTTTACACACTTGCAAACATTGATCGTCATCACTTAGGTCAGCACGACGAATCTCCGTCAGCCGCTCACTAGTCATCGAAATAAATGGAATTTCTAGTTCGAGCTACGAGGTTGACTCCAAGCTTGCTTTTGGACCATTGATTTCCACGAACCATGTAAGTGTGCACGCATTGCTGATTCGGCCCACTCACCATCGCGAGCTCGCAAAGATTCCACTATCTCGTGATGTTGTGCGAAACTTCTTTTAAAGTCGCTTTCATTAAACGAAGCAAAGTTTCTGTAAACAAAAGGGACTTGAACTATTGTTTCAACCAATTGACAAAGTCGCTGGTTACCGGAACACCGAAGAATTGAACTATGAAAATGATTGTTTAGTTCAGTGATTCGCTGGATGTTGAATGTTTTTTTCTGGGCTTCTTCATCCATGGCACAGGCGAGTTCTTCTAGTTCGACAAGATCTGCAGTTCCATTTTCGGCAGCTAATTTGTAGCCCCACGGCTCAAGCAGTGATCGTAAGTTGTAGACCTCATTTAGGTCTTCGATTGTCCAGCTTTGAACTTGAACCCCACGGTTGCGTTCGTGGGCGACCATACCTTCGGAGGCGAGTAGTCGCAGAGCCTCTCGGACCGGAGTTCGGCTGACCCCAAAGGAATCTCCTATCTCAACCTCTCTCAGCCACTGGCCTGCTTCCAACGTGCCAGTGAGGATTTGATTGCGAATTGCTTGATAGATGTTGTCGACCGTGTTTTCTTCGGATGCTTGGATTTTGTCGTCTTTCATTTAAAGCCAGTATATGGTTCTGGACCTCCTAACTGAATTGTATGTAATCTGGCACAGGTGAGGTTGCTAGATCTGCGTTAAAGCACTATATTCAACGCTTACCGGAATTGTAAGTCGACATTTTTTAATTTTGTATACGAAAGAGAGCGCAAATGGCTGAAAAAGGCACACTCCCATTAGATGATGTTCGTGTAATTGAGATGGGGCAATTACTCGCTGGTCCTTTCTGTGGGCAGTTGCTCGGTGACTTTGGCGCTGAGATCATCAAGGTTGAGGACCCAGCTACTGGTGACCCAATGCGTCAGTGGGGTCGTGAGAAGCCATATGGAATTTCACTTTGGTGGCCGGTGGTCGCTCGAAACAAAAAATCAGTTACCGCAAACCTTCGCACGAATGAGGGGCAAGACTTAATAAAGCAACTAGTTGCATCGGCTGACGTTTTAATTGAAAATTTCCGTCCTGGAACATTGGAGAAATGGGGGCTTTCTCCAGATGAACTTTGGGCAATTAATCCAAGATTGATCATCACTCGCGTTTCTGGTTATGGCCAGACCGGACCCTACGCTTCACAAGCGGGCTACGGCGCAATTGGTGAAGCTATGGGTGGTATTCGTTATGTGACTGGTGACCCCAATAGTCCTCCAGCACGTGCAGGTGTTTCACTAGGAGACTCGCTTGCTGCAACATTTGCAGCACTGGGAACTCTTGTGGCACTTCATAACGTTGGCAGAACTGGCAAAGGGCAAGTTGTTGACTCAGCTATTTATGAAGCAGTTCTTGCACTTATGGAGTCACTACTTCCTGAATGGCAAATTGCTGGGTACCAGCGTGAGCGCACAGGAACGGTTCTTCCGAACGTCTCTCCAAGCAATGTCTATCCAACGCTTGATGGCGAGATGATTCTTATCGCTGGAAACGGAGACAACGTTTTTAATCGCCTCGCGGCTGTAATGGGGCAACCAGAACTCTCAAATGATGAGCGTTACGGATCTCACAGTGCTCGCGGTGCTCATATGGAAGAGCTCGACCTCATTATTGCCAAATGGAGCGTCGGCTTTACTGGCGACGATCTGTTAAAAATTCTTAGCGATGGTGGGGTGCCAGCAGGAAGAATTTTCCGCGCTAAGGACATGTTTGCCGACCCACACTTTGCTGCTCGAGACGCCATTGTGCGTTTAGCGCATCCTGAACTCGGTGAGTTTGCAATGCAAAATGTATTTCCGCGTCTGTCTGATACCCCAGGGTCAGTCCGACATGTAGGGCCAAAACTAGGGGAACACAACAAGGAAATTTATCAGGGCGTGCTAGGTCTCGATGATGACATAATGTCAACATTGCAATCTGCAGGCATTATTTAAGGGGAATAGAAATGGCGTATCGGCTCGGAGTAGATGTTGGTGGAACATTCACCGACATTTTGTTAGTGGATGAGAAATCTGGTGCGACGTATCGCGCTAAGACTTCGTCTACACCAGAAGACCAATCAATTGGTGTTGTGCGAGGAATCGAGCAGGCCTGTGCGCTTGCTGGAATCACACTTGACGAAATCAGTGATGTTCTTCACGGAACAACTGTTGCAACTAACGCGATTCTCGAAGGGAAGGGTGCCCGAGTTGGTCTTGTGACGACAGAAGGTTTCCGCCAAGTACTTCAGATTGCTCGTTCCTTTGTTCCTGGTGGACTAGCTGGTTGGATTATTTGGCCAAAGCCAGAGCCACTTGCATCACTTGAAGACACTGTTGAAGTTAAAGAGCGTATTGGTGCCAAGGGCGAAGTAGTTACTGCCCTTGACGAAGATGACGTGCGCAAGCAACTACGTAAACTAAAGAGCCAAGGCATCGAAGCATTGAGTGTGAGCCTTATTAACTCATACACAAATGATGCTCACGAAAAGCGAATTGGTGAACTTGCTGCTGAAGACCTTCCAGGCATTGCAGTGTCACTTTCTTCTGACGTACTTCCTGAACTTCGTGAATACGAGCGAACCATTACTACCGTGGCTAATGCTTACGTACAGCCACAAGTCAATAAGTACATGCGCCACCTTGAAGCCCAACTTACTGACGCTGGCGTTAAGGGCAAGCTCTTCATTTTGAAGAGTGACGGTGGACTTATTTCAGCTCGTACTGCTGGAGACAACCCAGTATCAGTGATGATGTCGGGCCCTGCTGGTGGAGTTATCGGTGCTGCTTGGGTTGCTGAGCAGGCTGGATACAAAGACTTCCTCACATTCGACATGGGTGGAACGTCAACAGACGTTGCTCTCGTGCAGAACTTGACTCCACGAATTGGTCGTGAAACAACAGTTGGTGACCTCACCGTACGTGCGACTTCAGTTGACGTTCGCACCGTTGGTGCAGGTGGAGGATCAATCGCGCACGTTCCACTACTTACTCAAGCTCTACGTGTTGGTCCTCAGAGTGCTGGTGCATCTCCTGGACCAGCTGCTTACGGCAAGGGTGGAACTGAGCCAACTGTCACTGACGCCAACGTGGTACTTGGTTACCTTCCAACAGAACTTGCTGGTGGAGAAATCAAGCTTGACCGTGAAGCATCACGAAGTGCAGTGAAGTCAATCATGGAGGCGACAAGCCTTGGATCGATTGAAGCAGCTGCTTCTGGAATCATTGACATTGTTAACGAAAACATGTTCGGTGCGCTTCGCCTCGTATCTGTTCAGCAGGGATTCGACCCACGTGACTTTGCACTCGTAGCCTTCGGTGGTGCCGGTCCACTTCACGCCAATGCGATTGGTCGACTCACTGGTGCATGGCCTGTAATCATTCCACCATCACCTGGTGTTCTCTGTGCTTACGGTGACGCAACGACAAGTCTTCGTGACGAATCAGTTCGTACGCTGATTCGCAGTTTCCACGAGCTAGACGACGTCATGCTTAAGGGTCTGCTGGACGAACTTGCAGCTAACGCAAGTGCCTCTTTGCTAGCTGAAGGAATTCCACAGAAGGACCACACGCTGGTTTACTCTGCAGACCTTCGCTACCACGGTCAAGGTTTTGAAATTCCAATTGTTATTGACATTTCGAAGTTTGACGGCAAGGGCGCTGGACTCAAGTCACTTAGCGATGCATTCGATGCTGAGCACGAGCGTCTCTTCTCATTCCTTCTAAAGAATGAGCACGAGCTTGTAACAGTTCGTGCAACTGCAAGCGCACCACGACCTGATGTTGCTTCGCCAACATTGCCAGAAGGTGGAACTGATCCTTCAGCAGCATTCACTTTTGAATCTGATGTTTGGATTGATGGTGCATCAACAATGGCCAAGGTCTATGACCGCACGAAGCTCCTTGCGAACAACGTGATTACCGGACCTGCCATTGTTACTGAAATGGACTCAACAACATTGATCCTTTCTGACCACGCAGCAACCGTTCACGCGAGCGGCAGTCTTCTTATCCGACCAACGAGCAAGAACTAAGTAAAGGGGCTATACAAAATGGCACGTTTAATTGAAACAGCAACAACACCACTGAAGTCAGTGGATGTCGATGTAATTACTTTGGACCTAGTGGAGAACGCTCTTCGTCATGCTCGTTATGAGATGGACGAAGTTCTCTTCCGTACAGCGTTGTCACCAGGAATTCGTGAGCAGCACGACGAATTCCCACTCATTGGTGACCCAGAAGGAAAGATGGTTGTAGGTCAGTTCGGACTCTCCATTCCAGACTTCTTGGCAAACTTTGATGGCACCATTGAAGAGGGGGACGTTCTTCTTACGTCTGACCCTTACGCTTGTGGTGCAGCTATTAGTCACGCCAACGACTGGCTGATTGTTATGCCGATCTTCTTCGAAGGTCGCATCGTTGGCTGGTCTTCGATGTTCGGACACATGTCTGACGTTGGTGGAAAGACTCCAGCTTCAATGCCTACCGACGCACGCACCATCTTCGAAGAAGGTGTGGTCATCCCTCCATTCAAGCTGTACAACAAGGGTGTGCTGGCTGAAGATGCACTACGCATTATCTTGAACCAGGTTCGAAAGCCCGACTGGAACCGCGCTGACCTTAACGGTCTAGTTGCTGCTTGCCGTACTGCTGGTCGCCGTGTAGTTGAGCTTTGTGAGCGATTCGGTGCTGATGTCTACACATCTGCACTTGAGGCACTCATGGACCGTAACTACCGTGCCATGAAGGCACTACTTGCAATGGTCTTCAAGGAAAACGAGACACTCCAGTTCACCGACTACATCTGTGACGATGGTGTTGGATACGGACCATACGAACTCAAGCTCAGCCTTACTCGCGTTGGCGACAAGGTGACCCTCGACTTCTCAGGCTCAAGTCCACAAGCGCAGGGACCAATTAACTACTACATCAATGAAAACCTTGTACGTATGTTCTTTGGTATCTACATGATTACTGTTGCTGACCCACAGATTCTGTGGAACGACGGTTTCTACCCACTTGTTGACGTCATCATTCCTGACGACTCATTCTGGAAGCCAAAATACCCAGCGGCGCTGAACGCACGTAACCACGGTATTGGTCGAGTATTCGACCTCTTCGGTGGACTACTTGGACAGACCAACCCAGACCTGTTGAACGCAGCTGGATTCTCATCTTCACCTCACTTCATGTTCTCTGGTAACTACACAGAGGGTGAGCGCAAGGGTGAATGGTTCCAGCTGTACTCAATTGGTTTCGGTGGAATTCCTGGACGCCCAATTGGTGACGGACCTGACGGACACTCACTGTGGCCATCATTCGTAAACATTCCGTGCGAATACCTTGAGTCGTATTACCCACTACGTATTGAAAAGTGGGAAACCGTAAGTGACACCGGTGGAGCTGGTCTTCACCGTGGTGGTAACGGAGTGGACGTTGCATACAGATTCCTAGAACCAGGAACTATCGCAATTCACGACGACCGCTGGTTGACATACCCATGGGGTGTTAACGGTGGAGAACCAGGCGCACGTGGAACTAAGTGGATTGACCGTGCAGACGGAACCCGCGAAGTAATCGCGAGCAAGGTCATTGACGTTCCAGTCAACAAGGGCGACGTACTTCACTTCGTTACTTGGGGTGGTGGCGGTTGGGGAGACGCGCTTAAGCGTGATCCTGAACTCGTTGCTCTCGAAGTTCGACGTGGACTTGTTACTGACGACGGAGCCAAGGGCTACGGCGTTGTTGTAACGAGCGACGGACACGTTGACGCTGCAGGAACCGACAAGCTTCGTGCTGAAATGAGTAAGGGGCGTCCAACGCCACTTCCTACATTCAACATGGGGCCACCACTTGCAACAATCCTTGAGCGTTGCTTGGAAGAGACAGGACTACCTGCTCCACAGCCTCCAATTCGTATCTGATTTAGATACGAATGGAAAAGATTGATGAAGGTTTTGGTGGAGGACTAGGGTTTGGCAATAAGCCAGCCCTGGTCTCCATCGACCTGATGTTGGCATATTTTGATCCAAAAAGCCCTATGTATTTGCCATCTCGAGACTGTCTTGAGTCTTCTGCACGAGTTATTGCTGCTGCGAGAAAGAACAACGTTCCCGTTATTCATACCCGAGTAATTTTCGGACCTGATGCGGTTGATGGCGCGGTTTTCATTCGAAAGATTCCAGCGCTAAAAACATTGATTGGCGACAATCCAATGAACCGGTTTATGCCAGAAGTTGCACCACTCGACAATGAACTCGTCATTGTGAAGCAATATGCGAGTGCATTCTTTGGCACTTCACTCAGCTCGACACTGCGAGGACTCGGCGTTGACACGCTCGCAATCATTGGCGTTTCAACGAGTGGATGTATTCGAGCAACTGGACTTGATGCGCTACAAAACGGATTCATTCCAATGGTGGTTCGCGATGCGTGTGGCGACCGAGCCCCAGGACCGCACGAATCTAACTTGTACGACTTACAAGCTAAGTACGCCGAAGTAATTTCTGAGTCACAAGTAATTGCGGGTTTTGACGCATACGGCACTCGTTAGGAGTTAGCCAGCATGGGGCCACGCACAATGGTGGATAAGATTTGGCAGAGCCAAGTCATTGAGCGCGGAAATGATCAGCCCGATCTACTGTTCATTGATCTTCATTTTGTTCACGAAGTTTCGAGTCCTCAGGCGTTCGATGGACTTCGTGAATCTGGACGAACACTTCGACGAAGCGACCTGACGATTGCCGTTGAGGATCACAATGTTCCAACCGACACGCTGGAGCTGAAAGACGCCACCAGCCGCAAGCAAGTTGAAGCACTGCGCAACAACTGCAAAGAATTTGGCATAAAGCTGTTCCAAATCGGCCAGAAAGGTCAGGGGATTGTTCACGTCATTGGGCCAGAAACTGGCCTCACGCAGCCTGGAATGACCATTGTGTGTGGCGATAGCCACACGAGTACTCACGGGGCCCTGGGGGCGCTGGCGTTTGGTATTGGAACAAGTGAGGTAGAGCATGTGCTCGCTACTCAAACCTTGCCGCAGCGCAAACCCAAGACCATGGCGGTAAACGTCTCAGGTTCTCTTGGCGCTGGTGTGTCGTCAAAGGATTTAGCTCTTGCGCTTATTTCCCACGTGGGCACCGGTGGCGGTCAGGGTCACGTTGTTGAGTTTCGAGGCGAAGCAATTCGCAACCTTTCAATAGAAGCTCGCATGTCACTTTGCAACATGTCAATTGAATGGGGCGCACGAGCAGGGCTCGTGGCACCGGACGAAAAGACATTTGAATATCTTCGCGGACGAGAGTACTCGCCTAAGGGCAGTGACTGGGACGCAGCTGTTGCCTACTGGAATTCACTCTGCACTGATGAAGGCGCTGAATTTGACCAGGTAATTGAATTCGATGCCTCAAAGGTTTCTCCCTTCGTAACGTGGGGAACTAATCCAAGCCAGGGCGTGGCACTTAATTCTGCAGTACCAACTCTTGAAAGTTTTTCGGACTCGAGTGATCGAACAGCAGCGCAGCGTGCCATGCAGTACATGGGACTTGAGCCGGGAACTCCTATGAGCGAGATTCCTATTGACATCGCGTTCATTGGGTCTTGTACCAATAGTCGAATTGAAGATTTACGAATTGCTGCTGATGTTCTTCGAGGTAGAAAAGTCGCGAGCAGTGTTCAGCTTCTCGTGGTGCCAGGCTCAATTGCTGTTAAAGAAGAAGCTGAGCGTGAAGGCCTCGACAAGATTTTCTTAGCCGCTGGAGCTGAATGGCGAGGAGCTGGGTGCTCAATGTGTCTCGGAATGAATCCAGACATTGCAGGACCTGGACAACGCACCGCATCAACGTCCAATAGAAACTTTGAAGGTCGACAAGGACCTGGAGCACGTACCCACCTCGTTTCACCAGCGGTTGCCGCGGCGTCAGCTGTTGCGGGCAAATTCTGCGATCCGAAGAATCTTGCAGGAGTGAACTAGTGGAGAAATTTATTGTTCATGAGGGAATTGGCATCCCACTTCGCAGAAACAACGTTGACACTGATCAAATTCTTCCCTCAAAGTTTTTGAAAATTTTGACCAAGACAGGTTTTGATGGTGCGCTCTTTGCCTCGTGGCGAGCAGATGATGATTTCATTTTGAACCGCCCGATATACCTAAAGGCAACAGTTCTTATTGCTGGGCCCGACTTCGGAATTGGTTCATCAAGAGAAGCTGCTGTATGGGCATTACAGAATTACGGAATCCGTGTAGTCATTGCACCACGCTTTGGTGACATCTTTCGAACAAACGCCGGGAAGTCAGGTCTGCTCGCAGTGGTGCTTGACGAGCAGAAGGTCAACGAACTTTGGGACTATCTTGATGCGAATCAAGGAGCTTCAGTAGTGGTTGATCTTGAGAATCGTGAAGTACGTGCGGGCAAGAGTTTTAGCGCAATGTTTGAAATTGATCAGAACACACGATGGCGCCTACTCAATGGCTTCGACGAGATCGCACTAACACTTGATTCTGGCGAATTGATTGCTGCTTTTGAGTCGCAGCGTCCGTCGTATAAGCCAACTGTTTCTTAGTGAGTGTGCTCAGGTGCCGGGAACCAACCTGCGCGACCCAGTAGCGCAGGCGTGACTATTCCGAGCTTCTCTGTAATGAATTGAGCTGCTTCTGTCAGGCGAGCAAAATCGAGACCAACTTCGATGCCACTGCGTTCGAATAGGTAGGTGAGATCTTCAGTGGCGATGTTTCCAGTTGCTGCTGGAGCGAAAGGACAGCCACCAATCCCACCTGAACTTGAGTCAAATGAAATCACACCAGCTTCGTATCCCGCAAAAGCGTTGGCGTAGCCAGTGTTTCGTGTGTTGTGCAGGTGAAGTCGAAGCGGCAACGACGTGACTTCTTTCACAGCTGTGACAATACGGCGAACATCTTTTGGTGTTCCAACACCGATGGTGTCGGCGATGGCAATTTCATCTACACCCATTTCTGTAGCGGCCTTTGCAATACTCGTAACCTGCGAGGTTGCAACTTCGCCTTCAAAAGGGCATCCAAAAGAAGCGCCAATTGTGGTGGTGACCTGGAGGCCTTCAGCCTTTGCTCGAGAGACCATTGCTTCAAGACCCTTAAGGGACTCAGCAATTGTCATATTTTGGTTGCGATTTGAAAAGGTTTCGGTGGCGACAATGACAATGTTTGCTTCGTCAACTTTGGTCGCTAAGGCACGATCTAGGCCGCGCTCGTTCATTACGAGGCCAATGTAGCTAACGCCATCAATACGCTGAACACCTGACATGACTGCTTCGGCGTCTGCCATCTGAGGAACTCTGTCTGGTCGTGCAAAGCTGACTGCTTCGATTCGCTTGTGCCCTGCGCCGATGAGGAGTTCAATGTAGGCGAGCTTGTCTTCAGTAGAAATAACTTGCTTTTCATTCTGGAGCCCGTCTCGAGGTCCAACTTCTACAATTTTCATCGCACCCTCCGTAGTTGATAAAGAACATCCTTGATTCTATACGATTTTACTTCTACAGCACACAGATCTAAACGTGGTTTTGTAACGCGGGTTAAACAGAATTAATCGGGTGTCGCCCGTCAAAATTACTTAGCTGCGAAGAACGACGTTCAGTGGGTTTTGCTTTTTTGCCATTTGGCTAATTTGTGCGGCAATGAGTTGTGCCATTCTTGGCAGCATGGCACTTGAGGCACCGCCAACGTGCGGCGAAATCAGAACGTTCTCAAGACTAAACAAAACGTGTCCATCTGGAAGCGGTTCTGGATCAGTTACGTCTAGCGCCAGTCGCAGACGTCCACTGGAGGCTTCTTTAATAAGTGCATCAGTTGATGCAACGCGTCCTCGTGAAATGTTTACGAGTAGTGCGTTGTCTTTCATTGCTGCAAGAAATTCCTCATTAACAAGTTCTTCGGTTTCATCAGTAAGCGGCACCGCAACAACAACAATGTCAGCGATCATTAACAGCGAGTATAATTTTTTAATCGAGTGCACCTGCCCGTTCGATGTGCTTCGCTCGATTCGAGCAACTCGAAGGATGTTGACTTCGAATCCCTTGAGCCGTTTTTCAACTGCTTGAGAAACACCGCCATATCCAACTAACAGCACAGTCCGGTCGGCAAGGCTTTCGTATCGAGCTGGTGCCCAAGTCCCTTGGTTCGCAGATAAAACAAAATGTTTGATACCTCGTTGTGATGCAAGAATCAAGCCCAGCGCGAGTTCTGCGGTCGATGTTTCATGCACGGACGCAGCATTTGCGAACACATTTCCTGGTGGTAAATTCTCAGCAACGCCATCAAACCCGACAGATTGACTTTGAATCAATTGAGCTTTAACGCCGTCTAGAGACCTAAGTAACTCAGGCGAACTCATATATGGCGGCACAACAATGTCGAAGTTGCTTACTGGTGCGGGCGACTTCAAATCCCATCGCACAAAGACTGCTTCACAGTTGAGCGCGAGCAGTGCTGCCTCGAGTTCGCCAGTTGGGAGGCTGACAACAGGCAGCGATTCAGTCATGGGTTGGAGCATACTTACTCGAGTCATCAGGTTTCCCTGAAAAACAAAGGAGAAACATTGCATGCAATTCTTAAGTAGTTTTCGTGAATCTAGAAATTCAAGTATTTCCCATCGAAGAATCTTCCAAAAACCCTTTTATTTGGGGAGAATCAGCCATCAGCGCTGCCCACTGTTCGCCGGCAAGACCTAAATGATCCGTTGAATTGCTTCCTGCGTTTTCATGGTATACATTTCAATAACGCAAACTGTTCAGGGGGAACATATGAAAAGAAGTAAAGGAATGACAAGGCGTGTAGTTGCAGCGTTGGCGGGAGCCACAATGCTGTCATCACTCGTTGCAGCACCAGCATTTAGTTCAGACTCTGCTGCAGTAGCAGCAGCTAAGAAAGAGCTTGCACAATACACAGCATTGCCGAAGTTCGTTGCACCAGGTGCAAACGTTAACGCTCAGGCAATTTCAAAGAACAAGACTGTAATGATCGTTCCATACCTTTTGGCGATTCCTTACAATGCTGGTTTTGCTGATGCCGTTAAGCTTGCAAACACTAAGGCTGGATTCAAGAAGACTGAAGTTTGGGCATCTGACGGTTCAGTGACAAGTTGGGCTGCCGGAATTACTCAGGGTATCGCTGACCACGTTGCAGTCATTGACCTAATATCAGGTGTTGCTGCCGGGTACCTCGTGCCACAGATTAATCAGGCACGTGCTGCGGGAATTGTTGTAATTGGTTCAACTAATGACGACCCTTCAGTTCCAACACCTACATACCTATCTGGAGTTGTTCCACTTGACTACGCACTTGCCGGAAAGCTAGAAGCTGACCAGGGAACCGTAAGTACAAATGGTGCGCTTAACGCGATCGTTATTACTTCTACGCAAGTACCACCAAGCCTTTCAATGACTCCAGTTGTTGAAGCTCGCGTGAATGCACTTGGCGGAAAGTACAAGGAAATCAATGTTCAGCCAGCTGACTGGGCATCTCCAACAATCGGAATCGCTGCTCAGGTTCAGGCTGCGCTTGCTGCTGACCCAACCATCAACTACGTGCTACCTAACTACGACGGCGAAGCTTCACTCGCACTCGCGGGTATCGCCGCTGCTGGCAAGTCAGGTTCAGTCAAGGTTGCATCATTCAACGGAACTCCTGACGCCATGAAGTTGGTACAGGCTGGAACGCTTGAAATGAACGTCGGAGAAGACTTGGCATGGGCTGGTTACGCAACCACTGACGCCAACCTTCGCGCCCTGCTTAAGCCTAAGGCTGTAGGCGTTACATACAACGAGCACCTTCCATTCATCATCTTCACAAAGGCGAATGCAAATAACGTTGGTGTACCACCAAACTTGACTGATGGTTACGGAAATGCTCAACTCGGCTACTTAAAGGTTTGGGGAGTAAAGTAACCTCCCTCTAGTTGGGAATACTTAGAAGGAAATGAACGTAGGGTCGACTTGGACAGAGCAGTGCAAAGCACTGTAACTATTTCCGATGTTTCGCAGCACTTCGGTGCCGTGAAAGCATTGGACCAAGTCGGCCTTACGCTTCGTCCTGGCGAAGTGCGCGCACTTATTGGTGCGAACGGAAGCGGAAAGTCAACGCTTGTCAAAGTGATTGCCGGGTATCACACACCTGATAGCGGTGCAGTGGATGTAGGTGGAACTCAGTGCAGCCTCAGCGATGCCCGAGGTGTTAGTGAACTATGGAAAGTCTCAATTGTCCACCAAGATCTCGGACTAATTGATGGACTCAGCATCTTGGAGAACTTCCTTCTCAACGACTTTTCTTCCAGCAATGAACTAAAAATTAGCTGGAGCGAGAGAAGTAAATCCGTCTCTAAGTATTTAGAACGTTTTGGCGTAAAAATTTCGCCCTTTCGAAAAATCAATGAATGTTCACGTGTTGCGCGTGCGCTCATTGCACTCGCTCGCGCAGTATGGATTCTTGAATCAGACGTCCGCAACTCCTCTGTGGATCAGAGCGGCATAACTGGAACGCTTATTTTAGATGAGCTAACCGCATTTCTCAGTGTTGAAGAAGTGAAACTTCTTAGATCGGTTATTAAAGATGTTGTAGCTAGTGGCTACAGTGTCCTATTTGTTTCACACGATCTTGATGAAATTATCAGTTTTGCCGATCAAATTACAGTTCTGCGAGATGGCAAGTGTGTTGCTGACCAGTCAGCACGAGACATCAGTAAAGATGAACTTTTTACGTTGATAGCTGGGCGATCCGCAGAAGATTTAAAAAACAATGCTGTCTCTAACATCGCTGAAACGGAATCAAGAGATAAAATTACTATCGAAGACCTGTCTTCAGGTGATGGTGCCCTTGGACCAATCAGTTTCGACTTTGCGTCAGGAGAAGTTGTTGGTATAACCGGGCTTGTCGGCTCGGGCTATGAACTTGTTCCATATTCACTTTTTGGCGCTGATAAAGGATCAGCAGGGAGTCTGACAATTGAGTCAGGAACAATAAGAATCGATCGATTAACCCCACCACAAGCAATCCAGCTTGGAATTGCCCTAGTACCGGGAGACAGAAATACTCAGGGTCTATGGAGCGACATGACAATCGCTGAAAACTTAACGGCTACCGACAAAGAGCACAAGACAAATCCGTGGTTAATTTCTTGGAAGCGTGTTTGGGGTCGTGGAAATGATGTTGTAAAAGAATATGCGGTCAAGGCACCGAACTCTCACACAAAAATTCTGCAGCTAAGTGGCGGTAATGCACAGCGAGTAATGATGGCCAAGGGAATCACTGCTAAGCCATCAGTTTTATTGCTGCACGAACCAGTACAAGGGGTTGATGTTGGGTCAAGAAGTCACATCGCTGACGTAATTCTTGATCGAGCCTCTAGTGGACTTGCAGTTCTGTGCGCAAGTGGCGACCATGAGTTTTTGGCACAAGTTGCAAGTCGTGTTTTAGTTTTCAGTCATGGGAAAATTGTGAGCGAACTACATGCAAAAGAAGGTCAGCAATTTGTTGGTAAAGACGAGATTGTCTATGCCTGTCAAAACAAAATTTCAGTTGACGTTCAATAAGTCTAGAAAGGTTAGAAATGTCCGCATCAGATTCTTTAGCTACCCAAAGTAACAATGGGGAAGTCAAGATTAAGAAGAGTTCTACATCAAAAAATTACGCACGAATGGATTTACTTGAGCGAGTCTGGCTTTTAATCGTCTGGGCCATAGTAATTACTATCTTTGGTGGTCTTCGTCCACACACGTTTTTAACAGTCACGACATTTTCTGGGATGTTTGGCCTTAACTCGACGCTTGCAATTTTGGCTCTCGGACTAATTATCGTTCTACGAGTTGGTGAATTCGACTTATCGATTGCAGCAAACCTAGTGGTCTCCTCAGAAGTAATGGGAATTTTGAATGTCAACCACCATGTTTCGCTGCTTATTTCTATGATCATTGCGGTGCTTGTAGGTGGTGCAATAGGTGCGTTTAACGCTCTGATCATTTTAAAATTAAAGATTGACTCGTTTATTGCAACTTTGGGTATGGGATCTGTTCTTTCTGGAATCGGATTATGGATTACTGGTGGAACTTCTCTGACTGGCCTTTCACAAGCTCTAGTAAACGATGTCGTTGTTCGTCGCCTCTTTGGTATCTCTTACGAGTTCTATTATGCGCTGGTGCTCATGATGGTGCTTTGGTACATTTTCCGCTACACCGCAATTGGACGTCGCCTCTTGTTCGTTGGAAAGAACAGGGAAGTTGCTCGTCTTTCTGGAGTACGCGTATCTAGAATTCGTTTTGGTGCCTTCACCGTTGCAGGTATGTTTGGCGCCGTTGCGGGGATTGTTTACTCAGGAACTTCAGGTACAACGAACCCTTCGGCTGGACTTGTTTATTTGCTCCCGGCATATGCCGCAGCCTTCTTGGGCGCAACATGCATTGACATTGGAGACTTCAATCCAATCGGAACTGTGTCTGCGGTTTTCTTCTTGGTTACCGGTGTTCAGGGTCTGGCAATGCTTGGAGTGGGAAACTTCGTCCAGGACATTTTCTATGGCGCTGCACTAATTCTCTCTGTTGCGGGATCTCAGTACTTGGCGCGCTCAAAGTCACGTCGAGTTATTTCAACTGAATAACAATAGGTCGTTGTTGGAGCTGAGGTTCCTAGTTAAATAACTGGTGAGAGACCACCATCGACGCTTATTCCAACTCCTGTGATGTAACTTGCGCGAGGGGATAATAAGTATGTTGCAATGTCTGCAAATTCTTCTGATCGGCCATAGCGTCCAAGGGGAATAGGTAGCTTCTCCGCTGCTTTTATGTAGTAGTCCTGTTCTGAAATTCCTTCAGCTTCAGCCCTTCTAGCCCACTGTCCTGAGGCGACAAAACCAACCAGAAGTGCGTTTACTCGTATGCCCTTTGGACCAAGTTCGTTAGCGAGTGTCTTGGTAAGGGTAAGTCCGGCTGCTCTTGTTGCCGAAGTTGGTGTGGATCCGGCTCCGGGAGCCCGAGCGCTATTTGAGAGCGTGTTAATAATTGCACCATTGGACTTCTCAAGGTGTGGTGTGGCGTAGCGAATTGCTCGAACCGTTGAGAGAATCTTTAAGTCGAAGTCGTCTTGCCAGTCGGCATCGGTTGAATCTGCAAGTCGGATAGAACTTGCTCGACCGGCATTATTAACTAGGCCGTTAATTCGACCAAATTTGCTGATGCTCGCGTCGATGAATGCTTCAATGTCTGGATTCTTCGTGACGTCTGCTTTAAAGCACAGTGAGTTCTCACCAAGTAATCTTCGCGCATTTTCGAGACGCCCTTCATCTCTTCCACAAACAGCAACTTTCGCTCCTTCGTCAATCAAATTTTTGGCGAGCGCCAAGCCAATACCGTCTGTGCCGCCAGTAATAAGTATGCAGTGGTTTGCTAATTGAAGGTCCATGTATTTAGTCTATTGAGTATCTCGTCCATAACATAGAATTTTGATATGAGTGACTCTGGGTCTGCTGGTTCAGTAGTTAAGCGACACGCAGTAGTTGCAATGGATAAATTCCGCGGAAGCGCTGATGCCATGCAGATGAATGAAGCGGTGGCCAGAGGGCTTGAATCTTGTGGTTGGCTCGTAACCACAAGGCTCATTTCTGACGGTGGCGAGGGTTTTCGTAATTGCTTTGAAGGTGATGTCGTTTCAATAATGGCTCCCGACGCTTATGGAACCATGCACCCGGTACCGATAACTATCAGTCTGATAAATGAAAAACGTGTAGCTGTACTAGAAGCTGCTGAAATTGTTGGCTATACAAAGTTGGCGCCAACATCACGCGAAGCTATTGAAGCATCGAGCAGTGGTGTAGGCATTGCGTTACTTGAAGCAGAAAAACTTAGTATTAGTTCTGTATTAATTGGTCTCGGCGGATCATCAACTTCTGATGGTGGTCTCGGCTGCTTTGAAATTCTGCAAGGCAAAAAACTCCCCTTTGACATTGTTGTAGCCACAGACATTCGAGCTAGTTTTTCTGGCGCGATCAAGTATGCCAAACAGAAAGGTGTCGCCGAAGACGACCTTTGGAAGATTGAGGATCGACTGAGCCAACTTTCAAAGTTCTATTCAGACGAATGTAAGGTCGATGTTGAACTAATTGAAGGAACAGGAGCCGCTGGGGGCATTGGCGGGGCACTCGCTGCTCTGGGTGCAGAACTTCGAGATGGATACGCATTCGTTGCTGAAGCAACTGGGTTCGACTCTCTGGTTCAAAGTGCTGGATTAGTGGTAACTGGCGAGGGTCGGTTTGACTTTGGAAGCCTTGAGGGCAAGGTTGTTTCTGGAATTTGCTCCAGCAGCAATGCGACGCCAGTCGTAGTCCTTTGTGGAGAATACGAAAGTGAGGCCGTAAAGTTGTTTTCACTCAAATATCCAAAAGCACGAATCGCTAGTTTCACTGAGCGATTTGGGATAGAGCGATCTTTGAATTTTCCTGCACTTTGCGCAGAGGAAATTGTTAAGGAACTCTAGTAATAATAAAGAAGTCTCGGATATATCGGGTAGGGTGATATAAAGATTAGCTAGGCAGTTTTAGTGAAAAAACGTGCGACTCTTGCAATACTGATATTCAGTATTGTTTCTGCAATTCTTCCTGTCGCAACTGCGACAAGTGCAACGCATCCAGTCGCGAACACTTCGTGTGTCACAAAAGGTCAATCTGCTGTGTACGCAAGTAAGAAATTCACATGTGTTATCTCGAATAAAAAACTTGTTTGGAGTACAGGCGTAAAAGTTAGTGTGTTGCCTGTAATAAGCACAACCGAACAAAGTCCTGGCTCTACAACCACAATTATTAATCAGGCGACTATTTATACGGCTGGGATGACCAAGCCACATCAACCCGTTGGTCAAAATGGGGGCAAGGATGATTATTGATGCTTCCTGATTGATCCTAAGATTCCAATTGATTCTTACGTCACTTCAGTCCAGTTTGTACCTCAGCAGCGTCAGTTCGTTCATCACGCATTATTTTGGACAGTTGCAGCTAGTTCCCTAGCTGCGTACAAAAAGCTCGACGACAATGGCAATGGCTGGTCTTGCTTTGGAGGAGTGACTTCAGACTCTTCAACCGCAGATATCGCTTCAACGCTGGCTGGCTGGGCACCCGGGCGCCCTGTTGATGTCTGGCCTGCAGGGTATGGAACGAAAATAAATGCAGGCGATGAGATTGTGATGCAGGTGCATTACAACTTGCTTGCAGCGCTAGGTGGCACAGTTCCAGCAGATCAATCGAAGGTTCTCATATCGGCTGTTCCTGCATCGCTGAATTCCCTCCAGCCGTTGTATGGTGAAGCGTTCGCTGCACCTGTGGAGCTGGCGTGCCCACCGGGAGTTACCGGAAATCTCTGTGACCGAACAATGGCACTAGCGGACCTAGCTGCTCGAACCAGCCTTAAGGCTTCATACTTTGAATCAGGGCTGCTACTTCTCTGTGGCAAGGATTTATTTAATCCAGTTCCCAGTTTGGTTTCAACTTGTTACAAAAGAATTACTGTCAATGAGACAGCAATTCAGGCTGGAGCGCACATGCACTTAACTGGAACGCGTCTTCAGCTGATTCTTAATCCAGGAACTGGGAGTCAACAGACGCTGCTTGACAGCAACCCTTATGATTTTGATAATCAAGCACCAGTTACTTTGCCAACGCCAGTAGTACTCAAGCCTGGCGACATTGTGGAAATTATTTGCAACTATAACCCGGGGCTCCATCTACTTATCCCACAACTTCAGCAATTGCCGTGGCGATACGTAACGTGGGGCGATGGTTCCTCAGACGAGATGTGCCTCGGATCACTGAGGGTAACTCGACCGTAGCGTCACGGAGTCTTTTCATAAAGATAAGGTTTAGTCATGTCATATAGATGTAGCTACTGCCAAAAACGTCACAGTACTGTGAATGAAGGCCGGGCGTGTAAGTGGCACTTTCACGAGCAATCAAGGGTTTTGCACCTTCCGCTGCAGTTTCAAAAAAATGAGGGTCGGGCTAAAAAATAAGCCCCACTCGTTCTTCACAATTCTGGCGACTTCAGTTAACAATTGCTTTGTAGGATAATCAGATGAGCCACCTAACCCCTGAACAACGTGAGCACTACTTAGTTAACGGCTGGCTGCTGTGTGAAGACGTGCTCCCTATCAGCGTTGGTGAGCTCCAGGCTGAAGTGGAACGTGTTGCTTCACTAAGCGATTCAGAGATTCTTCACCATCATGAGATGACTGAATTTGGCGCAAAACTGGCACGAACTGAAAACTTCGTTCCGTTCTCCCCAGTCCTTGATTACCTATTGCAATCAAGCAAAGTTGCAGAAATCGCCGGAGAGCTACTTGGTGAAGAGGCATATCTCTACAAAGAAAAAGTTAATTACAAGCTTGTCGGTGGAGCTGGATTTCGCCCTCATCAAGACAAGCCCGCATATCCATTTGTTGACCAAGTCCTTTCAGTAATGATTGCGGTCGATGACTCAACGCTTGAGAATGGTTGCCTCGATGTTGTTAGTGCACGTCACCAAGTTCAGCTCGATCAAGATGAGCGCGGGTGCCTGACCACAAAAGTTGTTGATGCCATGGACTGGCAACCAATGCCACTACGTGCTGGTCAAACATTATTTTTTCATGCACTAACACCACACCGCAGTGGCCCTAATAACTCGACGCGAGACCGCCGAGCACTCTATCCAACCTACAACGGTGCCAGTGAGGGACGCCTACGTGAGAAGTATTACGAAGCAAAGATCAAGGCATTTCAAAGCCCAAGCGACTTTGATGGTGTGCGTCTCTCACTCATTGGAGACTTCGAAGGCAAACCTGTATGACAACAATTAACTCAATTGATGACATCTTCTCACTGTATGAATCAAAAGGCAACGAAGCATATGGTGAAAGAGTGACGTCACTCGAGCACTCATTGCAGTGTGCCCACCTAGCGCAAAAAGCAGGTGCTGATGATGAACTCGTCATTGCGTCATTGCTGCACGATATCGGTCACTTAGCTGCCGACGTGCAGGGAAATGAGCGATTTGACATGGAAGTTGACGATGACGACCATGAAGCTGTCGGTGCGAGGTTGCTTTCCCCACTTTTTGGACCAAAGGTTTCACAACCTGTATCGCTGCATGTGACTGCCAAGCGCTGGCGATGCACTGTGGAGCCTTCTTATCATGACGAACTAAGTGACACCTCAAAAGCCACACTCAAGGCCCAAGGGGGACTTATGAGTGACGAGGAATGTCGTCGTTTCGAACAGCATCCAGGTTTTCAGCGTGCACTTGATCTTCGTAGCTGGGATGACCAAGCAAAGGAAATGGAAGTGGACTGTCCATCTCTTGAGTCGTATCGTGATTTGATGATTCGCTTAGTTCGATCATGAACGTCTTATTCATAACCCTCGATCAGTTTCGTGCAGATTCAATGGGCTGTGCCGGTCACCCGCTTGTAAAGACTCCGAATCTCGACAGGTTGGCTCGAGAGGGCGTGCGACTTGCGAAGCACTATTCACAGTCAGCTCCATGCTCTCCTGGTCGTGCTGCGCTCTACACCGGCACGTATCAAATGAATAATCGAGTTGTTGCTAATGGGACACCATTATCAAACAGTTTTGACAATGTCGCGAAACTCGCGCGACGTGCCGGATACAACCCAACGCTCTTTGGCTATACCGATCAGGCGATTGATCCATGGTTGGCAAGTGGCAAAGATGACGAGCGACTACTTCACTACAGCGGAGTGCTTGACGGCTTCTCTGTTGGTTGCCAACTTCCTGACAATCAGGGTCCGTGGGTTGCCTATTTACGAGAAAATGGTTATGACGTAGTTGACAATGGTATTGAAGTACTCCGAGATGAGTCATCACGACCGGTGGAGATGTCACTCAGCACATTTCTGACTAACGAATTCATTGACTGGCTTAAGACGCAGGATTCTTCCTGGTTTACGCACCTCAGTTACTTGCGCCCTCATCCGCCCTATAACGCTGCAGGAACATTTTCAACAATGTATGACCCTGATTATGTTCCAGCGCACATTGAGCCAATCCCTTACGAAGAACGTCACTACATCCATAAAGGTGGCTCAAAGAATCCTGCGAGCAGCGCGCCTAGTGAAATGGTCAGAGACATGCGTGCGCAGTACTACGGCATGATCAGTGAAGTTGACGAACAACTCGGCCGAGTATTCGCTGCAATTGAAGAGCGTGGTGAGTGGTATGAAACCATCATCATTGTGACCGCAGACCATGGTGACCAGTTGGGCGATCACGGCCTCAAGGAGAAGCTCGGTTTTTTCCCGGAGAGCTATAACATCCTTGGGCTCTGGCGTGACCCTAAATTCCCGAACCGTGGTGGGCGAGTAATTGATAAGTTCACCGAAAACGTAGACATCATGCCCACACTTGCTGAAGCACTTGGTGTTGAAGTCCCAGCTCAGTGTGATGGTCGAGTGATGACACCGCTGCTTGATGGTGAAGATGTTCCGTGGCGCGTAAGTGCCCATTATGAATGGGACTACCGAGCATTCTTCATCCCTAGTGCCGAGACCCCTTGGCCGTTTGACCGTGCACTTTCAAAAATGAATTTGGCGACAACGTTGACCGATGAATGGGCCTACGTTCACTTTGCTGACGGCACGGCGCTGATGTTTGATCTGGTTGCAGATCCTACGTGGCGAACAACCACTGACGATGCCTCACAGCTGTATCACGCAGCGAATGCGCAACTCAATTGGCGACAAGAACACTTACGTCGTGAAATGACAGACCTGTTAGTGCAGCCCGGAAGGCCAGGTCGCTGGCCCAACATTCCTCAGCTCGCTTAAAGCTCAGTCATCCCGCCACCAAGCAGTGCAGGTAGCGCGCTTGAACGCATGCGCTTCAACATTCTGTGGGTGACCGGCGCAGCAGCTGGATGAATACCGCCATTTGCACGGACTTGCTCTTGCCATGCTTTGGTGCGCTTCTTAAGTATCTTTGCTGAATTAAGTTCCAAACAATCGAGTCGGTCGTCATTTACGTCAACGATGATTGTGTCACCGTTCTCTACAAGTGCAATAGGACCACCAAGCAACGCCTCTGGGGCTACGTGACCAATTACGAGACCAACAGACCCACCAGAGAAGCGCGCGTCGGTCATAAGGGCTATGGTGATTCCTTTTTTGCGACAAAGTGAAGTGATCTTGGAAGTGGGGTCGAGCATCTCGGGCATTCCTGGAGCACCGCGTGGGCCTTCGTATCGAATAACGACCATGTCATTGTCAGCGAAGTCGTCAGGGCGCTCGTCAAGAGCTTTGATGAGCGAGCGCTCACCGTTAAATACTCGAGCTCGTCCCGTGAAGATGCCATCAACAATGCCGCTCTCAACACCAGCGAGCTTCAAAATAGCGCCACCTTCTGGTGCGAGGTTTCCGCGAAGTAGACGTAGCCCCCCAGTATTCTTGAATGGCTTGGCAACTGAGAAAATCACTTCATGATCAGCAGCCGGAGGATTAAGTCGGGTTACTTGTTCTGAAAGCGTTTCACCAGTGCAGGTCAGTGTGCTGCCATCGAGGAATCCAGCCTTTAAGAGTTCATTGACGACTGTTGGAAGCCCACCCGATGTGTCAACGTCAACCATTGAGTATTCACCAAAGGGGCGCATGTTGACAATTACTGGGAGTTTGTGTGAAAGCTCATTGAACTCGTCCTGGCTAATCACGTCTTTCCAAAGATTAAGACCAGCGGCACGAGCGATTTCTACACTGTGCAGCATCACGTTGGTAGATCCACCCATTGCCATTGAAACAATCAATGCGTTACGAAGCGACTTCGGGGTAACAATGTCGCGGGGGCGAATGTTTCGACTAGTCATTTTCACGAGGCAGTCAACGAGCTCTTCTGGGAAC
>Ga0214170_1000241_pt1 | contig 22319 bp, 23 predicted proteins | sample TroBogEpilimnion_2_FD_153008 | JGI IMG/M metagenome (GOLD analysis project Ga0214170, IMG submission 153008) | Freshwater microbial communities from Trout Bog Lake, WI - 27JUN2007 epilimnion | ecosystem: Environmental > Aquatic > Freshwater > Lake > Epilimnion/Euphotic zone | place: Trout Bog... | reverse complement strand
ATAAGAGATCTCGTTCGCCACTTCAAGATCTCTGGGCACCCCTAATAATTTCTCTAGGGCATTGAGTAAAGATTTGAAATCGGGTTTTCGTTCAACGCATGGCTCGCATACAAATTTCCCAGGTGATTGACCGTGCTCCGAGTGAAGTTTGGAACGAAATGCGTCACATCGAGCGTCACGTTAATTGGATGCACGACGCTGTTGAGATTCGATTTACATCGGACTCACGAGAAGGAATTGGTACGAGCTTTATCTGCTTGACCAAGGTTGGACCCTTCAAGACTCAAGATGTCATGACCATTACCGATTGGCGAGATAACGAAGTTATGGGAGTGACCCATGCGGGCATAGTCAAAGGTTCTGGCAAATTCACAATCACGCCCCACAACCCAGGATCCTTGGTCAAGTGGGAAGAAAAACTGGAATTTCCGTCGTGGGCCCTGGGTTCACTTGGAGCACTTCTCGCAAAACCAATACTTAGGTTGATTTGGACGAAGAACTTGGAGAACTTGAAGAGAATCATCGATGAGTCGTGAGGTTAACCGACGGTTAAGTGGTTCCCTCGGATATGTTCGAAACCGCGCGGCGGAAGCAGTGTCGCATGCCAAAAGGATTCAAGATCCCTTTGGTGAGCAATATTTATCTGCTCAATAGCCTTTTTCGAAACTTCTTCCGGCGCGTTACCTTACATATCGGGCTGAAAGACCTTTAGTTGAATCAATTAACTAATTCCGCATCCTCGATCTCTGGTTCTGGAATCGGTGATGAATTCATTTCTTGGATGACAAGTTTTATTAGCTCTGACTTCTGTCTGCGGTTTAGCAACTCGATTGCTACGGTTGACATGACTACGCTTACCTTCCGCAGCACGAGTCGGCGGAAGTCCTCAACCTTGAGTCCGTTGACGGGGCGATTGACTGCAGACAACTGAAGCATGAGCTCGATCGCCATTTCGGCATCGAGACCCACCATTCGTTCTGTAATCCCAGTAAATAAGTCACGGCTGGCAAGAAGGCCAAGGGTATGGCTGTAATCTCCTTCACACCGTTGACTAATGTCGGCTGCAATCCAAAGCCTTCGTACTCCACAACGCGATTGTTTCACTAAGGAGTCACCAGATATGAAATAGGAAGCGCCGTTTGGAAGTCGAAGTCCACCACTCGGAGACCGACCACCGCACCAACGATCGACAATCTGCTCTTGACAAACCCCGAGGCCCAGCCACATCCAGAAGCCGTTGTCCTTCAATAGCGCTGGGTTGGCTTTCCTGACAGGAGCCAATAGTTCGTGAATAGCGATAGCTAATGTCGCCTCGGTTTCGATTTCTCGGTTCTTACCTATTTCAAGTGGAAGGTCCAGCTCGACCTCTATTGAAGGCTCAAGCTCTTCGAATTGGATTTCAGACCGAGCGCTGACAGTAGCCATGATTCTGTCCTCGGACCAGTCCTGCCAATTTGGCAGGCGCTTAACTGATGACTTATTATTCATTGTTTACGGCCCCTTTTGAAAATTCTGAGAGTAAATCGGTTATTGATTTCTGCATGGCGAACTCTCTTTGGATTCGACTCGCAAATGTTTCTACAATCGATCCTGTTAGATCATTACTAATTTCATCAAGAAGATCCGCGGCGACATCATCAGCGCGATCCGTATCCCCACTTTGCGTCAAGAGCCAGCCCCACTGTCTGAGGATTGCTGCGTTTTGAGGCAGGAGATTCTCCAAGATTTCAGTTGGTGCATCATAATGATTCCGAGCTCGTTGAATGAACTCGATGAGGGCAGCCTCTAGGCCAAAGGTAACCACTTGTTGTGCGATAACACTGCTAATAGCATCACGGGCTCGCGCAGTTGTTCCAATCGTTCCAGTCGACAACAAAGTTTGCTTCAGCTGTTGATTGTCGTCGTTTAGGTAAAGAACAGGTTGTTCCTTCCAGTCAACGAAGAATATAGAACCGTCGAGATGCGGCTCATCCTCGAAAGACTTCCATCTAATGTCGAAGAGACTCGCAAGACCAGTCTTTGCCTTGTCGAGATCGATGACAATCGGGTCCGACCATCCGATTATTGACCCAAACGGAATTTCGAGTTTTCGTGAGCCGTCGTAAAGGGACCTTGCTTTTGTTACCAACAAAGGTTGTATATCAATTTTGTCTGCAAAATTACCCAGGGTGATAGGAAGGCTCAAGCTGGAGTCAAATGTTGCGATCAGGTTGCCAGAGGTATTGATCGAAAAGTTGCCTTTGTACCATTGACGACGACGAGTTGCCTTATTCCAGACTCTGACACCAAACTCAAGGTGGTCTGAATCTAGAGTTCCGTAGGCTTTAAAAACATCTTTCGTTGGTGCCTTGAAAGACATCACAAATTTAATGTCCGAGATATCTGTTCTCCCAGAGAAATCCCATTTATCTTCACCCCAGATTTTTGCATCATCTTGGCCCAAAGCCGCAGCCTCGATCCATTCAGATTGCCCGACGTATTTGAGATACTTCTTTGTCTCGCCAGGATTTGGGGAAAGTGAGCCAAAGTTCGTGTATGCCGGAGACCCTTTAATCATTTCGAACCCTTTCTATCTTGATAAACGACTCGAGCAGTTGCCATTGCCATACGACTGATTTTTGAATCACCAACTTCTGCTGTACAGGACAACTTGACAGTGGTGCAGCCCTGAGGAATATCGACCCTCCATCTAGAACCGCGCTTCTCAATAGACCAAGTCAAATTGCCGTCCGCCTCGACGACAAGTGAAGCAGGATCAATTGTTAGCGCGTCCTTCCCTCCAACTTCATCTAGGAGCACCACTGACACGAGCGCTGACCAAGCACCGTTACCGCTATTGCGCTGGAGAGTCATGGAAGCGGTGATTCGCTTAGGATTGGAGCGATCGATCGTGGCCCCTCCCAGCATTTGAAAACGCTCGGTTCGGCTAGCTGACTTGACTGATTTCTTCTTACCACCTAGGAGTTCTGCTAATTTCTTCGGCGCCTCCGACGAGGTGTTCTTGGTCGTGAGCAACTTTGAGATTGCTTGTCCAATTTGCGCCGTGAACTCTGCCACGGCTTTGCCGCCAGCACGATAATTATCTACAAGTTTCTGCGAATTAGGATCCCATTTATCGTGGGCAGGCGGCTCAGAGTCTCTGAGAAGCTGCTCGAGCAATTCGTCCGACTTTGAATTTCCTGAATATAGGCCCGCTTGGACCACTCCTAAAAAGTCAGCACCAAGGAGCGGGAGTCCTTTTGAGGAGTACTGCACAACCATGAGGGCTCCTCGGACCAAAGCCACGGTTCGACTCATGTCCTCAGGCAATCCTTCGCTTTCTTCCGCTGAAATCCGAGTCACAGATAACTTTGCTACAGCCAAGGATTCTTTTGAATCTTTTTTAATCTTTGACGAAGGAAGATTGACCGAAATTGGTATTTGAGCAACCTCGCCCTCTGATTCAAGCTTTTGCTCCGGTGATTTTGCATTTAGCGCACGTCGAAATGGTTTAGCCCAATCTGGAGATTTGATCAACAACTTAGGCTGATCCTCAATTTGAACGGATACTTTGAGAGTTCCTGCATCGAGGGCGGGCCAGAACCACTTTTGGACAGCCCCACTGATTTGAGATTGAAGGGACTTAAGTGTTGGGGTCTCGTCTTTCGTTGGTATGCCAAAGAATGGGATGAGAATTGTAGTTCCGGTCCCTTTGACGGTGCGCTGAAGTAGAGTTTGGGCGACTAATTGTTTTGCCCCTGTTCCTCTTACTGAGGAGACCCATTCATAAGGGTTGCCGGGAATCAAATCTCCGAAGAAGCCATCTGGCTGGTGCCAGACATGGCCGATTTTGTGAGACGGCAAGTAAGAGCGACCAAAGAATCTGAAAGGCTCGAGTTTTTCTCGACTGGCTCTGTCTAAAGGCTGAGATGAAAAGAGTACGGTCGACGCTTCTGAAAATGCCCACAGAACAGACTTCCCAAGACCGTATGAGCCTCCACCTACAGTCTTCATTGAATTGTCTGTGACAAGTTGGTCGCGGCAAAGCATGGAAAAATTACTCCCATCCTCTTCATCGCCCTCGAGCCCCCAAGCGCTCGAGTCGGTTACCACCAGTGCCCGTACTTTGCCCTTTTTTACAGATTCCAAAGCCCGCGTAACGCTTTGTCCCAAATGGTTTGGGCTTCCAGCCACGGCTTCCAAGTGAGTTTTGAGGCCCCTGTCCCAGCCGATTAAGTCAAGAAGCTCGGAAAGATTCTTCCCGGTCAAATCCGTAAGAAAGAAATCTGCAGAAACGACATTTCCGACACGTTGATCATTTATGTTTTGAACTACCTCTCGGACAAAAGTATCTATTGTGGAGGGCAGGGAAAAATTATTGACCCCACCCGATTTGGCGTCTCCTGTCGGCTTTTGACGAAAAAACCATTCATTTCGCTTAGTTTTGCTTGTGGCCACGTTCGTTTCCTTGCCCTCAAATATTGCTATTTATAATCTACCGTACCTATGTAACATCTCAAGTAACGATCGACGGAAGAGTGAGGAAACTTGACGTTCTTTGAGGAACCAAACCTCGTACGCCTTATGGAATCGACCTTGATAGAGCTCCTCGGCAAGAGCCCACAAGTAGTGGTCACCTATAAGGAGCTCGCAAACGAATGCGCCCTAGCGGGCAATCTTCCCTTGGTGGATCTGGGAGACATATCGCAACGCACACTTTTCTCAAACCTATTGGGTGAAGTGGCGGACCTTTCTTACGCGGAGCATGGTTTTGTAATAACTGCGGTAGTTGTACTTAGTAGTGGGGAGGGTGCCGGCTTGGGCTTAAGAACAGCACTGATTAGAAATGGGTTGCTCAAGAAATCCGCATCGGACGATGCTTATGAACTTGTGAGATTCGCAGAAATGAGAAAAGCTTGGGAGAAATTCGGCCCCAAACGCTGAACTTATTTGCTAGAAATGCGCTGTATCTTTAAATAGCATCGGCACAAGCCGAGGTTTAGACAAAGGCGGATCAGTATGAGTTTCCAGGATGCAATCAAGACCTGTTTTAAAAAGTATGCGACGTTCAACGGTGTTGCGAGCCGACCAGAATATTGGAAGTTCACACTTTTCTACTGGCTCGGAATCTTTGTTCTTTCCTCGCTTAAAAGCACTTTGTTAGGCGGGCTCTGGTACTTAGGATTTTTCCTGCCACTTCTTGCCGCCGCGGTACGACGTATGCACGATTCCGGGAGGACGGGTTGGCTTATTCTTATTCCTATCGTGAACATAGTTCTTTTAGCAATGCCGACTGACCCGACGAGCAAATACTCTGGTTTCTCGCACGGTTCCAATTCATACTGTTCAACTTGCGGATCGCCTCTCCAGGGAAACGGGGGCTTCTGTCCAAGTTGTGGTGCGAAACTTTAGGTTTTCAATTTGGCAAGTAGGAAGAAAAATCGCCATTCATAGCGGGGATTCATTTTCATTCCCGAGCAGCGATGTCTCCGCACGCTCAAGCAGAGAGCGTTCAGCGGATCATTGCTAATTATTGATATCATTCCTGAAAGCGAGACTTAAGTGGAGGAACGATGTTTGGTGGGAAAAAACATAAGTGGAAAATCCGGCTTGGGTATCTATTAATTATTTTTGGATTAATAAACCTCTACCACCATTACCGAAATGAAACCACTTCATGTGCTGGGGGGAAGTCTTTGGTTTGCAAAAGCGCTCAGGATTCCCTAAAAAAGGCCTCCGTTGCTCTGGTCATTGGTGTTTTGATCCTGATTTATGGCTACATCCGGCGGGGAAAGTCGCAGAGCAAAAAAGCTTTTGGCTTTCTCGAAACTTAATTGGTAGGGGCCACCCGTGTTGAATATTTCACAGATCGTATTAGAGCCGAAGTAGAGGACAAATCAATGACATCCCAAATTATCGTTATTAACCAAGGAGGTATCTCAATTGCTTCCGATACGTTAACGACTCACCAACAAGGGCATGGCGAAATTAAAACCATCCCTAGTAATTCAAAGATTCACCATCTGAAAAATGAACACCTTGTTGCTGTATTGCACTGCGGGCGTGTGTTTTTAGGGAATGTACAGTGGGAAACCTTGGTTCGTGAATGGTCATTAACGATTGAAAATCGTGCCGAAAAACTTGAACACTATGTGAATTCATTTGTTGAATGGGTTTCGCGAAATGAGAATCTTTTTCACCTGCCCGAGAAAGAAATGGTCAGAACAGTTATTTGTGACGAGCTGACCGAAATTTTTGGATTCGAAGATGGGCCATTAGTCACGGCGCTAGTCGGGAAATCTAAAAATGACGGGTCTATTTCCGACGATGCTTTTAGTGAGAAAATTTGCTCTGCGCTTGAGGAGTGGATGAAATATAAATTTCAGGGCGAGCACTATGAAGACCTTTCGCCTGAGATTGTCATGGATCTTGTCCAAAACGAAGAGGTTGGACTATTAGATGAGTTCATGGAACATGCCTCCACCTATGGAGCTTTCGAGTTCGACTCGAAGGTTCAAGAGTGCTTGAAGAAATTTGCAACAGAGTTGGTTATTCGTTTTGTCCCGACGGACTCCTGCATGTTTCTGAATTTTACCGGATTTGGGACCGAGGAAATCTTTGGTCAGAGAGTAGAACTAGCAATACGGAGCTTCTATCGTGGCAAACTTCGATTCGCGGCGCAATCATTTGGCAGCCATCTTCCTGAGGAATACCCTCAGTGTCATCCGCTCGCTCAGCAAGACGCAATCGAGTCCTTCTTGAGGGGGGTTGATGATGGAGCGAGGTATATGCTTCAGAATATTGCCTTGCAGGCTTTTAATGGGATTTCGACCTTGACTGACGAGCAACAAGACAAATTTAAATCTGTTTTTTGGGAGCAATCGGGTGCGCTGTTTAGAAAAAACTTTGCCGAGCCACTGCTTTCTACGCTCAGCACACTTGGACTTGACGCAATGACCAGATTTGCTGAAATGATGATTAGATTTCAATGCCTAAGGGCAGCTTCGGTTGCTGGCGAAGCCACTGTTGGGGGCTTCGTTGAATCACTCAGTATTAGTAGGGATGGAGGGATTGATTGGCACCAAAGAATGTCGCTCGAAACTCACTCCTTGGAGCATGCGTCCCACGTCTTTGCCTAGCCTAATCTTCTCGAACTGTGTCGAAATTTATAAAACCGGGCACTGCCTCGGGCCTCGAGTTTTACGCATCAAGAACTCAGTTTGCCCCTCGAGATTGAAATTGGGCAGCTCTCCAACCTTCAGATAGCCCTTTCTCTCATAAAGAGCAATTGCCCTGGGGTTGATATCTGATACAAACAGAAACAAGTTCTTTACCTCAGGGAACAGGTTTTCTTCGTAATAATCGATTAATCGACCTCCGAGCCCTTGAGATCTTGAAACTTCATTTACACATACAAATTCGATGAGAGGCTCGAAACCGATTCCGTTTGCGAGGGTAGCTAAAAAGGCGACCAGGTCATCTTGTAAGAAAATGCCATGAACGGTCATCTCTTTAGAGCGGAGAGCTTCCAAGCATTGCGCATATTCGAAATTTAGGTCTTTCCAAGGACTACTCACCATCATCATCGCGGCACACGCCGTTAAGTCACTATCCGTGGTGAGGGCCACAATTTCAGAAAAAGCGCTAGACATATCTAAAGATAAAGACTAACTAACAATTCAGAGGTTTGCATGTGAATCTTCATTCACTGAAGACTAAGAAGTAATGGGGAGGGGGAAAACCAAGAATTAAAGATTTCCACGGCCCCCGCCTCAGTAAGTTGACTAGGGGAATGGACACTTCCAGAAAATCCAATTGTTTGTATTCCTGCGAGAGTCGCCGCCGACACACCTTGGACGCTGTCCTCAACCGCGAGAACGTTTTTGGGACTCAGCCCAGTTCTTTCTAGTGCTAGGAAGTAGGTCTCCGGATCTGGCTTGCGCCTCGAAACGACATCAGCAGTTATGGCGTTAGCCGACCAAATCGCAGGCAGTTCGGACGTAGCAAGTTTTGCTTCCAACTGGCTCTTTGTGGAATTCGTAGTGATTGAGAAAGTGGTTTTGATTTGATGGAGAAATTGCAAAACTCCGCTTTGGCTCTTGAGCTCTCGCTCCATTACCGATGAATATGTTGCTTCCAGGTCCGCCTTCCAGTCGAAGCGTCTCGGGCTTTTGGCTTCGAGAACTTTTGCGAACTCCGAGATGGACAAGTTCAAATAGTCATTAATTAACTGATCGAAAGTAATGTCTAAGCCTCTCGCTTGTATCAAACCGAAATCTGCCGAAACTGCGAGTTCCTCCGAGTTCACAAGTGTGCCATCAAAGTCCAAGAACAAGTGGGCGATACCTGTCGGAATACCTTTGAAGCGAAAACTATCCCCAGCCACGTACGAAGTTTGCTATAAATAGACTGTTATTTGCAAATCGATGGAGTCCAAATGAAAACTGTGATTGTAACGATTCCCGGAATGATCTTCGAAGAGGAAATTAATGCCTTGAAGAAAGTCTCCGAAGTCCAATATGTCGAGCGGAATGAAGTGGATGAGGACTCACTCGCAATGCTCGTGAAAGATGCTGATGTCCTCATGCTTAACTTTGACGTAATAGTCAATGGCTGCGGTTCACTTGCTCCAGGTTTTTGGAAAAGAGAGGAATTGAAGAATCTCAAGAATGTCGCATTCGATATGACGGGTATCGACTGGGCCAGTCCAGCTGAAGCCATCGAGCAAGGAATTATTCTTTCAAATATTCCTCACTATTCGAGTCAAAGTGTCGCCGAGTCGATACTTGCTGAGGTATTGATTCATTCTCGACAACGCCACTTGGCTTACGTGGATGAAATTAAGAGTCGGAAAGTTGAAGCTCGCAAAGGAATCAATTTAAAAGGTAGAACCTTAGGCGTTATTGGCTACGGCAGCATAGGAAGCGAAGTGGCCCAGCTTGCTCGTGCGATTGGGATGAGGGTTCTCGCATGGAATAGAAGTCCCATCGACGACATGGAGATCACGCCGATTTCTGAAATATTCAAGAATTCGGATGTTGTTGTGGTGGCATTAAAGACCGTCAAGGATGGACCAACTTCTACGGTTGGAATAATTGACCGAGAAGTTTTGTTTGCGGGAGACTCTGTAATTTTGGTCAATCTTGCAAATCATGCGCTCGTCGATGAGTATGCATTGGCCGACGCAATTCGCGAAGGTAAAATTTCCGCCTACTCACTTGACCGGAATCAAGAATCACTCGAGGGGCCACTGAAGGGCATCGAGGCAGTGCACTTTGCTCCGTCCAACGCATGGAACTCTGACGAATCGATGGATACGCTGAGGGCTACTTGGGCTAGTAACGCTGTGGCGTTTATTTCCGGCGAGCCCGTGAACCAATATCAGCATTGAATTGCCGGATAAGGGATGCCGACTCTTCTCATTGCGGGTGCTGGGAACCTAGCCTTCTCAGTTCTTGACCAGCTCGCACCAAGGTTTCCGAATTGGAGTTATATTCTCGTTTCACGAGATTCTGAAGACGCACTGTTGCGTTTAAATTTGAGCAAGTACGTATTGTCTCAATGGGGTCTATTCCCAAAAATTAGCCATTTAAGTCTTGATCTAACAAAAATAAGCGAAACGACAGAGGTGTTAGACCTGCTTCTTCCTGATTTGGTTTTTAATGCCACGACCCCGTTTCCTTGGTGGCGAATAAAAGAACTGCCAAGTAAGTTGGCAATTTTGGCTGACGAAGCAGGACCGGGAATTTGGGCGCCACTGGATGTTGTCCTGCCTTTGTCATTAACAAAAGCGCTTGGTGCTTCGCGGGCAAAGCCAATATTTGTCAATGGCTGTTATCCAGACCTTACAAATGCGTTTCTGAAGGGGAAAGATGGCGCGCCTCTTTTGGGCATTGGAAACATAAGTAATTTGATTCCCGGATTCAGGCTTGGATACGCAACCGAATGGGGGGTATCGCCCGAAAGCCTTTCGATCAAATTCATCGGTCACCACTTCACAAGTCTGAATGGGCCCTCATCCCTTGGGGAACTTCCAGCTCCGTACCTACTCGAAATTACTTCCCTAAGTCGAAACTTGACCATCAAGGGTCCTTCTATTGAACCCTTTGATATTTTGCGACGCCATGCTCGACGAACTAGAGGAGAAGCTGGCCAAGCTGTCACGACTGGTTCAGCTTCCACCGTTCTTGCAGCTTTTATGTCAGGTGAACTATTTGACTTGCACTGTCCCGGCCCATTCGGCTTACCTGGTGGCTATCCAGTTCAAGTCGAGAATGGAGAAGCGAGATTAAGTCTGCCTTTCAATCTTTCGGTGACGGAGGCGAGAGAAATTAATTCCTTGGCGCAAAAGTTTGATGGGATCGAAGATGTTGGCGAGGGAAGCATTGTTTTGACCGAGCAGGCTCAAGACGCTCAAATGGAAATTCTCGGATTTACAACGTCTCATGTGACGGACGAAAATTGTGATGAGCTCGCAAGGAAAATGATTGTGCGTCTGAACGATCGATTCGACCTGGAACTAAGGCAGCTATGAGAATTGGGGTATTGGGTTCAGGAATCATCGGCCTATGGACGGCCTATGAATTAGTGCAAAATGGCCATGAAGTCACAATCTACTCAAACCTGCCCGTAACAGGGACTACATCAGCGTCAGCAGTGGCCGTCGTGACTCCGCTGTTCCCGTGGAGCCTTGAGCAAAATCCGAGGCTCTTTAACACCTCATTACGGTGGTTTCGAGAAACGCTTGAGAAGTTTAAAGAAATGAATACTCACTGTGACTTCATGAACGTCGTGCCATCTTACGAGTTTGGATATGTCGACGAGCATGGAGTGGAGGTTCTAGAAAAGGGGTTTCCTGCTTCGCGCCTTACTCAACTGAATTTTGCCCCAACGAAAATGATTTCGATTGAGACTCCGATTACCGTGACAAACGAATGGGAGCAATTAGTTGACGTTAGTTTCGCGATTAATTTCGATGCCGACATGGTTGATACGCAAATATTCTTGCCTTATCTCAAAAATGAACTTGAACAAATGGGCGTTGAGTTCAAGCTTCGCGACTTCAAAAGCACTTTGGACATAAGTTTGCTACCCCATCAAGTTTTATTTAATTGTCTTGGAATTCAATCGCATTTCTTATTTAGCGATGTTGGACCTGAAATGTACCCAATTAGGGGTCAATCTCACTTTATTATCTGCGACAATGAGCCACCCTATTACGGCGTTGCGAGCCTCCACCACGCGGTTTTCCGACACAAGCGTGGCTTCTACCTCGGATCGTATTTTCTCGAGGAGACAAAGCGAACTTGGCGTGATTTTATGTCTGAGAATCCTAAGGACTTAATAACACAGCCCACCGCTGATGAGTACTTGCTGACTAAAAAATTCGCCACTGAGACATACTTAAAACTTGCGCGAAGCGTCGGGCTTGACCCAGAGTCGGTACCTTTTGAAAAAATTTTAAGGGTAAATGCCGGAATTCGCCCGTTTCGCGTCGAGGGTCCCGTAATGGAACGCTCCCAACTTGGTTCTAAATTTCTGTACCACAATTTTGGCCATGGTGCACACGGATGGACAATCGGATATGGCGCAACACGTGAAGTTGTGAGTCTATTTATGGAGGACAAAGATAATGGCAAAATACCAAAAAACTAAAAAGGACGCAGCCGCAAAGCTCCAGCAAACTACGTTCTGGAATGTTGCGGTCGTTGCAATTGCACTCGTCGGTACAATCGACACTCTCAATAAGTGGCTGAGTGGAGAGAATTGGAAAGCCCTTGAACTCCAGGGCCTACTCCTACTCGCGATTTTACTGAGTTTCTCACTAATCGTTAACTATTTTTCGTCCAAGTCACTGAGGGTGGCAGCGGACAAACGTGAGAAAATTTCAAATTACTTACTCGTAGTCCCATCCGATGGCGAAGAGAGCTTCTACTTAGGCTGGGCTTTCTTATTATTGAAAGAATCCAGAATTGCTGATGACAAAATTTATATCACAACTGAATTCGCCGCAAAGTCCTTCTCAAATGATCACAAAAGCGACAACAAGCTCGACGCTCTAGAGAGACTCGAAGATTTAAAGCGTTACGGCGATCGACACTTCGATGGAATTTTCGTAATTCTTGAAGATCCAGACGATCAAGCAACTCGAGATCAGATGCTTCGGTACTACAAGCTCGTGGACTCAAACCTCGTTCTTTTGGATATGAATATGAACCACGTGGTCACTCGGCAGCGGGGCTATCCAATTATGGACTTCGTTGGGTCAAACGAGAAGCTCGGCGGTGCGATGGCAGGTCAATTCGCGCTCGACTATGCCAAGGCAGTTGGAATTGAAGGACGTGCACTGAAGATCCTCATCCTTGAGCCGCACAATCTGGAACCTGGAAGCCCCGATTGGGACCACATTCGTATCGAGGAGTTCAAAAGACACATTAGAGATTATTCGAGTTTCCCCGATGTCGAATTCCAGTCGATTCCAGATTGTGGCTACAACACGTCAAAAACTCTTGAAGCAATTCGTGTGCGTCCAAGGTCTGGGTCCGAAAGCGTAGCGGATTTCCTGTTGCAGTTTGATCTGATTTATGCCAGCAACGACGACACCGCTATTGGTGCATTGCGGGTACTGGAGGAAGAGCTTGAAGTTGACAACAACGAGGTGGGGAGCGGCTTTCCTTACCACGGCATTTTGCTGCATAAAGGCCCAAGAATTATTGGATACGACGGAACAAGGGAATTGTGCGAATTGGCGAGTAAGGATAACCAGTGGCTGCTCGGAACAATTGACGTTAAGCAGGGTATGCAGGCTAAGAAAGCTCTCGAACAGATGATCAAGTTGAGAAGAATGAGCCGCCCCGCAAAAGCGATGAGCTTAAGAACTGGGAACTTAAGGTTTAATCGAATGCTGTCTTCGAAGAAAAGCGGTCATAACGGTCAAGGGCATGATTTCGCGTATGAAGAAGATGGTAATTTCCGAAAAGATCTGAATGGGGTACGTTACCTTGAGAGCGAGGTTCCACGCCCGGATTTAATTAGGCCTGCGGTGAAAATTTCACCGTTCTTACGCGATCCCTTTATAACGGAATTCAATAAAGCACCAAAATCACCGAAGTTCAGATATTCAGTAATTACCGAGACTGACTTGAAAGACCGAATCTAACCCGTTGAAGAAGAACTTGTAATTTCATATGATCGATAATTTACTTACCAGCGAACAGCGCGAAGGAGGAAAGCATGCATTGTTTGACTTGTCAATTGGCTATCCCTCCATCCCAACACGGGAGTATCTAGACGATCATTTGAAACTGTGGCTTCTACAGTCTGTTTCCCAGAATCTATTGGGCCAGGTTGGCGGCTGGAGGGCACTCGAACCAGCCACGTTGCTAGAAGACGCCGTATCTAGAACTCTGAGAATTTGCCCAAAGTATCATTCCTTGATTAACGTCACATTCAGTGGTTCAATTGCCTTGCAACGCGCAATTGTTGCCGTTCAGAGACTAGCTGAAGCGAAAAAAAAGAAAGATATTCACTTCTTTATTCTCGAACCCTGTGTTGATTTCTATCGCTCATTACTTATAGAGCAATCGCTTCCTTATACGGTAATCGACCGAATGGGTGATCTCGAAGAGGCAGACTGGATGTCCCAACTGGAAGAAATTGTTCGCAAAACCATCGAACAGCGCCCGGAGACAATGATCGTATTTCTGTTCGACTCGCCGAGTAATCCTCAAGGGCATGTTGCCACTCAAGAAGAGATGGGGAGAATTGATTCTCTCATTTCTAAGGTTGATGGACTTGTGATTTTTGATCATTGTTTTGCGGTTGCCGGGGTTCATAATCGACACGAAATTCCATTAATTTTTTCAACCGAGGAAACTCAAGCTGACTGGATTTCAATTTGGGACACAGGCAAAACCTTCGACCTAAATGGTGACAAAATATCGGTGATAATTTCCTCCAGTAGCAATGTGAATGAATTCGTTATTCGTGCACTTGAAACAATCCAAGTTTCGCCAGCAAATCGAGATTTAGTTTTCTTTTCTCAGTTCCTTAGCCATCCAATTTCTGATGTGCTGACTTCAAAACTGGCGGATTACTGTTTGGAGAATCTGCAATATTTACAAAGATCGGATCTTCAAGAATGGCTTGAAGTACCTAATGGAGGGACATTTGCAATTCTGAGATTCAGAACAAGTGATTTGTCATCTGTCGAAGCTAGAAAAGCGATTTTGGAACGTGGACTTTCAGTTTCATCAGGTGCTTCATTCCGGACAGGCCATAAAGACAGCCCACGGTTCATAAGAATTTCTCTAGCTAGGCCGACTGACATATTTGTTGAAGCAGCTTCGCGCCTATTGCCCGCTGTCTGGAATAAAAAGTGATGGAATGGCCCAATTCAGCCTGATCACCTGCATTTTCTCTTCATGGACTTTGACCGAAGTTCGCTCCAGCTTGGAAACTAATGCGGCCCAAGTGCGAGCCGCGAGATTTTCGATTTTCACATCAATCGTCGCCATTAAGTATTCCTCGTTCTTTTTTCGAAGGAGGTTCTTCACTTCTGGAATACCGTCGTAACCAATTATTCTGGGACAACGCTGGAGTTTAGATACGGTAAGGTCAACGCCTTCTTCCTGGAGCTGCCGTAGCGCCTCTCTTGCCCCAAGCGCCATGTCGTCGTTGGCGCAAAAAATCACATCAGGTAATCGGACAGTCGGACCCTTTGAATGGGAACTTAAGTCTCTTCGTGCGATAGAAACGGCGTCATATATGTAACGTCGAGCCGCCTCTCTTGAGTAGAAAAGTTCATGAGATTGCAGCACGACCGCACCAGGGAATTTATCCCTCAATTCGTTTACGAAAACCGTATGGCGTTGCTCCATGAACCTAAAAACTTGGCCAAGCAGGACCCACACGATAGGTGCATGTTCTCCAGCGCCGTTGTATGAATATGACTTGGACAAATATTGAGTAACTTCGGCGGCGACAAGTCGACCACCTTCCGCTTCATCACTTCCGACAACAGAAACATTTTCAGAAAGAGTGCTTAAGTCATCTGGTGTTGCATCGATTAAAACAATTGGGACTCCGTGATCCCCAAGGTCCTCTTTGAAGTTGATGTTTGGTTCTGGAACTAAGATGATTCCAGAATGGTTAATTCTCCGAAGCGAAGCTATTTGGAATCTTGCCTTCCGGATATCTGCAACCCAGGGGAAAACAACGTATTTGTATCTACCGATATGGCTATGTTTTGCGGCTTCCTTCACAACGAAATCGAAAAATAGTTGATAGTAAGTAACACCTTGCACCCCTGAAGTGACGAAGGCAATGTAGCGCACTTTTGAATTCAGATATAGAAAACGCACGAAGTAGCAAAGTGAGCAAATGACAATGACGCTCAGAAGAGCGATCCAAAGCCATCGAGTTTGATCAAACACGGTGGTCAAGAGAATTGTTAGTAAGACTCCAGCAAAGTTTGTCGCGATTAGGGGTATCCCAGTGTGGAATAACTCATTACGCGTCCTTCTGTCTATGGCCTTCAAGGGCATTTGCGTCCTTCCCGAGAATAATTCTGCTATTTATACATCGTTTTGTCAAATGTGGCTTGTTGGGTAATTTGGGAATCTTGGGGCATGAAAATTTGACCTAAAGGCATGAAGTGGAAACACCTAAAAGCAAAGATCTTGAGGCTATTTATTTGTCTCGATTGAATTACGATCAAACCATGAGAATTGAGAAATTCGTAATGCCAGCTAGCGGCGCAGCTCTAAATTTGAGCAATTTGAATGTTGTAATTGGGGCAAATGGAACCGGAAAGAGCAGACTGCTCAGATCGGCCGCACAGGCCGTTTCAAGACTTGGGTCAGCCACACTCGAGGGCCAAGTACCAGTGGTCGATATGTTTGGGGAAAACATTTTCCCACCGAAATTGGCTGGAACTTCGGCCTGGTCTCGTGGCCCATGGGCGCTACTGAAACTTTCGTCCGAAGAATCAAAGAATATCTTGAGCTCCGAGTTTGTCGAAGCGAGCGGTAGGCAAGAGGAGAGCTTGTATTCAGCTGTTCGCTCTCGCGTTCTAGGAGTGCCGAATTCTCAAGGTTTGAGGGGGGAGAGAACACGGGGTTCTAACGCTGTCAGTTTTGAGCCATTGAAATCCGCTCTTGAAAAAGTAGGAAGTTGCGACAAACTCTTCGACGAAATTTATCTCAGGCTGCTCCAGGGCCCCTACCTAGGGGTATTTAGCGAACCCCTTGCGCTCTCGATGCTACTTGTCAAGGCCGATCGGGCTTTGCTTGAAAGCCTTGGCAATGAATGGCTAACAATTGATCAATATCCATTCGGCAGGCCGCGCCTCACGGGTATGGAAAGGTCTTTGCCAAAGCGGTTTGATTTTGGTGATGAGGTTTACTTGGAAATCGGAACAGTTCGCTCGCTGGAGAACTCGAACTTAAGCCTAAAGCTAAATTCCGCGATTATTCCTGACAGCACAAATATGCCAAAAGTGGATTTGGACTCACTCGTTTTTTCATATGCGACCCAAATATCAAAATTGATTTCACCGGAGAGAGAATACGAAACCAACTGGCTGTGGGAAACAAAATTTCACGGATATAGGTCGCTCATGCCGAAGTCACGATGGCACTACGGGAACTACGTCATAGATCAAGGAGTGGCGGCCGCCTGCAGAATTCTCAGCGAGCTTATTGATGGCTCTATGCCAGATTTTATTCGCGACCACTATAAATTTGAGTTTGAAATACAGTCGCCAGTTAGTTGGGCAGAAGGGCCTCATGTCATCGCATATTTACGCGACCGCTCTCTTGGCGAAGAACACTTTAAGCTTGTGAACATTATCGACGATGTCGAAAAGATCGATGCTCTGGAGTCCACTAGCGCAGGGCAGAGGCGTTGGATTACTTCCGTCATTTTGACATTTGTTGGGGCCGAGACACAGCTGCGAATTGACACAAATCGGTTGGAATCGCAACTCCTAAACGAGATCAAAGAAACTGATGCATTCCAAGAAGTGGCGACCGAAGACTTAACAGAATTGGCACTGCACTATTTTGAAAATAGCCAAGAAGAAATTTTGATCGAAGCTTATTTTCGAGAATGCAGAAATTCCGCCGAATTGCTTGACTACGGTTTCGACACCGAAGAACGTGTGGTTTTTGTCGATGAGCCAGAGGCAAACCTGCATCCCTCAGCAATTAGGTCAATCGGGAGATGGCTACAAAATAAGGCAGCGGAGAATGCAGTCGTAATCGCAGCGACTCACAATTCTGAAATTTTCGACATCCAGTACCCAGATGTCTCGAGGTTCATCACCCTCCGAGGTCCTGGAATTCGCAACAGGATTCCTCAATTAGACAAAGACATTTCGTACGCGAAAAATGACCTATTGGAAATGGGGATAACCCAAGCTGAGCTACTACTGAGCGTAAAAAGATGGATATGTGTCGAGGGAGAAATAGACAGAATAGTCATCGAAGGCCTTTTTGGTAGGAGGCTTGAGGTTACTGGTACAAGAATTCTCCCTCTCCATGGGGCTAAAAAAGCGAACTATCTTTTTCAGGCGCCACTATTGAAAGTGATTGCTGGACAGATTGTGGTTTTGCTTGATTCTCCGGCGCCAGATGGCGCTGATCAGAATCTCTCGGATTTGGAGCAGCTTTTGATTAAAGACCTGAAATCTGATCTGAGACGCGAGGACTTACATTCAGTCGGTGATTTCCAAGACACTCGAATAGCAGTGGAAAGGATTCCGGTTGTTGACATGATGTTCTATCTAGACCCAGAACTTCTGTGCCAGAACTCGAAAAACTTGATTCGGAGTTTCGACTCTTGGATTTCGACTTGGAATACATTCATAAATATCCAAGAAAAGCAGAGACTTTCAGGCGAGGGACCAGGCTCGAAGTCGGTAAAAGAATTTAAAACTTATCTCCAGAGGGAGCATGGTGTTGTAATAGACAAATGGACCGTGAGTGGTACGGTTACGATGCAGGCTCAGGCTGAAAGATTTCCTCTCCAGCTTGAAGAAATCATATACCGACTGACCGATCCTCTGTATTTACTGCGCTCAGTTGACTAAATTTTTGGTCTGAGCCAATGCGTATTAGCCGCGGAAAAGTGAAAACAGCTTGCGACGGCTTCGTTCCTGTTTCGCAGCAATAATCAATGGAACAAGTTCATTCGCGATAGCTCTTACTACAGGGACGGCAACAGCATTGCCGAATTGTTTGTAGGCCTGTGTGTTGCTTGGATTCAGAATAAAACTGTCTGGAAAACCTTGAAGCCTTGCAGCTTCTCGTGGAGTTAGCTTACGTGGGTTCCTTTTCCTTCCGTTTGAGTCAACTCCTTGATCGATCAATATCTCAGAGCCGTCCTTGTAGTAGCGAGCCGAAATGGTACTGGTATAAGGCGACTCTCTTGTGAATAGTGAGTAGCCAAACCCATTTCCTTTTGCGGCATGCTCTCTTTTACGTCGTTGATGCCCGGCCCAGAGTTTGTCGGAAATCGTGTACTTGTCATCTACTTGGCGTTCCAAGATCTTTCCGAGTCGGGTTGGTGATTTGGGAGCGTCGGGGAATTTGAAAGTTTCGAATTCGAATAAATCTTTTCGTAGACATACAATGTAAATTCGCTCGCGGTTTTGGGGGAGTCCGAAATCCTTAGCGTTCAGAACTTTCTTATTGACCCAATATCCGAGTTGATCCAAGCGCCTCTCTATGACCTGCATGGTGTTCCCCTTGTCGTGAGAAACGAGGCCTTTTACATTTTCAAGGAGCAGGGCTGCGGGTTTGTGGAGCGAAACCAACCGTTCAATCTCAAAGAACATCGTTCCTCGAGTTTCGTCTTCGAAACCCTTCTTCAGGCCTGCATTTGAGAATGGCTGGCAAGGGAAACCGGCTAGAAGTAGATCGTGTCTCGGCACATCCCTTTCGTCTACTAGGCAAATATCGCCAGAGGGCTTCTCGCCAAAATTCAGCTCATAAGTTGTTGCGGCTTTCGGGTCGATTTCCGAAGTGAATACGCACCGGCCTCCGAGCTCTGAGAATGGAATTCGAATTCCACCGACACCAGCAAATAGGTCAATGAAATTAAAACTGTACCCATGGCCCGCCTCGTGAGAGGCGTTTTCGAATCGAATCCGCGCTGGAAACGGAATTCGCACCCTAAATTTAGCCATTATTGATTGTTTTCTTTCCAGTAATTAAGTGTGTGCGGGAGATCGTGAGTGAAAAAGTCTTTAAAAGAAAGCACTTGCTTTACGGTTGAAAATTTTACCTTCTTTTCGGATTCTAGAAGTACCAGCGTGATGTTGTAACGGATTAACCGCTCGAGCACTGAGTCAGTTACGGCTTCGTCCAAAGTGAGAAGGTAAATTGCTGGAACATTTGTTCGCTGAAGCTCCTCGGCAACTTGCTGCCAACGTTCGCGCAAAGAGGTTTTGGCTGTAATTACTGCGCACTTGGGCCTGTTGTCTTGGTACGCGGAAGTACTTGGGACTAAAAAATCTACAGCTTTGGCAAGTTCCAGTTCTTGAAACCTTGCGGCCCCTACCGTGCTCTGAGCTTCGTATGCGTATTCATAGATTTTCATAATCTGCTCAATCACAAGTTCGAATTCCCGACCGGCACGAGCACGCCGTGACTGTGTGGTGCTCAAGCAAAGTTGATACACATAGGGGAAAATTCGTCCTACGTACTCGCCAGCGACGGCACTCACTTTCAGCACCAAGTCTTCTTTAGGTAGGTTTAGGAAACCTTGCTCTTGAATGATTGGCTTCATTATCGCGGCCATAATCTGATTTGGCATTTCGCGATTTTTGGTCAGTTTCCGCAGAATTTCCGAGTGGAATTTCGCTTCATCTTCTAAATATTTCCGGTACGACAACTCCCTGGCCTCGCGTATTGCAGAGTCCATATCCAAGTTGAGGCGTTCAATCGTGAGCCCCATTGCCCTAAATGCATTTTCAACATAATGCGTTGGAGACTGAACTAATTGGGTGCGAAGCGATTTGATTTCATGCCCCCACCATGCCCCCTCGGAGGGGTCAAGAGCATCGAGGATTGGAATCAGATTCGAAGAATTGTTATCGGCAGCCATAGTCACTTGTCAAACGTTAATACGTCTGTGTGGCAACGTTCAGCTTGATGAAACAATGCACTGCTGCCCCAAACACTTGAAGGGTTTCTTTGGAGCCGAGGATAACCAACAGGTGTCAGGGCACCAAGTCGTTTCGCCGTAATAATTCTCTGCCTAGCTTTCGAAGGTAGTTGCTCCACTTGAGAAGGACTTCGTCACAGATTTAGATGGGCCACAAGATGGATCAGAGACCCACTCACTGTGCTCTAAGCATTAATTACGGGGCAAAATTTTTTATTTGCCGTCTCATCACTAGACGCTGAATTTGATTAGTTCTTGAAACAAGAACTCTTAAGTTCAAGCGTTGTCTTCGGGAAAGCCGTCTGTCATTTCAGCAAGAACTTTATATTTCAAATTCTTATGAGAAGGCACGAAGGCGATGTTATATCTCGACTGGTTCCGATGCCAAATCGTGATGTCCATTTCAGCCGCAGGAGTGGCTCTTTCGACACACTCCATCAGCTGGTCTACATAAGTTGTCGATCCTGCGGTCTCTTCAGATGCTTTCATGAATTCGAAGGTTTTGGTGCCTTCTTCTGAACCACCAATGGAAAGGCCCCATATGATGCCTTCGAGTAATGCGTAATCAGTGTGCCCCACTTCATATGCCAACGGCTGGAACTCTTTCAAGGTTGCAGAATTGAACTGTAGCCAATAAGCATGTCTTTCATCTTCAAAGCAAACGAGTATCACCGGTCCCTTATCGGTGGGCGATATAACTTCGATGGTGGCAGAAATGTTTAAGTTTGACATGCTATTAATATATCGAATTAGCCGCGAGGTTGCAGAGAATTGACGGATTTCATTTAGGCGGCTGGGTTAACGAAACTACACCTGATTAATTGTTGCTTGAAGCCGCGGTCGAAGACCTCCTTCTGGCTTCGGCGACTTGTTCGATACTTCAAAATGAAGCCAGTGACAAAAATGTTTGGCGGCAGAAACTTCAGTTTGAATGAAGAAAAGCGGTATATCTATCGGCATCTTCTTGGGTGAAGCCGACTAGCACGATTGACTGAACCTGAGAATTCGAATTTACTAAGGTATCGATGGCAATTTCAGCCGCCAAGTCTTTTGGAAAACAAAAAATCCCAGTGCTAATTGCTGGAATGGCAATGGACTCAACTCTTAGCTCATCAGCAACCCTCAAGATCGCTTTATAAGTACTTCTGAGAAGCTCGGCTTCATGCTGCTTCCCGTCCTTGTATCTTGGCCCAACTGCGTGAATTATCCATTTTGCCGGCAGGTGAAAGCCAGGGGCTGCTACAGCATCGCCAACTTTGCACCCACCAATGTAGCTACAGGCTTTTGCAAGTTCAACCGCTCCGGCTGCTTCAAAAATGTCTCCACAAATGCCAGCGCCGTGGGAAAGCGAGGTATTGGCCGCGTTTAAAACGGCCTCGGTGGAGAGTCTTTGGATCTCTCCGCGAGCTACCGTAATTTTACTCAACACTCAATCCTAAGTCGAATACGCCGCACCTGATGACTACAAGTAGCGAATTCCAAGCTGATGACTGCTTCATCAGGGATGCAATCCGAGACAAGGCACAATGGACGCCCGATACATAGTGCTGTCAAATTCAACATCTATTAATTCTTGGACTCACACGTAATTGGTAGATATCATGATGTGCTATTCTGACGCTCATACGGGCCAGACAAGCAATGAAGTTTTAGGTCATTTGCGAAAAGGGTTTGAACGTCTTGGGTTCGAAGTTGAGTCAAGCAAGTCGGCTTCAGGAAAAATCCAGGTCCCCGTACTTTATGGTTCAAATGGAATTATCGAAAAGTATTTTGATGCGGACGCTTACAGCAAAGACTTGAAAACGGTTATGGAAGTGGAAGCTGGCAGGGCTGTCACAAACTACCAATTTCTCAAGGACTTGTTCCAGGCTTGCGTGATGCAGGAAGTCGACTATCTCGTCATTGCAGTTCGGAAGGATTACAGAGGGTCGAGCGACTTTAGCAAAGTCGTCAAATTTTTCGAGACCTTGTACGTAAGCGATAAATTCCGCCTCCCTTTACTGGGAGTGCTCATTGTCGGTTACTAGGGCTTTTTTCTCGCCGCCTTATAAAGGTAAAGAGAAAATTGACGATTGGCACCCCCAACGGGATTCGAACCCGTGCCGCCACCTTGAAAGGGTGGTGTCCTAGGCCGCTAGACGATGGGGGCCTATGTTTTACTGCAACACACA